>Ga0209979_1004150_pt1 | contig 12166 bp, 7 predicted proteins | sample AnhtaG_FD_183114 | JGI IMG/M metagenome (GOLD analysis project Ga0209979, IMG submission 183114) | Deep subsurface microbial communities from Anholt, Denmark to uncover new lineages of life (NeLLi) - Anholt_01485 metaG (SPAdes) (version 2) | ecosystem: Environmental > Aquatic > Marine > Oceanic >...
CAGACAGAACACACGCGATCCTCGACATCTAATTCTACGGTGGTGAACTCGGTCTCCGAGGGCCAGTGATGAGACATAGCGGCAATCCTTTCATTTCCTATCCTTATCTACCGCTACATCGGCAACCAATACCGAAAGCCCTTAGCCTTTTAACGGATCATTGTTAATAATTAATTGTCTTAGCCGAAGCTGCAATATTCCGGCACGGATTGAATTGGTATAAATGCCTCCTTTCGAGGACTGTTCGTTCATAATTTTTTAATGATTTGCAGTGGTTCTACACTGCAGGAGGGGACTTTTCAAGGAAAAAAGGTGAGAGTGATATGCGATTTTCGATATATGATTGACGATTGTAGTTGAGATTGCCGCGCTCGGCTTTGCCTCGCTCGCAATGACTTTTTAATAGATTCCTCCCATTCGACTGCGCTCAGGGCAGGCTCTTGCGCTCGGAATGACGGTGGTGTATGCTGCGCTCAGAATTACATATTCGTATTGCGTCGTGCGTATCGCGTATTGCGTGAACGCCGCCCCTTCGGCTGCGCTCAGGGCAAGCTTACCGGCGACGGCTAAACGAAAAGAAACCGCCGGTATAAAACTGGGAGCTAATTATTTTTGAGATTGCTGCGGGGTTTACCAGGCGAGATGGCAGTTGTAGTGTCGGCAGAACAGGCCTATCGAGCGCATCGCAATTATGGCGATAAGCTGGACGGCAAAGTTCATCGCCAGATGGCCTACGGTTGTTAGCAAGCCGGCGCCGGTGTATTGGGTTGTCTGGGTTTCGAGAAGAGCGGCAGCGATAAGTAAAAGCACCGTTACAACATAAGGTACAAAGGCTCTAAATATAGGACGAAGAAGGTAATCGGGCCTGAACATAGTAATATCTTTTCCGATGGCTGTAGTTAATATGGCAATTGGGAATAAGAACAGGCCAAGGATAAAGAAAACATGCAGCAACCCAAATTCGGCCTGCCAGATATTCTCGATTGTCAGGCCTTCATCTTTACGCAGCACAAGTACGATGATGAATGGGAGCTGGACGACGGCCATAGTAACGGAGAAAAGAAAAAATGGTTTGATGATGTACCATAAGAAGGTAATGCTGGTTCCGAGGTAGATTTCGGGCAGCTTATCTATCTCAAAAGCCGCCTCGTAAATAATGTTGAGGTAAAAACCGAGCAGCCAGCCCCAGACAACAAAATGTGTTACATAAGCGCAACAGCACGAACCGGCTGTGAAGAATTTGAAGCATACAACGGCAATTACAAAGACCAGTGAAGTGACGTTTTCAGAGTCGAAAAACAGCTTCCAATTGTCAACAAAGACAGCGTGGTAAAAGCCGGGGAGCGGCTCGCCTTTTTCTTTGGGTGGTTCGACTTTTTTCGGCTTTTTGTAATTTTCGGAAGGGATTATGAAAAGCCGGCCGCAGGTTGTGCATCGTGCGCGCTTTCCGGCGTGCTTATCGGGAAATCCGATTATCTCATTGCAATTGGGGCAAAAGAACTGGATTGTCATAATATCGTATTGTGTATTGCGTATATCGTATTGCGTTAATGAGTAAATGCGTTAATGAGTATATGAGTTTATTTGTATTGATACGCTAACTCATCCACTCATCCTCCCATCCACGCATTTAGTCCCGCTGCATACAGTCAGTGAAGGCTTTGAGGTCATTGGCCCATTTTTTGGCCTCGAGCAGGTCAACCTTGTCCTTTTTTACGAGCATAGCCAGATGCTTTTCCAACGTCAGCATTTTTTCGTCGGGCCTGTTTCGGGTTTTTGTTTGCAGTTGCGAATAAATTTGCTCTACTTTGCCGGTACGTATGAGGTTGGCACAGGCGTAGTTATTATTAAGTATTTCCATCGCTACAATCCTGCCGGTTCCATCCTTTTTTGGTATGAGCTTCTGGCATATAATATAAGCCAAACCCAGGGACATTTGATTACGGACCTCAGATTGTCGGCCTGCTGGGAAGTAGTCCAGTATCCGTGTTATGGTGCCGGTTGCATCTCTTGTGTGGAGTGTGGAGAAGACCAGGTGGCCCGTCTCGGCGGCCATAAGTGTCATAGATATAGTCTCGGCGTCGCGCATCTCGCCGACGAATATTATGTCAGGGTCCTGTCGGAGCATTTCTTTCAAACCTGCACTGAAGGATTCGACGTCCCTTCCGAGCTCGCGCTGGGAGATGATGGAGTATTTCTGGGGGAAGATGTATTCGATGGGGTCCTCGACGGTCATAATTCGGCAGGCACTTTTTTCGCTGATTAGGTGGATTAGTGAGGCGATTGTTGTGGATTTACCGGCGCCTGTGATGCCGGTCATTAGGACCAGGCCGTGCCTGCGATTGATGATGTCCTTCCAGACGTCGTTCGGAAAGCCGATGTCCTCAACTTTCGGTATATCCAGTGATAAGGCCCGGATTGCCCCGGCTATGCCGTCGTTTTCCCTGAAGATGTTGATTCGAAACTGCAATGAGCCGAGCCGGTAAGAGCAATCGACGCTGTGCCGGGCCCGGAATTTGCGCAGATTTTCGTTGCTTAGAAGCGGATAGAGGAGCTGCTTTGCCATCTGTGGGGTTACGGTTGGACCTTTTAGTTTTACCAGGTCACCGTCGATGCGATATGCAGGCGGTGCGTCGACCTTGATGTGCAAATCGGAGACCCGCATCGCACCGCGCTTTTCAAAGTAATTCAACATATCAAGGATACTAAGCTTACCGAGCTCTTTGGTCGGATAAACCTTTGCTGAAGCAGAATGTTCTTCGGCCATATTTGCCTCCACTGGAGCAGGTTAGTGTTGTGAAAACGTAAATTGCCAGTTTGTCGGCCCTTGTTGGACAAGTATAGTATATCACCGCACCCGTCCCAAAGCAAAGGCCAAATTTTTATGAGATTAGCACGGCATCGGATTTTTGTGCAATTTGCTTGACAGCGTGAAGTAAGAGTGTATAATTATGTTAACTTTAGAGATATCAAATGGTGAACAACAAGGAGACAAGGGCGTGAATTCACTGTATTTATAAGGTTCTTTACCGGCCGGCTTATTCCAGTCAGAAAAAAGATGTCATTTTCTGCGCCGGTTCTATTGTTGCCCTGATAGTCAGAAAGGATAGTGTCAAATGAAGTGGTTTGATTGTCTTAAGATTAGCTTGGTGTTACTTGGATTTCTCGTCGGCCCTGTGGTGGGCGGCGACCAGAGCCCAGCAACGGAAGCCTTCACATTTGTGCAAGTCTGTGACCCACAACTGGGCTGGGGTTACGGCTATGATAACGACGTAAACTCACTCAAGCAGGCTGTAAGTCACATTAACGGTTTGAAGCCGGATCTTGTAGTCTTCTGCGGTGATTTGGTCGACAACTTCAACGACAATTCCGTTGCCGATTTCCTCCAAATCAGAAGCGGGCTAACCGTGCCCTCTTACTGCGCCCCGGGAAATCACGATGTTGGCAATTCACCAACAGTCTCACGTTTGGAGCGCTATCGCCAGGCCTTAGGCGACGACTATTTCTCTTTCGAGCACAAAGGCTACACATTCGTAATTGTCAATGCGCCGCTTTGGAAAGCACCACTTGCGGGTGAGTCAGAAAAACAGGATGCCTGGCTCAAACAGACACTGGAGGCTGCCCGTGATAAGAACAGTCCTGTCTTTGTGGTGGGACACCATCCTTTGTATTTGACAAGTCCTGACGAGGGCGAGGAATACTACAACCTGCCTCCGGCCAAGAGAAGCGAGTTGTTGGCCCTGTTTGAGGACTCTGGAGTTGTTGCCGTCCTTGGAGGTCACAGACACCAGCTAGTCATCAACGAATACAAGGGCATTCAACTGGTAAATGGCGAAACTACATGCAGGCATTTCGATAACAGTCCTCTGGGTTTTAGGCTTTGGCATGTTGATTCACCAACATCAATAAGACATGAATTTCGTCCTTTGGTGCCGGAAGTGCCAACGGTTGACTTCAACGGCGACGAAGTCATTGACTGTGCAGATATGTGCATCATGGTTGATCATTGGGGGGAGGATTACGCTTTGTGTGACATTGCTCCGCCACCCTTCGGCGATGGCATCGTCGATGTCCAGGATCTGATCCTTCTTTCTGAGCATTTATTTGAGGATTATCGCCTGACGGCACACTGGAAGCTGGACGAAACAGACGGCACCATTGCCTATGATAGCATCAGTCTCAACGACGGCATCGTTCATGGAAACCCAACCTGGCAGCCTGAGGGTGGTATAGTAGATGGCGCGTTGGAACTCGATGGGATAGATGATTATGTTAGCACGGCTTTTGTTTTGGACCCGGCGGACGGGCCGTACAGTGTCTTTGCCTGGGTAAAAGGAGGTGCCGCAGGGCAAGTCGTCATTTCTCAGACAGAAGGTGGTGAGAATTGGCTTCTGGTCGATCCGGCAGAGGGAAAACTAATAACGGAGCTGAAACCCCCCGGTCGGTCTGGAAGTCCGTTGAGGTCGCAGACCGTAATTACCGACGGCCAATGGCACTGTATTGGACTTACATGGGATGGTTCGTATAGAGTCCTGTACGTTGATGACGTCGAAGTTGCCAAAGATGTCAATCCACAGAGCCACTTGAGAATCGTCGTTGGGGGCCTGCGTTTCGGTGCTGGCAACAACATTCAAACAGCCAGCTTCTGGTCGGGCCTGATTGACGATATTCGCATCTATGACCGAGCGCTGAGCGCAGAGGACATCGAGGCCCTGGCACGTTAGTTTTGAACACCCCCAAACAAGTTTGAGGGTGCCACCCATTGTCTGAAGTGGCGCATTGTGATAAATGAAAAATCGGTGAGTTTTTGACAGCAACAATAGTGTGGATTCCCGCTTGCGCGGGAATGACAGAGAGAATCGGTCAGTTTGAATTTTTCGTTATTTCTTCTTTTTAGCCAGCCAATCCTGGAGGTTTTTGGCTAAAACTTCCACATCTTTTTTCTCCATAATGTGGTCAATGATAGCCGGGGGGACTTTGAGCTTTACCATTGCCTTGTTGGCCCTTTGCCAGAGCCGATTTTGTTTAGCCTGAGTATCGGCTAAATAGAGTTCGGTAACCAGTTCGCCCAGTTTGCCGAGCATTATCGTATCAAGGTTGTTGTAATAGCCTGATATAACGTCCTTCTGGTATTGTGAATAGTCATTTTTGGCCATATTAGCTTTTCTGTGGGTTTGGGTTATTTTCCAAAGACCTCTTTTTGCGAGAAAGTATGTAGAGTTATGCAAAATTGAGGTTAGGCATATATTATTTAAGAAAATCAGGTTTTTGATGTTCTTAAATAATCAAATAGCAGCTTGCTGGCAATAATTTATTGTTTGAAAAGAAAAAATAAAAAGACAATTTTTTCTTTTCAAAGTATGCCTAACCTCGATTTTGCAGAAGACTTAGGGAACTTTCAGATAAATCAAGCTATCGGCATTATTAAGAGCGCTTTTTGCTGGCTTTGTCGTGATGACCGGCTATAATCTCGTGATGCGTTATGGCGTACTTTCGACCCATTCGGCTACGCTCAGGGTAAACTTTGTTCGCTCAGGACAGGGATGCGTATTGTGTGAATCCAGGGGTATCTGCGATATTGGCATATATGAGTATGCGAAAGAATATACTACCTATTTTGGTTTTATTGGTTTTGGTGTCGGCAAGACCGGGATTGGCTATTGAAAACCAGCAAGCCGCGGTGTTTGTGGGCCAAGATTTGCACATGGCAGGACGAGCGGTTATAAGCCATCAATTGAGCACGGGTGAGCATATTCTAGTTTTCCGTGACGGGTTTTCGATGTCGATTGGGGCTAATGAGTTTTCCAGCGATAACGCCGTAGTTTGGCTGGTGCCCGGCTCTGCGGGGATGGCGGAAAGCGCGGTTCGCCAAGGACAGAAAGCCGGCGATGGGGCTCGTATTGGTTATAAAGCAAAGGTATATTTGCGGGGCAGTTTATCGGTTAAGAAAGCCAAAGGCGCCAGGATGACGGACCTGAGTGAGACGGTGCTTGAGCAAGGGCAGGTGATGGTGATTCAGTTCGGCATTAGCGGAGAGGTTTTTGTGACGGCGGACAAGAGGGAAATCGCCGAGGCACGTGGTTTAGAGCTTTACGCAAAGGCCTTTGCGGGGCTGCGGGAGGCTAAGATTTTGCCGATGAGTGCTGAGGCCGAGCCACGGGAGCTTGAGCCGGTGGCAGAGATAGTAGGGCCGGAAGAACCGGCTGAGGTTGGCATTGAACCGGAAGACAAAGAGCCGCATTTCAGGTATCCGATTCACTACTCGGGCACTGGTGAGGTTGCTCCGAAGGTCGAGTGGGACGACAAGGCAAAGATTGGAACATGGATTGGCAGGCTCTATCTGTGGCAAAAACAGGATGAAGAGGGTGGGCTGCTGGAATTGCAGGCTGACAACGCGGTTGTATTTGGTTCCGTGCAGGAGCCCGGCAGCGATAAGAAGCAAACAGGTGATGAAGGTATTTTTGGCGGCGGGGCTATAGAGGCGGTTTATTTGTCCGGCGACGTTTTGATGACCGAGGGTCGGCGCACGATTCGGGCTGATGAGATATATTATAACTTCGAGGCAAAAAAGGCGCTTGCGGTAGATGCAGTGATGAGGACTTTCGATGTCTCCGGAAGGGTTCCGATTTATGTCAGGGCGGCGAAGTTAAAACAGGTGGCGGAAAATATTTTTGCGGCTGATAATATCACATTGACAACGAGTGAATTTTACCTGCCTCAGATTTCACTTAATGCTTCGAGTGTGATTATCACCGATACGACGACCCTTGACGAACAGCAGGGCAGGCTCTCCAAGGGCAGTTACGATGCACAGATGCGTGATGTGCGTTTGAAGATGTACGATAAGACGATTTTCTATTGGCCTTTTATACGCAGTAATCTGCAAAGGTCTGATATCCCGCTCAAAAGTGTACGCGTCGGGCATGACAGCAGGTGGGGGACGCTGGTTGAGACGCGATGGTTCCTGTCCCGGTTACTGGGTTTGGAAGAGCCGGAAGGAACGGAAACCACTCTTGCGCTGGACTATTACAGCAAACGCGGATTCGGCAGCGGGATAGAGGTCAATTATGCAAAAGAGAACTACTTCGGCAGGATTTTGGGCTATGTAATTAACGATGAGGGTGAGGATTATCTCGGCAGGCACAGCACTCGGAGAAATCTTAAGCCGGAACGTGAGCTTCGCGGTCGATTTAGCTGGCGGCACAGGCAATTTCTTCCTTACAACTGGCAGCTTACCACGGAGGTCAGCTATATATCTGACCCGAATTTTCTCGAGGCATATTATCGCAGTGAGTTTAATGTCGGCAAGGAGCAGGAGACACTCGTTCACATGAAGCGTATTGAGGACAACTGGGGTCTTTCCTTTTTGGGCAAGATGCGAACGAACGATTTTGTCGATAAGCTGGAAGAATTGCCCAGTGCTGAATTCCATTGGACCGGCCAGTCGTTTCTCGATGATAAGCTGACATTCTATAGTGACAGTCAGGTCAGCCGGTTCCGTCAGCGTTACGTTTCGAGGAGTGCGGGCCAACAGCAGTTTTTTACGTTTATGTCAACGAGAAACGAGCTTGATATTCCGATGATGATTGGCAAGGCGAAGGTCGTACCTTTTTGGGCGGGGACGGTGGCGTATGAAGATGGGCGGGGTTTCTATAGTGAGCTTGACGGTGGAACGGCGGAAAGGGAGGATGGTGTTTGGTTTGGTGAAACCGGTGTTCGGGTATCGTCGCAACCGTACTGGAAGGTTTTTCCTGATGTCAAATCGCAACTCTGGGATTTGAACCAACTGCGGCATTTGATAAGGCCTTATTTAACGGCTGTAGCTTACACTGAAAGCGACTCGGTCATCGAACAACGTGATACATTGAGCGTAGGTATTTCTCAGCGGCTGCAAACCAAGAGAGGCACTTCTGAGAAGAAGAGCCGAACTGTTGACTGGATGCGGCTGGATATGGACGTTACGTGGGTGAATGATTCTGATGACGCATCTGCGGGACCGGACCGGTTCATCTGGAACAAGCCGTTTATTCCACTGGTAAATGGATACGATAGACGCAGCGGCAACATATTTGGGCCGAGGCGCAATTATTTCGGTGCCGACTATATCTGGCGTCTGAGCGATACGACTGCGGTATTGTCTGATTTGAATTTTGATATGCAAAGCGGTGTTGTGCAGCAGCTTAATGTTGGTTTTTCGCGCCTGCGTTGGCCTGATTTGAGTTATTATATAGGGAGCAGGTATTTAAGACGGATTGATAATGGTCTTGGCGAAAAAGGCTCGAATGTGTTTACTTTTGCGGCCACATACGTACTTGACCCGCGATATACAGCGGTATGTTTTACACAGTATGATTTCGACTACGGTGCGACGGTGCGAAGTGATATAACGCTTTTAAGGCGGTATCACAGGATGTACTGGGGTCTTACGTACAGTATGGATTCCTCTCGGGACAAACAAGCAATATTATTTAGTATATGGCCACAGGGTGTACCGGATATAGGGATTGGGGCGAGAAGATATATGGGCCTGGGCGGTTCGGTGGGCTATTAATTATTGATTCGGCCCAAGTGGATTTCCGATATTAGTTATTGATGATTATATGAAACGTTTGCCAAGTGTTTTTTAGCGTAAGATAATTTTGAGAGATTTAAGGAGAATGTTATGGCATTAGTTAATACCAAAAAGATGTTCGAGATGGCTTATAAGAACGGCTATGCAGTTGGTGCGTTCAATGTGAACAATATGGAAATCACGCAGGGCATTATTGGTGCGGTAGCTGAAGAGAAGGCCCCGCTTATCCTGCAAGTATCGAGAGGTGCACGCAAATATGCAAGCATTAGCTATCTAAAGGCGATTATCAACGTGGTAGTCGAGGAAAATCCGGACATTCCCATCGCGATAAACCTGGACCACGGAGATAATTTTGAGACCTGTAAGCAATTTGTCGATGATGGTTTTACATCAGTGATGATAGATGCTTCAAAACAGCCGTTTGAAGAGAACATTGCGGTTACCAGGAAGGTAGTTGAATATGCACACGCCAGGGATGTAGTGGTCGAAGCCGAATTAGGACAGTTGGGTGGTATAGAGGAGGACGTTGTTGGTGTGGATGACGATGACATAAGCAAACACCTGGCCGATCCGAATCAGGTTGAAGAATTTGTCGAGAAATCAGGGGTTGATTCCTTAGCGGTGGCTATAGGTACCAGCCACGGTGCCTACAAGTTTAAAAAGGAACCTAAGCTGGCTTTCGACGTAATACAAGAGATATCGAACAGGCTGCCTGGATTTCCTCTGGTTATGCACGGTTCGAGCAGCGTGCTAAAGGAGTTCGTTGACCTTATTAATAAGTACGGCGGTGATATGCCAAACGCGATGGGTGTGCCTGAAGATGCTGTGAGCAAGGCAGCAAAGATGGCAATCTGCAAGGTCAATATCGATACGGATTTGCGATTGGCACTGACCGCTAAAATCAGGCAGGTTTATGCAGAACAGCCGGGTGAATTTGACCCGCGTAAGTACCTCGGGCCGGGTCGAGAAGCTATTAGAGAGATGGTCAAACATAAGCTGCACGTTTTGGGTTGCGCCGGAAAAGCGGCGGAGTGTGTATAAATTGTAGTTTGTCAATTTTACCCCGCTGTTTTGCAAAGGAGAATCAAAACAGTGAAGTACTATTGAATTTTAAAATCGGAAATTGGATATCGAAAATGAGCTATTTATTTTCAAGAAATTCAAGAAATAGGAGTGGTGGTATGAAAAGAACATATTTAATTGGTTTAAGCTGCTTTGCAGTGTTTTTGTTGTTTGCCTGTTATGGTTTTACGGCTCAATCTAACAGTGCGGCGGCGTCACAGTCTGCGCCGGTAACCTTCGGGGGTGAGTCCGCTGCTCTGCGAAGTAGCTCGCTGCGCAGCACGAGTGCTGTACTGATTGAACAGATTTGTTCGCAGATATACGAAGGAGATTTTGCCGGTGCGCGAGGGCTTGTTGGACGAAGCGATAAACCTGGGAGTGCAGCAATTACCCGGCTTGCCGGTATTATTTCCGAATATGAAGCGACAGAGGAAAAACGCCGGACAGCGCGAAAGGCTGCTTACGAAGAACAGTTATCCGAATTAGCCCGGCACGAGGAGAGCTTTGGCTCACGCCGTTTTGGTGCTGAAGAGCCTGGAGCAGATATCGGTGACGTGAACGATGTCAATGATATTGTTGATACGCTTTCGGTTATTGTCAAGGCGCGTGAGTTTGCAGACGAGGCGCAGAAAGAGCAGCTTCTGTCTGATTCGTTCGTAAAAGAGGTTCTACAAAGAGCGATAGATAAGGCAGCAGAGTTCGAGGTGGCGGGCAAATGGCTCGAGGCATACATAAATTGCTACTATTGGCTGAAGGCGATAGACCCAAAGAATGAGGGATATTCAGATTATGCCGAGCAGATTCTGGATAAGGCTGCTATTGCGGCATCTTTTGAGGACAATCCCTGTGAGACACGCGAGGAGCGTTTCCGGGGAGTGAAGAAAGAGATGTTTATCCGGACGATTCTTTACTTAGACCTGCATTACGTCAGCGTTATTGATTACACGCTAATGGCGAGGCAAGCTATCGAGCGGTGCAAGCTGTTAGGGGAAGTGGTGGGGACATCATCCCGATTTAGTCAGGATTTCCGAAGCGAAGATACCGCCTCCAAAAAGATTGAGCTTGAAGTGCTCGACGAAAAAACTTTGGAACTATCAGAGTTTCTTTCCGAGCAGGGTTCTTTTTTGCCGCCTGATAGTACGAAGCTTGCGGCCTGGTCGGTGTCTTTAGGCGGGCTGTTAGATGGGGTTGAGTCCGCCTCGGACGAAACTACAGGGTTTGATAAGCGTAATTTTTTGGTGGTTTTTGAGAAGGTCCTGAGGCTGAATGATGCGACGGCGGATTTACCGCAGGAGGTAGTGATTGCCCAGTTTGTAGATTCAGCATTGTCCTCACTTGACCCTTATACGGTGATAGTCTGGCCCAGGCAGGTGCAGGATTTTGAAAAGATGATGACCAATGAGTTTACGGGTATCGGCATAGAGATCTCGAAACAAAAAGGGCTATTGACAGTGGCGAGCCTGCTGCCTGATACTCCGGCATACAAATCCGGTCTTGATGCGGGAGATGTGATAGAGGCGGTGGACGGGGTTAAAACCAAGGATATGTCTCTTAGCTGTGCGGTTCACAAGATAACCGGTCCGAAAGGTACAAAAGTTACGCTAACAATAGACCGACCCGGGGAGGAGGAAACCAAAGAAATTACGATAATCCGAGACAGGATAATTGTTCCAACAATTCGCGGCTGGCAAAGGGCCGATGCGGGTAAATGGCTGTATATGATTGATGAGGAGGAAAGAATAGGCTATGTCCGCCTTACGAGCTTTTCGGCAGGAACCGCTTCGAATTTGGAGGAGGTATTGGTTGAGCTTGAGTCAGAGGGATTGCGGGGATTGATTCTGGATTTACGGTCCAATAGCGGCGGTCTTTTGGACAGTGCGGTTGCGGTTGTCGATAAATTTATCGAAGAAGGATTGATAGTCAAAAGACAGCCGGGTTTTGGCAGGAGGCCGACACCTGAGCTGGCACACAAGAAGAAAACGCATCCGAATTATCCGCTTGTTATACTGATAAATTCGGGTTCGGCCAGTGCCTCAGAGATTGTAGCAGGAGCATTGGCAGATAAAGTACATAAGCGGGCGATTCTGGTGGGGACCAGGACTCACGGCAAAGGCAGTGTGCAGGGGATAACGGGCTCTCCCGGCGGAGGTGCACAGTTGAAATATACGATGGCGCATTATCATTTGCCTTCCGACCAGCGAGTTGAAAGCCGGGAGGCAATGAAAAAACAAGGCAGAGAGGATTGGGGTGTTGGGCCGGATGTTGAGGTTAAATTGAGAAGCGATGAGCTTAAAAAGATGATTGAGGCACAGAGGGACAATGACGTGCTGGTTCAAGCCAACCACGACTACGTCAACGATAAGCCGAGAAAACATACGGCCGAAGAAACCCTTGCGGCTGACCCACAATTGGAGGTTGGTCTTTTGATTGTCAAGAGCAAATTGATTCAGGAGGAAACTCTGGCCCTGGCCAAGGAGCAGCAGGATTATTGATTTGGTGTTTTTCTAACGGGGCAAACTATGTTTCGTCCCA
>Ga0209979_1004151_pt1 | contig 12164 bp, 12 predicted proteins | sample AnhtaG_FD_183114 | JGI IMG/M metagenome (GOLD analysis project Ga0209979, IMG submission 183114) | Deep subsurface microbial communities from Anholt, Denmark to uncover new lineages of life (NeLLi) - Anholt_01485 metaG (SPAdes) (version 2) | ecosystem: Environmental > Aquatic > Marine > Oceanic...
GATTGTGTTAAAAAAGGAACTACAACTATTTTTGACCATCACGCCAGCAGTAATCTTATCGATGGTAGTTTAGATATAATTACTGAAGCAGTCCGTCAGACCGGTATTCGAGCTAATCTATCTTACGAGATTTCGGATCGGGACGGTCATGAAAAGGCTTTAGATGGAATTAGAGAAAACGAAAGATTTATAAAAAAGGCGCAACAAGAAGGTAATAGTTACTTGGGAGGGATGATCGGACTTCATGCTTCCTTTACTTTGAATAATGAGACCTTATCTGAAGTGGCTGCTCTGGCAGATGAGCTGGGAGTACCTTTTCATATCCATGTAGCAGAAGGAATAGCTGATTTTTATGAAAGCAAAACCCGGGGCTACAAAGGAGTAGCAGAACGCTTGAATCGTTTTCATATTTTGCGACCCGGTACCTTAGCTATCCATGGGGTTCATCTTCAGGAAGAAGAATTAGAAATTTTAAAAAATAACGATAGTTATTTAATCCATAATCCCGAATCCAACATGGGTAATGCCGTGGGTGCGGCTCCAATTAAGGCTGCCATAGATAAAAGTGTAACAGTAGGATTGGGAACTGACGGTTATACTACCGATATGTTTGAAAGTATTAAAGTGGCTAATCTCTTACAAAAACACGAGTTACATGATCCTCAAGCTGGCTGGGAAGAAGTCTTTCAGATGGCTTTTAAGAATAACCGTGAGATTGCCACCAGATTCTTTGGTAAAACTTTGGGAGTCCTTCAGACCGGAGCCCCAGCTGATGTTATAGTGGTAAATTATTATCCGCCTACTCCTATTACCAGTGAAAATGCTTATTTCCATATTTTATTCGGCATAAGCGGGGATATGGTCGATACCACTATTGTAGGCGGCAATATATTAATGGAAGATCGGGAGATAAGCGGTTTAGATTACGAAAGAATTATCAGAAGAGTAAAAGAACAAGCAGAGGATTTTTGGAAACGATTTTAGGTACAGGGAACGGTTCTCCGTTCCTTTTCGTCCAAAAAATATTTAATAGCAGGGGGTGAAGGAGGATATATGCAAAGAGTAAATGAATATGAATGTAAATTTCGAGGAGGAGATTGGGGAGTAAAATATATTATAAGAGGGCCCTACATCGATTGGGGAATAATTCTTTTAAAACCAGGTAAAACTACGGGTGCTCATGGGCATCAAGAAGTAGAGGAGACTTTTTATTTTATAAAAGGTTCTCCTAAAATTTTGGTGAATGATGTGGAATATAGAGTAAAGGAAGGAGATGCCTTCCGATTAGATCCTCTTGAAAAACACGATATAGTGAATGATACCCAGGAAGAAGTAAAGTTAATATTTATTAAAACTCCTTATCTTCCCCAAGATAAGATTACCTATTAATATAGATATATTTTTTCATATATGACAAATTTTTATACATTAAATAATAAAAAAATTTTTTGAAATTTTTTTTAAAATTTACTTGACATTATAAAAAATATAAGTATAATTACTCAGTGTATAATTAACAATTGTTTGAAGGACGCACTAAACTAAAGCAACAAACAACAAAACAATCTTTTTCATAATTATACCTCCTTTACAAGCTCGCTTTGTTAGTAGCAAAGCGAGCTTTTTATTTTTTATTTGTAAAAAAGAGGATTTTTAAAAGTATTTATAGAATTATAAACTATGTCTAACTTTTGAATAGAAAAAATAAAATTTTTACCAAAGGAGAAAATTATAAAAAAGAAAATAAGTCTTTTCATAATTTTTATAATTGTCTTAAATATATTCTTCTGGCTAAGTAATTTTTCAGCAGATAGTAAGTTTTACGTAGTCAAGGATAAAGAGGGAAATATCGTGCGCTTTACCTCTCAGTATCAGATTTCCAGTAAAGAGAAAGCAGCAGGCTACACCATTACTGAAAAATATAGTCTCCCCAAAACAACAGACCCCTATGGTTTTAATAAAATAGATTGGGAAAAAGCAGAAGCACAAGCAGAAGAAATAGAAAAAGCATTATCTAGCGGAAAGGATAAAAATATGCCCTATCCGAAATTTACCGTGGTGGCAACAGCTTATACTCCACATGAAAGGTCCTGCTGGCCTTATGCTGATGGTTTTACTTCGACTAATTATAAAGCCGGATATAAAAGTATAGCTATTGACCCGGAATACGGTATTTTCTGCTATGGAGATGTGCTTTACGTAGAAGGTTATGGAATAGGGCTTGCCAATGATTGTGGAAGTGCTATTAAAGGTAATAGGATTGATGTGTGTTTTAACTTGGGAGATGAGCAAAAAGCCCTGGACTGGGGCAAGAAAAAAGTAAGAGTATGGATATTAAGTCGACTTGCAGAAGATAAATAGCATTCTTTAAATAAAAGAAAAGATAATTATATTTAAATAGTTAAAGAAGTATTGTTTAAAAAGGAGGGCGTCGATGAAAAAAATTAATTATATAGTTGGTCTTTCATTATTATTTATAGGAGTATTAATAATATTAGCGAACTTTGGAGTAATAGAAATTGTTTGGGAGAATTTGTGGCCTTTGTTTTTATTAATACCTGGGATTGTTTTTGAATTGAGTTATTTTATTTATAGAAAGGATGCAGGTCTTCTGGTTCCAGGAGGGATACTTATTACTTATGGCCTCTTATTTTTAGTTAATGTCATCTACGGTTGGCGCTTAATGGAAGATTTGTGGCCTATATTCCCCTTGGGTGTTGCAATAGGTTTGCTCCAGCTTTATATTTTTGGAGTGCGAGAGAAGGGACTCTTGATTCCCATAGGGATATTAGGGGCTATTTCTCTATTTTTCTTAATCAATAATTTATTTTTTATTAATTTTGGACTTTTAGCAGGAATTGTATTAGTAATAATCGGGATATGGATTATTTTTAAGAAAGCTAAATCAAATGATAGAATATGAAAAAATTATTAAAAAGTTGACATCCTTATCTAATCCTAAAGCAATTAATGGTATGGCAAAATATGAAATTGTCCCTGGAAACACCTACGGGGTATCAACTCCAAATCTAAGAAAGATAGCTAAAGAAATTGGGATAAGCCATAAACTCACCCAACAACTCTGGGCTACAAACATTCGTGAAACCAAAATACTGGCCAGTATGATTGAAGACCCGGAGATGGTTACCGAAGAACAAATAGAAGATTGGGTGAAAGAATTTAACTATTGGGAAATCTGTGACCAGTCTTTGTATGAACCTTTTTGAGAAAACGGAATTTGCCTACAAGAAAGCAATTGAATGGAGTTCCAGAGAGAAAGAATTTGTAAAGAGGGCGGGATTTGTATTAATGGCTCGCCTAGCAGTTAGTGATAAGAAAGCAGATGATGATAAATTTAAAAAATTCCTTCCTATTATAAAAAGAGAAGCTACTGATGATAGAAATTATGTCAAGAAGGCAGTTAATTGGGCCTTACGGCAAATGGGAAAGCGTAACCTCAATTTGAATGACAAAGCAATTAAGATAGCAAAAGAGATTCAAAAAACAGATTCAAATAGTGCTAAATGGATTGCTTTAGATGCGCTTCGAGAATTAACCAGCTAAGCAGTTCAAAAAAAGTTATTACAATTATAAACTGTTTTTATTCCTTCCCTATATTTTTAAAAGCTTCAAGGCAAATGTCAGTCATCTGGTGAAATATGGGATTTATTTTTTCTTCATCAGTAATAACTTCCCGGGTGAGGTGATTAGCTACCGCGGTAAGGATGGTCCCCTCGGATAGCTCCGGTTGTAATGATTATATCTCCTGGGTTTATTTGAGAGGAAAGGGAACCACAGGTCCCCACTCTGATAAAATGTTTACAACCTATATTGGTCAGTTCTTCTATGGCTACAGCAGCTGACATACATCCAATTCCGGTGGAGCAGACTGCCACAGGTTTTTTTCATAGCTGCCATTATAAATATGAAATTCTCTATTCTCTACAATTTTTTTTGAATCTCGGAAAAATTTTGTTCCGATATAGTCAGCTCTTTCGATGTCTCCGGGCAGTAATACCGCTTTGTTTACTGCATCTTTCTTACACCTTATATGATATTGTACTTGTTCCAATTTTCTCACTCCTTTAAATGATTAATGATTCAGGGGGCGGTTCTTTGCAGCATTATATTTATATTTGAATATTTTTTCCTGTAATATGTTTTATGATAATCTATTTTAAAAACTCCGTCAACGTTCTTTAGGCGGGGAAAAAAGGGACAGGCTACTTTTTTGTAGAAGAAAAAGTAGTCCCCTTTTTTATTTTTACCAAAAAAGAGGATTTTTAAAAATTTTGTAGAATATTAATATGTATACAATATGCATACATAATTTAGTAAATAGAAAATAATAAGATTTAAAAAATAAAATAGGAGGTAATAAACATGGCTTTTAAAGTAGTTTTTATCGCCCATACCCCTGATGCCGTACCAGAGAAACACCAGTGTGTAGTTGAAACATCTAAATACAAACTCCTGGTAAGATTAGTGAAGAATCAGGAGCAAGCAGTGGAAGTTTGTAAAAAGTTGGTAAGGGAAGAGGGTATTCACTCTATACTACTTTGTCCGGGATTTACCCATCAAAATGTTGCAGAGATATCAGAGGCAGTGGGGAAGAACGTAGGAATTTCTGTGGCTCGGGGAGATGGTCCAAGCAGTAAAGCAACACTTAAAATAATGAAAGAAGAAGGTTGGTTTTCTTAAATTAGAGAAAAATAAAAAACCTATCAAGAAATTAACTCCTGATAGGTTTTTTATTTTAATTTTTACCGGTAAACTACCGGTAGAACTTAGCTCCCTCAGCCTCCGCTAGCAGGAACAGTAACAGTTACGGTAGCACTTTTGGTTTCATCGCCCTCTGTATAACTTACGATGATAATTGCCGTAGTACCTGCGCATGATGACGATACCGTAATTACTCCATTAGCGATCGTGACACTAGTTTGGTTTGATCCATAAGTACAAGCACTAAGGTCTATATCAGCACTAGTACCATTATCATAATGAGCGGTAACAGAAGTTATTGTCTTTGAGCTACCTGCAGCTATCTCCACACTGGAAGGTGACACTTCTATCGAAGTAAGCAAAGCTTCATCAACTGCAATGGTAAATGACTGAGTTGCTGATTTACTACCATCTGATACTTCTACAGTAACATCAAAACTTCCGGTAACTGCAGGAGTCCAAGTGATTACTCCGGTGGTAGAATTAATAGTCATACCGGTAGGATGGACTAATAATGAAAATTCTAAAGTGTCACCATCAGGGTCAGTAGCTTCTACATCATAAGTATATGCAACTCCCTCTTTTGCAGTAGTTACCGGATTGGACTCAATAATCGGTGAACTATTGGAAAGGAAGCAACCTGTAAATAAAAATGCAATTAAAAATGTACTTAAAGTAAGTAGTAATTTCTTATTTTTAATGATAATCACCTCCTTTCTATGGATGAATACATTATAGTTTTTTACAAATATTTTATTGTAAATTAGTTTAATACTATCACGATTAGCTAAATAAATAAAGATATTTTTTGTTTATATTATTTTAATTTTTCCAGATATCTCGAGTTACATATTTAGAAACTCGGGAACAAACAGAAGGATTATTATGCATTCCAAAAACTCATACTTTTTTCAAGAATTTACATAACATTCTTGAGGGTTATTTGAGTAATTACTACCATTACTATTACATTAGTAGTGATTATAATATAAAAAAATATTTTTGTCAAATAAAAAGGGGACTTATATTATTTTAATTTTTCTTCCCGAGGAAACTTTTATAATTTTACCAATAATTTGGCTGGAATTAAATCCTTGTTGGAACAGCAATTTTTTTGCCTTTTCTGCTTGTTCAGGACTTATAGACAGCAATAATCCACCCGAAGTCTGGGCATCATAGAGGACAATTTCCTGTTCTGAAGAAATGCCCTGTTTTTTTTCTACCGAACAGGAGTAAATTTCCTTGTTTTTCAATGTTCCTCCTGGAATCATTCCCAAAGAAATATATTTATCCAGGCCATCTATTACAGGAATATCATTAATCCATAATTCAGCTCCCAAATTATTTTTAGTCAGCATCTCACTTAAATGACCTATCAGACCAAAACCGGTGATATCAGTCAGACCGTGGATGGGTAATTTTAATAATTCTTCAGAAAGCTGATTTAGCTTAGTCATCCAACAAATAGCTTCTTTTAAAGCCGTTGGTTCGGCAATATCACCCTTAAGGGCAGTAGATAATATTCCCGTCCCTAATGGTTTAGTTAATATTAACAAGTCCCCTTCCTGAATAGTATCATTATAAATAATATCCTGGGGAGGGATTAATCCCACCACAGCTAATCCATACTTTGGTTCTTTATCTTTTATGGTATGTCCGCCCACCAAAAGGGCACCGGCTTCCGCGACTTTTTCTGCCCCCCCTTTTAAAATAAGCCCGAGATCATCTAATCTTTCTTCGGGAAAGGCAACTATATTTAAAGCCATTAGAGGATTTGCTCCCATGGCAAAAACATCACTCAAGGCATTAGCTGCTGCAATTTGTCCGAAAATATATGGGTCATCAACTATCGGTGTAATGACATCCAGGGTAAAAATTAGAGCCTGGTCTTCGCTTAATCGATAAACCGCTGCATCTTCATATTTTTCAAACCCAGCCAATAGATTATTATCTTTTAAAACATTAATTTTTTTTAAGATCTCACCGAGATCTTTAGGATTTAATTTGGCTGCTCATCCGGCAGCAGAAACCATTTGGGTTAGTTTCCTTTTGTCTGTCAAACCTTTTCTGTCTCCTTTCTGATAGATTAGCCAAGTTTAGTTTTTAATATTCTAACATTTTCTTTACGTTGAGTAATTTTTTCCTCATCCATCCTATTAAGCAGAGGAATAATATATTTTCGGCTTATTCCCAGCAATTCCCTAACCTGGGCAATAGAGATAGAGCCATTTATTTTTAAAAAATCTATTAATTTGTTTTTCATAATATCATAATTCTTACTTTCAAGTAAAATTCCATCGCTTAATTTAACAATTTCCCCTTCTTGAATTAAAAAATCTATTATTTCTTTGCCCCCGGAAATTTGGGAAGTAAGTGTTTTTTCGTTAGGGGGATTGTTAGGATCATCTTTCAGGATTTTTAATATTTTAGAAATTAATATTTTTTGCTGCGAAGAAATTTTAGGTTTGCGGGAGAGTAAAAATATTATTCCTTTTTTTAAACCTATTTTATCTGTATTAATTAGAGAGTCTATTAAATAATTAAATATTTCCGGTTTTAAATAATAGAAATAACTCTGAAATTTATTTAAGGGAAAACCGGTTTGCAATGGATAAAGTTCATATTCCTGGTTTAACCTGTTCATAAATTTTGTTTTTTGCTCCTGCCAGTAGTTTTTATCAATTATCCAGGAATTAGTAGTAATTATTTCACCTTCTTTTTTCAATGATTCAACTACTTCCCTAATTTCTGAATCAGCATAATTGCTATTAATTAATAAATTATCTTTTTTAATAAAGATATTCTTTTTTAATTCAGTTAAAACTAATTCTCTCAAGTCAAATTTTATTCTTTTTTGTAAAAAATAAAGGATATCTTTATCTTTAAAATGGCGTTTGTGGGCTAAAGGATCGACAATCAATCCCCCGCCAATGGTTTTGGGAGGGCTGGGTATTCTTAAGATAAAGCGATCTCCCAAATAAGTTGCCAGAGGTTCTTTAAAGCGAAGTTGAGCAAATCCTGTTTCACCGGGCTCGAAGTATTCCTTTTGGTTAAGAATTACTTTTGCCAAAATCTCTTTGGTCCCGATGAAGAAAAACAATTCTGATCTATTAGTTAAAGAGTATTTTTTAAGTTGGGGGAGAAGCTGTATCCGGACATCTATATTCTTACTGGCTTTAATCTGCTTGGTTCCAAAGACAATGTCTCCTCTATGCAGCTCATTTTTTTCCATTCCTACTAAATTGAGGGCTACCCTGCTTCCGGGGAAGGCTTTTTCTACTTTTTCTTTGTAGGTTTGTAAGCTTCTAAGGCGGGTTTTTTTATAAGAAGGAAAAATGGTTACTTCCATCCCCTGACGAAAAACCCCTCCTATCAAAGTACCGGTAACTACTGTGCCGCTTCCTTTAATATTAAAGACCCGGTCGATAGATAGTCTCGATTTTCCAATATCTCTTTTTGGTTTCATCCGGGGGATTAAATCCTGGATGGCTGATTTTATCTGGTCAATTCCTATATTTTTTACCGTACTCACTTTTACTACTGGTGCATTGAAGAGGAAGGTGTTTTTTAACCTCTCTTTAATCTGTTTTTCCACAAAATTTAATCTGGTTTGGTCTACCAAATCGATTTTGGTTATGGCGATAATGCCGTATTTTATATCAAGTAAATCTACAATTTGGAAATGTTCTTCGGTCTGGGGCATCCAGCCTTCATTGGCATCAATAACTAAAATTACTGCATCGATTCCGGTTGCCCCGGCTATCATATTTTTTATAAGGTTTTCGTGCCCGGGCACATCGACTATTCCGACTTTTTCTCCGGAAGGAAGCTTCATCCAGGCAAATCCCAGGTCAATAGTCATACCTCTTTCTTTTTCTTCAGGTAAACGATCGGTGTCTATAGAAGTTAGAGCATAGATTAAAGCAGTTTTGCCATGGTCAATATGGCCCGCTGTACCGAAAACAAACATAAAAACCTCTTTTATTTCATTTTAGAATAAACTGATGTAATGATTTTTATTACTAAATTGTCAGAAGAAGGGTCAATGCAGCGAGGATCTATGATAAAAAATTCTTTTTCTTTTCTTCCCAGAAGTGGAGGGCTAAATAAACGCAATTCTTTAGAAAAAATTTCTACCGGACAGGGAGGCTTTATAATTATTAATTTAGTGGGTAAAGTTTGTCCGGGCAAAGAACCCCCACCTATAGCAGTTTGTCCTTCTTTGGTAAATGCCGGGATATCTTCTTTTTTCAATTTTTGGCAGATATTTTGACTGCGAATAGCAATTTTTTCTAAAGGGCAGGAAATCATTTTCCAGATTGGAATTTTGGTTATAGCCTCATCCTTTAAATAATATAATAAAATTTTCTGGAGTATAGTTAAGGTGATTTTATCCACCCTTAGTGTTCGAAATAAAGGATGCTGCGAGATTTTTTTCAGATAAATTTCTTTGCCGCAAATAACTCCTCCCTGAGGACCTCCCAAGAGTTTATCTGTACTAAAACAAACAATATCAGCACCGGCTTTGATACTTTCTTGAACGGTTGGTTCGTGTTTTAATCCAAAATTCTCGGTATTCAAAAATGTTCCACTGCCCAAATCTACTATTACCGGTAAATTATATCTTTTCTCTAATTTTTTAAGTTCTTTAACTTCAGCTTGATGAACAAAACCGTTCATATTAAAATTACTTTGATGGACTTTTAATATTAAAGCAGTATTATCATTAATTGCTTTTTCGTAATCCTCGATGAAGGTCTGGTTAGTAGTTCCGACTTCTCGAAGATGAGCACCGCTTTGTTCTAATATCTCCGGGATGCGGAATCCTCCCCCGATTTGCACCAATTCTCCTCTGGATACAATTACTTCTTTATTTTTAGCCAGAGTATTCAATATCAAAAATATTGCACCGGCATTATTATTAACCACCAAACTTTTTTCTGAATGGCTGAGAGTGCAAAGCAATTTTTCGACAATTTCTCCTCTTTTTCCTCTGCTGCCTTCTGCAAGATCATATTCCAAATTAGTATAACCCTGCAAAGAGGTTTGAACTGCTGCCAGCATTTCTTTACCAAGCGGTGCTCTCCCCAGGTTAGTATGAAGAATTACTCCGCTACCGTTTATTACTCCTTGTAAAAAAGATAGATTTTCTTTTTCAAAATATTCTTTAATTTTATTTATCCTTTCTTGCGCTGAATACAGGCAGCCATTTTTATGTGCATTTTTTTTCTCTTCAGAGATAACTATTCTTACTATTTGGGTAAGCATTTTTCGGGAATGTTTTAATATTAAAGGTTGCAGGGTTTTATTATGTAAAATTATCTCTACACTGGGAATCTTTGATAGCAATAAATTTAATTTATTATTGTTTATATCTTTATTATTTTTCAATTAGTAAGATTATCTCCTTTGGTGGTATTTAAAGTGAAAAATTAATGGCGGGAGGGGTAGGAATCGAACCCACCGCGGCAATTACCATTAATTACCGCCCACGGATTTGAAGTCCGCAAGGCCCACCAGAGCCTATCCACTCCCTTCTAATTTAGCTTTTTAAGATATTTTCTATTTTAATTATAAATTGTATTGCAAGACTTTACAAGAGGAAATATAAATTCGTATCTCGTATCTCGTGAATCGTATCTCGTATTATAGCGTGGAGCGTTTAGCGTAGAGCGTATAGTTAAGAAAAGAAGAGTAAAATACAGAAACCGAAATAAATAATAATAACATATAGCGTAAGGTTAAGAAAAAAGAAGACAAAGACGAAATACAAAAGCCAGAAAAAATTAGTATTACGTAACACGCTAAGAAAGAGAGAGAAAGAAAAAACAAGAAATAAAATTATTCTTTTTTATTTCAGAAAAAAAAGAGGAATTTTGCGAATTTTGTAGAATATAAATAAAGGGATATAATTTTGATAATTAAGAAAAATTAATTTACTAATTATAGGCAGTAAATGCATAAAAGAAAGGAAACTTGATATGAAAATAGGATTGTATAATCTTGTTTCAGAAGTACATAATGAAGGATATATTGATCAAACCTTGAAGGGCTTTATAACTGAAATTGAAGAAAAATTAGGTGAGAAATTTGAAAATATAAACTTGGAGGATTTTAACTGTAAAGATTGTTTCCCCCTCATTTTTATTAAATCTGGGGGAGTTGAAGGGAAGTTCAAGCAGATTTTTAAACAGGTCAAGGGACCTTGCCTGCTTTTATCCAGTGGATTGCATAACTCTTTTGCCGCCTCTTTGGAGATTGCTTCCTTTTTAAAACAGAAAGGGGAAAAAGTTGAGATAATCCACGGAGATAGTGATTATATCGCTAGGAGGATAAAAGAACTTAGTAAAATATTTGAAGTGAAAAGTAGATTAGCTTCAACTAAATTAGGAGTTATCGGTAAACCGTCCGATTGGCTTATAGCCAGCGATGTAGATTATCTGAAGGTGAAAGATACTTTAGGAATTTCATTAATTGATATTGAAATGGATGAATTGGTAAAAGAAATCGACCAGCGCCACCATTTTGCTCATCCTAAATTAAATGATATTAAAAATAAAGGGTTTGATAGTAAATCAATCGACGGAGCATTGAAAATTTATAACGGATTTAAAGCCATTGTAAACAAATATAAACTTGACGGCATTACCGTAAGATGTTTTGACCTGCTGGAAATTTATAAAAATTCCGGTTGCCTCGGTCTTTCCTTGTTAAATGATGAAGGAATTGTAGCTGGTTGTGAAGGCGATATCCCCGCTCTTATATCTATGGTTATTCTGTGTTACTTAACTGATGAACCTGTTTTTATGGCTAATCCTTCCAGTATTGATATTGATAAAAATGAAATAATTTTAGCTCATTGTACCTTGCCCCTAAATATGACTGATAAGTTTTATCTAAAAACCCATTTTGAATCAGGAATAGGGGTGGGGATAAAGGGAGACATCAAGGAAGGGGGAGCTTCCATCTTTAAACTCTCCGGAGACGGTAAAAATTATTTTGTATCCGGGGGAGAGATTATTGAAAATTTAAATAAAGAAAGTTTATGCCGTACACAAATCAGGATGAAAGTAGATGAAGATATAAAATATTTTCTGCAAAATTCTCTGGGTAATCATCATCTAATTTGCAGAGGAGATAATAGTAAATTAGTCCGTGAATTCTTTAAGTGGTAAAATAGTGATATAAAATAATCAAGCAAGGAATTTAGGTGATGTAAAAAATTCTTATCAGGATTACAAAATAGTAAGAATATTTTAGGAGACAGTTCTAAAAGGTGACAGAGGACCGTCCCCTGTCACCTGTCTATTTTTTATAGAAAAATAGGATGTATCCCTATTTTTTAGGAGGAAAATTATGGGAGATATTATGAGGCCAGTTCCGTTTAAGCAGTTACTTCGTTGGATAACTGAAGAATATCGGTCGCAGTGGACAATTTTTGG
>Ga0209979_1004153_pt1 | contig 12164 bp, 10 predicted proteins | sample AnhtaG_FD_183114 | JGI IMG/M metagenome (GOLD analysis project Ga0209979, IMG submission 183114) | Deep subsurface microbial communities from Anholt, Denmark to uncover new lineages of life (NeLLi) - Anholt_01485 metaG (SPAdes) (version 2) | ecosystem: Environmental > Aquatic > Marine > Oceanic...
CGAACTTTTCTTCTAGGGCTTTCTCTGCCTGATGAGCCAGGATACCAGTAGACTCAATAGCGGGCCCCTTGGTCATAATGACCCGGTCGCCAACGCGGGCATTCGATGGTGGAGTAAGTTGGTCTTTAGTGCCCAGGCCAATGATAGTGCAACCACCATTTAGTGGGTAGGCTATCCCGGGATAAATGCCAGTATGACCACCGACGATAGCTATACCCAGTTTTTCACATTCCTGGTGTACGCCTAGCCAGATGTTCTCCAGCACAGCGTCTTCAGTGCCGGGCGGTAACATCAGGCAGATGGTCATGTATCTTGGCTTGACGCCAAGTACGGCGACATCGCTGGCGCAGATGTGCACAATTGCCCAGCCAAAGTAGGGCATCAGCACCGGCAGGCCAAAGGTGGGGTCTTCGGCGATAACCATGACCTCTCCTCCCGGCAGCTCAACCACAGCAGCGTCAACGCCGTGCTTGGGCCCTATCAGAACATTACTGTCCGGCTTACCCAGTCTGGGGAAGATAACTCTATCAAAAGTTGCCTTGTCTACCTTTCCTATTTCTGGTAACATATTCTCTCCTTTCTTTATGTCATATATAGTCACGAATAGCTGGTTTGAGTGGTTATCGGTGGCTTTTCAAAAGCGGTGACATAGCTCTGAGCCTAGCTACAATTCGGGGCAGTACCTCCAGAACCTGGTCTATCTCCTCCTCAGTAGTCCACTTACCTAAACTAAACCTCAAGGAAGCATGCGCCTGTTCGTGGGGAAGTCCTAGGGCTAGAAGAACATGAGACGCCTCAAGGCTTCCTGAGCTACAAGCGGAACCAGTAGAAGCACAAATACCCTCCAGGTCAAGGCTCAAGCACATAGACTCTCCCTCGGCAAAAGCAATACTTACATTGACATTGTTGGGCAGCCTCTCGTGGGGATGGCCGTTCAAGCGGGTGTGGTCAATCTGTCCCAGCAGACCGTTAATCAGCTTATCACGAAGATAGGTTACCTGTTCTGCTTCCTTGCTCATCTCCTGCCGGGCAATCTCTACCGCTTTGCTAAGGCCAGTAATGCCAGGAACATTCTCAGTGCTCGCTCGGCGTCCTCTCTCTTGCTCACCACCGTGCACAAAGGGAAGTAGTTTGGTACCTTTTCTGATATATAATGCGCCAATTCCCTTAGGGCCGTAAAGCTTGTGGGCCGACATTGAGAGTAAGTCCACCCTGAGCCCATCCACATTTACTGGAATATGCCCAATAGTTTGCACGGCGTCGGTGTGGAAATAGATTCCGGCCTCCCTGGCAATCTTACCTATCTCAGCTATCGGCTCGATGGTGCCGATTTCATTGTTAGCCTGCATTACCGAAATCAGAATGGTCTTATTGGTGATTGCCTTCCGGACATCCTCAGGCGCAACCAAACCATACTCATCTACTGGGAGATAGGTTACCCTGTATCCCTTTGTCTCCAAAAAATGGCACGTTTCTAGTACGGCGTGGTGCTCAATGGTAGTGGTGATGATGTGATTCCCCTTGTTTTCGTTGGCGTAGGCTACGCCTTTTATGGCGAAGTTATCAGCCTCAGTGCCACCACTGGTAAAGACGATTTCCTCATCTTGGGCGCCAATGAGGTCGGCAACATTAGCTCTTGCCTCCTCAATAGCCCCTTTTGCCTCTTGCCCACAGGCGTAGATGCTGGAAGGGTTACCAAAGACTTCGTTAAAGTAGGGTAGCATTGCCTTCACCACTTCGGGGTGCGTTGGTGTGGTGGCAGCATAGTCCAGATATATTCTTCCCATTCTAACCCTCCGCAATGTCTCCGTTGACTGGGTCAACTCTAACTCCCTTGCTGGTCACCCAGGCGATGCCCTGCTCAATGTCAGTCTCTTCACCCTCCAGCTCAAGCACTATCCAGCCCTCATCCTCGGATAAAGCGGCACGGTGGATATTGGTGACGATATTAAACTGTTGCCCCAGGTTATAGATAACGGGCTCCTTAATCTGCTCCTCAGTAAAGGTGAACATTACACATCGCTTGGTCATCTCATTCCTCTCCTGGCTCGAGTTCCTGCTCAATTTTCCTTCTTTCCTTTTCTAATTCATCTTGTGAGGTGGTTATGCCACATGAGCTCTCCAGCCTCTTTAGGCGCTCTTCTAGCCTGTCCTGCTCCTTTAAAACTAATCTGATGGTTTCCGCTACCGGGTCGGGTAATTTCCCGTGTTCTAGGTCCATAATCGATTTATGGTGATCCTCTGCGGCTCTTCCCGGAATGCCCACTACCGTGACTCCAGGTGGAACTGACTTTATCACTACTGAGCCTGAGCCAATCCTGGCACCATCGCCGATGGTGATGGCACCTAGAGCTATCGCCCCGCTTCCCATCTCCACATTATTGCCGAGGGTAGGATGGCGCTTCTTCTTCTCTAGGGTCGTTCCACCCAGGACTACCCCTTGATATAACAGGACATCATCGCCGATTTCTGATGTTTCTCCAATAACCACGCCGGCTCCATGGTCAATGAAGAATCGCCGGCCAATTTTGGCTCCGGGGTGGATTTCGATTCCAGTCAGGAAGCGATTGATGTGTGAGAGGACACGAGCCAGCAGTCGTAGTTTGTGCTGCCATAGAAAATGTGCCAAGCGGTGAAACCACAAGGCATGTAATCCAGGGTAGCACAGGAGAACCTCAGCTATGCTTTTAGCGGCTGGATCTTTAGCAAATACCGTCTGAATGTCTTCCCTTAAGGTTTTAAACATGACAAACTATCACAAAACAAAAACCAAGGGCTCCGGCGGTTACTTCTAGACCCTTGGTCTGAGTTACTGCCGCTTCCCTACGCTCGCATTACCGAGGTCAGGTCCACAGGGTTGGCACCAATCGCCTCTCAGCCTTTGAGCACCCCTAGCGGTCAATTGATTAAATTATACTTAGACTATAACACAAGCTTAATTAAAATTCAATGTGTCTGATATGAGATTATATCGGCAAGCCAGCCAGTCAAAAAGGCCAAGCATCTTCAGCCTGATATAGAACATCAATAGAAAAAAGATAAATTGTGACTATTATACCTCTTTTGGCTCTATCTTGCGTAGACTAGAGCTCTTGGAAAAGCCAGGTAGATAGATAGCGCTCACCGGTATCGGGCAAAATGGCCACGATAAGCTTACCTTCGTTTTCTGGTCTTTTGGCTACCTCTAATGCTGCCCAGGTGGCCGCGCCTGATGATATACCTGCCAGTATCCCTTCCTCTCTGGCCAGTCTTCTGGCCATTATCCCAGCGTCTTCGTTAGTAACCTTCATAATTCCATCAATCAGTTCCGTTCTCAGGACATCAGGGGTAAAGCCGGCCCCGATACCCTGAATCTTGTGTGCTCCCGGCTTTCCCCCAGAAAGCACCGGAGAATCAACCGGCTCAACGGCGATGGCCTTAAATCCTGGCTTCCGTGGCTTGATTACTTCAGCCACCCCGGTAATCGTCCCGCCAGTTCCTACTCCGGCGACCAGAATATCTACTTTACCCTCGGTATCTCTCCATATTTCCTCGGCGGTGGTCATCCGGTGAACTTCTGGATTTGCCGGGTTTTTAAACTGCTGCGGCATGAAGTAATTAGGGTTCTCCGCCACCAGTTGCTCTGCTTTTCTTATTGCCCCTGGCATTCCCTCCGCCCCGGGGGTTAACACCAACTCGGCGCCAAAAATGGAGAGGAGCTGCCTTCGCTCTTGTGACATGGTATCGGGCATGGTGAGGATGAGCTTATACCCCCTGGCGGCGCAGACAAAAGCGAGGGCAATGCCGGTATTGCCGCTGGTGGGCTCAATGATAACCGTATCTTTGTTGATTAGCCCCTTTACTTCCGCATCCAAGATCATTGATACCCCTATCCTGTCCTTCACACTACCGATGGGATTAAAGGATTCCAGCTTGGCCACCACCTCTGCCTTTAACCCCTCAGTTATTCGGTTCAGTCTGACCAGTGGGGTATTCCCAATTAGCTCGGTAGAGTCCCTGGCTATACCTCTGGTTAATTTGGGTATCTCTATTGTCTTATACTGTAGTCTCTCCATTTTTTGAGTTACCTCTGCCCTCTTGATTTACTCCTTCGGCACTAAATGGCCACAATGCTTGCAGTTTGGGTCTGGCTTGACGGTAAGTTTAGTGAACTCCAGATTTAGTCCATCGTAGATCAGTAATCTATTGGTTAATAATTCACCAATGCCCACGATGTATTTTATGACCTCGGTCGCCTGGATGCAGCCGATAACCGCTGGGGCAACTCCAATCACGGGGAATTTCCCCTCAGTGATACGCCCTTGATACACGCACCATAGGCAGGCTGATTTACCCGGGATTACGGTCATCGCCCTGCCTTCAAAGCCATAAACTGCCCCGTGAAAAAAGGGTATTCTTTTATCTATGGCTGCCTTATTCAGCAAGTATCTGGTAGGCAAGTTGTCCATAGCGTCAACGATTAAGTCACAGTCATTTACCAGCTGGGCGACATTGTTTTCGGTTATCGTCTCAGCGATGGCGTCTATCTCTACCTGTTGATTTAGCTTCTTGAGCTTTCCCATCGCTGATTCACCCTTTCTTTTGCCTATATCTTCGTCACCGTGCAAGACTTGCCTATTCAGGTTACTAAGCTCCACCCTGTCGTGGTCAACTAGTCGTATCGTTCCAACTCCAGCGGCGGCTAAATATATGGCTATCGGAGAGCCAAGTCCGCCGACACCAGCAATACAGACTTTTGCCTGCTTGAGCTTTGCTTGACCTTCTTCCCCAATCCCCCTAATCATTATTTGTCTATCATATCTTTCTCGTTCGTCATTGGTCAGCATATTTCTTAGCACCTCTCCAACTTGGATAGAAGACATTTCCCATAGTATTCTTGGGTTACTCTTAGTTGTATAAGGTAATTTAACAGCAGTTAATATGGTTGTCAATCAAAATCAGAGAGAATCATAGAAGGAGTGTAGGTAAGAGGGGAGTGTAAAACCTCTTATGGCAGAAGAATAACCAATTTTAAACGATAACAAATACAAATAGTTGATGTTATGGTTGGTAGATGTTACAATTTGGCTAAATTTGTGTTTCTTGATTAGAGGGAAAAAGAAAACCCCTTCTGGCCTATACACTAAGGTTGCAAATGGACGCTGGATGGCGTCCTATATTTGAAATACGAAGGAGGTAATCATGCGTACTGAAGAGCTAGTGAAGTATGATAATGAACATCTGTTGCATGGCTTGGCTGTGGTCGGAAAGAATCAAGGCTTTGTGATTGAAAGTGCCGACGGCATTATGCTGAAAGACACAGACGGTAAAACATTGATGGACCTGAGCGCTCAGGCAATCAATGTTAATCTGGGTCATAACCGCCGCGACATCCTTGATGTTGCCAAAGCCCAAATGGATAAATTGACCTTTTCCTTTATCTTACGCGGCTTTGGCAATCTTCCCAGTATCGAGCTTGCCCAGAAGCTGGCGACTATCACACCCAAGGGGTTAGATCGCTTTCTGTGGACTCACACTGGTGCTGATACCGTTGATTGTGCCTTTAGAGTCGCTAATCTGTACTGGAAAACAAAGGGGACAAGAAAGTATAAAATCATAAGCTTATATAGTTCCTACCATGGCACGACCCGTGGTGTAGCCAGAGCTACTAATTTAGCTAAGGGTATTATTGAGGAAATGCCGCCGGCGCCTGGTCACATTCATATACCCAATTATTATTGTTTCCGATGTCCCTTCGACAAAGAATATCCTGGTTGTGGCATACAGTGTGCCAGATTCTTAGAATACACCATTGAGAATGAGGGGAAGGACAGTGTAGCTGCTTTTATCGCTGAACCGGAACAGGGAGCGGCTGGCTTTATGGCGCCACCCCCTGAGTATTGGCCTATGGTCAGGGAAATATGCCGTAAGTACGATGTACTACTTATTGCCGACGAGGTGATGACCGGATTTGCCCGAACTGGCAAAATGTTTGCTGTGGAGCATTGGAATGTTGTGCCAGACATGATGTGTCTGTCTAAAGGGATTGTCGCCGGCTATCTTCCCTTTGGTGCATTGGCAACTTCAGGCGAAATTTTTGATGGCTTGTCGGGTCAATTTCTCCCGGTCGGCTCTACTGAATCAGGTAATCCGGTGTGCTGTGCCGTCGCCATTAAATGTATTGATATATATGTTAAGGAGTGCATTCCGGAGCATGTCGCTCAGGTAGGTCAGCGTGCCAGGAACCGAATGGAGAAGGAGTTCCTCTCTCTACCTCATGTGGGAGCGGTTGACGGGTTAGGCTTAATGCTTAGCGTCGAGATTGTGACCGACAAAGAAACCAAAGGTATGCCTAATCCCAGGTTAACTGATATGATACAAAGACGTGGTGTAGAAAAAGGAGCATTATTGCGAATTGTAGCAAATAGACTAGGCTACAGCCCTCCATGTACGATTACCCAGGAAGAATCCGAACGCGGGCTTGATATCTTGTATTCGGTACTATCTGAACTTAAGTCGCAAGATTTAGCTTAGAGAGTTTCTTGTAATTTGAAGTTTACTCTAAGTACCATAGAAAAGAGAGGAAACCAAATGGTATCTTTGGGAGAACTAGTACAGCAACGGATGATTCCAGGAGCCCACGGTGGAGTCGTAAGTGTCAAGGAAGGCCAGTATCTCAAGGTGATTGATGTTCAAGGCAAGCAGGTGTGTGACTTCTTCGCTTTCAACCCTGTCGACCCAACTGAGTTTCTTTCCCCGAGTCACACACGAAGCTCCAACGGCCAGATGAACCTCGAGGTGGGAAGGCCTCTTTACAATAATGCCCGGCAGCCCATTCTATTACTGGAGGAGGACAAAGTACGAATTCACGATATGTGCTTTGCTGCCTGTGACCCAATTCGATACTTGGTGGACTACGGCGTTGCCAACCACCGCAACTGCAAGATGAATACCTTGGAGGCACTTGGAGAGTTCAATCTATGGCCTCCGGTATTTCCCGACCCAGTTAACCTGTTCATGAATTCGCCGATTGGTAGAAACGGTAAGATGACCATATTGCCACCAGTGTCGGGGGCAGGAGACTATGTGATTTTTCGGGCGCTCAGAGACCTCATCGTTGCTGGATCGGCTTGCCCTATGGACCTCAATCCAACTAATAATTTCAACCCTACCGACATCATGTTCGAGGTCTATGAGGCTTAACCGGAGTGTATGCTCCCGCTCCTTGGTCACTATTGAATCTGTGTCAGGTGAAAGGCTTGCCTCTTGCCAACCACCGCGGTAAAATAACGATTAGAAGGAATCTGTATCTCAAAACTCTCTAACGCCTCACAAAATGAATGAAAAACGGGACTAAGATTAAACTGCTTTTGAACGGACACTTGACATTAAAAATTTCTCGTTCCGCCTTATTAACCGGGCAAACCGGGCTCTATTTTTCAATACAATTCCTAGTTTAGCTTGTTAGCTTTAGGAAAGCGATTTCTTAGAGAAACTGGCCAATTAAAATATATGGAGGTAAATATGGCAAGTAATCTTGACCCGAGGGGTAAAGAGAATGAAGATTCTACCGTGCCCAAAACGCTATTACTAGGGAGACGCGAAATTGAAGATCTCCTTGATATGGGTGAAGTATTAAAAGCCGTTGAAAATGCTTTTAAGCTCAAGGCCCAGGGGAAGACTATTATGCCCCCCAAGATATATCTGGACCTGTCAGAATATCAGGGTGATTATAGAGCTATGCCGGCCTACGTTGATGGCAGTGCCGGAATCAAATGGGTATGTAGGTATCAGAATAACCGGAAGTACAAACTACCAGCCGTGATGGCTGTGATTATTCTGTGTGACCCTAGCACCGGTTACCCCCTTGTCATTATGGATGGCACCTATATTACCAGAATGAGAACGGGAGCGGCGGGGGGTATAGCCGTTAAGTATTTGGCCAGGAAAGACTCTTCCGTTATTGGGATGATAGGGGCTGGTATTCAGGCCAGGACGCAACTGCTGGCCATAAGCGAAGTGCTTCCGAGAATTGGAGAAGTAAAGGTATTTGACCAATTCAGGGATGCTAGTATGAGATATGCTGAGGAGATGGGAGCCGAATTAAACATAAACATACGTCCGGTTGAAACTGTCGAGACGGCAACGGAAGCTGATATTGTAGTTGCCACTACTTATGCAACCGGACCTGTTGTCAAGAAGCAGCATATCAAGCCAGGAACTCATATAAACGCTATCGGGGCAGATGCGCAGGGGAAACAGGAGCTTGAGTCAGATTTGTTAGTGAGTGCGAAGATTGTAATTGATGAATTTGAGCAAGCTTGTCATTCAGGCGAAATTAACGTTCCGTTATCGAAAGGTCTACTGAAAGTGGAGGACATCTATGGAACTCTGGGAGAAGTCATAGCCAATATGAAGAAGGGGCGCGAAAACGAAGAGGAAATAACCATTTTCGATTCAACCGGACTGGCAATCCAGGATATCGTCTGTGCTAAGCTTGTACACGAAAAAGCCAAGAAAAGAGAAGTTGCTGCTTTCAATTTTTTGGGATAAAAGAATAAGTCTGCTTATCATCTTGACATCTTAAGTCGATTTTAGCTCTTTATCAAATAAACTCAGCACCATTTATATAGTGGCTTTGAAAATGAGGCCAGCTATTGTGTAAAATATGAGGCATGGAGATTGAGTTTCGTCGTCTGCCCAGTGTCGACAGGATTCTCGCCGACGAGCGACTTCAGCAGCTTGGAGAAACTTATCCACATGGCCTGCTGGTGAATCTAGTTAGACAACAACTCGAACGTGAGCGCCTTTATATCGCCGCTGGTAATCCCGTTTCTTCTTTGGCTGAGATCGTAGACTCCGTATGTGCCCAGGTACAGGCTCTGGAAAATCCCAGCCTGCGTCCCGTAATTAATGCCACGGGAGTAATACTTCATACTAACCTAGGGCGTGCACCACTGAGCCAAGAGGCAACAGTGGCTATGGATATGGTGGCTAAGGGTTACTCTAACCTGGAGTTTGACTTGAGTACTGGCACGCGGGGTTCTCGTCACGTTCATATCGAGTCGCTCTTGTGCCAGCTAACTGGGGCTGAAGCGGCACTGGTGGTAAATAATAATGCCTCAGCGGTGCTACTGGGTCTTACTGTCTTAGCCAGAAGAAAGGAAGTAATCGTCTCCCGGGGTCAGGCGGTGGAGATTGGTGGTGGCTTTCGCGTCCCCGATGTGATGCGCCAAAGTGGAGCCAAGCTAATTGAGGTGGGGACTACCAACTGCACCTACGTCAGTGATTATGAGCAGGCAATTAGCCCGCGGACAGCAGCGCTAATGCGGGTGCATTCCAGCAACTTCAGGTTAATTGGATTTACCAATGAGGTTACCTTTGAGGATTTAGTGACACTGGCTAACCGGAATAACCTCCCTGTTTTGGACGACTTGGGTAGTGGTTGCTTCTTGGACACGACCAAATTTGGGCTTAGCCCCCCAGAGCCGATGGTGCAGCAAAGCGTTGCCCTTGGTGCTGGGCTTACCTTCTTTTCTGGAGACAAGCTGGTGGGCGGTCCTCAAGCCGGAATTATCGTGGGCAGGAAGGAGTTCATTGATAAGTTAAAAAAGCATCCACTGGCTCGGGCGGTGCGAATTGATAAGATAAGACTGGCTGGTCTGATAGCGACGCTGGTTCACTACTTGAAAGATGAGGCAACGACTAAAATCCCGGTGTGGCGTATGATTTCAGCACCAGTGGCGGAGATTGACCAGCGGGCTAGAAAGTGGGCGCGGGCGCTTAGTGATCTGGCTCAGGTGATAGAAGGCGAGACAATGATAGGTGGTGGTAGCCTGCCCGGGGGAACTCTGCCTACTAGACTGGTGGCTATTGGCGATAAAAAAGACCGAAGTTTGGTTCAGATATTGAGTCGAAAACTGCGGTCTCAAGAGATACCAATCGTCGGGCGGATTAGTGAGAACATTCTGCTCCTTGACCCGCGCTCGACGCTTCCAGAAGAAGATAAGATTGTGCTGAAGGCGCTCCGAGATTTAGCCTCGGGTGTCAAACTCCCCTGATGGCGAAGGATTAATTCATGTTTGTCCTAGGTACTGCTGGCCATATAGATCATGGTAAGTCAGTCTTGGTGCAGGCTCTTACCGGGATAGACCCTGACCGACTACGCGAGGAAAAAGAACGAGGTATGACCATTGACCTCGGTTTTGCCTGGCTTAAGCTGCCTAGCGGACGGGAGGTGGGCATAGTTGATGTCCCCGGCCATGAGCGATTCGTTAAGAACATGCTGGCAGGTGTGGGCGGCATTGACTTAGCCTTATTCATTGTCGCTGCCAACGAAGGGGTGATGCCTCAAACCAGAGAGCATCTAGCCATCTTAGACTTACTTGGAATACAAAAGGGGCTTGTGGTCATCACCAAAAAAGATCTGGTGGATGAGGAATTGCTGAGCTTGGTCAGGATGGAGATAGAGGAACTGATCAGTACCACTACCTTATCCCGAGCGCCTATCGTTGCCGTCTCAGCATTAACCGGGGAAGGCCTACCAGGACTGGTTTCAGATATTGATGAACTCTTAGGCTCAATTGAGCCGAGGCAGGATTTGGACCGACCCCGACTCTCTATAGACCGGGTTTTCACTATAGCTGGTTCTGGTACCGTAGTTACCGGAACGTTAATTGACGGCTCGCTCTCAGTAGGGCGGGAGGTGGAGATTGTCCCGACAGGTTTAAAGTCACGACTGCGGGGGTTACAGACGCATAAAGCCCGCATCGATACTGCTACTCCGGGGAGCCGGGTTGCTGCCAACTTGGTCGGTATTACCACTTCCCAATTACAACGTGGTGATGTACTTACCAAGCCGGGTTGGCTAATACCAGCAACAATGTTAACGGTGAAGCTTTACTTGCTTCACTATATGCATCGCCCCTTGCGACATAGCGGTACGGTTAGCTTTCATACTGGGGCAGCGGAGGCGATAGCTAAAGTCCGTCTACTGGAGGCAGACGAACTTCAGCCTGGAAAGTCTACCTGGGCTCAGGTGTCCCTTGACCGGCCGGTGGCAGTAGTTAAAGGTGACCACTTCATCATCCGTTCCCCTATGGAAACCCTAGGGGGTGGTAAAATCGTTGATTCCCACACCAGGCGACTTCGCCGTTTTCGTGCGGATGTTATTGAGAACCTGCGGGCAAGGGAGGAAGGTACTCCCGAAGAAATGATTATGGCGCTTCTGGAGACAAAGCAGCTGCTGGAGCTTTCAGTCCTTTTATCTCAATTTAACCTACCAGCTAGCGAAACCCGGTCACTGATAGAATCCCTGGTTCAACAGGGGAAGGTAATAAGGCTCGGTCAGGGGGAACAAAGCCTACTAATGACTGTGCCCGGTTGGGAGCGCCTGAGGCAAAAAATCATCACCGTCCTCCAGGAATATCATCAAAGGTTCCCGACTCGTCCGGGTATGCCTAAGATGGAATTGGGTAGTCGGCTGAAACTAGGGTCATATGCTGCGGCTATTTTCCAAGGGCTTTTTGACCAGGGTATTATCATCGAGGATGGTGTTAATATTCATTTGCCTACTCATCACATCAGGCTCACTCAGGCTCAACAAGCGAAGATAGATGCTTTTTTGCGTTCTCTGGCCCAAAATCCCTACGCCCCGCCCAGTGACCTTATACCTGGGCCTGATTTGCTCAACTTGCTCATTGAGCAGCACCAGGTAGTGAAGGTGAGCGATGATGTGGTCTTTGCCGCTTCAACTTATAATGAGATGGTGGAAAAAGTTACTTCATATATCAAGGCCCACGGTAAGGTGACTTTGGCTGAAGTAAGGGATTTGTTTAAAACCAGCCGAAAGTATGCTCAGGCTTTCTTAGAACACCTGGACGGGAAAAAGATAACCCGCCGCGTCGGTGACGAACGGGTCCTCTACTAGGAGGAAAGGCAAAGTAGTAGTATAATTATATTTAGTCAGTTGAAGGGAAGTGTTTGTTATGTGGGCATGGTTTACTGCTAACAGCATGTGGATTCTTGTTGTCTCGGTTCTGGTGCTGATTCTTCTTCTTACTGTCGGCGAGCGGATTCGGGGTAAAATCATAAAGGCAATGCCTGAGGAGCGGCAGGAGAGAGTGCAGAAAGGTTTAGGTGTTGCCTGCTGGACTATTGAAGGAATTGCATTAGTGATAACGGTT
>Ga0209979_1004154_pt1 | contig 12162 bp, 9 predicted proteins | sample AnhtaG_FD_183114 | JGI IMG/M metagenome (GOLD analysis project Ga0209979, IMG submission 183114) | Deep subsurface microbial communities from Anholt, Denmark to uncover new lineages of life (NeLLi) - Anholt_01485 metaG (SPAdes) (version 2) | ecosystem: Environmental > Aquatic > Marine > Oceanic >...
CACTCCCTCTTTAATCAGCGTCATTGGCCGATTACAGCAAACCAGGGTCCCTACCCCAGTATGGATAACCTCCACCATATTGCCGCATACCTCACACTTGTAAACTTGTAGTTTTTCCGTCATGGCTTTTAACTCTCCATATAAAAGTGTTCCTGGTTTTCGCCTAAATGTACCAGCGATCCAGACTATTCCTTCAGAACCTTGTCAATGGCTGCCAATACTTCCTCGTAATCCGGCTCCTCAGTGGTTTCTTGAACATACTGAATATACTGCACGGTACCTTTCCTGTCCACAATGAATACCGTCCTGGCCAGAAGCCGCAGCTCTTTGATCAGCACGCCGTACGAGTTACCGAACGAGGCATCGCGATGATCAGAAAGAAGCAGGACATTTTGGACACCGGCAGCAGCGCACCAGCGCTTCTGGGCAAATGGTAAATCCATGCTGATTGTCAGGATCACCACGTCATCGCCAAGTTTTCCTGCTTCCTGGTTAAACCGTTTCGTCTCAAGATCACAAACTGGCGTATCCACTGACGGCACTGAAACGAGGATCACCACCTTTCCCTTGAACGAGGAAAACTTGACCGGTTCCAGCTTGTCATTCAGTACTTCAAAGTCTGGGGCCGTATTCCCCACTTTGACCTCATTGCCAACCAGAGTCAGTGGGTTGCCTTTCATCTTTACCAAACCGGTCCGTTCATTCATAGATGTTTCCTCCTTCTGGATTAAACTTAATTGTAAGGATACATTCCCTTCTTGTGCGTTCCTTTGCATTCGGGGCATATTCCAATAAATTCTAGACGATAGCCGAGAATTTTCCAACCGTTTGATTCCTTGAGCCTATGTCCTATCAAGTCGGCGGGTATATCATGGAGATCATCCGCCCGGTCACAGTGAATACAGCGTACGTGGGGATGCTGGCCCGCATTGCAGTCAAAGCGGGCTTCCGAGCCGCTAATGTCCAACTTCTGAATGATGTCATTCTGTACGAGGAATTCCAAATTGCGGTAAACCGTTCCCAGGCTAATTTTGGGCAGTCTCTTACACACAACCCTGTATAGTTCTGCAGCCGTTGGATGCGAGGTGAGCTTTTGTAGTTCCTCCAAGATCACCTGACGCTGCCGAGTATTTCTCCGAAGTTTCCCTGTCGCCATCAAGAACTTTCTCATTATTGCAAATATTAATCATTAGTGATAAGCCTAACGTTTGTCAATCATTTCTTGTTCCTAGAAAAGAAAAATGTTTTAATTACTAATTACGACTGTCCGCTCTTTAAGATAGGTAGCCAACTGCTTGCAGCGGACATACTGGGGGGAGGCTTTTGACTTATTCCACCCCAAGCAGGCGGGGTACTCGTGCCGCTTGCAACATCCGATAGCCCTAGTTACATTCGGGCAGGCAACTGGCGTCAATCAGGTGGAACATATAAGTGTCGAAACGAACCGCAGCCATACTCCTTTCGCGGCAACCGCTACGCCCTTCAGGAAAAACCGCCTGGGTACGGCAATCGGTAGCCGCTGTCCGCTGGCTCAAAAGCCAAGGATTGACTCTCCATTCATCGGTTGGGATGCAAACCTGGGAACTCCTGACATCTGTTGCTTCGCTTGAAGGAATAAAGCAGACATTGTCTGTTCCGGCTGCTAATGGTTATGAGCTCGAACGATTGAAAGAGTCTGCTATTGATCAATTTAACTTGAACCCGGACCTTGTCAATTTTATCCCGGTGCTCAACGAAGAAAAGAACACCACAAAAGAAGAGCTTTGGCTCAGGCGGGACAAAAGGCTCCTCGAAGCTGCCGACGTATTACTCCCGATTTCTTTGCGCAAGGGTGGACATATGGATTCGCTGCTGCAGTGGCTTTGCAGACAGGGCAAGTCCGTTGAAAACCGATTTCGGGTGGATTATGAAAAGAGAGTCCAACCCCTGGCATACCGCATTCGGACTGAGCAGTTGAATCCCGAACTCACGCAAATTGAAGACCAATACCTGATCCACTGGACAAGAGCAGCCAACTCCGCCTGGCCAACGGAGAAGCTCATTGACTATTACAAGGCAGTTATTGAGTCTGAAAGCCACCCCAGAAGCGCTTTTAGCACCCTTATGAATATCATTTCAACCAAGAAGATTATCGCTACCCCAAAGAACATGCCGGCGGGGATACCTACTGTCTCATTTTCCGGCTTTGCCCCGGCTGATATCGTTCCCCTCATCAAGTGGCGCTCTCGCTTCCGGCAGATGTCCTTTGAGCCGTACGGCATCGGGATTGAGAAGCAGTATGCTATGGGCAAGGGAGTTTGCCTGGTGCGGTATTACCACAAGGATTGTGACCGTATCCACGACAGCGAGCGGTGGCTGTGGCAATCTGTCGGGGAAAAGGGGGATTGGCGCGCCGAGCAAGAATATCGATACAAAGGAGACTTCGACCTTTCCTGCTTTCCATCGAACCGGCTGCTTGCCCTGTGCCACACTCAAAGAGAAGCTGAAACCATTGAGAAAATCACCGACATTCAGGCTATCCCGTTGACAGTGAGTCATTGTTAGCACCCCGCCGTAAAACTCGCCGTCATAGGCGGTGTCTTCGCTCTGTGTCACATTGATCGTTTCCTCGTAGGTAAGCTTTATGATAATAGAAACATAAAGCTCCGGTTTCGGCATTTCTACCGATTTGAGACAGGAGGGTCACCGGCACAAATTACCTCGTCGTACTTTAGATCGGACAAGACACGATCGTGAGGTACTTCCAGCCAGGAAGAGGTCGGAACGGATATGCCCAATTTCCAGCTTTATATAATAGTGACAGAACGCGCGCCTGGGTAGGGCAAAAAAGTTGTTGACAAATAACAAGATGCGTGTTATGTTATGATGTAGTCAAGCTATATGGAAGCTTTGACCAAATGTTTGCTATGGCCCCCACCACACCCTCGAGAAGAAAACTAAAGCATAAACCATAACACAAGGAGTGTACAAATGAAACGCATGATTTCGGTGGCGGCAGTTGTTCTGCTGCTCATCATGGTCCTGTCGGTTGAGTCATCTGCAAGAGTGGCTCCATACCAACCGCTGGACATAGTCCCCACCGATGACCATACCTGGGGCGGCGACCCTGATGGAGCGGGTAGCCCCTACGGCTTGCCCAGTGGACGCAACTCAGGTCTGGTTGTAACCGGCTTCGCGGGGGTGGATATCTTTGTGAATGCCGGGTTTGCGGAGTGGCTGTTTGGCGATCGGCTCCGCAAAAATGAACACACCAGGTACTACATCATCATCCGGAACGCTCAAAGAGATGAGGGGGAGCGCGGTGTAAACGTGAACCACAGGGGTAACTAGCGATGAAAAAAGAGGCTACTAACCGCAATGAATACCACCGCGCGATGGATCACTACATGGCGTCATTGATTCAAAAGCGGGACTACACCGCGGCCGTCAAGTACTACGAGGACAATCTTAGTGAGCTTGAAGCCGTGGGTGGTGCCTCGCTGGGGCCGATTCTTCGCCTGGCAGCCGAAGCTTACGCTTCCATCTCCAATTACCCGGCGGCACTGAAGACGGCACGACTTGCTCAGAACATGATCGCGCCGGAGGGCGAAAGCGTTCTGCTGGCGGAGACCTTCGTTACGCTCGGTGGGATTCTTCTCAATATGGGAGAGTTGAAAGAGGCGGAAAAGGCATTTCGTGACGCGGAATCAATTTTCCGCCGCAGAGATTGCCTCGAAGGCCAGAGTCAGGCGCTTAACCTGTTGGCAGGTTTATTCTACAAACAGACTGACTACAAGAATTCACTCTCCGCACTTATCGACGCTATAGAGATTGCCCGCAGGTTGAACGATCAGAAAAAGCTGGCGTACATGATGGGCAATATCGGCCGTATCTACGCGTTCACAGGCGATTTCGCCAAAGCTGAAGAGCACCTTCAGATAAACATTGAACTCTCCACTCAAGTAGCCGACCAGCGGGAGACTGCCCGCGCCTACCTTGCCCTTGGGTATGTTTACATGCAGCAAGGTGAGTACAGGAAGGCTGAACAGACCTTCGATCAGGCTTACGGGCATCTTGCCAGGGTCAACAGTCGTCGCAACAAAGTGATCTACTTCACCTACCTCGGAGAACTTCACTATCGCTCAGGTAGGTTGCAAGAGGCGCGAGAAGCGCTGGAGAACGCTCTGAAACTGGCGGAAAAATCAACCCCCGGCACCGCCGCGGTCGGTCGGGTAATGCGTCATCTGGCGGAATTACACATCCGGCTTAAGAACTACTCGACAGCGCGACATTTTGCCGGCAGGGCGATGGTGATCATGGAAAGGGCCGGTGACAAACTCGAGGTTGGTGCTCTGTGGAAGATCAAAGCTGTCGTTGCAGAGGCAAACGGACAGGAGGCCGAAGGACGTGAAGCCTTTGTGACGGCCATTGACATCCTGAGAGAAACAGGCGTGCGATTCGAAAAGGTCGAAGCTCTGATAGCTGCAGGAACCTCCAACCTTTTTACGATCAGACAACGCCTTACCTATCTGTTCCGAGCGGAGGAGTTTTACCGGCGTAGCGGCCTGTCAGCAAAGCTCCAACAGGTCGAGCGGATAATCAATTCGATTGATTATCCTCCCGCTGCAAAAGCCGGAACCGCCTGTTCCCAAGCTGCCGGCCCTCCCGACGGCGCTGGTTTTCTGACCGGCTGTCCGACGATCAAACGGTTCAAAGCACAACTTCCAGTAATCGGCCGCTCCGATTTGCCGTTACTGCTGACTGGAGAAACGGGCGTGGGCAAAGACCACATGGCGCGGTATTACCACTCCCTCGTCAGGCCGGATTCTCCCTTTGTGACGGTGAACTGTGCGTCACTTCCCGAGACTCTCCTTGAGTCGGAACTGTTTGGATACCATAGAGGAGCCTTTACCGGGGCCGACACTGACAAGCAAGGCTTGTTTGTAGTGGCTAACAGGGGGATTTTGTACCTCGACGAAATCGGTGATATCCCTCTGTCGCTTCAGGCCAAGCTCCTGGGTGTCCTTGAAACACGTCGTTTCATACCGCTCGGCTCGACAGAGGAGGTTCTGCTTGATATCAAGCTGGTGGTGGCAACGAACAAAGACCTCGAGGAAATGGTCGAATGCGGAGCCTTTCGGCGCGACCTGTACTATCGTCTCAGCGGTCTTATCTTCCAGATCCCGGCCCTTCGCGACCGAAAAGAAGATATCCCGCTGCTCTTGCGCCACTTTATGGAACGAAGCCACCTTCTGAACAACAATGACCCGATACCGACCGAGCTGATTCGCCAGTTTGTGGAATACGACTGGCCCGGCAACACAAGAGAGCTGCACAACAAGGTGAAACGACTCGAAGTAATGGCCGAGCTTGTGGCCGAAGGGGACCTGGTGGAACTGTCTCGTTCCATCTTCTCAACGGAAATGCCTCAGGACAAAAGGTCACTATTCGATCGGGTTGAGCAGTTCGAGCGCAAGATGATAGTCGAGGCTCTCCTGGCGACCCAGGGTAACAAATCCGAGGCCGCCCGAATCCTTGGCATTCATGAGGCTACAATTCGAACAAAGATGAAACGGTATCACATTTGTGTCGAAGGAGGTGTTGCTCACTAACAAACAAACGGAGTTAGTCTCTCTATAGAGCCCACAGAGACACCAATGGGCTGTTGAAAGACCCTGCTAACGGCGGCATTGCCAGCGTGATGCCAATCGTAGGAGGGTACGATGCCATCGACACATCTCCGAGTAACGGTAAGCATCTGTCTGGCAGGCGCTTACCGTTATTCTATGACCTGCCGCTCGTACAAGTATACGATTTCGCAGACAAACCGAGCCTGGATCTAAAATAACAAGCCTTGCTAAGTTGCTGCCGGATAATCGGATGACGCCGTTTAATCCAGCTCTTCTGGAGAACGGCATTGCTGTTGCTGCACTTCATTTATGTCATTTTTACTCCTGCGCTGCTGTTAGTGCTTGGTTTTATCTTTTCTCTCTTTGGCGGATGGCCGCCTGCATTCGAGGGGAGTGCGGGCGGCGTCCTTTTTTTTATTCGGATTGAATGACGACAGGCCGTCTGCGGTAAAAGAGACAACGACGTTGGCCGTCGTTTTAGTTGACAATTTTGATATAAGTAGTATATTTAAAAAAGCGAGAAGTTTACTAATGCTACTTTGGTCAGAGGTTTCCCCCTCTGCCTCTGGCATAAACCATTAGTGAGCTTCTCTTTTTTTTGCCGGAGGCGTTAAAAAAGGCTGCCGGTCACGGTTGGTTTGTCAGGGTTGTTTGTGGAGGAATTGGGGTTCTGTCGGAAGGTAGGCCTGGAGAAGCTGGGTGACATAGAGTTGGATAGCACGAAGGTGCAAGCGGACACCTCGAAGCACAAGGGGATGAGTTACGAGGGGATGGAGAGGGGGATTCCACAATTGGAAGCCGGGGTGTCATGTTTGCCTGCGGAAGCGGGTTGTGGGGATGTAAAAGCGCAGGTGATTGTGTGCTGCTTCAGTTGGAATTGGAAGATTAAGCCGTTAGATTTAGCCTAGAGGTAAAACCAAGCTCTAAAGAAATAGAAATTCATCAAGTTACCAAAAGCGCTTAGAACCCGCCCCCGATGGTCCATGAAAAGCTGTTGGTACTATAGTCTGACAACTGCCAGGTAAAGTACATCCTGAGATGCAAAGGTGTTATTCTCCCGAGGCCGAAGCCCACCTCGCTATACGGCTTTCGAGCGAGGAGGATATTCCCGTCACCGGGTTGAGCAGGGTGACCTCTGAAGTCAGTCCAGAAAGCGCCGCCGTGGATACTCAAGGTAAAAGGAATGTCTTTAATGAGCGGCAGGCCGCTTTTGCGAAAGAGCACGCGTCCAAAATCATGGTCGGTGTAAACGGCAAGCGCTCGACTGCCGCTGAAGTTTGTTTCTCCTAAAGTCTTAAAATATGTCCTTTGGTCCAAGAGGCCTGCTCCGAAGTCGACGGTGAAGTATTTTTGCGGTGGCAGGGTTCTGTCTGAGGCGCCTGCATACAATTCAATTCTGCTGACACCAAGACCCAGGGTTCGCTGCCGACGATACAACCACACATAATATCGGACAAAATCAAAATCATTGTCGATGAAGTTGGGGGAGGCAACTTCGGAGCCAAGGACAAATAGAATATATGACGTTGAGTAGTATATACGCTCCTCTCCCTTGTACTTCCACCGCGGACGGGAATCATAGCTCAGACGGCCAGATATTGAGCGGAGTTTTCCATCAATGATTCCGGGGTTGGCGCGATGCTTTTTGGTCTCTCGGAACAGACTATATTCTGTATTGTTCGAGGCGGAATACTGATTATAGTCTTGATAGGCAATCGTCAACTTCGTCCGGTTAACAACTTTGCTCGACAGGGAAACGTGAAACCCTCTCTCAAGATAGTAGTCAAACGGGTCTGTTTTGTTGGCCAGGGACATCAATGTCGGATTGGCTGTTTGACTTGATATAATGGTCGGACGACGTTTGATCTCATCGTGGTACTCCCCCCCGATTTTCAGCTTTTGACGCCTGGAGAGCGTGTAGGTAAAGCCGTAGTCATGCTGCCAGTATTCTCCAGAGAAAGCGTAGCCGGATTTGAGTCGCAACTCCGTATTTCGAACCAGCTTGTCTAATGTGACACCGGCGCCTAAGTAAGCCCCTTCAACGCGATTGAAGTGGAAAAGATCGCAGTTGCCGCCGCCACCAAGATAGGCCGCTCCCAGGCCCAGGCGAAGCAGCCTTTTGGCCAGCGGCCTGGGCGCATTTACAATGGAATCGATTCTCTCATAGCCTCTGGTCTCTTCGGGCGTTAGCGGAATAAGCTGACCGGCGTTCCAGGCTGCCGAGTCGACATCGTCTGCGTCTTCGGTCAATTCAATCCAAAACTCATCAAAGGTCCCTTTGGGATGCGGAGTATTGAACGTGAAATTGTGCAGGGCCGCGACATAGTCAAACGACATCGTGGGAATACCGGGGAGCGGAATTTCCGCAAGGCCGAAGAAGCGTATTTCAATGGGCATCCAGTACTCATCCTCAAACTGGGTGTAATGTTCGGTGTAGCGTGGGTTGATCACGTAGGGGATATCGAACGCTTCGTTGAACCCGACATCAACCCCCACGACCGCAAAGGCGGAGTCCACAATGTCAATCGTACCGACAAACAGAGGGTCGCTGGAGCTTTTCGGCTCAATCTCAAGCCGGAAAACCGCTAGGCTGTCAATGTAAATGGTGTCCAGCAGATAGTAGTTGTAGTGGTCGAGGGCATCTTTAGCGGTCGGGGAGACGACTGAGTACTCCCCAAAGTCGAGGCGGTTCTTGTTAAAGTTCGTCAGCTCCCCAACGGCCGTAAGGACTTCCGCACCTTGGAGGTTAGATGAGTGCCGCCGAGCGAAAACAGTCTCTTTGTACTTGTGCGGGTACTCCCAGCTTGAGGTAAGCTGGCTTTCGGTGATGACCAGAATATTGCTGGAGTCATCCTTGGCGGTGTCACGTACTACAAGCTTGCTATAGGCCTCAAAGCTGTAGGCATGGATTTTGGCCAGGATCTCTTCCTTGCGGGCGATGGCCTCCAGTATGATTTTCTGCGCGGGATCGTAGGCACGTTCATATACTTTCATGCCCGGAACCTGGATAATCGCCGGGCGAAGATAGACATCCTGAACGACAACCGAATCGAAGGCGCTGACTGAGAGCCGTTCAGAATAGTGGGCGACGTGGCTGAATTTTAACTGGTATATGCCCTCCGGCACATACAGCCGGTACTGTCCGTTTTCATTGGCCAGCATCGACCGCCCGGTCCCCTCCACCCTCACGGTGGCAAACGGCACCGGCTCGCCGGTATCTTTGTTGTAGATTGTTCCCTTGATTACCTCCCCGAACGCAATCGCCTCGACGAGAATAAGCATGGCAAGCCAAAGGAGAATCTGACGTGCCCAATCTCTCACAGTACGTAAGCGCCATGTTGCGCCTTTCGTTTTCACACGTTGCATGTCATAGAGAGTCTACAAATTCTGTGCCGTCAAGTCAACGCTGTGACTGATAGTCAATTACGAAGATTTTCCGAGTCAGTTTCGAGTGTGATTGACACACAGGGAAACAATTATTGTTCGTGGTAGAAAAAAGGGATAGCCCCGGCAGTGGCGCTGAAACGGTTGTCAGACTATAAACTTTCCATCTTGAGAATTCAAGGGAGTTTGGAGTGGAACGAGAGTGCCTTGGCCCTGCGGACGTTTGAACTGCTTGAACTCGGTGCTAAATTGCATATATTGGCCGGCGTGGTAAGCCCAGCCGTTTTTCAATCGCGAAAGTCAGTCTGCATATGATGCGGGATGCAATGCGAACCGACAGCAAAACGGTGATGAACAACTCGTCATCCAGTGAGGACAAAGCTGCTCCTTCGCGCGCGGCCGTGTGGAGGATGTTCGACCGCATAGCCCCCCGCTACGACCTGCTGAACCGGTTGCTGTCGCTGAGGCGGGACGTTGTCTGGCGCAACAAGGTTGCCCGGTATCTGCCCGACCGCGACCGACAGCATGTGTTGGATATAGCCACCGGCACTGCTGATCTGCTTCTTTCTCTCTTTGACAAAAGCGACCGGATACACTTTGCCGTAGGGATCGATTTGTCCCCGAAGATGCTTAAGTTGGGCCTAAAAAAAATAACAGCCAGAAAACTGGACGACAGGATTTCTCTCATGCGAGCCGATGCCCTTCAGATTCCCTTTCCCGACGACAGCTTCGACGCCGTCACTATTGCCTTTGGAATCAGAAACCTCACCGACGTGCCAAAAGCGCTGGCAGAAATGCACCGGGTTCTCAAACCGGGCGGTAAAGCCCTGATACTTGAGTTCTCTTTGCCCCGAAACTGGTTGGTACGCAGGTTGTACCCCTTTCATCTCCGCGGAATCCTGCCCCGCTTGGGAGCGATGATTTCAGGTGACAGTTTCGCTTACCGCTACTTGAATGAAACGGTTGAAACCTTTCCGCACGGAGAAGAGTTCTGTGACATGATGCAGCAGGCCGGTTTTACCGGTGTGCAAGCAGTGCCGTTGACCTTTGGCATTGCCACCATCTACCACGGTGGCAGCAGCAAGCTGCTTTTATCGGGCGAGGGGAAAGTTGCCTGAAGAGAAGCGGCAGATGTCGATAACCATCGACCGGGACAAGGCGCTCAGTCTGCACCAAGCTGGACTGCTGATGGCGGACAGCATCAGGGATGCTATTACCTCACGTGCCTTATCTCTTCACACTGGAACTGAACCAGTCGTGGCCCGATTAGAGGTTCGCGTGAACGATACCTCGCCCCTGTCATGGCTTGCCGCTCAGAAGAACCGTGTAAAAACGTACTGGTCAGACCGGGAGGGCAAGTTCGAGATATCAGGCATCGGGACAGCCGATGTAGTGACAGGTAAAGGTGAGATTGATCACGATCTCTTGTTTACTCGTTTGAACAAGCTCCTTGTCGGCGGTAATGAGAATCTACGTTACTACGGCGGTCTCAGATTCAGAGAGAAGAACGAGAGTCTCCACGACACGCCGTGGGAGGACTTTGGCAGTTATCGGTTTGTCATGCCACGCGTTGAATTGTTCCATCAATCCGATGCAACCTACCTGGCGTGCAACGTTGTCCTCGGTATCGACAGGCCCGGCGCGGATGCCGTCCTTGACGAACTCGGAGGCATCGTCTCTCTTATTGAATCGAGTGACACAGAACTCCCCGGGATAATGGCACGCTCCGACTGTCCCGACATGGAAAGATGGAACGCAATGGTTGAGGCCGCCCTTGAGTCCATCAATATAAACAAGCTGGAAAAGCTGGTGCTGGCAAAACAAACATCATTTGAACTTTCGATGTTGTTGAACCCAATCCGGCTATTACAGCGATTAAAACAGGCGACACCCGGGTGTTATCATTTTGGCCTTCAACTCAGCGACAATCTTGCCTTTGTCGGAGCCCCACCGGAACAATTGTATCAACGGATCAACCGGACGATAAGAAGCGAAGCTGTAGGAGGTACGCGACCGCGGGGTGCAACTGTTGATAAGGATGAAGCTCTAGCTCAGGAACTTTTGCGCTCGGAGAAAGACCTGAGGGAATACCGATACGTTGCCGACAGCGTTCAAGAAACGCTGGGCTACCTCTGCCAGAGTGCAGAGAGCGTTGACGACCTTTCCCTGTTGAAGCTGGCCACGGTCCAGCACCTGATCACACACTTCAAGGGGAAACTTGCCCCCGACATTTCCGACGCCGATATACTGGCTGCCATACACCCGACTCCGGCGGTAGGCGGGTACCCTGTCGACCGAGCGGTGAGAAAGATAGATGAGTTGGAACCGTTTGACCGGGGCTGGTATGCCGGTCCGGTGGGATGGGTGGGGAGCGATGCGGCTGAGTTTGCAGTCGCCATTCGTTCCGGCCTGGTTACAGGCGACAAACTTCATCTGTTCTCCGGGGCGGGAATCGTAAAAGGCTCCTCAGTTAAAAATGAGTGGCAGGAGATTGAAAACAAACTCAGCGGCTTCACTAAAGTTTTCATTGCGTAATGTTGACTGAATTCTCCAGTCTGAATGCTCTCTGGACAAGCTTGATTGTTGAGGAGCTGGTACGCAACCGGGTCGACTATTTTTGTCTGTCACCCGGTTTTCGGAACTCTCCCCTGACGGTGTCGATAGCCCGCAACAAGAAAGCCCACAGCATTATCCACTACGATGAAAGAGGGACGGCCTTTCATGCTTTGGGGTACGCGCGTGCCACCCGTCGCCCGGCAGTTTTGCTCTGCACTTCCGGCACGGCTGCGGCCGATTTCATGCCGGCAGTCGTTGAAGCCTCGATGGACATGGTGCCGCTAATTGTCCTCACCGCCGACCGACCGCCTGAACTTCGCCACACCGGCGCCAACCAAGTGATTGACCAGGTAAAGCTCTATGGTGACTACGTGCGCTGGTTTTATGACCTGCCCTGCCCTGATACGAATATCGAGCCGCAGTTTGTGCTAACGACAATTGATCAGGCCGTCTACCGATCAGTACATGCACCCGCCGGGCCGGTGCATATTAACTGCATGTTCCGCGAGCCACTAGCGCCGATCGGACCAAAAAAAGATTTCGCTCACTATCTATCCAGCATCAAACGGTGGATGGAAAGTCAAAGGCTATATACGGAATATGTGTATGTTCC
>Ga0209979_1004155_pt1 | contig 12162 bp, 10 predicted proteins | sample AnhtaG_FD_183114 | JGI IMG/M metagenome (GOLD analysis project Ga0209979, IMG submission 183114) | Deep subsurface microbial communities from Anholt, Denmark to uncover new lineages of life (NeLLi) - Anholt_01485 metaG (SPAdes) (version 2) | ecosystem: Environmental > Aquatic > Marine > Oceanic...
GGGCAATGGTCAAGGCTAGCCAGACCATCACCGGCGTGGTCGACCGCCTGGAGGTCCAAGACCTGGTGGAGAGGCACTTCGAACGGCGGGACCGCCGCAAGACCTGGGTACGCTTGACCCCCAAGGGGCAGCGCAAGTGGGAGGAAGCCGCGCCGATCGCGAATCGGCTGGCCGAAGAGATCTTCTCTGTCCTCTCGAACGAGGAACTGCGGACGCTACAGACGAAGAGCGCCAAGCTGCGGACCGCAGCGATGAAGAAGCTTGCCGAGGCCTTTGGGCGATAGAGCTCCTGACATACCCCCGCCACAATCCTAGGCCGGAGTGGCCTTCGGTTGCGCAAGTCCGGCTGCGACCGCTACGGCGGCCGCAGCCGCTCTATTCTCCACACCCAGCTTGTCGAGGATGTCCCCTACATGTCTCTCTACTGTGCGTCGACTGACAACCAGTTTCCTCGCAATGTCGTCGTTCGTTCGTCCGTTGGCAATGTGCTCCAGCACTTCCTTCTGCCTTGGGGTCAGGGAAACTCCGTGCCCCGGGAGCAGCTTAACCAAAACGACGATGCAGTGTGGCTCTCCCTGCTCGCCGCGGATCAGATGCATGCGCATCTCGATGCGTAAGATCGTGCCGTCCCTGCGAACGCGGCTATATGCCCCTGTGACCTGGCCCTCTGCCAGAGTGCGAGCAACCACTTCCCTCCTCCGCTCCCGCCCACCTGGAGGGACCATTCGATCTACCGTGGAGCCTATCATTTCCTTCCTGCTCCATCCGCTCAGCTCCTCGGAGGCCCGGTTCCAAACCTGAACCCGGCCTTCGAGATCCATGCAGGCAACCGCGACATCCAGAACGTCCAAGATGCCCTGTAGACATTCCAAAGGCACTGATAGCTGACCGTTCATCGTTCTCTCCAGGTCTCGCCTGACGCAATAACGCCCCGTTCGCCAGCGTATCGTAACTACTACGACAAGATAATTGTCGCACTCGAAGAGTAGGTTGTCAACGGCCCGGCTGTCGGCGGGAGACCCTGGGCGCGGCAGGCGAGAGATTACACCTCGAACAAGTTGCAGGGTTCGGGCCCTCTGCCCAGAGCGGGGAGTTTTGGCTTGGGGCATATCGCCCCTCTCCTTTCCGGCGAAGGGCGACTGACATCGGGATCGCGCAGGCTGAGGAAGCCTATGGACCGAGCCCCATGCTACCTGGTGCCGAGGGGCAGAGTCGAACTGCCGACACCGTGATTTTCAGTTGCGGCCGAGCCGTCCAGTGCCGTCCACCAGAGGCCATTTCGTATCTGCAACGGGCCACCCCTGTGCGCCTGCGGTTGCTGTCATCCACCCAGGTTGCTGTCAAAATTGCTGTCAGCGCGGGAAGCTTTCGCGATGTTGCAGGCGAGTGTGAGAGGTTGTAGGACTGATTACGCTATTTTGCAGATTTGGGGAAATAACCTCTCGCATACGACTCATCTGTCCTTAGCGGCAACCTCTGTTGCTGCCAGCTAGGATGCTGAGCCCCCAGGAATCTCCGGTGACAGTCCTGGTTTCCTCGTACACCGTGAACCGTGTCTGGTAGTCATCCCCTATGGAGAAGTGCCAGCAGCCATCGGTGTAGTAAGCCCTGTGTGGCTTTTGCGCTATGACCGGGCCACCCTTTGGGCAGGCGGCTAGCACCTTGTCTACCACTATGGCCCAAGCCTCGTCCTCGCTAAGAGTCGGCGTCGGGGCCTGTGGCATCGCGTCACCACCGCCACAGGCGGCAATGACCGCCCCTGCCACCACCAGCAGCGCCATTACCATCAACCACACGCGCATGGCTCCCTCCGTCGTGGCCCCGCTAATTCTAGCACGTCCTCAGGGCGGGAGGCTTTCCCTATCTTGCATGGTGGGCCTGCATTATGCTGTTGGCTCTTCGGAAAATTTCACCTGTGGGGAAACGAGCAGCCGCGGGCCTGGGCGAAGCTGTCGGAGCAGAGGAAATCGCCGAGGACCTGCGGTCGGCACTGGAGGAGTTCGAAACGATTCAGGGAGACCTGGCGGCTCCACTGGAGCCATAATATTTCTGGTGCGCCGAGCTATGGTGGGGCTTAGGACAGGCCGTAGATGGCCTCACGCTGTTCTTCCTCTGCAGCCCTGTCTTGAAGCTTGCTGTAGTACCCCACTCCAGCCTGAGAAAGCAGTTTGGCTCTGCGCCCACGGCCGCGGCCGAGCTTCTTGAAGTCGTCTACCCACCTGTTCCAGTGCGCTGCTTCTGATCCAGAAATTGTCCACCCGTGCCCAGTACACGCTGACACAACTTCCTTGGGAGACCATCCGTGATCCAGGGCGAGGCAAGCCCGCTTTAGCCAGGAAGCCGTCGGCTGGCCGGTGAGGGCTGTAATCTGGTAGCGTTTCAGTTCCGGCCTGGCGAAAAGGGTCACCACGAGATGCTGATCGTCCCCTACCAGGCTTACCACCAAGTCGCGCACCAAGAAGCTACCAGTCTCAGGCCGTACACATCCAAGAAGTTCCTCTCTCGACTTAACCGGAAGGTCGGCGATGACATGCAACAACGAGTCTGGAATTGGCTCAGGCGTGAACTGAGCCGAAGCCTGACGGTCCAACCACGCCTTCGCCCAGGCCACCAGCAGAGAAGGTCGGGACTTTAGGATTTCCGCGTACCAGAAGTCGTCCGCGGGGCAACGGATGATTGCTTCCTCCCATTTCCGCCGAGTTCTGGTGGGCAGCTTGTCAACAGTCCCTCTGAGGTGGATGGCGACCGCTCGAGCAACTTGGGGATTTTCATGGTCAAGTAGATCGGGGAGGGTCTGGCTGTCAATCTCGCCCCGTATGACCAGTCCCTCGAGAGCGCGGACTAGGCTCTCATCGCAATGATGGATGGCATCTTTCCGCAGATCTTCACCCACCGACTGGGTCAGGCACACCACAACTGCTGCTCTCCAGAAGTTCTCATCACCAAGAAACTCAGATATCAGCTTCGTCCAGCCGGGCCGCTTCTTGCGTACTGTCGCTGACAGGAACGGAAGTACAAGATCAGGCGACGCAGCGAGACCTCGCAATGCCTTGGCGTACTCCTCCGGCCTCGCTGCGTGCTCGGCCAGATGCTGGCACACTTCCACTGTCATTCGCGGGTAAGTGATCCCTGCCTGAGCCGCTTCTCTTTCCGCCGCGACAATGCGCTCCGCTGCTTCATTGGCTGGAAGGGCTCCCATTAACTCGCCGCATCTCCGGGCCGCGTCGAGTTGCCGCTGCTGGGTCGCTTGCCAGTCGGAAGGTTCCCCTCCAAACTCGTCTTCCGGAAAGAGCAAGTCGAATTCACGGTCAGTCCGAATGCTGACGCCGAGTTGTTCCCGTCTAGCCAGCCGGGCCAGCCGCGCGATGACACCTCTGTGCCATCGGAATCGCTTCACCAGTTGGCGGATGAGCCGGGCGGCCTCCCCCCTCATGAAGTTGTATTCTTCATCATCAGGGGGTTCGCGGCTGAAGGTCACCCTGCTGGGAAAGATCCAGTAGCCGAGGACCTCGAGCAGAGGCACGTAGCTCTGGCACCGAATCGTCGTGATCAGTTGTAGCGCTTCCCTCCAGAGTTTCGCTATCTCCTTGAGGCTCTCAACTGGCAGGATGCCACTGCGTATCGTCCACTTTCGGCCCTCGCCAGGATCTGGGGTAATCGTCTCGTGTCCGGGACTGAGAGCGCAGCACAGAGCCTCCAGAGCGACATCGGGGTCCATATTCTCGCTCACCCATTGAGACACGATTCTAACAAGCTCCCGCCTGTGTTCGAGTCTACCCGACGGCTGAGCAAGGTGGCCTTGGATCAGACGCATCGGATGGTCTGGGTCACTATCCTTCGGTCTCCTATCTCCGACGGCCCGTTCCATCAGTGTTCGGAAACCGATCCTGGGTGAGTGGGGAAGGGCCGCCTTCGCGATCTCAAGTGCGCTGCCAGGCGCCACTGACAACGCGAATTTGGCCTCCTCCTCTCCAAGAGAGGCATACGCGGCAAAGGCTCGCGAGTCCCTAGCCTGCTCAAACAGAGACTGCATCATCAAAGGTTCGAGAATGGCTCCCCGGTGGGCTGCCCCAACGAGCGGAACTATGGCAACGGCACAGTCAGGAAATGCGTCGAGAATCGTTTTCAGGGGCAGCGACGCTGTGCTGCTGAAGAACATCTCGCGGACCAAGGCATAGCGCAACGACTCTGGCTGCACAATGAGGCGGCCGCCTCGACTTTGCGCTTCATCAATGGTGCCTCCGGACGCAAGGCCCTTGACCAAGGTATGAGTCGAGGCAAGGTCAAGCTTCAGGGCGGTTCCAATCGTGCTCATGTCAACGCCAGAATCTCCGCTAAGCGCTATGACCGCCAATACAGCGGCGCTCTGATCGCCGAGCATGCGCTGGTACGTTACCTGGGTGTCCTGCAGAAGCGCTTCACCCGTTGCGACTTCGCGCGCCTTACCATTGAGGGCAAGCAGCGCCAGCGTCGCTGCCAGTCCTGGGCGCCCTAGTGCCTGATCGACAATTTCCCGCTGAAAGTGGCTTGGACCCTTTACGCCCACTTCCTCGATCACCCGGACGACCTGATCACGAGTGAGAGGGCCGATCTTCACAGAGCAAGCCGAAGCAAGGTGTGACTCGACGCTGGCCTGCGCCCCTGGCCAAGTCACGGCCACAATGGCAAAGTCGCCGGCGATCGCCTCACGGAGTTGGCGCAACTTAGAGAGCCTAGGAGGGTCAAAATGCGCATCGTCAACGATGATTCGCGGCGGCATCTGCTCTCGGATAGCATCTGGAAGCCCCTGGTTGGAGTCATCAACCACGAAGAGGCCCCAGCCCTCCAACGCAAGCTGTCGGAGCACTGCGGTCTTGCCTATGCCAGGCTTTCCCACGACCACCATGTCACCCGTCCCCGGACGAAGGGCGTGCAACTCTCTTTCTCTCCCGACGAGTGAGAGCAGGATTGTCGGGCGCATACTTGGTGGAATGACTGAGAGCGCTGGTTGTTCGCCGGGAATCCCGAGCAGGTCCTTTCGCCATTTTGGGTCTCTGTAGAGCGCATCGACGAACCAAGCGCGCTCGTGAATCTGGATTAGGTCAAAGCCAAGTTGCGTCGCTGCTGCTTCCAAATTCAGGCGTTTCTGCGCAGTAAGTTTCTGGCATGTCGCAAACACCGCCCTGCGCGCTCTTCCTCCCGCTTTGAGATGGCTTTGAAGGCTGCTGCGGAGGTTTCTGAGACCGCGGCTCCCGGTCGTGGCGGCCAGCACAATCGGTGGGGCGTCGGGTTGACCAGCATATCCGTCCATGCCCGCGTCGCTCCCTCCTCGGACAGGGACCAAGGCGGGATAGATCTGCCGCAGCAGGGACGTAGTGCATAGTTCGAATGCCTCCCAGTCGGGGGGCTTCGACAGCCCTTCCTCAATAGCGGCGTAAAGGGGGTCGCGTATCATGACCTCGCGCTAGAACCGGCAGCTGCCAGGGAGTTCAGCGGATTGATGCTCGACACTTAGTATAAATGTTCTGGGGACATCCTGCAACGCCACGTCGCGGTGAGGTCCCTCCGATCGCACAATTCTCGTTGGATGATCTCCATCTGACGGTTCTGGCGGGTAGATGACACATGACAGTCCGCCTCCATCGGCTCGAAATGCTGACCTTGCTGGTGCTGGCGGAGGCCAGAGCTTGGTTCGTGAGGCTAACCAGGCTGGGCGTAGCTTCTCAGCTTGCCAGCCCTCGCGGCTGCGAGTAGGATGAGGACGTTGGAGGCTGCCGTGGAAAAGGGGCATTCTGGCGGTGTACCATCGGCGACGTGGGGCAATGGCCCGGCGCAAGTGTTGCAGCGGTAATTGGCAATGGTGCGTATTCTGCACTTCGCCGACCTTCACCTAGACTGCTCGTTTGCAGGCGTTGGCATGGCCTCGAGCGAGGCCAGTAGGCGGCGTGAAGAGCTCCGGAGCGCCCTCCGCCGCATTGTCGATCTGGCCCTCGAGCGCAACGTCGATGCTGTCACCGTTGGGGGCGACCTCTACGAGCACGACCGAGTCACGCTTGACACAGGCCGTTTCGTCGCGAGCCAGCTCGAGCGGTTGGCGCCGCGGCCCGTCTTGATCGCTCCAGGCAACCACGACCGATACGTTCCGGATAGCCTCTATCGGCGGCTCGATTGGCCCGCCAACGTGCACGTTTTCGACAGCATGAACTGGCAGCCAGTCGCGCTTGTGGGCGGCGTGGCAGTCTGGGGCGTCGGGCACAACAGCCCCGCCGTCCGGGACAATCTCCTGCGGGATTTGCACCTGGATCGCTCCGAAACAGCCATAGCCCTGCTTCATGGCTCGGATGCCTCAGCAGTCCCTGAACAGAAGGCCGCTCACTGTCCCTTCGAGATGAGGGATGTGGAGGGGTGCGGCGCCGCTTTTGTGCTGCTCGGACACTATCACGGCATGCGTCTTTGCCCGGCTGACTCACCTCTCTATGGGTACCCGGGCGATCCCGAACCGCTGGGATTCCATGAGGAGGGGCCCCACTACGTCCTTCTGCTGGGCGGTGGTGAACGCAGCGCCACGGCGGAGCCAGTCCAGATCAACGAGGTTTCCTACCGCACCGAGCGCATCGATGTAGCTGGCATGTCAACATCGGACCAAGTCCGCGAGGCCATTGTGCGTCTCGCTGGTGAGAGCTCGCCCACACCCGATATCGCCAGGGTGCTGCTACTGGGTCAGGCCGAGCCGGAATTGGATATCGACGTGGCAGGCCTCCTTTCCGCGACGGCCGATCGGTTCCGCTACCTAGAGATCGCCGATCAAACCCAGGCCGCCTTCAACCTAGAGGAAATGCGAGAGGAGGCCACCACCCTGGGAGCGTTCGTGCGACTCATGCAGGAGCGAATCGACAGGGGGCAAGGGGTCGAAAAGGAGATCCTGGAGAACGCTCTACGGTACGGGCTGCAAGCCTTTTTGGGCCAGGAGGTGCGGGCCCGGTGAGAATCACGCGGATCGAGATAGAAGGCTTCGGGTGCCTGCGGGACTTCCGGGAAGACATAGCGCCGGGGGTGCACCTATTCCACGGACCCAACGAGTCGGGGAAGTCCACACTTCAGCAGTCGATATTCGCCCTTCTCTACGGCTTCTACGAAAGCGACCGAGCACGGGCGTCGGAGAGCGCCGCTCGCGACCGCTTTGTACCCTGGAGTGGGCCACCATACGGCGGGACGCTGGAGTATGAGCTCGAGAACGGTGTCAGGTACAGGGTGCAGCGGGATTTCAGCAGCTCGGACGTGCCTACCAGCCTTTGGGACCTAGAGGTCGGTAGAGAGGTGACCGATGACTTTGGACGCGGTCGGCACGGAAATGTTCCCTTTGCGCGGCGACAGATCGGCATGACAAAGAGGGTCTTCGACGCGTGCGCATTCGTTTCCCAGGGCGAGCTGTTTGAGATCGCGGAAGAGACCCGAGCCTCGCCACAGGAAATCGGCGACACCATCATCAGCCTTGCCGACACGGCGCGCCGGGACATCTCAGCGCAGTCGGCTATCGGTCGCTTGGACCGCATCTTGCGGGAGCAGGTGGGCACGCCTAGGTCCAGAGCTGCACCGCTTCCCGTGACCCGCCGCCGCGTCACCGAGGCTGAACACGAACTGCGGGCAATAGACACTGTTCGGGGAGAGCTGGCAGACGATGCAGCTAGCCTGGAGGAAGCGACTCAGCGAGCTCGAGAGTTGCGAGAAGCAATTTCTCGAACCCGCTACCTTCTTATCAGCGCTGAGGCTGCCGACCTTGAGAACCGCCTCGGCCAGCTTGAGAACTTGGCTCGCCAGGATGAGGGTCTTCAGGCGGGGATCACCGAAAACAGGGACTTCGCCGACTTCCCAGCGGACGAACGAGATAGCATTCTCAAGACCTGGGGGACCGTCTGCGACCTGCGGGAGGGACTGGAGAAGGACCGAGCAGAGATCGACCAGAGCCGGGCGCGGCTTATTGGTCTGGGCAAGGAAAAGGAAGAGCTGGGCCGCAAAGAGCATGACGTCGCCTATTTGCGTGACTACCCTGTCGACCGGAAGGACAACATCGATGAGCTGGTAACCTCGTGGCGGGGCTTGCGTGCGGTAGCCGTGGACGCGGAAAAGCGCCTCAGCGCTGCGGCGGTAGATCAAGAGTTGGTGGATGAGTACGGGCGCCTTGAAGGCGAGGTCGGGAGCCTGTCGGCAGACGACCTGGAGCGTCTGACCCAAGTCCTTCGCGCACCGCCTGTCGTCGGGTTTCGCCGAGCTCTGCGCGCAGTCGGTCGCGCCATAGTGATGGCGCTGCGCTGGGTCTGGAGGCAGCTGATCGCCCTGGCTCGCTGGATTGTCCGCAGAGTGATGCGCCGCCAGACCGAAGTCCAAGTCGAGGAGGACGAGCAGGCGCAGCCGGAGGAGTCACAGAGAAGCGCTCACCCTGAATCACTCAGCCCCGATGAGGCGAGCGTCGTCCTCGACCGTCACAGGCGATTCCTGGAAATTGCCCCGCTGGTCAGGAAGTACTTGGGTGAGGAAGCGGAGGCCGAGGCTGCGAACTCCAATGCCGAACTCGGCGCGGAGAGGCTCCGTGATGCGCTTGAGAACCTTGTGGATGACCTCTCCGACCTGGAGCGAGCGTACCGTGTGTTCTGTGAACGGGTGGAGGGTCACCGCGAACTCAAGGCCATTGCAAGCCAGCTCAAGTCTCTGGAGGGTGAACGGTCATCGCTCCAGGAGGCGGTTGGACGATTTGAAAGAGAGGAGCAGCGACTAGGGCAATTGGAGTCGGGACTCGGGGAGCAACTCCGCCAAACCACTGGCGGGAGTGAAGCGCTCGAAGACCTCGTTGAGGCATTCGAAGATGGTTGCCGCCGACGCCGCCTCCATGACGAAGCGAAACGAGGGCTGCGTGAGAGCGAGGAAAAAAGAGGGAACATTTTGCAGGGTCAGTCTCCGAGCGAGCTTCAGGCAGCCCTCGATAAGGCGGGAAGAGAGCTTGCGCAATTGCGAGCGCACAACCCATCGCTGGAGGGCGCGCGAACCAGCGAAAGCCGGGACAGCTTAGAGGAACTCCTGTCGCAGCAGCAGAATGACCTACATGAACGCGAAGTCGGCATCACTGGGCTCCGAACCTCGATCGACACGCAGATGGCCGGCCTGCGGCCTAGGGCTGAAGTCGAAGAGGAGCTGGAGCGCTACAGACAGCAGGTCTTGATGCTCGAAAGATTTGGAGAGGAGCTGACCATCGCCATCGAGGTCATCGGCCGGGCCATGTCGGAAGCACATCGCGACTTCGCGCCGAGTGTCGGGCGTTTTCTGAGCGGAGGTTTGGCACGGGTCACGGCGAACAGGTACCAACGGGTACTACTGGATCCCTCCACCCTGCGTCTGACCACGGAGGTGCCGGAGGCTCGCCGCCTCGAAGACGTCGAATTGCTCAGTAGGGGTACCCGCGCCGCTGCATACCTGCTCCTGCGCGTCGGTCTTGCGCAACATATGAGCTCAATGGGTGAGCCGGTCCCGCTGATCCTGGACGATCCCTTGGTGGATTTGGACGATGTACGGGTTGAGAACTTCCTTGACTTGCTGCTCGAGCTGAGCCAGGAAGTCCAGATCCTCCTATTCTCCAAGGGTGAAGGAACAAAGGAATGGTTCGGGCGCCGCCGTGGCGGAAGTGCACTCCACAGGATCACATTGCTTCCCTCCCCGGGATCCACGAACCCCAACTCTGCTTAGGGGTTAGCCAGCGAAGACTCACGCTCGCTCTGCCCAGCGCCAGCTGGCCATCTGCTCGCTGGAGCAGAGTCCCGAGAACCCCCGGAGATCTCCCAGGCCGCACAGTCTTCGTTATCTTCATCTTCAGCGACGGGCTCCACATCATCGACTACAAGACCGGCGCACCCCGTGAGCCTGATCCCCTACAGCTACAGATGTATGGCCTCATCGTGGCCAGAGAGTTTGACCCTGCACCCATCAGGGCCTCCTACCTCTACCTAGAGACGGGGGAGTGGATCACGCAGGAGACGACCGACGAGACGATGGCCCAGGCGCTAGAGGACGTTCGCCAGCAGGTGGCGGTGATTGTGGCCGAGAGGGAGTACCTGGCTAGCCCTGGGCCGCTATGTGGCTACTGCGACTTCCTGGAGATATGCCACGAGGGCAAGGGATTTGCTGAATCCTGTACTGCCAGGCTGGGAGCAGAGCCACCCTTTGAGTGAGAGTCGCTACGATAGTCCCGACTGAGGCCGGCCCTGCGCGACGGATGACCAACGATGGCGCTAGCCAGTAGCGGGGTACGGCCCGTTCATCGGCGCGAGGGATCCTGTTTGGGCCCTCGGTCTAGAGCTTTTGAACCTGCTCGTGGAAGGTATATTGCGTCAACAAGGGTAGGTTGGGCTTGGAGACGTTCATTCCCCACTCTGGCTTGCTCTTCTTGCCCTCGTAATCGCGACTTCGGAACAGGCGATTGGGTCTAAGCCAAACGGTTGACGGGATCAGGTATAGCTGTGGCGGCTCGCCCTGATCAAAGAGCACGACGGCTGCCAACAGGTTCTTTCTCGGTTTGAACTTCGCCTTGGGAAAGAAGATGTATCCTATTCCCCGCAAAGATTTGACTTGCACGTCGTAGTAGGCCTCTTCACCCTTCCGGATGACGAAATCAATGCCTTTGTCATCCACCTCAGGCGCGTATACATCGAGGCCCAACAGGGTGCACTCCATCTTGACGAAGTATTCCGCATATCTTCCTAGCTGCAGGTGGTTCAGGTGACTCCAATCACGGCCTTTCAATGGATTGCCTCCGATGCCACTGGTCACCTCGGTGCAGCCACGAGTATCTTTGGTTGATGTACTGCCACCACGGCGCTAGTCCTGGCAGGCCGCCAACGTCTAGGCCGCCAAACAGTGCTTCAGTACTCACGCTTCTGAACCTGTCTGGTGTCCGCACCAACCGTTTCCACACATCAATGGCTGACGTTCCAAGCGGGCGCAGCCTGGGCGATGTTACATTGCGGAAATCAGAGTTGTGCGCTGGGGCAATGTGCAGCACGGAAACCACATTCGCCTGCAACTCGTGGGCCTTCTCCATCTTGTGGGCTAGGAACTGCTGCCGCATCAGTTGGTAGAAGGGTTCGTAGAATAGGTCGTCGAAGCTAGAGAGCAGCGACCTGTTCAAGGGGCAGTCCGCGTCATCGTAGAGTGGAGCGTAGATCTCGGTTCGATTCGTGCCACTGGGGGCCTTCTTCAAGGATGTACTGCCGTAGGATTCAGTGTATTTCCACTCAGTCAGGACGATTTGCCGTAGCCCGTTCTCATGCTCAAACATGACCGCCGCGTCAGCACTTGTGAAGTTGGCCCCTCTCGTGCGTTTGCCGCTTCGTGGGACCTTCTCTCCGAGGTAGTTATCCTCACCTATCCACTCGAAGGACACGAGTTGGCCCGGAGCTTTGTCTTCCTCCATCGGTAGCAGGCGGTGGATAGTTGGAAAGACGGGCCGCAGGAGTTCGATTAGGGCGTGCGGCCTCCGAGCAAACGGAAAAAGGAAGTTGACACAGCACACTTGGGAGTCGCACAAGTGATTGCTCGGGTCACGGTCTCGGCCGTCATGCCACTTGATCTCCAGTCGCTCGAAGTAGCCCAAGGCGTCCTCGCGGATGTCGCTGAACAGATTCTCCTCGGCTCGCTCCTGGGGCAAGCAGAACGGGTACCGCTTGCCTCTGTAGAGGCCTTGGCCCCGTGCCGCTTCGCTAAAATGGGGCGAACCTGCTTTGAACGCCGCTTGTCTTGGCTTCTCTGCCTCAAGGAACTGTCCCATCGTAACCGGTCCTTCTGCCTGTTCATCCTACAGGTGGCGGAAGTGTGTACGACAGTGAGTGAGAGAACTGCTACCTGCGACTCCGAGCTAACGATGGAGCCTCGCCCATCCTACTCGCAGCCGCGAGGCCTGGCAAGGGAAGAGGCTACGGCTATCCCATCGCCACCACGACCCACATGATGGCGTTGGGCAGCAGGAGGGCAGGCCCGCCTACTTAATCCGCCGGGGTATGCTCTCAGCCGCTAAAGTTATTGCAAATTCTTCCGATTGAGATATTGAAATCGCCAGCCTTTTGGTGTAACCTAGGTCAAGTAGTTGGGCGGCTAGAAAGCTTCTCTGTGGCCCTCTTCTCCCGGGCCTTCAACGGGGTT
>Ga0209979_1004156_pt1 | contig 12157 bp, 11 predicted proteins | sample AnhtaG_FD_183114 | JGI IMG/M metagenome (GOLD analysis project Ga0209979, IMG submission 183114) | Deep subsurface microbial communities from Anholt, Denmark to uncover new lineages of life (NeLLi) - Anholt_01485 metaG (SPAdes) (version 2) | ecosystem: Environmental > Aquatic > Marine > Oceanic...
GTTCCCCTGAGGAAGGGGTGCGAAGCAGTAGCACGTACGTAAAGTCGACATCGCTATATAGCACGTCACTGGAAAGGGCCAGCACTTCAGTTTTGCTGGCCATTTTTTGTCGCTTGTCCTGGCAGCCAAGCCAGGGCTGTTCAACGAGTCCGCCTGCCCCTGGTCCGCTGTGGGAGCATAATCACCGTTCACCCCCCAAATTTGACCATTTGGCGACTACGCTCCTTTGTTGACCATTGCTGACTTCAGATGTATAATTTCCAAGCTGTCAGGCAAAACTAGGAGTAGAAATGCAAGAAGCCACCGTCCATCCCCTGGTCGGCATCCCAGGCCGCCGCGACCAGTCGAGTCGCTCCGGCACCCCCGTCTTCGCTCAGAACCAAACTTATGTGGAGGCCGTAGCAACAGCCGGTGGAGCCCCAGTGCTGATTCCCCCGAACTTAGAGGAGGGGGCTCTGCGAGCCATCTATGAGCGGCTTGATGGCCTGCTCCTGGCCGGTGGCGAAGACGTACATCCGAGACACTACGGCGAAGCAATCCACGAAAAGTGCGGCCAGATAGACAAAGCACGGGACACAGTGGAACTGACATTGGCTCGCTGGGCTCTGGCTGAGGGCCTGCCAGTTTTGGGTATCTGCCGGGGCATCCAGGTACTGAACGTGGCGGCAGGTGGTACCCTCTACCAGGACATCGCCTCCCAGGTGCCGGGTTCCCTCAAACACGACTGCTGGCCTGACTATCCCCGCAACTACCTGGCCCATCAGGTGACGGTCAACGGCGATTCGTTTTTAGCCGCTGTTTTGGGCCAGAGCCGGGTCGCCGTCAACAGCATGCATCACCAGGCCGTCAAAGACCTGGCACCAGGCTTCAGGGTTGTGGCCCGGGCTCCCGATGGCCTGATAGAAGCCATCGAGGGCCATGATCACCCGTTTGCCCTGGGGGTGCAGTGGCATCCTGAGGAGCTGGTGGAGGATGCCCCACCCATGCGGCGACTGTTCGAAGACTTTGTCTCAGCAGCGAGGAGCTAGATGCAGCATGAGCATCCAGGTGCCAGGCACTTTCACCGAGGATTTCAAAGCAAGAACTACTTTTCAGTCGTCTTCGGCGCTGGACAAGATGGCTTTCTCAGAAGTGCCTGGCACCTCAACTGTTCCCAATCAACAAGGAGCTGTCGGTGTCTTTGACTCCGGCGTAGGCGGTCTCTCGGTGATGCGGGAGATCGCCAGACAGCTCCCCCACGAGGACATCCTCTATTTTGCCGACAGCGCCAATTGCCCCTACGGCCCCCGCCCTCTGGAAGAGGTCAGAAAACTGTCCGAGGCTATCACGGCCTTCCTGATCCAACAAGGGGCTAAGATCGTGGTGGTGGCCTGCAACACCGCCTCAGCAGTGAGTTTGCATCACCTGCGGGCGACCTTCCAAGTGCCCATCGTGGGGATGGAGCCGGCCATCAAGCCGGCGGCGGAGAGGACTGAGAGCAAGAAGATAGGAGTCATCGCCACCCAGGCTACTTTTCAGGGGGAGCTCTTCGCCAGCCTGGTGGAGCGCTTCGCTGTTGATGTAGATGTTTACACCCAGGTCTGCCCTGGCCTGGTGGAGAGGGTCGAGGCGGGGCTGATCGAGGATGTCGAGACGGAGGACCTTTTGGCGGATTGTCTAAAGCCGATGCTGGATGCATGCATTGATTCCCTGGTGCTGGGCTGCACTCACTACCCCTTCCTGCGGAAAACTATCGAGCGGGTGGTGGGGCCAGGGGTGACTGTGATAGATCCCAGCCAGGCTGTGGCTCGCCAAACTGAGCGGGTGTTGGAGAAGAAAGGGCTGGCCAATCGCGCCAACAGGGTGGGCAAGCACTTCTTCTACACCAGCGGCGATCCGAAGGCGTTCGCGGAGATGGTGGAGAGACTGATCGGCGAACGGGGCAAGGTGCAACAGGTGAGATGGGGGATAGAGGTTATGAGGTAATGACTCAATTTAGGTAACGAGGAACGAATTACTCGTTCCTCATCACTCGTTCCTCGTTTCTCAATTCAATGCAGTGCAAAACCATGACAATACTTCGAGGAGGAAGAAAACGAAAATGAACTTTATTTCGGACGAATGGATCAAGGCTCTCTGCCAGGAACTCAACGAGAGCGAGTCCTACGCCCAGGCGGCCAAGAACTGGGAGGGCGACTTCTACTTCATCGTCGAGCCAGGGGGCGAGATAGAAGAGCAGGGCATCTTCTACATTGACCTCTGGCACGGAAAGTGCCGCGGGGCCAGGCTCATCGGCGACGAGAAGGAGGAGCAGCCAGTGTTCAGGATGAGTGCCACGCTGAGCTCCTGGCGCAAGGTCATTGAGAAGAAGCTGGACCCCATCCAGGGGCTGATGACCCGCCAACTGAAGCTCAAGGGCAACATGGCCATGATCATGCGCAACGTAAAGGCCGCCCAGGAACTGGTGGAGTGCTGTACCCACATCGAGACGGAGTTCCCAGAATAGACCGGGCTTGCCCCCGGTTGTGTCAGCAAGAAGGAGGTAGATCAAATGGCAAGGTTCATCATCGTTCATACACCGAACCTGGAGATCACTCAGGATCAACTGTTCGAGAGTGCCCACGAGATATTGGCCTCTCTGGAACCCGGCGTGCAGTGGCTCAACTCTTGGTCGGCCGGGGAAGCCAATAAAGTGTTCTGCGAGTGGGAAGCTCCCGACGCGGAGACCATTCGGAGAATCTTGGCTAAGATTGAGCACATCATGTCCACCGATGAGATTCATTCCGTGGTGCAAGTAGACCCCAATCTGTTCAGGTAGTTCTTCTGCTTGAACCAGGCTCAGGCCGCCCTGGAGGTTTGGCAGCCCATTTACACTTGGGAGGTGACCCATGTGGTTTTTCGCTAGCCCGGAGGTTGTCTACGGCGAAGGCGCCCTGGGCTACCTGAGCGAGATCCAGGGTCGGCGGGCGTTCATCGTCACCGATCGGAACATGGTCGAACTGGGCTTCGTGGAACTCGTCGCTGAACAATTGAAGGCGGCAGGTATGGAGTATCAGACCTTCGCCGAGGTTCAGCCCAACCCCTCGTTTGAGATAGTAAAGCGGGGCGCGGCGGCCATGAGCGAGTACGGTCCCGATTGGATCGTCGGCCTGGGAGGCGGCTCCTGCCTGGACGCGGCCAAAGCCATGTGGGTGCTCTACGAGCGGCCCGACATGGAGCCAGGGGAGATCAATCCCATGATACCGCTGGGGCTGCGCCAGAAGGCCCGGCTCATCACCATCCCCACTACCAGCGGCACCGGCGCGGAAGTCACCTGGGTGGTGGTGCTGACCGACGCCGAGGACAGGCGGAAGCTCGTCTTGGGCTCGCGGGAGAACATGGCCGACCTGGCCATCGTGGACCCCGTTTTTGTGAAGGCGCTGCCTCCCCAGATCGCCGCCGACACCGGAATGGATACCCTGACCCACGGCATCGAGGGCTACACCAGCAGTTGGGCAAACGATTTCTGCGACGGCCTGTGCCTGAAGGCCATCCGACTGGTGTTCGACTATCTGCCCCGGATGGTTGCCGATAGCGAGGATGCCGAGGCTCATGAGAAAATGCACAACGCGGCTGCGATCGCCGGGTTGGGCTTTGGCAATTCGATGGGGGCGCTGGCCCATGCCATGGGACATCCTCTGAGCCCGCTGTTTGGAATTCCCCACGGGCGGGCGGTGGGGCTTTTCCTGCCCTACACCATAGAGTTCACGGCCCGGGAGGTCCCAGGGCGCTACGCGGAGATCGCCCGCTTTCTGGGATTGGGCGCTGCTTCCGATGCGGAGGGGGCGGCCGGGCTGGCCGAGGCCGTTCGAGACCTGGCGCGGCGCATCAACCAGCCTAAATCGGTCGAAGAGTTGGGCATCTCGCGGGAGGACTTTGAGGCCGCCTTGCAGAAGATGATCGAGGACGGCGAGAACGATACCGTGACCAGCGCCCGCATTCCAGATCGGGAGGAGCTTGCCCGGCTCTTCCGCTACGCCTACGAAGGCAGGAGCATTGATTTCTAAGGTCATAGCGTCTTAGCGGCACAGGTGCTGCAACCAGTACGCTAACATGCTAGTCTTGAGGCGGAGTGTGGCCTTCAAGCCACCTTTTACGTGAATTCTCCGACATGCTCTTGTGGGGCCCTTGAGCCTGATGCTTTCTCTTGAGAAAGGAGACACAGGATGGAAGAGAAGGTTCGCAGTTTGAGGATCTTAGGCCTGACCATGCTCGCTGGTGCTATCTACGACTGGGCCGTGGGCTTGCCCATATTGTTCGCCCCTGGCTTCATAACGGGGCTCTTTGGGCTCCCCTTCCCCACAGACCTGATGTACTTCCGAGGCGGTGGGATGGTTTTCGTCACCTTACCCTTTGTCTACCTGCTGGCCTACGTGAATGCAGAGCGAAACATCGCGGTCGTGCCTGCAGCCATCGTGGTGCGATCCCTCGGCTTCGCCTTTTTCGTGATCCACTCTCTCTTTCTGGGCGAACCGCTTATCTTCACCCTCTTTGGCCTTGCTGACTTGGCTTTTGCCATCGTTCACTACTACTTCCTCCGGAGGAGCGGCTGCGGCTTCTGGCGAACCCTTCTGATGGCGGGTCGAGATTGATTGAAGGACGACACGCCAAGAACAAGATGCGAGCCTGAGGGGATAAAAAGCCATGAACGGCTACATGGGCAAGTTACTGGTCGTTGACCTGACCAGCGGCAAGATCAAGGACGAACCTCTCAACGAAAACTACGCCAGAGAGTTCATCGGCGGGAGCGGCCTGGCCTGCCGCTACCTCTACGACATGGTGGGCGCCAAGACTGATCCCCTGGGGCCGGAGAATCCGCTGTTCTTCATGACCGGCCCGCTCACGGGCACCCGTGCTCCCTCCTGCGGCCGCTTCGTGGTCTGCGCTCGCTCGCCCCTCACCGGCCTCTGGGGCGAGGCCAATTCCGGCGGCTTCTTCGGGCCGGAGATGCGCTTCGCCGGCTACGATGGGATCATCATCAAGGGCAAAGCGCCGGAGCCGGTGTACCTGCACATCGTCGATGGCAAGGCCACCCTCAGGGACGCCAAGTACCTATGGCGCAAGGGTACCTACGAGACCCAGGAAGCCATCAGGAAGGAAGTTGGCGACGCTAAGACCAAAGCGGCCTCCATCGGGTTGGCTGGTGAGAACCTGGTAAAGTACGCGGCCATCATGAGCGATAGGGGGCGAGCAGCAGCCCGAACCGGCATGGGTACGGTCATGGGCTCCAAGAATCTCAAGGCTGTGGCCGTGCGCGGCAATGGACAGATTCCTCTGGCCGAGGAGCAGCGTTTCAAGACCATCGTCCGGGAGACGCTGAGCATCCTCGAGGACGATACGCTCACTGAGGCGCTTCGGGTCACAGGAACGGCCGGAACGCTCGATTACCTCATGTTTTTGGGGAGCACTCCCAACCGCTATTTTACCGAAGGGGAGTTTCCCGAGGCGGAAGCCCTCAGCGGCTCGACTATGGCCGAGACCATCCTCACCAGCCACTCCACCTGCTATGGCTGCCCCGTCGCCTGCGGACGCAATGTGGAGGTGAAAGAGGGTAAGTATAAGCTAACGGAAACCAAGGGGCCAGAGTATGAGACCGTTGCTGCTCTGGGCACCCTGCTGCTCATTGACGACCTCCCCGCCGTCGCCTACCTGGGCCACCTCTGCGATGCCTACGGCCTGGACACCATCAGCACCGGCTCCACAATCGCCTTCGCCCACCACCTCTTCGAGTGCGGCGTAATCGGCTCCGCCGAGACGGGCGGCCTAGCTCTGCGATGGGGCGATCCGGACACGGTCGCCGAGCTGATCGGGATGATCGCGCGAAGGGAGGGCTTTGGCAATGTCTTAGCTGAGGGCTCGCGACGGTTGGGTCAGCGGTACGGAGCGGAGGAACTGGCCGCCCAGGTCAACGGCCTGGAGCTCGGCATGCACGATCCCCGTGCCTTTTCGTCCATGGCTCTGGTTTATGCTACCTCGCCTCTTGGGGGGAGTCACAATCAGAGTGACATGTATTGGGTGGAGAGCGGGCGATCGGTGGATGAGTTGGGGATTCCTATGACCGACCGTTTTCAGATAGAAGGCAAGGCCCAGATTGTGGCTCGCCATCAGGACTGGCGCAGCTTCTGCAACGGCCTCATCGTGTGTTACTTCTCCAACGCCCCTGCCCAGAGCTATATTGACCTGCTGGCAGCAGCCACCGGCTGGGAGGTGAGCCCTGACGACATGCCGCTCGCGGGCGAGCGCATCTGGAACCTGAAGCGGGCTTTCAACAACCGCCTCGGGCTGGCCCGTGCCGACGACAGGCTACCCCAACTGCTCTTGCAGCCCCTCTCTGAGGGCGGGGCCCAGGGCCACGTTCCCGACATGGATACGCTGCTCAGGGAGTACTACGAGGCCAGGGACTGGGACCCGGAAACCGGCAAGCCAAGCCGGGAAAAGCTGGAGGAGTTGGGACTGGGATGGGTAGCTGAGGAATTGTGGGGATAACGATTCCACGACTGAACATCGCAGATAAGGGGCCAGTGCGGGCGCACCCTTGCGGTTGCCCCCAGAAACAAGGACAACTACAAGGGGTGCCCTTACCATTGGGAGATTTGAGATGTTTCGCGGCGCTGCTTTAGGTCATCTCGACAACCATCGCCACCGCTCCCCCTCCCCCGAGACAGAGGGTGGCCAGGCCGGTCTCGAGGCCGCGATCCTTCAGGGCGCAGATGAGCGTGGTCAGGATGCGTGCCCCGCTGCAGCCAATGGGATGGCCCAGGGCAACCGCCCCGCCGTTGACGTTTACCTTGGCCCAGTCCCAGCCCAGCTCCTTGCCGTTGGCCAACATCTGGGCAGCGAAGGCCTCGTTTGCTTCGATGAGATCGAAATCGTCCAGGCTGTAGCCGGTCTTCTCTAGCAGCTTGCGTACGGCGGAGATGGGGGCGGTGAAAACCTTCAGCGGCTCCACAGCCGCCTGATCGTAGCCGACGATCCGCGCCAAGGGCTCTATCCCCAACTCATCTGCCTTCCCTCGGCTCATCACCACCACCGCGGCTGCCCCATCGGTGATGCCGGGCGAATTGCCAGCAGTCACCAAGCCGTCCTCTTGGAAAGCAGGCTTGAGCCTGGCCAGAGCCTCCAGTGAGGCATCACGGCGGGGGCACTCGTCGGTATCGAAGAGGACGGGCGGCCCCTTGCGCTGGGGAACCTCCACCGGCACGATCTCTTCCCCAAACTTGCCTGCATCAGTGGCAGCGATGGCCTTCATGTGGCTGTGATAAGCGTACTCGTCCAACTCCTGGCGGGTGAGGCCGTACTCTTGAGCGATCCACTCGGCCGAATTACCCATATGCTGGTTGGTGAAAGTGCACCACAGCCCGTCGTGGACCATAGCGTCCACAAGCTGGCCATGGCCCAAGCGGTAGCCAAAGCGGGCCTTTGGCAGCATGTAAGGCCCCATGTTCATGTTCTCCATTCCCCCGGCGACGAATATCTGGCCGTCGCCAGCCCTGATCATCGCCGCGGCCAGCATTACCGTCTTCAGGCCCGAACCGCAGATCTTGTTGACTGTCGTCGCCCCGACGAAGGGAGGGATGCCTGCTTTGATGGCTGCCTGGCGAGCCGGGGCCTGGCCTTGTCCAGCTTGCACGACGTTGCCCATCAGCACTTCAGCGATGGAGCCTGGGTAGATGCCCGCGCGCTCCACTGCTGCCTTGATGGCCACAGCCCCCAACTCTGAGGCTGGGACGCTGGACAGCGCACCCTGGAAGCGGCCGATGGGGGTGCGCGCGGCGCTAACGATAAGGACCTCGCGTTCGTTGCTCATTTAACTTCCTCCTCGAAGCTTCTTATCACACCAGCAGGTTTGCACTTTTTACGAGTGGCCTTGAATTCACCGCAGAGTACGCCGAGAGCGCAGAGGAAACCTCATAGAATCTCAGCGAACTCTGCGTGCTCTGCGGTAGGAACTGACTTTGGCTAGCGCCTGCGGACAATCAATCGGTAGAAGAAGCCCGCTCCCAACAAGCGCACGGCCCCGGCGATGAAGAAGGCAATCCTGATGTCCAGGAGGTTGGCCAGTGAAGTGCCCAACAGGGGGGCCAGGAAAGCGGCCACGTTGATCAAGGTGGTGTGAATGGCCACGTAGCTGGGGCGTCGCTCCTGCGGACAGACCTCCAGCAAGGTGTTAAAGAAGGACAGGCTGAACCCTGCTCCAAACATGCCGCCTATGACGGATACGAGGAGCAGGGGCTCGATCCTCGTCGAGAGGCCGGTCAGGACGGGAAAGAGCACCAGGCCCAAGCTGGAGATAAGCAGCACCAGGCGGTTGCCCTTTCGGCTGGCCACCCTCCCCCAATAGAAATAGGTCACTGTCGTAACCGCGCTCTGGGTCATAGAAAGTAGGCCGATCCAGGTATCGGAAGCGCCCAGGTTCTTTACTCGATAGATGGCGTAGAGAGCCGTGGGCAGATAGAGTCCCCAATGAAAGACGAAAGCACTGGCGGAAAAGCGCACGAAATCACGCTGCTTCATTATCTGCTTCACGAAGCGGCGCAGGCGAATAGCGAGTGGTGCCTTACGCCGGGCCTGCTGGTCAGCCACGATGGCATCAGCCACCTGAATGTGGCTCACGTAGTATAGGCTGACCAAAGAGGCAGCGAAGCCGGCGCCGAAGAGAAGCTGATAGTTCAGGGGAAAGGGCAGAAGGTCGAGGAGCTTCCCGCTGATGAGCACAGTGACGGTGCTGACGGTGGAGACGAGCACGCTGCGGATGCTGATCACCTGCGCGCGCTTATCAGCGGGCAGCACCTCTGCGATCAGGGATGTGAAGGCCACGCTGGCCATAGCTGTGGGGAGAGTGATGAGGGCCACCAGGGCGACCAGTGCCTCTGGCCGATGAGCGCGAAGCACAAAGGGCATCAGAGCGATGAGCAGGTAGCCCAGGCGCTGCAAGAAGCCTGCCAGTACGATGATGGGTAGACGGCGTCGTTGGCGCTCGATGATCCGCGCCGAGGGTATCAACCAGAAGATGTTGATCAGCGCTGGCAGGGAGACCAACAGTCCCACCAGAGTATTGGAAGCCCCCAGGCGAATGGCGAAGACGCTGACGAAGGTAGACGTGATGCCGCTCAGGACACCGAACCAGGTGATGTCCAGATATAGATTCCAGTTGTTCTGTTCCTCGACTGTCTCCCGTGGCCGAAACACCAGACGCCAGAGGCGACGAGCGCTCCCCAAGAGAATCGGGGGGACACTTTTTATGCCTCCCGCCCTGATGGGGAACATCGCCCAGGCCAGGCGACGTTGGAGACGACGACAGGCTAAGCTGAACCCTGATCGCAAGCTACCACCACCATTTCTTGGACTCAGACGTGGCTAGGATTTCCCTCACCTCCGCTTATCATTCGGACTCTTCCCAGGCGCCCTTCAGTTTTCGATAAGTGTCGTCAAGAAGCTCTGGAATAACACGGATGTGTGAAAAGATGGGCATGAAGTTGGTGTCTGCCTCCCAGCGGGGGACAACGTGGATGTGGACGTGCTCTTCGACTCCTGCCCCTGCTGCCTTGCCGATATTGATCCCTAGGTTGAAACCATCCGGGTGCATGGCTCGGCGCAACGCCTCGAGGCCCCTATTGACCATGAGCATCATCTCAGTTAGCGCATCTTCTTCCAACTGCTCTGGGCTTGGCACGTGCTGATAAGGGATGACCATCAAGTGGCCGTTGTTATAGGGATAGCGATTAAGCATCACATAGCACTTCTTGCCTCGGTGGAGGATGAGATTGGCCTGGTCATCGTTGTCGGCCATTTTATCGCAAAAAACGCACGCCTTGCCCTTCTCGCCTAGTATGTATTCCATACGCCAAGGCGACCACAGCCTTTTCATAATTTCTCCCCTTTTCTCAGCCAATAGTGGCAAAGAATAAGGCAGGACTTATCCTCCTGCCCTTTGCTTTCTCTCCATAGTTTACCAGAAATCGCCTTTCTAGTCAACAAGGCTTGACTTTGCCCTCCTTTTGTGGTAACTTTGACATAGAGGGGGGCAAAGGTGGACTTGAGCGACTTATCGGCTGAAAGCATTAGAAGAGGACTAAAGACAGACCTCATCGGCCAGAGCATAGTATACTATTCCTCCCTCGGTTCGACCAATGACTTGATCAAGGGGTTGGCTGCCCAAGGCGCGCCAGAAGGTACGCTGGTCATCGCCGATGAGCAAACGGCAGGAAAGGGGCGGCTAGGCAGGAAGTGGTTAGCTCCACCAGGCACCAGCCTTCTCCTGTCCCTGCTCTTCCGCCCCGACCTGGCCCCCAAGCAAGCTCAGCGATTGACTATGATTTGCTCTCTGGCCATTGCTGACGCCATCGAAGGACTCACGGGCCTGTCAGTGGATCTGAAGTGGCCCAACGACATCCTCATCCGTGGCAAGAAGGCAGGCGGTATCCTGACAGAATCGGAGACGACAGGTGGGTACCTCGACTACGTCGTCGTGGGGATGGGGCTGAACGTCAACTTAGCCATCTCTACTCTGCCAGAGTTGAGGGGTATGGCGACCAGCCTTTCTCAAGAGCTGGGTCGGGAGGTCTCGCGGCTGGAGTTGCTGTGGAGAATCCTGGAGGAGATCGAGACGAGGTACAACTCCTTGAGGAGGGGAGAATCGCCCCATGAGGAGTGGGCGGCCCGCCTCTTCAACCTGGCCCGTCAGGTGCAGGTGACCACGCCTTGTGGAGTGCTGGCGGGCTGGGCCGAGGGGGTAGACGCCGACGGAGCCCTCATCCTGCGCACAACTGACGGCCAACGTAAGCGGATATTGGCCGGGGATGTGACGTTGCGGAGGTGGTGACGCTAAGGTGCCCGGCACTTGCCGATGTCGCCTGGGGCGAGCTGCCCACTCGCCTTCCAGGCCTCGTTGCCTTTGAAGTCTCGACCAAAAGTGCTTGACCGGGGATGTGACGTTGCGGAGGTGGTGACGCTAAGGTGCCCGGCACTTGCCGATGTCGCCTGGGGCGAGCTGCCCACTCGCCTTCCAGGCCTCGTTGCCTTTGAAGTTTCGACCAAAAGTGCCGGGCACCTAGATGGATACTCTCTGAGATACAACAGCCTCCCGGAACCTGTATCCGAGAGGCTGTTTTGTATTGGAGCGGGTGAAGGGATTCGAACCCTCGACAGTCTGCTTGGGAAGCAGATACGCTACCACTGCGTCACACCCGCGCTCAAACTGTTTATATTATACTGATCAGGCAACAAAAAGTCAAATGCCATTTTATGAACATAAGCTCTTGCGTAATCGCCACTTTACACTATAATCAGTGCTTGGGAGTTTGGGATCCGGAGTGCGGGCGCAAGTCTGCGGACTGGCGTCCGCACTCCAGAATCAAGAGGTGAAACGAGATGAAACAGGGAATAACTATCGTCGGCTTAGGGCCGGGCGATCCAAACCAATTGACCTTGGAGGCTCAGAAAGTCGTGCAAGAGGCGAGAGAAGTCTATTTGCGCACCCGTCACCATCCCGCAGTGGCTTCCTTGCCCCCGAGCCCCTCTCTCCGCTTCTTTGATCACCTCTACGAGGAGAAAGAAACGTTCGCCGAGGTCTACGAAGACATAGCTCGCCAGATTCTGGAGTTAGGGCAGCGACCCGGAGGTGTGGTCTATGCCGTGCCCGGCCATCCTCTGGTAGGCGAAGCTTCGGTGCAGCGCATTCTGGCTTTGGCCAAGCAGCAGGCGATGGGCGTACGCGTGGTGGAGGGGCTGAGCTTCATTGAATCGGTCCTCACCTGTCTGGGGCTGGATGCCCTTGCCGGGTTGCAGATTGTGGATGCGACTGAGCTGGCTGCTCTTCACCACCCGTGCTTGAATCCTGACTTGCCGGCTCTAATTGGTCAGTTGTATAACCAGCAACTGGCCAGTGATGTCAAGCTCACCTTGATGAACCTCTATCCCGATGAGCATACGGTCACTTTGGTACGTGGAGCGAGCACGGATCAGGCGCAGACCTTAACGGTGCCTCTCTATGAACTGGATCGCCAACCCGACATAGAGCACCTGACTTCCTTGTATGTGCCGCCTCTGCCTCGGCCCAGCTCGCTGGAGACTTTTCAAGATACCATCGCTCGTCTGCGGGCCCCCGGGGGCTGCCCCTGGGATCGGAAGCAGACTCATC
>Ga0209979_1004157_pt1 | contig 12153 bp, 9 predicted proteins | sample AnhtaG_FD_183114 | JGI IMG/M metagenome (GOLD analysis project Ga0209979, IMG submission 183114) | Deep subsurface microbial communities from Anholt, Denmark to uncover new lineages of life (NeLLi) - Anholt_01485 metaG (SPAdes) (version 2) | ecosystem: Environmental > Aquatic > Marine > Oceanic >...
GAGCTTGATATTCTCCAGCATACATCCTATAGGTAATACAACTTCTATTATAAAAACTTTACGCAAGACTAAAATATCTCTTATTTATTCATATATAAACATTGCGATAGGTTATTATATAATAAATCTGCTAACAGATAGGCTGTTAAAAAAATCTTATTTACTTTCGGAACTACTGCTGTTGGAGATAGTTATTTATAAGACTATAGATTACGGTTGTATTTGACCCTAGGTGAACATAATGCGTAAAAGAGCACAAAGACGAGCCCCTACTGATGAAACAATACAGACAGCAAGACCGATAAAACCAGAAAAGAAAAAAACAAGAATTAAAAAAAACCAATGGATGGCAATCTCACTTGTTGGAATTTTCTTTATGGTTTTGTTTCTCAATTCTTATTTTAACATTGTCTCAGAAGTGGCGATAAATCCAGAAGGAGAGACAGTAAGTGAGAAGTTCTATTTATCTGGTCCTGACCCGTATTACAACATGCGACTGGTAAATCAAACACTTGCAACAGGACAGTACCCCTTCTATATTGCTGGTGAGAAAGACCCGCTTCTCAACTACCCTTTTGGTAGATCTGGCGGAGGACGAGCGCCGCTGTTAAATATGATGGCCATAGGTTTTAGCAGACTTCTTGTACCATTTATGAGTGAGACGGATGCAATCGGCTATTCTATGCAGTTTGTACCAGCGTTATTCGGTGCTCTACTCGTATTCCCTGTTTATTTTATAGGAAAAACACTTTTTGGAAGAAAAGAAGGACTTGTTGCAGCAATGTTTATCGCAATAATCCCAATCCATATTGGTTCAGGGCACGGTTCAGCATATGCATTGTTCGACCATGATTCCCTCAATCTCTTGTTGTTTTTCCTCACGTTTTTGTTTTTAATAAAAAGCATCAAAGATAAAGACTCAAAAAGATCGATGTTATATGCTCTCCTCGCTGGGGTTCCTTTAGCTGCTCTGTCTATGGTGTGGGTCGAAGCAAGGTTTCTTTATGTCGTAATCGCGCTGTATGTTGTTGTACAAATGCTGATAGATGTTTATACAAGCAAAATAGATCGAAATTTTATCCGAAATATGATAATTGTCTTGTTTACAGGATATCTTGTTTCTATGCCTATTAGAGTGGCTGATGCAGGCTTCGCGCCAGATACTACTTTATATTTAATCCTTGGTGTAGTTCTGTTTGGATTAGTTTCTATAGTTCTGGAGAAAAAGAAAATCCCATGGGTCGTCTCATTACCCATCATTTTTTGTGGTGGAGGAACCGTAGCTGCAGCCCTCTATTTTATCAACCCTCTAAAAGAAGCATTTCCTTTCCTCTCTCCTCTTACGAAACTTTCAGAAATACTCTATGGCGCTGGGATTTATGGAAATAAAGTTAGCCAAACCATTGCAGAAGCATCGACATATAGCATTAGCCGATCTGTGATGTCTTATGGTCCAGCTATCTATTGGCTTGCCTTGTTCGGTCTCGTGTTTATGATGTATCATTATCTTAAACAAAAAGAACGAAGAGACTACCTTCTTATCATTGTTTTATTTTTAATAGATATATGGCTTGCATCGACTGCCGGTCGTTTTTTAAACGACATGGTCCCCCTCATTGCAATACTAGGTGGATGGATAACATGGTATGCTATTAGTAAGGTTGATTACAAACAAATGTTTAGAAACATAAGAAATGCGGGAGGAGGGTTACGAGGGCTGCGGAAAGGAATAAAAATATACCACATCTTAGGTGTCCTTTTTGTTGCATTTTTGGTAATAATGCCCAATGCGTTTCTTGCTCTTGATGCTGCGGTTCCGGGAGCTGCAACCAAAAACGGTACAAGTAATATGAAAATTGATTATTTCGGTGAAGAACACTCCGGTGCATTTGGGTCAAGCTCGTACAAGGAACAATATTGGGTTGATGCTTTTTCTTGGCTAAATGATCAAGATGCCGATATCGCAGATCCTGGCGAGCGACCTGCATTTATTTCATGGTGGGACTACGGGTTTTATGGGGTTGCAGTAGGTGGACACCCTGTTGTTGCAGACAACTTCCAGGACGGAATACCTCCTGCGGCTAATTTTCATACCGCAACAAGTGAAAAAGAGGCGGTTGGGGTTTGGATAGTGAGATTGTTGCAAGGGCACATTAATGAAAACGCTGGGAAAGTTTCAACAGATGTTGTAGATATATTACAAAACCATCTTGGTGAAAATGATACAAACGATGTCGTGTATTGGATGGAGCGTACAGCAGAGCCCCCGTCATATCATGCTCCCATCGGTGAAGAGTATGATGAGGAATTAAGTAAGGAATTGTTGGTTGGAGAGCAATATGGAGATAACGCATTGTATCATGATATAACTGCTCTTTTTAACAACACTCTAGATGATGAAGGCATCACCTTGCTTTACCATGACGTCCAAGAGGCAACAGGCTTTAGCATTCGTTATTATGGTGTTGAAGGCTACGACACTCAAATTTTTAACATATTTGGGTTTTTGGCAGACAAAAGCCTGGTTTTACATGCCCTTAGAAAAGGAGGAAGAGAAAGGTTTTACAACCCTGAAGATGATTTCATTGTGGTGAAATATGCTGGATATCATATTAATTCTGACGGGACGAGAGGGAACGATGGAATATGGACTGCTAGTGAACTCAATGAAATGTCTGATGATGAATTGAGATATATTGCTATTACTGATACGACGTCAGAAAATAAACCAGATTATTTTAAAACCATGTTTTATAGGACATATATTGGAAACATACCTGAGATGTTGCAAGAACAAATTTCACAGCTGCCTTGCTGGGAGATGAAGCATTTTGCTGCAGAATATGTTTCACCCTATCCTTATTATGGATCTGGAGTAAGCGCGGTTGTTATCGCTAAATATTATGAAGGCGCACTAATCAGCGGGTCAGTAGAGTTTATGGGCGTTCCCTTGGAGGCTCAAACAGTTATCCGAAAAGGCATTTCCCTTTACGGCAATTCTCTTCTTGTAGATCATGACAAGATTGATACTGAGAATGGAAACTTCAGTTTGATAGCGCCCGCTGGAAACATAACACTTGAAATTCGCAGATATCCTGAGATGGGTCTTAATGCATTTGTGATGAAAACCATCACGTTTAACAGTACAAGTGACCCGGAGTTGGCCCCCATCACAGATGATGAAGCAATGCGTACTGAAGGAACAAACTTTGAACGATTCATCAACATAACGGTAGACCCTGCCGCTTTTGAAGGATATGTTTATCAAAATAAAGACGAGGATGAAGCATACAACGTTTCTAGCGATGATCCTTTACCTGATGTAGAAATAACTCTGTTGGAGATAGATGAGACCGATCCAGAGACTGGGCAACCCTTAGGATATGGTACTTTTAATGAATTAACAACTGATGAAAATGGTTATTATAACGTCTCTGACTTGATGCCAGGTATTTATATGGTTCGTGCAGTACTTGATGATTTCGTCATTCATGAAAACTATGCATTTATCTATTCTGGTAATAACAGCTATAATATATCAAAGCCAAAATCTGCAGCAGTTGAGGGAACGGTGTATTTCGATGAAAATGAAAATGACGAATATGACGGTGGAGAAGAAATGAACAATGTAAATGTTGAACTTCTTTATACAAAACTTGATGGAGAAAATAAACTCGTGAAATCAACTACAACAGATGAAACTGGGACTTATTCATTTTCCTCATTGGATCCTGGAAGATATATTATTAATGCCACAAAACGCAATAGCGCAACAGGATATCTTGATTATTCAATTGAAGAACAAGTAACTCTTATAGAAAATGAGACAACATCATTTAATGTTTCAATTGATTATGCGACAATTGCAGTAAGTGGGTATACAAAACATGGAACTGAAAACATTGGAGATATCACAATAGACTTTTTACCAGACGATTCAGTTGAAAACAACACAGCAGAAGAACTAAGTGTTACATCAGAAGAAGATGGATCGTATGAAGCAAAAATCATGCCCGGATATTACAACATTACAATAGATGATACCGGTGGAGACTACGAGGCAGCATACTTGTATACCGGTCAAATATCTGTTGTGATGGGCGAAGGCGTAAAAACCTTCGATATCCTGATGACAAAAGAAACAGTTACCGTTACTGGAGGTACGACCTATAATGGTGCAGATATAGACAATATTACAATAACCTTCTTACCTGATTCAGAAGTTGAAAACAATACTGCAGAGTATGCTTCAGTTATGTCTGATGAAAACGGATCCTACATAGTAGAACTTGTGCCAGGATCATATAATGTTACAGTTGATGAATTGGTTAACGAAAGCGGTCAAGATGTAATATATACATTTACTGGATTGCTGGAAGCAAAAGATACCGATGTTGCAATATCTTTTGATATTGCACTGACGCGAGACGAACAAGATTAGTAAAGAGAGTTAGGAGGAACACCCTCCTAACCAAATTTTATTTAATATTGTTGTAAATACTTCTTACTATGCTTAGCTTGGATGAAGGGATAAAAGCGGTTGCGTTGGCTCGTAATGTCGTCGAACAATATGTTAAAAACAAAACACTCCCACCTTCTGATTTAGGAGGCGTTTTTATAGAAAAACAAGGAACATTTATCACTCTTCATACATTTCCTGAGCACGATTTACGTGGATGTATTGGAGTTCCTCTCCCCATCATGCCTCTTAAAGAAGCAATCATTGATGCAGCAAAATCAGCAACAAGAGATCCTCGCTTTCCACCGTTAGAAGAAAATGAGATCAATAATATCGTTATTGAAGTCACTATTCTAACAAAACCAGAATTCATTAACGCGACCCGGCCACAGGACTATATATCAAGCATTGAAATCGGTAGAGACGGACTTATTGTCGAACAAGGATTCTATAAAGGACTATTGCTGCCTCAGGTTCCTGTGGAGCAGGGTTGGGATAAAGAAGAGTTTCTTTCTCATACTTGTATGAAAGCAGGGCTTTTACCAGATGCATGGTTTGATGAAAACATAAAGATTTTCAAATTTAGCGGGCAGATATTTACTGAGATCGAGCCGAATGGAAAAATTAAGGAGAAAAACCTCGATGGATCTGACAATTGAAGGCAACGCCTACATCAATGGAACTTTTGAAAAACGTTGCATCGGCATCGAACAAGGTAAAATATCAGCTGTTAAAAAAATACTCAAAGGCGATGAACACCTCAATTTTGGTAGAAAGCTGATTCTTCCTGCAGGCATTGATATTCATGTTCATTTCCGCGATCCTGGTTTTGTCTACAAAGAGGATTTTTCAACTGGTTCACAGGCAGCAGCTTTTGGAGGTATCACCTGTGTTTTTGATATGCCGAATACAAAACCGCAAACAACTACTGTGCGAGCGATTTCAGAAAAGATAAGAACTGCAAAAAAGAAGAGTTTTGTTGATTTTGGAGCATATGTTGCAATCACCGATGACAATATTGAATACATAAATGAAATGTCAAAACATTGTAGCGGTTTTAAAATATTTTTAGGAAGCACGACTAATTCCTTGCAGCTAAGTGAACAGAAATTAAAAGAAGCCATACATGCGGTAAACCAGACAAATAAAATCACGTTAATTCATGCTGAAAATGAGCAATGTCTCAGGGAACATAAGGAAGTAGAACATAATCTTAAAGATCATATTCGCTGCTGTTCTTCAGAATGTGAAGAAAAATCCATTAAAGATGTTTTAGATGCATGTAGAGCTGTTTCTTCTAAAATACATATTTGTCATTTGTCGTCCTGCGAAGGCTTTGAGCTTTTAAGAAAAAAACCTAAAAGCGTTAGTGTTGGTGTAACACCGCATCATCTTTTTTTTGATGTCGGAAGTATAAACTCTAAGCAGACGTTGTACAAGGTTAACCCCCCCATTAGGGCAAATCTTGACAGAGAAACGCTTTGGTATGGCGTTAAAAATAGTTATATCGATGTTTTAGAGTCAGATCATGCACCTCACACCTTGGAGGAAAAGGAAGTTGATTTCGATAGGGCTCCTTCTGGAATGCCGGGTGTTGAAACCATGTATCCATTATTTTTAGTTGAGGTGAAAAAAAACCATCTGAGTTTTGCTCGATTGATTTCTCTTCTCTGTGAGCGACCAGCAGAGCTTATGAACATTCCAAAAGGTAAAATTGAAGTTGGACGAGATGCCGATTTCATCGTCATTGATTACAAAGAGACAACTACTGTTAAATCAGAAAACCTTCATTCGAAATGCGGGTGGACTCCTTTTGAAGGCATGTCTACGATTTTTCCCAGTGACGTATTTTTACGAGGCGAAAGAATCATTGAAGAACACCAACTTACATCCAGTTCAGGCCTTGGAAACAACGTTACTTCCGGTGTTCAGTAAGTATATAATGGATTTATTTAATACCCTCTCTTCGGTGGACATCTGAAACAATCGGAAAAGAAAATATCTGAAGTTTTCCTCCTGTTTTTAAAAGGTCTGTTTATGGGTGCGGCAGACATCATCCCTGGAGTATCAGGCGGTACTGTTGCACTTATCACAGGAATATATGAACGACTCATCGATGCAATAAAATCAGTTAATTTGTTGTTTGTTCCTTATTTTTTTAGAGGCTTTGTTGATAGAAAATATTTCACAAAGGCAAAAGAAAACTTTTTAGGAATTGATTTTAAACTTCTCTTGCCGCTGATAGCAGGAATCGCTGCTGCTTTTCTTTTGATAGCAAATATGATAGGTCCGTTATATGATAATTATCCAACATATACCTATGCGTTCTTTTTCGGTCTGATCCTCTCGTCGTCTTTTTTTGTTTATGCCTCTGTTGGAAAGATAAATTTCAGTGTACCTGTTTTTATTTTACTAGGATTCTTGGCAGGGTTTTTTATTGTAGGTTTAGAAGCAATCCAGGCAACCCATACGCTTCCTATCATTTTTTTCTCTGGAGTAATTACTATTTGTGCCATGATTCTACCAGGCATCTCTGGAGCTTTTATTCTTCTATTGCTTGGCCAATATAAATTTATGCTGGATATTCTACGAGGCTTTACCTCGCTGGATTTTTCTGGTTTTTCCTATGCTTTGTCTTATGTTGCCGGAGGTGTTGTTGGCATACTGGTTCTTTCACGTATTCTTTCATATCTGATTAAAAACTACCGGATAGCTACGCTTTCTTTTCTGCTTGGTCTGATGCTTGGTGCATTACGAAAGCCAGGGGAACTCGTAATGGATAATCCTGAAAATATTGCAATAACAGTTGTTTCTGCAGCTACTGGTGTTTTAATTGTGTCCTTATTTGGCTACTATAAATTTTATGTGGATAAAAAATCCGCATCTCTCTCATAATTCTTATATTGATAACATTTTTAACACTCTTCTCATTGACTTTTTTGAAATGGAAGAAGAACTAAAGATATTGGCTCAGCAGATTGTTAATAAAATTGCTAGAAAAGTAAAAAGAGAATGCAAGCAACATTTTCACGATATGGGTAGGACCGTTGATATAGGTGCTGATGGTACACCAACAAAATATGTTGATAAAATTGCAGAAGATGTTGCTATAAAACTTTTAAAGAAGTCTGAAGTCAAGATTAATTTATTGAGTGAGGAGGCAGGTTTTTTAGATTTTGATGGAAGATACACCTTTGTTTTAGATCCTATTGATGGAACCCGTAATGCATATCGGGGAATACCGTTTTATGCGGTTTCCCTCGCGATAGGGACATCAAAAATTAGTGATGTTTTTTATGGGTTGGTAAAAAACATTCCAACAGGTGATGTTTTTCTTGCAGAGAAAGGGTGCGGCGCGTTTCTTAACGGCAAGCAAATTCAGGTTTGCGACATCCCTACAAAAGATATGGTTTCGTCTCTTACACTTGGAAAAAATTATGATGAGACAACTCTTTCTCTTTCTAAAAAGAATATTGTTCGTTCATTTGGGTCAGCATCTCTTGAGATGTGCATGGTTGCGGTTGGTGCACTTGATTTTTATGTTTTAGGTAAAGAATATCTTCGCGTGATAGATATTGCTGCTTCAACACTTATTGTACGTGAGGCAGGAGGTTTTGTTAAAAACATCTCAGGAGATGAGTTAGACATGGATATTACGTTGGATGGGAGAACAAGTGTTGTCGCAGCCTGTTCAGAAGAGCTGATTTGCAGTATTATTTCCAAGCACAAAAAATAAATAGATATGTTGTCCATTCGATATCAATGAATATTGGAGATACTATTATCAAACTCGTCAAGAAAAAAAAGCTGCATTTTTCTTTAATTGATCCTGATAAACAGAGCCAAAAAGTAGCAGGTGAAATAGCAAAAACAGTGACTGATGCCGGTAGTAGCGCTATAATGGTTGGCGGTTCAACGGTTAGCTCGCAAAAACAAGTTGATGAGACAGTAAAATCAATTAAACAGAATTCAAGACTTCCTGTTATCTTGTTTCCTTCTGGTGCAAAATTTTTAAGTAAATATGCTGACGCAGTGTTTTTCATGAGTCTTTTAAACTCAAGGAATTTAGATTATGTTATCAGGGAACATGTGAAAGGAGCATCTTTTGTGAAACACTCAGGACTTGAGCCAATCTCTATGGGATATGTTATTGTTGAACCTGGGATGGCTGCCGGTAGGGTAGGCGAGGCTGATTTAATAAAAAAAGACGATATAGAAACAGCAGTTGGCTATGCTCTTGCAGCTCAATATCTAGGAATGAAATTGTTTTATCTTGAGGCTGGTTCAGGGGCGCACATTCCCGTTTCCAATATTATTATTAAATCCGTTAAGAAAAACACAGATATTCCCCTTATTGTTGGTGGTGGAATACGGGATGTAAAGACCGCAAGAGAAAAAGCACAAGCTGGGGCAGATATCATCATTACAGGTACTGCACTTGAAAAAGAAAAAAACCCAAAGAAGACGCTAACTGAAATAATACAGGCGATTGAGGAATAGAATTATTATGAAATATTTGTTGAGCGTTGGGGGGGCATCAGGCAGCATTTATGGAGTGAGAATACTTGAAGAACTAAAAAAATCAGGAAATGAAGTACATTTAGTTGTATCTGGTGGTGCAAAGAAGATTTTAGAGCATGAGACAACGTATACGTATGAAGATCTAAACAAAATAGCAGATTTTTCTTATGAAAAAAATGATTTATTTGCTGGTCCAGCGAGCGGGTCTTTTCAACTAGATGGAATGATTGTTGCCCCTTGTAGTATGAAAACTCTTTCTGCAATTGCAAATGGATATGGTGATACTCTAACAGCTCGTGCTGCATGTTGTTGCCTCAAGGAGGGAAGAAAACTTGTTCTTGTCATACGTGAGACGCCATTGGATTTACCTGGAATTAAAAACATGCTTGCTGCAAAACAAAGTGGGGCGGTAATACTACCCGCAATGCCTGGGTTTTATCATAAGCCAAAAAAGATAGCTGATTTAGTGGATTTTATTGTAGGAAAAGTCTTGGATCAGCTTGATATAAAACATTCGCTTTTCAAGAGATGGAAGTAAATCAAACCAAGAAAAGTTGGTTTTTAACTGGGCAGTAACTGTCTCTAAATCCCAATTAGATTTCTAAGTATTGGAAAAGCATTTGGAAATCGTTCTAAAAACCAAGTAAACCATGGATGTGCTGATTGTTGGTTTACAGGCATCTTTATTTCGAGATACGCCCAGTCGGATTCAGCATCAAACTCATCCTTTGCTTTTGCCTTGATTGTGTATATTCCTCGTTTCTCCCATGTATGACTCACTATAACTTCTTCTCCTGATTCATAGGGGCCAATCCATTCTTCAACTTGATCATCATACCAATCAATGTAATAACGTACATCGTCTCCATCAGGATCAGTCGAAACAAAGATGTATTCGTATGATTCTCCATAATGTCCTTGTGTTTCACCATCGATAGTTGGAGCGTAAGGAGGAGTATTGGGATCTTCAAAACAGTATATGTTATCATCATGGCTACCCACAAAAACTCTCCCGTCAGCTATAGCTGGAGAAGACCATACTACATCATCGGCAGTATAATTCCATATCTCTGTGCCATTATTTGCATTAATACAATATATTTTATTTTCATAGTGACCGGCGCCAACATATACTTTTCCATCTGCGACAGCCGGAGACGACCATTGAGGATGCTCAGCGATAGAATACCTCCATATTTCCCCTCCAGAATAAGCATCAAAACAATACAAATGGTCATCATCGGAACAGATATACACTTTGCCATAAGCAATTGCAGGAGAACAATCTGTAGCACCACCAATTGAAGAAGCCCATATTGTACTCCCATTCTCCCCATTTAGACAATATAAATTTCTATTAAATGAAGCTACATAAATATTACCATTAAAAAAAGCAGGAGATGACCTAATCCAATTACCAAGATTATGTCTCCAAATTTCACTACCATTATCGATATTTAGACAATACATATAATGATCATAAGAACCAAAATATACTTTGCCCTCAGCGACAGCAGGAGATGACAAAATATAATCACCTGTGAGATAATCCCATATTTTACTTCCATTATTAGCATCAAGGCAATACATATTATTGTCGTACGAGCCTACCAATATTTTACCGTCAAAAACTGCAGGAGAAGAAATAACATGATCACCCGTTGGATAATCCCAGATCTTATTACCAGTGTCAGCATTAAGACAATATACCTTTCCATTATCACAACCTACATAGACTCTTCCATCAGAAATCGCTGGTGATGAAACTACTCCACTGCCTGCGGGATAGTCCCATATTTTATCTCCAGTGTCGGCATCAAGACAGTAAACCTCTCCGCCATTAGAACCTACAAAAACTCTTCCATCTACAACTGCAGGGGAAGAAAAAATACTACTCGATGCTGTATATATCCATTTTGTTTCATTAGTATCTGGGGCTTCAGATGTTGAAAATCCTGTATTTAAAATATCATGATGGAACATAGGCCACCAATCAGTATCTATTGAAGGGTTTGCGGCTTCATCGATAACGGCATGTGGAACTCTTGTTTCTAATCTATTAAAGATATGATTTTCGGTAATATTTCCATTGATACTAGGAAAAATACTTGCTCCAACAAACAATATTATTATTGTATAGGCTAGCTCTTTCTTGATAATTTTTTTTTGCATATCCTTTCTTACCATACTTATATATAACAGCGTAATATATAAATGTTTGGAGTTAAAGAGTCATAAGAGTATAGAAAGTAGAAAAAAATATTAGAACTAGATGGAGTTTGATTCTTTCCTCACTAGCTATTTGTCTTATTTTTCACATAGTTTTACAAAATTTTTGAATATCTGTTCACCGTATTCTGTATGTTCAACCTCTGGATGAAACTGCAACCCATACAATTGTTTCTTCTTATGCCGCATTGCCTGTATTTTACAGTTTTTACTTTCACCAAGTATTTCGAAATCTTTTGGTAATCTTATTACCTCATCGTTATGAGATTCCCAAACAATCGATTTCTTTGAAACCCCTTCAAAAAGAGACTCATTTGCTGTAAGTAATACTAACTCTATCTTCCCAAACTCAGGAATTTCCGACGGCTCTACCGCCCCTCCAAAAAACCGCGCCATAAATTGATGCCCTGCACAGATACCAAGAATTGGGAACTCTGCTTTTTCTAAATATTCAGCACAATTGCCAGGATTGTCTTCTAATCCTATTCTTGGAGCTCCGCCTGAGAGAACTAAACCATCTATCTCCTCATTAGATAAATCTTGAAAAGCAGTTGTATTTGGAACTATTTTTGTATCGACATCAAGATCTCTAAGAGTTCGCCATTCTCTATGTGTCCATTGTCCACCATTATCTATAACGTATATTCGTACCATTGTGTTTTTCCTTTTCTTACTTTATTCCCATTCAACAGTACCTGGCGGCTTATTTGTTACATCATAGACAATTCGATTAATTTTATCTCCTAAGGCATTGGTAATTTTCGTAGAAATAGTATCAAGAACAGTATGAGGAATATCACTATATTTACACGTCATCGCATCAACACTTTGCACTGCTCGTATTGCAATTGTATATCCATATGCTCTTTTGTCTCCCTGCACGCCAACAGTTTTTATAGGAATAAGAACCGCAAAATACTGCCAAGGTTTCTCCATAAGTTTTT
>Ga0209979_1004158_pt1 | contig 12153 bp, 9 predicted proteins | sample AnhtaG_FD_183114 | JGI IMG/M metagenome (GOLD analysis project Ga0209979, IMG submission 183114) | Deep subsurface microbial communities from Anholt, Denmark to uncover new lineages of life (NeLLi) - Anholt_01485 metaG (SPAdes) (version 2) | ecosystem: Environmental > Aquatic > Marine > Oceanic >...
CGCCTGATTCACTTGTCCAGAACCAAAAGAGATAAAACCTTGATCAGAAGACAAAAAAGAGAAGAAATTGTCAAACAGTGTTACCTATGTGCCCGGTCTAATTTGTAACCTATGTCCGGATCGTACACGATGACTATGCCACCATAAAGTATTATCCTGATGGAGACACCGCCTGGGTGAGAAGATACAACGGACCAAGAAATGACTATGATTATGCTTATGCTATAGTGGTAGATGGTTCTGGCAATGTCTATGTGACCGGAGGAAGTGAGGACATTGGGTCGTACTTTGACTATACCACCATAAAATATGACCCGGATGGAAATGAGGTCTGGGTGAGAAGATACAACGGACCGGAAAACTTTGGTGATTATGCTCGTGCCATAGCCATAGATGATTCTGGCAATGTTTATGTGACAGGATATAGCGCACAAAGTAGCGACTGGCCATATAATTATGATTATGCCACCATAAAATATTATCCCAATGGAGATACTGCTTGGGTGAGAAGATACAACGGAGCAGTGAATGGGGAGGATCTGGCTCAGGACATAGCCGTAGATGGTTCAGGCAATGTCTATGTAACTGGATGGAGTGAGATATTTTTCGAATACTCTGATTATGTGACCATAAAGTATGAATCGGATGGTGATGAGGTCTGGGTGAGAACATATAGCGGCGAGACACAATGCGGCGATGACCAAGCTTTTGCCATAGCCGTAGATGTTGGCAATGTCTATGTGACAGGCACAAATGGAACAATAAAATATGATACAGACGGTAACCAGTTGTGGGTAGGAAGGTGGGGCGGGGTGGATATTGCAGTTGATGGCTCTGATAATGTCTACGTGACAGGAGGTAGTTACAGCGATGTATCGTACACTGACTATGCAACCATAAAGTACTATCCCAACGGAGATACTGCTTGGATAAGAAGATACAACGGTCAGGTAAACTCTTGGGATGAAGCATTTGCCATAGCTGTGGATGGTTTTGGGAATGTCTGTGTGACCGGACGAAGTGCTCAAAACAGCACGTATCCCTATAACTTTGACTATGCCACCATAAAGTATGACCCGCAGGGAAATGAGCTCTGGGTGAGAAGATACAATAGTCCTGGAAATGACGACGATACAGCCTCTTCGATAGCCTCAGATAATTCTGGCAATATCTATGTCACCGGAACGAGTGCTGGGGACTACGCGACCATAAAGTATTATCCTAACGGAGATATAGCTTGGGTGAGTATATACAATGGTCCAGGGAACGGCAGTGATGGAGCCTCTGCCATAGCTGTAGATGCTTCTGGCAATGTCTATGTGACCGGACGTAGTTATGGTGGTAGCATTACATATAGTGATTGTGCTACCATAAAGTATTTACCGAATGGAGATACTGCCTGGGTGAGAAGATACAATGGAGGAGAGAACTACTCGGACTGGGCGTCTAAGGTAGCTGTAGACACTTCCGGCAATGTCTATGTGACAGGAGGTAGCCGTATAGAGTACGACACTCGCTTTGCCACCATAAAGTATGACCCAGTTGGTAATGAACTCTGGGTAAGAACATACGTGATAGGTATTGATACGTATCACAGAGCGACTGATTTGGCTATTGACGTTTATGACAATGTGTATGTTACTGGATTTGGTTCCGGAGGTGAGACATGGTCCGACTATGCTACCCTAAAGTATGACCCAGATGGAAACGAGCTCTGGGTGACAAGATACAGCAACCTGCCAAACACAGACGAATTTGCTTCTGCTATGGACTTAGACGCTTTAGGTAACGTCTACGTGACGGGATATGGAAATAGTGAAACCAGTGCAGACTACGTCACCATAAAGTATATTCAGTTTTTGCGCGGCGATGCCAACGGAGATGGAGTGATTGATTTGGGGGATGTGCTTTATATAATCAGCTATCTATATAAGGGCGGCCCTGAGCCTCTTCCCTTAGAAGCTGGAGACTGTAGTTGTGACGGCGTGGTTGACCTGGGGGATGTACTCTATCTGATCAGCTATCTTTACAAAGGAGGACCACCGCCAGAGTGTTAGATTGATTGTCCGAAAGCCCCGCCGGAGGCGGGACATTTAGGACCCACGAGTGTAACGTCCGAGCTTGCCCCATGTTCGGGCGGGGGTTTAACCCCCGCCCGAACAACGAGCTTGACCTCGGCACAAGCGAAGTTCTATCTCTTTTTCTGTGCCTGCCAGGTCCCTGACTTGGTCCCGCATCTTGCGGGATCGGGTCGGGGCAGGATGACTGAGAATTGTCATTCTGAGCCCGTAAGGGCGAAGAAAAAGGTTACACGGCTTTGGCTAATACAAACGCATTTGCATGTGCATTCATACGAATATTTCTGATACGAAGCAGCCCCCTCTCCCTCCCAGACGGGTCTCCGTATCCCTGCGAAGCATTCATACGAATCTCCCCCGTGGGGAGAGGGGATTCGTATGAATGCATACGCAAGGGTGAGGGGCAATCAAGTTAAATGTAATAAATCGAAGATGCATACGCATTTTCGTGCGTCTATATTAGTTTTTTAATATAGCACCACAGTTTATTGTCCCCTTCGGGGAATGGGAGAAAAACCCTCGCCTTTAGGCGAAGACTTTAGTATGATCAAGTAGCATGTTAGACTTCCACTTCTGTAAAATGTGGTGTATCTTGAATTCCCCCTTTAGTAAAGGGGGATTAAGGGGGATTTTAATCTCCCCTGTCCCCTCTTTTAGATTCGCTACGCTCACTACAAGAGAAAAGAGGGGAAATGAACTACCAAGTCCGAGGTTCCAAAAACTGGTTGTGTGTTAACTTCAGCCCCGCCTCTGGCGGGGATTCCAAGCCCCCGACTTCTAGTCGGGGGTAGTTGACTTTTCCCTTTCTGGTTCGGGCATCTCTTCTTCTATGCCGGCTAATCTTCTGGCAAGTTCAGCCTTGTCCTCTAATTTAGCATTAGCTCGGATCACCAGCTTGGCTCCATCGGGTGAGCCTCCTCCGTGCATGCATCCGGGAACTCCAGCACCTATGGTTAACCATTCTATCAATCGTGCCGCCCGGGTGCGCGCCTCCGCCGATGCTTTAGCTTTCAGATATTTTTTAACCAGATGTCCGTATTTCTCGTCCTCAAAGTCCACCCAGGAGGGAATACAGCCGGTCTCGCCAATGCCTCCGGCAATGTCTTGAGCCAGAACAGAAGTTTCATAAGGCAGTGTGGCTACGTGCACCTTGTTCACATTGGAAAGCAAAGGATTAGGTTGCCATACTCCGGAAGGATGCTTTCTTCCCAGAGTGGCGGCGGCAATCCCCATTCCAAAGGTGGTCTCATTGTTGATCACCATGCGAACCAGCTTATCAGAGAAGACTTTTGAGGAAAGACCATTAGCCCGCGCCATAAGTATCGATCCTCCCACCTTCAGATCCCCCTGTCCTGCCACACAACTTCCGATCGCCGCCCGGTAAGGCATGATAAAATTCAAAACCGCACCTAAGCTGTATTTATATTCTCCACACATGAATACTCTTTGGTTAGGCACAAACACGTTCTCAAAGAAAAGATAAGCCTGAGTGATTCCTCCCTTCTTCACCGGAATATCAAAGCCTTCCTCCTCTTCCCGGGTATCGGATGGACGGCGGGTCTCCACTATGGTCAAGCCTTCGGTGTCCCTGGGGATCACAAAGGAGACAGCCCAGTCTTTATCTGGTTCTCTGTAACCGGCGCCGGGAAGGACGAATATCTCATTACAGGCCGCCACACCACAGATCATCACCTTGGCGCCTTTGATCACAATGCCGTCCGCTCTCTTCTCCACCAGATGAAGATTCATATCCGGATCATCCTGCTGTGAAGCTGTCTTGGTTCTATCGCCTTTGGGATCGGTAAGTGCGCCGGAGATGGCAATATCCTTCTTTTGAGCTTCAAGTAACCACTTTTTCAATCTCTCATGATAATCCGTTCCCAATTCCTTATCCATGTCGTAGGTGGTTGCCCACATAGCATTGATGCAGTTCCAGCCCACACATCTTCCGCCAGTGCAGGTTCCGGTGAGATTGAACATAAGCCGTTTCATTCTGCAATTCGCCACCATGTCTTCTGCGCTTTGGATTATGGAAAGGTAGCGGGAGATCTTATCACCGGTCAGGCTTGAGGTGGTGGTGACCAAATCCTGATATTTTGGGTCGTTTTGTGCCGCATAAATCTGAGCATGACCTTCCACCGTTGATCTGGTTGCAGGGTGAGTGGTCACATCCTCTATCAATTTCCCAAATTTGTAGACATTTGGTTTCATCTTGCGCAAACTTTCTTTATACTCCTGAACAGTTTTTAATGCCATCCTTCACCTCCAGAATTTTTCGAGTTTCTCATCTTTTGATATTATACTCAATTGGCAATAAAGGTCAAGCGTATTAAGTTGATACACTCGAAACAAAACGAATTGCTTGTGAAAAAAATTACAAATCTGCTAAAAAGCGCTTGCCAAAAAAGGAACTTTAATTATAATAAAACTCCGTTTAGGGTGATTGAAGATCGGCTGGGCAAAGGACTCACCCTGACTTCGTCCTGAAGGACGGGAGAAAAGTTTTTTGAGGCTGGTTTAATGGTAACAAAGCTCGTTTCGAGGCTTGAAGCTCGGTAATCGAAGCTGGAAAATTCCCAACAGATGAAACAGATGAAAAATTTCAAGCATCCCGCCTTCGGCGGGAAAGTCGAGCTCAGACGAGCTCCGGCAGACGCCCCCGTCTGGGCGTCCGGGAGCTTCGTTACCAGCTTCGCCAACGATGCGAAGCTCGTATGAGTGCATACGCACATTCATACGAACAAACGAAAGACAACATAAGTATTCTTCCTGGAGGAAGGTGACTTTATGGTTATTTCGAAAGTAATGGTTATAGGTGGAGGAGTCATGGGGAGGGGGATCTCCCGACTTTTGGCCGGCGCGGGGATTGACGTTACCCTGGTTGAATTAAATCAAGAGATCATAAAAGAGAGCCTTAAGTTCCTCTCCGAGGAAATGGACTTAGACATACAAAAATGGGGCATGACCGAAAGCGAAAAGAAAGCGATCCTTTCCCGGATAAAGTGGACCACTGAATATGAGGATGCTCCCGATGTTGACCTGGTGATAGAAGCCATTCCTGAGGACCTGGAGACCAAACAGAAGCTATTTGCCAAGCTGGATCAGGCCACCCGCCCGGAGATCGTATTGATCAGCCATACCTCCACCCTTTCCATAACCGAAATAGCCGCAGCCACCAAAAGACCGGACAAAGTTGTTGGATTACACTTTCTCCCTCCGGTTACCAAAATCCCGCTGGTGGAGGTGGTGAGAGGACTCAAAACCTCTCCGGAGACTTTGGATCTGATTAAGGAGTTTGCAGAACAACATTTAGACAAGACCGTGGTTACGGTTTATGAATATCCCGGATATGTTACCACCCGAATCATCGTCCCATTGTTAAATGAGGCTATGCATGTGCTCATGGAGGGAATTGCCACAGCTGAGGATATCGACACCGCCATGAAATTAGGTTATGGCTTCAATATCGGACCTCTGGCTCTGGCAGATATGATGGGCTTAGATGAGGTGATGAAATGGATGGAAAGCCTTTTAAATGAGCTTTCTGATCACAAATACAATCCCTGTCCTCTTTTGAGAAAGTTGGTCCGTGCCGGACATCTGGGCAAAAAGACCGGACAGGGCTTTTTTAAATATGATGAGGAGGGAAACAAAATCGGAGAAGCCGATCTGTTTCCTAAATGAAAAAAAGAAGAATAGTTTTTCGAGGCTCGTTTAACGGTGACGAGGTTCGTTTGGAGCCTGGAAGCTCGGTGATCGAAGCTGGAAAATTCCCAACAGATGAAACAGATGAAAAATTTCGAGCATCCCGCCTTCGGCGGGAAAATCGAGCTCAGACGAGCTCCGGCAGACGCCCCCGTCTGGGCGTCTGGGAGCTTCGCTACCAGCTTCGTCAACGATGCGAAGCTCGTATGAGTGCATACGCACATTCATACGAACAAACGATGGAGGTTATAGCCGGGTTTTGAAATGAAGAAGTAAAAAGTAAAGTTCGAAGTAAAAAATAAAAAACAAAAGATAGATCGCTCAATCAATAATAAAGGGACATGAAGATACTGGTCTTAAACTGCGGCAGTTCATCGGTAAAGTATCAATTCATCGATATTGATAAAGCCTATGTGCTGGCCAAAGGAGTGGTGTCACGCATCGGGATGAGCGCGGCGGTTTTGATTCACAAGCCCCATGACCGACCTGAGGTTACCGTCTCTGGAGAAATGCTGGATCACATCATGGCGGTGGAGCATGTGATCGCCATGTTACTTTCACCCAATCACGGAGTGATCCGGGATAAGTCTGAGATAGCTGCGGTGGGACATCGGGTGGTGCATGGTGGGGAAAAATTTCCTGATTCGGTGCTCATAGACCAGGAGGTGATGCAGGTTCTGCGAAGCTGTATTGAGCTGGCGCCGCTTCATAATCCCCACAATATTCGGGGAATAAGAGCCTGCGAGCAGATACTTCCGGGGGTCCCTCAGGTGGCGGTATTTGATACCGCTTTTCATCATAAGATACCTGCCTACGCCTATATTTATGGAATCCCTTACGTGCTTTATAAAAGGTATGGGATAAGAAGATATGGTTTTCATGGCACTTCACATTTTTATGTCTCCAGACGTGCCGCCAAGTTGATGAGTCGACCGATCGAAGACCTAAATCTCATTACCTGTCATCTGGGAAATGGAGCCAGCATAGCGGCGATCAAAGGGGGAGTGTCAGTGGATACCTCCATGGGATTCACCCCGCTGGAGGGACTTTTAATGGGGACTCGTTCGGGCGATTTGGATCCAGCCATAATTCTGCACGTCATGGCACGAGAGGAGCTATCCTTACACGAAGCCAACACCCTGCTCAACAAACACAGTGGACTACAGGGTATCTCCGGAATCTCCGGAGATATGCGAGATATTATCAATGAAGCCCAAAGGGGAAACTCCGCCGCACAATTGGCGTTGAATGTGTATTGCTATCGCATCCGGAAGTATATCGGAGCCTATGCCGCAGTACTGGGAGGCTTGGATGCTTTGATCTTCACCGCCGGCATTGGTGAAAACTCCCCTCTGGTGAGAAAAAAATCCTGCGAGAACTTGGAGTTTTTGGGCATCAAAATCGATGAGGAAAAGAATGAGCAAGCCTCGAGCAAGCAGGCAAAAGAGATACAGACCAGTGATTCCAAGGTGAAGGTATTCTCCATCCCTACTAATGAGGAACTGGTGATAGCCTTAGATACCAAAAGGGTCATCCAAGAAACAAAAGAGAGAAAAAGGATGCTCAAGGGGGTTTAAAGTTGAAAAGAGCTTTTTTGATCCTTTTATGCGTAACTTGCGTAATCGGATGTGAAGAATCAAAGATCGAAATTCTCCAGAGGCGGCTGAATGATTTCATAAACATATTGCCACCTGAGTTGAGAGAAGAGTTCGACTCCAAAAATTATGAAACGGTGGCAAAAGGAATTGATTCTCTTATGCAAGATGATCACGTCTTTAAGGAGAAATATGAAAGATTAAAGCATGAAGAGTTGATTGATGTCTTTTCTCCAGAAGAGGTGATGGATTTCTTCAAAGAGCATTTTGTGGAGGAAATCGAGAGGCTGAAACAGAAAAAGAAAAGGAACTGGTAAAGAAAAATATGGTTTCTTCCACTTCAAGGCCGAAGTTCCTGAGACAGATGCGACTCTTGAGCAGTTGGAGGTCTTTAAAAAAGGAAGAAAGGTGGTCGGGCATGGGTGCCCGACCTACGAACGATTAACAACCTGTATTCCAGTAGGCAGGGCTCCCAGCCCTGCGAATGGAATTTTTCAAAGAATCTCATTGTTGCAAACAGTTAGGTGAATATTTGGATTAAAATTGCAATCTTTGCTTTGTCATGTTAGGTTTTAATTTTTTCACGGGAGGACGGCTTGAACGAGATAATTGAACTGAGGAAGCTGGCTCCAGAAATAAACCTGCTTAAGCTGAACGTTCCTTTGATTACTCAAAAGGCAAAAGCAGGTCAGTTTGTGGTGCTGAGAATGAATGAAGAGGGGGAAAGGATTCCCATGTCCATCACTGATCTGGACCCCGAAACAGGGATTTTGACCATCATCTTTCAGGAGGTGGGAAAATCAACTGCCCATCTGGCTACCTTAAAGAAGGGAGATGTTTTGGCGGATGTGGTGGGTCCTTTGGGAGTTCCCACCCATATGGAGAACTTCGGCACCTGCGTCTGCGTTGGTGGAGGAATTGGAATCGCCCCCATTCACTTCGCGGCTAAGACATTGAAGCAGACCGGAAACAAGGTAATCTCCATAATCGGTGCCCGCAGCAAGAATCTGTTGATCTTGGAAGAGGAGATGAAAAGCTTAAGTGACCAACTTTTAATCTCCACCGATGATGGCTCTTATGGTCTCCACGGCTTTGTGACCGACCTTCTGACTCAGCTTCTTTCAAAAAAGGTTAAAGTTGACTTCATAATGGCTATCGGACCGGTGGTGATGATGAGGGCGGTTTGCAGGGTGACCGCTCCCTGGGGGATCAAAACCGTGGTCAGCTTGAATCCCATTATGGTGGATGCTACCGGCATGTGTGGAGCCTGCCGGGTGACGGTGGGAGGGAAGACCAAGTTCGCCTGCGTGGATGGTCCGGATTTCGATGGGCATCAGGTCGATTTCGATGAGCTGATCAAAAGACAGGCTATGTATCTAAAACAGGAAAAGATAGCCATGGAGAGATTTTACCAAAAGTTGGGGGGTAAGACAAAAGAGGGGGTGGCAAGATGAACACGAAAGAAAGGCTGAAGATCCCCCGACAGAAGATGCCAGAGCAGAGTCCCAAGGAGAGGATTAAAAACTTTAAGGAGGTTCCCTTCGGTTTAACTCCTGAATTGGCTATGAAGGAGGCTCAAAGATGTTTACAATGCAAGAAGACCGTGTGCATAGATGGCTGTCCGGTGGAGATAAATATCCCGGAGTTTATCCGGCTGATAGCCGAAGGGGATTTTACAGAAGCGGCAAAGGAGCTAAAGAAAACTAACAGTCTGCCTGCCATCTGCGGGAGGGTATGCCCTCAGGAGGACCAATGTGAGAAGGTGTGTACCTTAGCAAAGAAGTATGAGCCGGTGGCTATTGGAAATCTGGAGAGGTTTGCCGCCGACTATGAAAGAGAACAGGGGAAGGTGGAGATTCCTCAAATCGCTCCGCCTACCGGAAAGAAGGTGGCCATAGTGGGATCAGGGCCTGCCGGCTTGACCCTGGCTGGTGACCTTATCAAACTGGGACACCAGGTGACCATCTTCGAGGCATTACATAAAACCGGAGGTGTATTAGTCTACGGCATACCGGAATTCCGGCTCCCCAAGAGTATAGTCCAGGCTGAGGTGGACTATTTAGCCAAATTGGGGGTGGAGATCAAGACCAGCTTCGTGATAGGAATGTTGTGGAGCATTGATGAACTGTTCAAAAATGGATACCATGTGGTATTCATCGGAACCGGGGCCGGATTGCCCAATTTCATGCACATCCCCGGAGAGAATCTTAACGGGATTTACTCTGCCAATGAATATCTCACCAGATCCAACCTGATGAAAGCTTACAGCTTTCCTGAATACGACACTCCCATCTTTTCCGGGAAGAATGTGGCAGTTCTGGGTGGTGGAAACACTGCCATGGATTCGGTGCGAACCGCATTAAGACTGGGTGCAGAAAACGCCTACATCATCTATCGCCGGTCCAGAAAAGAGATGCCGGCTCGAATCGACGAGATTCATCATGCCGAACAGGAGGGTGTCCAGTTCAATTTTCTCACTACCCCCATTAAGTATAACGGAAATGCAGATGGCTGGGTTACCTCCATGGAGTGCCTGAAGATGAAGTTAGGGGAGCCGGACGCTTCCGGAAGAAGGCGTCCGGTGCCAATCGAAGGCTCAAACTATACCATGGAGGTGGATACGGTTGTGGTAGCCATCGGGAATAGTTCCAATCCTCTGGTGCCTCAGACTACTCCGGGATTGGAAGTGAACAAATGGGGTAACATAGTTGCCGATCCAGAAACTGGCCGAACATCGCGGGAAGGCGTATGGGCAGGTGGTGACATAGTCACCGGCGGAGCCACGGTGATATTAGCCGCTGGCGCAGGCAAAAAAGCCGCCAAAGACATCCACCGTTACTTAGAAAGTTTGTGATCTATCGTCGTTTTTGATGCATCGACATTAGGACTCGTCCCGGGGGAAATGCCGATACCAATTAGCTTCGGGAATTCTCCCCCGCATTTTGCGGGGGATCTTGAGACTATTCCCGAAGTATCAGAGAACTTTTTGAACTTGAACTTTATTACCTGATTTTCTCCCTTAAATCTTCCAGTTCCTCTTTAAGCTCCTCCAGTTCTTCTCTCAATTCCTCCATCTCCTCCTCAAGCTCTGAAGAGTATTCCTCCTCCCAGAACATCTCCGGCGGATGAAGCTTTTCTGTGAATATCTTCAGCTTCTCAAGGCCGCTGAAACCAAATGTGGACCACTCCTCTCCCTCCTCAACTTCCACCACAAAACTTTCAGGTTTGCGATTCCGGATAACTTTGATCTTTACCTTATCTCCCTCTTCCTTATCAGAGATGATATCCATCAAATCTTCTGTATCGTCGATCTCTTCTCCATCCACCTCCACGATCACATCTCCTGCCTTAAGTCCAGCCTTGTAAGCGGGCATATCCTCCTCCACCTCGGTAATCAAGGCACCTTCCCCATCCTCCACGCCAAAATACTCGCCCAATTGCTCTGTCAGATCCTGTACCCTAACGCCAATTCGACTGCCGGAGAAAAGACAGAAAGAGTAAGTGTAAGGCTTAATCCTTTTTGCCTCGCTGAAGAACGGTTCAAATTCATACTCGTAAAAAAATTCGTCTTTCGGTCGTTCGCCCAAAGTGACGGTTAGAGTCCTCTCTTTGCCATTCCGCAAAATTTTTAGCTTCACCTTTTCGCCCGGGGAGGAGTCTCTGATCAGACTTGTTAAGTTAGAGGAATTCCGAACTTTCTTCCCCTCAAATCTAATGATCACATCCTCTTGTTCTATCCCCGCCTCATCCGCTGGGCTATCTTTGACCACATCCCTGACTAAAACCCCTCTTTTCGATTTCAAATCCAGGGCTTCCTTCATATCCTTCGTTATATCCTGGATATAAACGCCCAGCCAGCCCCTTTCCAACCTCTCCTTATCCTCTTTTGCCACCACCGGAGTGGCAGTCACCATGGAAGCAAGAAACGCCAGAAGAATCATGATAGTTACGCTTCTTTTTGACATGGTAAAAAACTCCTTTCGAACTATGGTTTCTCAAATTTTCCTATGTCCTTTTACAATCTGGCGCCAAGAAAGTTCCAAAATTTCCGCATAAGCAATTGCACCTTATAAATTGGCAAATCGATTTCGTGATATTTCCTTATTATATTCTTTAGAACCGAGATTTTGAAAAAGTTTCACCAAATGTCTTTACACCCCTAAAGTATTTTACTATTATGTCGAAAGAAAAAATAGGACACAGGATAAGAAAAAGGGTTGGATGAGCAACACAAAAGCTAATTTTCTTGAGCTTATAAGCTACCTGTAAGACAGATCCGTCCCCAAAAAACCGTCCCCAAATCATGATATAAAGGGAATGGCGGATCTGTCTATTTATTTTCTACACAAAAATCGGAATATCTTGCCTAATTTACCCTTACCTACTAGATTTCCGGGTAAATGTATATCGAGCAGATTTACAGGTATTTCATATACTTCCTTTCAACATAATATTCGAGTTCAATAATTGACCCTTTGTTAATCAGAGAAGTCCCTTCCTAACAAAAAATCCCTTCGCCTCATCAGGTGAAGGAACTTTTGTCTTTTCTCAATTTAGTGGAGCCGACGGGACTCGAACCCGTGACCTTCTGACTGCCAGTCAGACGTTCTCCCAACTGAACTACGGCCCCGGAAAATCAGTCATTAGTTGATGAATATACAAACATCGTAGACTCATCTTAGAGTTTTAAAATATACGAAACATCGTAGACTTTATAGTTCGATCTTTGACAAATCAATGGATGTCTTTGGTAAAGGGTAATCAAATTTCTCTAT
>Ga0209979_1004160_pt1 | contig 12152 bp, 9 predicted proteins | sample AnhtaG_FD_183114 | JGI IMG/M metagenome (GOLD analysis project Ga0209979, IMG submission 183114) | Deep subsurface microbial communities from Anholt, Denmark to uncover new lineages of life (NeLLi) - Anholt_01485 metaG (SPAdes) (version 2) | ecosystem: Environmental > Aquatic > Marine > Oceanic >...
TATTCTTCAATTCGCCCAAATCTTCTCCTTCTATCGCATTCCTGGTCGAAATAATTACTTTTTCTCCATATTTAACCAGGATTCCTTCATCGATGGCCAATAAAATATCTTTCCCCTCCGGTGTAGTTAACATCAAGATTCCCGGGGTTAAAGAAGTGGTAAAATCAACATGTTTAGGCAGCAGGCAAAACCATCCATTTTCTGCTTCCGCCGTTACTTTTTTAACTTCCCTTTTTAAAAATGTCTTATCCGGTAACAATATCTTCAAATCAATCATTTTTAGTTTCTTCTTTAACTTCTTCTATCGAACCAATCATATAAAGTGATTGCTCAGGATAACTGGCAAATTCATCATTTAAGATCTTCTCGCATCCCTCTAATGATTCAGCCAAACTAACCCGGCGGCCCTTATTACCGGTAAATTGTTCTGTGGTGACAAACGGCTGGGTTAAAAATTTTTCCAAACGCCTGGCTCGATTGACCGTTCTCTGGTCTTCCTTTGATAATTCCTCTAAACCCAGCATGGCTATAATATCCTTTAATTCCTCATATTCAGATAAGGTCTGTTTAGTTTCCCGGGCTATCTGGTAATGCCTTTGACCAACGACCGTCGGTGTAAGCATATTAGAGGCGGATTTTAAGGGATCCACAGCCGGATACAAACCCTGGCTGGAGCGCTGTCGGGAAAGCACCACTGAAGCAGAAAGATGACTAAAAGTATGAACTGCTGCCGGGTCAGTAAAATCATCAGCCGGTACATACACCGCCTGAATTGAGGTGATGGACCCGGTGGGGGAATTACAAATTCTTTCCTCAAGATCAGCAATCTCACTTGCCAATGTGGGTTGATACCCTACCCGGGAAGGTAATTCGCCTAAAAGGCCGGAAACCTCGGCCCCGGCCTGGACAAAGCGAAATATATTATCAACTAACAAAAGAACGTCCTGCTTAGCATCATCACGGAAGTATTCTGCCATAGTCAAAGCAGCATGTCCTACTCTAAACCGGGCACCGGGTTGTTCGTTCATCTGGGCAAAAATCAAGACCGCTTGTTTCAGGACGCCTGTTTTTTTCATTTCCCGATACAATTCTTCCCCTTCTCTGGACCTTTCTCCTATTCCGCAAAAGAGGCTCACCCCTTCATGCTCCAAAGCCATATTGTGAATCATCTCCATGATCAGAACCGTCTTGCCGACTCCGGCACCGCCAAACAAACCTGCTTTTCCACCTTTTTCCAAAGGAGCCAAAACATCAATAACCTTTATCCCGGTCTCATAAATATCTTCCGTAGTAGTCCGTTCGGCAAGAGAAAGAGATTTTTGGTATATGGGGACTGATTTTTTTGCGGATAAAACTTCTCCTCCGTCAATCGGTTCTCCGAAAATATTAAACATTCGTCCCAATAATCCGGACCCCACGGGCACTTGCAAAGGATGTCCCATGTCAATGATCTCATCTCCCCTTTTTAACCCCTGGGTAGGAGTTAAGGCTATTCCTCTAACCGTCATGGCATCAAGATGAAGGGTTACCTCGATAATCGCTTCGCCGGATTTCAATTGGTAATTTATCTTGGGAAGCAATTGCGGGAAAAAAGCATCAACAACACTTCCCCGGATTGCTCTTATTTGTCCTCTGTTTATTTTTTTATTATCCATTCGGACTATCTCCAATAATTGCTCTTTATCCATTAATTTTTTAATCTATCTCTGCTGGTAAACTAATTGCTTTTAATTATACTATTTCTTCATAAGGTTGTACAACCTGAATTATTCTCTTAAGCTAACCTAAGGCTTTCTTTAACACCGGATAAAAATCCTTTTCTTCCTCAATCACAGGGATCTGTTCCTTTTTCGCTTCCTCTTTCTGGCTTTTGGTACAATAACCCCATCCGGCCAAAAAAACATTGACCCCCAGGGTATCAGTTCCCATAAGGTAACTTAACTGGTCATCAATAAAATAAATCTCATTTAATTTGGCACCATATTTTTTAGCGATTGCCTGCATATGCTCTGCTTTATGCTTGCCAAAGTTTTTATCAAAAATATCTTCAATGTCCATTTTAAATCCAAGATATTCCGGTTGAAAGGAGCGATGAATGGCTTCCCCAAGATTGGAGGTAGCAATGACAACTTTTTGACCTTCCTTTGTAAATCGCTGAATCCCCTTGACGACTTCCTTAAAAACAGGTGACAGAAAAAACCATTTTCTAAAACTCTTTTTCTGCCATTTCTCTTTTTCTTCAAAAAATAATTCTCTAAAAAATTGATAATCGAATTGAAGCTGGTTACGATAAGCAATGAATTCCTGTTGGTTCTTAATCTGAACCTGCTCTTCTATAATTTTTATAATAGCGAAAAAATCACCCGATAATTCGATATAAGACCTTAAGCGGTGGTAATAATCCATTTCTTTTTTATATTGTTTTTTCATTTCTTCCCAATTCTCAAAAGTAAACAATTTCCCGCCAAAATTTCTTTTTACTTCCGAACCGAAATATTTGCAATAGGCATTATGACTTACAAATAAAGATTTTAAGGCACTGTCACTAATGACCCCGTCATAATCCACTGCTAATATTTTCATTCTCAATCCTTCCTGTCCCTTGAATTAATTTTTGTAGTGCTGTTAAACAAATTATTAAAATTATACTATTTCTTTGTTGGGTTGTACAATGGGAATTGTGTGTTTGGTGGGATATAGGATACAATTTTAAAATTATGCAGAATAAACGGGAGGGCAGATCTTTGCATTTAGCATGCTCTATTCTTGAAATATGATAAAACCGTAAAAAATTCTATCTCCTGCTATATTCTAATCATTTGAAAAGACATTGGGAACCTGGACTTATCAGACCCCTTGTGGAAGTTAGAAATGTTACCAAATTATTGAGCTGATACAATCGTCCCATTAACATTGGAATAGTATTAAAAGTAACCTTCTGTTAGGTTTCCTCCCTAAGTGCTTGTGGGTTATCTTTGGTATATTGCCAACTGTAAGTTCTGTGTAGAATTAACTTGGTTATTTTTGTAAATGCCATGACTGCTTCAACTTTAAATTTTTCTGGAATATGGTCATCTTTATCTGAAATTTTAGAAGTGGTAGTTCTCTGTTTAGAATCTAATTCGGTTATATTTATAAGCATGTGCTTATCTGAAAGATGGATGTACCCAGAGGTATTCTTATAAACACTTTTAATCCACTTATATTCTTTGCTAAATTCATCAACAAGAAAACGATCTGTCATTCTCTTTCCTTCTTTTGTCTTTATGTTACTTATGTTTTCTCCAGACAAGATTTTTACAACAAATTCATGGGGATCGGAAACTAGCCAACCTGCTGCATACCTCAGAAAATTATCGAGCTGTATTCTAATAAGCGGGGCGGATGCTACAAAGTTATCCTTTCTCATCGGTGTGATAAACCCAGAAGTCAACGACATGGAACGGTTAAGCACTGCAAAAGAGAGTAGATCAAATGCGTATACAGACCCTCCGAATGCTTTCCTAATGGCCTCGCCTTGTTCAAAATGCACATCATTTAATTTCTCTAAATCGTCTAAAAGTTGAATTATCATTTAATCATCAAACCTAATTCAGATTTATCTGTACTAACTAAATTACAATCAGAGCTTTTTTTAAGCATATAAATCTACATTGTTTTGTTATGTTTTACCAATTGATTATACAAGTATTTGCCAAACAATTTAATAAATTCATAAATTTTTTATACGGCTCTAATATGGCGTATAAGCAAAAATTAAATTATATCTACCGGCTTTTAATTCCTATTCCTCATTTATTTATTACATAAGTGTATATGATGCAAAGAACCGGTGTCCTTGCATTATTATAAAAGCCAGTCCGCGTTGAAGCTGTTGTAGGATATCATTCTTGTTATTTATCATCATTGTTTAGATAACCACCACTTCGCTAATCGCGAAAGTGCGGCACGAATATTTACGCTGATACCCATAAATTCCGGCTTGAGCTCAATAATCTCTTGTGTCGTTTTTTCCTTCAAAATCTCTGACTTGTTTATAGCTGGTCGTGTTATCAACAGTGAGTAGAATGGACATTCCAAATAGTGCAGGGGTTCAACGTGTGCCCAATTCCAACGCCAGTCCTTTGGATGAGCCTCTTTCGCTAGTTGCGCATGAGCTACGCCTCTATCAATTCCATCGGCATACGGAAACAGCGAAACAGCAAATAGGCCAAAGATGTCGAAAGATACTTCAGGGCAAAAGTTAGAGAAGCCAGACTTATCGCCATCAGAGCCCATAATGCTAGTATCGTGTTCAGTAATAACAGGAAGAAGGTCACTCTTATTCCATAACTCGTTCAGTTTCTGGATCTTCTCAGTTTCCATTTTGGTTGTTATACCGTTATTACCCAATAGGTACAGGCTCGAGTAGTAACGTGGACACCTATGGACATTCGCATACGGACACCTCAAAGAAACATTTTTCTGATCACTTATCTCTGAGTACCAGCTTAAATCTGGATAGATGAAGTCCATTTTTTGCCTCTCATTTTGACATCTAACGCTCTAGTTCAGCGGCAGTGGAACACCGTCTGGTGTAACCGGTTGTTAGCCGTGTATATACCATATTATCCCTTTTGGTTGTATGCTGTAATTTGCCGCAATTATTCTCATTATAAAAATTATGGCAGTAATATTTAAATGCGTTTCCATGTGATAAAAAAAAGAATTTGTATTTCACCAAGGCTTAATACTTTTATTTCCTAGCCAGTTATAGTACTCTTTTGTACCCATTCGTCAGTATTTATGACTTCATTTTCATTATAACAAAACACGGGTGATTTTAGCAACACAGGCTGACACATCCTTTTTTATTTCGAAATCCCAAAAGCGAAAAACCTTCCAACCATCTTGTTTCAGGCGCAACGTTATTACTTTATCTCTTCGCATATTATCTTCGATTTTTTTATACCAAAAATCTTTTCTTACTTTTATTTTTTTCTTTTCCTCAGACCAATTGAACCCATGCCAAAAAGACGAATCGCAAAAAACCGCAATCTTCTGCCGTTTCCAACAAAAATCGGGCGTGCCGAGTACACCCTTTTGATTTTTTCGATATCCGCGTAAATCATGAGACCAAAGTGCACTACCCATAATCGTTTCTATTTCCGATCCCTTTGCCCTCACACGGGACATCTTGTAGAAAATGATTTCCTTTTTACTCTTCTTTAAACTAGTCATTGCTTATTTATCTTTATTAGACAATAGTGTTTTTATTCTTCCTTTTATATTTTCGTAGACTGTTGTTAATTTTTGTTTTGCCGAATCAGTCAAGAGAGCTGTGTGTGCAAGACCATCTCTAATAGGTTTATACTCTTTTGCGTCTCTCGCAAGACATGCTTCTATTATAGGATCTTTCTTATCGACTAAATTAGCAAGTTTATCCATATCCAAATAACTCAAACCAGTACTTTGTTTTCTAATTGCAATACTTATATTCCCCTTATTTTTCCTATCCTTTTCTCTTTCTCGCCACTTCTCTATTTCTTCTTTTGCCTTATCTGTTAGCGGAACCTGATTCTCTTCTATATATTTTCTGATTAAATTTTCAGAAATAAAACATTCCGCATAGGAAGGAATATTAAACTTTGCATCTTCACCCAAATCCGTGACCCAACCATTTACTTTTTCCCTGTTTTCCGAATCTTTAGGTAGAGTATATTCTTCGGAAACTACGTTATATAGTTCCTCAGCCTTTCTCTCTTTTTTAGAGATACTTCTATTCTCCGAATCGCCATCCCCTTTATGCTTTCTTCTCCAAGCATCCCAATCTTTGAGAATTGTATTTATAACCTTATTCCTCAACGAATCCAAAAGCTTCTTGTATTTGGGATCATTAGCAACGATGCTTTCGCGACTACTGGTGAATCTATCCTTCTCATCGTCCAAGCCGTTAAAGTGAATTTGTCCATACAAGTAACTTTCTACCACCCTAGCTGTGGGAATGTGTTTTAAAATATCTCTCTCCCTCAATCTTCCATTGACGAAAAGGTCAACGTTCATCTTTTCGTCGGTGCTAATTATTTTGAGGTGTCTTGGTTTTACGACAGAGGCAATAAATCCCTTAATGTTTATTCCTTTTACTCTAAGCTGTTTTTCTTCATTGCAATCCGAAGTAAATGTTTCTTGGAGCTTCTGTATATATGGGTCTTGGAGATCATTTATAATCCATAGGAACTCAGTTTTTGAAATAAGATCCTTCAAGCAATCGAGAGTAATCTCCTCATCGTCGAGAAATATCTTGAAGTCAGGATCCAAAAGAGAGAATCGGAAATACAAGGCAATGATCTTTTTTAGAAAAACCAAACTATGTTTTATCCCATCCTTGATATTTTCAAAATATAAAATAGTACCTTGGTCGTGGTTTTTCGTGTACCGACCAAAAGTAGTCAGCTCCCAATTTCCCAATTGGTATTCGTTCGGCGTTAAATCGTCAGTTATTGCTTGATCCAAACTAGAATTATCAATAACTCCACCAATATAATCCTCACCGTGCTTTTTTGATATGACGGTTATTTTTTCTGCGCATGATAACAACGCCAATTTCCCTATTCCCTTTCTGCCAATGTATGGTCTATTTTCTGGAGGAGGAGAAGTTTCCCCTTCTCTCCTTTTGGAATATCCGATCTTCAAGAACTTATTTTGAAAATCGTCTGCCGTCATACCTATTCCATCATCTTTTATAGAAAAGCTGTTTTCGTCTTTATTGATATTAATGTATACATTCTTGGCATTCGCATCCCAGGCATTGGAAATCGCCTCCCCAAGAACGGTTGTGAAGCTTCTGTATAAATTCCTTCCTAAATGATTTAGAACGCTCAATGAAATTGCGAACGAAAAATTCCTAAACTTAGATTGGTTATTCATGAGTACTCCTCCAAATGTCTAATAATGCTTTTCCCAATTATCTCCCCCAATCGAACAGGTACGGCATTTCCTATGTATTTTCCCAATTTTTTAAATCCTACCGGTGAAGTAGTAGGTATAAATTCATATTCGCTGGGAAATGTTTGTAGGATCGCACCTTCTCGTATTGATAGGGCTCTATCTTGTTCGGGGTGACCAAATCGTCCTGTTCCAAAACTAAAAAACTGTGTCGTAATCGTAGGTGCTGGTTTATCCCATTCCATCCTTGCATAAACAGAAACATAAGTGTTGCCGGTTTCTTTTCTATGACAATCTGCTCTTAGATCTTCATTCCAATCCCTCCATGAACCACCTGGTAGCGATTTCTTCATTCTCTTGAGATTGACTTTCGATAGAGCAGCCGATTTATGTAGTCTATCTTTCTTTGATGATGTACCAGCTTCAATTGGCTCTAAATTGCCGATAGCCATTTTGACCGTTTTGTAATTTTCTGGCCTATGTGTCGGAGCGATCACTTTTATTTCTCCTATCTTCGAAGCCAATAGGACCAACCTTTTTCTATTTTGTGGGATTCCATAATCGGGGCAATAAACATTTTGCCAATTGACACTATATTTTATGGATGCAAGACCTTCGACGAAATCAGAAAAAACTTTATGTTTAGTTATCTGGGGAACGTTTTCCATTGAAACAACTATTGGTTCTACTTCCTTGATCAATTTGAAAAAATGATAAAGCAACCCCCAATCGTCTTTAGTCTCTCTGTCTTTTTCCTTTTGAGTATGCTTGGAGAATGGTTGACATGGGGCACAACCTACTAAAACTTTCAAACTTTTGGAAGGATAGAGTTTTAGGATTTCTTTCGACGAAATCTCTTTGATGCTCTTGTTAATAAACAACCCACCATTATTTTTTTCGAATGCAAATCTACATTTTTCATTGACATCGACTCCGGCTACGACTTTAATACCGGACTTGTTTAAACCATAAGTCAACCCTCCGATTCCACAAAACAAATCCACCGCAACTGCAAACAATTTATTTTTTTTATAAGATTCTGCCTTCATCTGCCCTCCGAGAAATCACCCTTATTGTCAAGGGGACGGTTCTTTGTCACACTTCAAAATATACATTTAGCTTATTAAATAGCCACCAGCGATTAAAAGAATTAGTCTTTTTCAATTTTTCTATATCTTAATACTAATACGACAAAGGTTTATAAAACCCTTCTTTTTTAAAAAATAGCTGCGAGGCCTGCTCCCATTAATCCCTAAGTTCCAATTCAAATATTTAAAAAATATATGCTCGGGTTATTAAAATCTTACTTATTTTTGTAATCTTTGATACGTTTTTTTGCAAATTCTACATATTTTTTATTTATCTCAATGCCAATCCAATTTCTTTTCAATTGTTCCGCTACTACTACCGTTGTACCACTTCCCAAAAACGGATCTAGAACAAGATCACCCTCATTCGAAGAAGCAATAATAATTCTTTTAAGCATTTCCTCTGGTTTTTGAGTTGGATGCAACGCCCGACCGTCTTTACCTCGTAATCTTTCTTTGCCTTGCACTAAAGGTAATGACCATACATCTCTCATTTGTTTTCGCGATCCATCTTTTTGTTTTTCAGGATTGATCTCTTTGATTTTTTCATAATTAAAAGTCCAACCAGAGCCTTTTATTGCCCAAACAACAAATTCAGTCGAATGAGTAAAAACTCGTTTTGTCATATTTGGCATCGCGTTTGTTTTATGCCAAGTAATGATATTGTTTATTTTAAAATCAAGTTGCTTTAAGACTATCATTACTTCGGCTATATTGTGATAACTACAGGCAATATAAATTGATCCTGTTTTTTTTAGAGCTTTACCACACCCCCTGATCCATTTTCTTGTAAATTGCAGATATTCAGGGGCTGTCATCTTGTCCCAATGTTCGTTGATCATATACCAATCTCCTCCTGTTTTACTTCCTTTCCACTTTAAGCCATTTCCAGAAAGATTATATGGAGGATCGGCAAAAATAAGATCAATTGAATTCTCATCAATTTTTTTATTTAAGATTTCTATGCAATCACCGCTGTAAACAATATTTTTTTTCATAGCTAAAAATTAAGGCCTTCTTTCCAAGATGTAATAGTATCCGAAATATTTTTTATCCACTCGTTTGAATCGGATAAATTTTTTGAGGCTTCTAGAATTTCATCATAAAGACTAAAGAGTTCTTTGTGCCTCAAGAATTTTCCATTTTGTTTTATTTCGACGAGAATTTTTAGAAGTTCTACAAAGATATTGATTGATAAGGGGATAATTCTTTGTTTTTGCCCTTCATATTCATATTTTATAGCAGTCCAAAAAGTGTTTATTGTGTCTCGATGTAATTTTGGAGCTACAAACAAGCAATACGCCTTCTTGTCTTGATATTTATTTTCAAAATCCCTTAAATGCCTCATCACTGGCTGACCTTCGTTATACCATTGGTCACGCCCCGTAAGCATTGTAACCTCACAGATTGCATTGCAATTTTTATAAAAACACTCAATGTCTGGTGTATTTGCTGGAGCTGTAAAGGTTGGTTCGTTGTCATCTCCTACGGGATAATTCGGTTTTATTTTTATGGCATCATTTAAGGCATTAAGCCCGAGCGATAAAAGCTTTTCCAATAATATTGGTCTATCATCGACATTAAAAATATTTTCAAGTTCTTCAATGTATTTTTTAATCTGTTCAATTTCTTGTGATTTTTGATGGTTTTGTTTGTCTTGTAGCTCTCTTCGATAGTGCCTCAAATCATCAATGAATATTTTTAGTCCATCTTCGTCCAATTTTTTATAATCCGAAAATGCTTTTGGTGTTGCCACTATTTCTTTCTCATATAACTTTATGTCTTCCAGTAATTTTACGGCAATTTCAGTAAGTTTTTCTTTAGTTTCCCATGGTAGTTTTGGCTTAGAAATATCAGAAATATAATCTAAGTATTCCTCTTTTGATCCAAAGGTTTTAGATTGAGCATTATCAAAATCCAATAAAGCATTAATTTCAACCGATCTCCTTGGCTCTAAGTCAATATAAAAACCACCTCCACGAATATAGATGTAGCGTGTTAAGCGAAAGTATCTAATAGTGTTGTCCCCATAATCTTTTAAATTTTTTAGCAATTTTTTTATTTTTTTAGGGTCTTCAGATTTAAGAAACTCTTTCGCAAAAATAGTTTTGCATTCATCGAGAATATTTTTTTGCTCTTGCTTATTTTTTCCTTTTATTCTCTGCCGTAAAACAATAATTTTTTCAGCGTAAGAATCCACATCATTAAAATTCACTAATGATGGACCAAATAATGAAAATTCGGTTTTACTTATTCCTTTGTCCTTTTCTTCTAATTCTAACGACCTCTCGTTAACTTTTCGTATAAGTAGTAGTGCTCCGAGAAATGGTTTTATATCATAACCATCCGTTAGTTTATATCTGCTATTATCAGGGTTTGGGAGTTGCCATTTTATAAATCCACTAAAGAATATGCTCGACAGATCATAATTATCAGACAAAAAATTCTCTCCAAAAGGCGTTATTTCTAAAACTTTATTTTTCAACCTAACAAACCCGAACTTCTTTAATGGATTAAAAGATTGTCTCCCTCTCATAGCTGGATCAGTATAGTTTTTACTATCAAATATTTCTTTAGCTTCTTCAAAAGTTAGGGTATGAGAAAAATCAGTAAATATTTCTTTGTGTGCTTCGGATAAACCATTTAAGAATTGCTGAGAAAAACCTGTATTTTCATTATGACCATATAAACGATGCTGTATTAAAGAAATTTGAAAATTTATCTGATTTTCTTTTGTCCATTCAAGACCGACAAAGTTATGGACCAAAACTTGTAATTGCTCCCTTAATCTGTAAGGGCTTCTGGTAGTTGTTGTAATTGACCAAGGTTTTTTCATAGTTTCACCTTACCTTACAATAATAAATTCGTTCAGCGTTTCCATCGCCATTGCTTTTTCCTGTGGTAAAAGCCTTATAATCTCTTTCAAAAACTTCAACTTCTCCCTTATTTTTTAATATTCGTAAAATATCATTATCGCTTATTCTAGCATTTGAACGCCCATCTTTTGATTCACCGGTGTTATTATAAGAAACTAAAATATGCTTACAATTTGCATTTTTAATCAGATCTTCAAATACTTTTGACGCAGTTTTTAAACAATATTTGCTTTTTAAATGAAACCTATCCATTTTTTTTGCCCTACCGTACACTTGTGGTTTTTCCCAGGTAGAAAGATTTTCAAGTAAATGATAGGTGTCACAATATTGGCGTGAATTATAAGGGGGATCTATATATAAGACATCGCAAGATATTTTTCGAATGAGTAGATTTGAGTCCTCTCGAAAAACTTCATTGTTAGTATTATTTTCTAAAGTAATATCAGGCACTAAAAGTTGTATCGATTGAATAGTATCTAAATTTTTTCTATATGCATCGTAATGTCCAACCGTATTCGCTACCTTATCAGTAGCATACAATAAAGCTGTTACAAGAATTGCTTTCTCATTGTCATTAACAGCAATTTTATTAATCTCCTCTCTAATAGCACCTATTTTTCTTGCATTTTCTAAAGTAAAATACGTATTGCCATAATGAATAGAAAAATAATTATCCTGATCTGTTTTTAAGTTGTTTAAGAAATCAATTTTCTCTTTAAGTACATCTAAATTTATTTGGGTTGAGCCAAGAAACGTTTTTAAAGGAAAATAATTGCTAAATAACAAATCATTACTTATAACTTTTATATCTTTTTCATTAAATCTTTCGCCTACAACCCCGGTACCAGCGAAAATATCACAAAAAGAATTAAAACCATTGCATTTTTCATTGATAATATCTTCAATAAACCCAAGAAGCTTATATTTATTTCCAAGAAACCTTCGGTTCTGTATTTGAAATTTTCCTGGAATATTTCTTCTCTTTGGCGAAAAATACACTTTACGAACTTTGGTAGTTGCAGGAGCATAAACAGGAATTTTTGTTTCTAACAGATTAAAAAGTGAAAGTTGGTTGCCATCTGAAAAATACTGGGCATTTTCGTTTTGTTGTAAATCTCTGAAAAAACTGTAGTTTCTATCGCCGGCAATAATAATAAAATCAATAATATTAATTCCCATGATTTTACCAGCTTCAATAATTCTATTAAAAACCTCAATGTCCTGCTTGCTGGGTTCCGGGTCGCCTGAAGGATGATTATGTACT
>Ga0209979_1004161_pt1 | contig 12149 bp, 9 predicted proteins | sample AnhtaG_FD_183114 | JGI IMG/M metagenome (GOLD analysis project Ga0209979, IMG submission 183114) | Deep subsurface microbial communities from Anholt, Denmark to uncover new lineages of life (NeLLi) - Anholt_01485 metaG (SPAdes) (version 2) | ecosystem: Environmental > Aquatic > Marine > Oceanic >...
CCGCCCTGGCCGAGAAGGGCGTTCAGGTGACCACCAGCATCGATGGCGTGAGCGGCAAAGCGGTGGCTATCGCCGCCCACGGCGTGGGCCCGAAGGTGCTGGAGGAGGCGAAGGCCAAGGGTCTGGACATTATCGATACCACCTGCCCCATCGTCACCCGCTCCCAGCGGTGGGCTAAGAAGATGGCCGAGAACGGATTCACCGTAATTGTCTACGGTGACGCCGATCACCGCGAGGTGAAAGGGGTCCTGAGCTGGGCTCAGGGGAAGGGCATCGCTCTGACCGAGGAGGATGTTCATTCCCTGCCCCCGGGACTCTTGTCGCGAGTAGCTATCATTCCCCAGACCACCCAGAGTCCGGCCCGCTTCGCCGCCTTCATGAATCGACTCCTGCGTGAGCGCCTGGCTGAGATCAGCGAACTGCAAGTGGTCAATACGCTGTGCAATGTTACCGCTGGCCAGCAGGCGGCGGCCCGAGAGCTGGCTCAGGAGGTCGAACTGATGCTGGTGATCGGCGGCCACAACAGCGCCAACAGCCGCCACCTGGCGGAGGTCTGCCACGAAGTGGGCGTGGAGACCCATCACATCGAGACAGCAGCCGAACTGGAAGAGGGGTGGCTGACTGGACGAGAGCGGGTGGGCATAACGGCGGGCGCCTCCACCCCCGACTGGGCGGTGGACGAGGTTGTTCAGCGCGTGCGGGAGCTGGCCCCAAGGTGATGGCCCTCAAGTCGGGGAATTCCCCCTCATGGTTTAGCCCAATCGCTTGCATTGTCGTTGTATTCTATGATTGGTTCCCTGTGAGCCCAGCCTGGAGGAGACTGACAGCGTGTGCGGCATCATAGGCTACGTGGGCAATAGGCCGGCGGTTCCCCTTCTTCTCGAGGGGCTGCAACGGCTGCAGTACCGCGGATACGACAGCGCGGGCCTGGCTGTGCTCGCCGACAATGGCGAGCTGTGCATCGAGAAGAGCGTGGGCAAGCTCGCCGCCCTGGCTTCTGGCCTGCGCGGCCGCTGGCCCAGCAGCCGTCTGGGCATCGGTCACACCCGCTGGGCTACCCACGGCCGGCCCAGCGACATCAACGCCCATCCCCATCGCGACTGCCAGGGCCGGGTGGTGGTGATCCACAACGGCATCGTGGAGAACTACCTGGCCCTCAAGGAGAGGCTGATCGGTCAGGGACACACCTTCGAGTCGGAGACGGACACCGAGGTCATTCCCCACCTCATCGAGCACCACCTTCGGGGCGGCAGCAGCCTGGAGGTAGCGGTAGGTCGAGCCATCGGCGAGATGGAGGGAGCCCACGCCATAGTGGTCTTCAGTGCGGGCGAGCCCGACAAGCTGGTGGCGGCCCGCATAGGCAACGCCGGCGGTGTGGTGGTGGGCTACGGTCAGGGAGAGATGTTCGTGGCCAGTGACCTCCCCGCACTGCTGCCTCATACTCGCCAGGTGGCCTTCCTGGCCGACGGGGAGATCGCTGCCGTGACGTCAGAGAGTGTGTCATACCTGTCGACCGATGGCGCCGTCTTGACCAAAGACACTCAGACCGTCCCCTACGACCCCCTATCGGCCGCCAGGGGCAACTACAAGCACTTCATGCTCAAGGAGATCGCCGAGCAGCCGGAGGCCATCCTGGACACCATTCGTGGACGGGCCCAGTTCGAGCCGCCGGCGGTGGTTCTGGAGGACGTGGCGATCCCCAGGCGGAGGCTGAGCCGGATCCGACGGGTGGTGCTGGTAGGCATGGGCACCAGCCTTCACGCCGCCATGGTCGGTCGCCATTACATCGAGCAGATAGCGCGCATCCCTGCCGAGGTGGACAATGCCTCGGAATTCCGCTACCGCAAGCCCTTGTTGGGCTCGGACACCTTGGTCGTCTCTGTGGGGCAATCAGGGGAGACCGTGGATACCCTGGCGGCCATGGACGAGGCCCGCCGTCAGGGGGCCCTCCAGATCACCATCTGCAACGTGGTGAGCAGTCAGGCCGCTCGCATTGCCGATGCGGTAGTCTATACCCGTTGCGGATTGGAGGTGGGTGTCGCTAGCACCAAGACCTTCACCGCTGCCATCGCCGCTCTCTACCTCCTGGCTTGCTATCTGGCCCAGGAGAGAGGCGTCGTTGATGACCAAGAACACTTGCGCAGCCTCATCACCCCTCTGGCCCGCATGCCCTCGCTGGTGGGGCAAGTAACTCAGCGCGATGAGGAGTACGAGCGGCTGGCCCACAGCTTCTTCCGCCACAACAACTTCCTTTTCCTGGCGCGAGGCGTTCAGTTTCCGATAGCCATGGAGGGTGCCCTCAAGCTCAAGGAGGTCAGCTACATCCACGCCGAGGGCTATCCGGCGGGGGAGATGAAACACGGGCCTATCGCCCTCATCGATGAGGAGATGCCCGTGGTGGCCATCGCCCTGCGGGACGAGCTCTACGATAAGAGCATCAGCAACATCGAGCAGGTGAAGGCACGGGAAGGCACGGTCATCGCCATCGCCAGCGAAGGAGATGAAGAACTGGCCAAGAAGGTCGACCACGTCATTCACCTGCCTCAGACTTCGCCCCTGCTCATGCCCATCCTGGCCGCTATCCCTCTCCAGTTCTTCGCCTATCACATCGCTGTTCGCCGCGGCTGCGATGTGGATCAGCCGCGCAACCTGGCCAAGACCGTCACGGTGGAATAGGCACAGGAGCGCAATTGCCGCCAATTTGGGCGACCAGGACAGTAACAGATGGCCTCCTCGATCGTCTATCGTATACGCAGCTATAGAATAGCCTGAACTGTCTCTGGACAGGCTGGAGGGGCATGCATATAATATGCGGTAGCCCCTGAACCGGCGAGAATACAGCCTGAAGGCACAAGGAGGCGAGCTAAATGAGGGCTAGCGAGCGAGAGGTGCTATGGTTCACGGAGGTTGGCAAACAAGACACACCCCTGGTAGGAGGAAAGGGAGCCAACCTGGGGGAGATAACCCAAGCGCAGATCCCGGTGCCCCCGGGATTTATTGTTACTGCCCCCACCTATAGCCGGTTCCTTGAGCAATCCGGTCTTCGCCCCGCCATCGAGAAGCTCCTATCCCCTCTGGACTATAACGATAGCGCTCGGCTTCAGGAGGTCTCTGAGGAGATAAAATCCCTCATATGCAGCGCTCCTGTGCCTCAGCAGATCGCGACTGAGATCAAGAAAGCCTATCGCCAGTTGGGCGGCGGCCTGGTAGCTGTACGCAGTTCGGCCACCGCCGAGGACCTCGCCGACGCCTCTTTCGCCGGCCAGCAGAGCACCTTCTTGAACGTGGTGGGCGAGGACGAAGTGGTGGATGCCGTGCGTGCCTGTTGGGCCTCCCTCTTCGAGGCGCGGGCCATCTTCTACCGCGCCGACAAGGGGTTCGAGCACATGAAGGTGGCCATCGCTGTCCCCGTGCAGCGCATGGTGCAATCCTCCCGCTCGGGGGTCATGTTCACCCTGGAGCCGGTCAGCGGCGATCGTTCCAAGATCGCTATTGAGGCCGTCTTCGGCCTGGGCGAGGCCATCGTCTCAGGCGAGCTCACGCCTGACCTCTACGTGCTCGACAAGGCCAGCCTGCACATCCTGGAGAAGCGAGTGGCGAACCAGGAGCGCCAGTTTGTCAGGAATCCCGAGGCGGGTGCCGAGAACGGGAGCAACATCTGGCTCGCCGTCCCGGGCGAGCTGCGCGAGCAGCAGAAGCTGAGCGATGAGCAGATCGTCGCGCTGGCTGCCATTGGCAAGCGAGTGGAGGAGCACTACGACTTTCCTCAGGACATCGAGTGGGCCGAGGACGAGGGCGAGCTGTACATCCTCCAGACGCGACCAGTGACCGCCCTGGCGGTCGCCGAGGTGGAAGGCGAGGAGGCGGAGGAGACGGCGCCAGTGCTTGTCAGTGGCTCGCCGGCCAGCCCCGGCGCAGCGGTGGGGCCGGTGAAGATCGTCCTCAGCTCCTCTGAGATCGACCGCGTAAAGGAGGGCGACGTCCTGGTCGCGGAGATGACTACCCCCGACTTCGTGCCGGCCATGAAGCGTGCCGTGGCCATCGTCACCGACCGCGGTGGCCGCACTGCTCACGCCGCCATTATCAGCCGCGAGCTGGGCATCCCCTGCGTGGTGGGGGCGGTGGGAGCTACTACTACGTTGAGCAATGGCCAGCTCGTGACCGTCGACGGCAGCCAGGGCAAGGTCTACGACGGCCGCGCGGAGGCGCGGCTGGCCTGGGCTGCCCAGGAGAAGGCTCGCCAGGCGGCAATGGGGGCCGTCGAGACGCGCACCAAACTCTACGTTAACCTGGCGGAGCCGGACCTGGCGGAGGTCGTGGCCGCCCGCAACGTCGACGGCGTGGGGCTCCTGCGGGCCGAGTTCATGATCGCCCAGATCGGTGAGCACCCTCAACTCGCCATCGACGAGGGGCGAAGCGAGGAGTACATCGACAAGCTGACCGACAGCCTGCGCAAGTTTGCCAAGGCCTTCCATCCTCGTCCGGTCGTCTACCGTACCAACGACTTCAAGACCAACGAGTATCGCAACCTGCGCGGCGGCGAGAAGTACGAGCAGTTCGAAGAGAACCCCATGATCGGCTATCGGGGCGCCTCTCGCTACATCCGCGACATCGACATCTTCCGCCTCGAGCTGGAGGCCATCAAGCGAGTGCGGCAAGACTACAACAACCTGTGGGTGATGATCCCCTTCGTGCGCACCCCCGAGGAGCTGGCCGGCGTGAAGGAGGTCATGGTACGCGAGGGGCTGGCACCCTCCCAGGACTTCAAGCTGTGGATGATGGCCGAGGTGCCCTCCAACGCCCTCATCCTGGACAAGTTCCTCGATGTCGGCATCGACGGCATCTCCATCGGCTCCAACGACCTCACCCAGCTCGTGCTGGGGATCGACCGCGATAACGCCCGCCTCGCCGCCGAGTTCGACGAGCGCAACGAGGCGGTGCTGCTGGCCCTGGAGCAGCTCATCAAGACGGCAAAGGCGCGGGGTGTCACGTCGTCCATCTGCGGCCAAGCCCCGTCCGACTATCCGGACCTGGCCGAGAAGCTGGTGGAGTGGGGCATCACCTCCATCTCCGTCACCCCCGACGTCATCGACAAGACCCGTCAGATCATCGCTGACGCGGAGGCGAAGCTGGCCCAGGTGGCCAAGGCGTAGGCGGCCCCCCCCCGCCAACCGACCGAGGGCAGGCCCGGATAGGCCCCGCGCAGAGCGCATATTGGCGCTGGACTCTCCGCGCGTGGGGCAAACACTTTACGTCCACTAACAAAGACGTTACCCTAGGTGTATACTTTCCCTGATACACGTGGGATCGCTCCTGAGCCATATCTGAAGCATTGGGGATTCATTCGCACACCCAAAGGGGGGTTGCTATGTGCGTCTGGTGTGAACGCTACGGCGAAGGCCACGAGCGCTGGTACCTCAACCCCGCCAACTACGCTCGTCGCCTGTACAAGGTTCGCAAGGACGAACCGCAGGCTGCCGGTGCCGAGGGCAACCCACAGGCGGCCGGCGGCATGGCCTCGATGGGACGCGCGTTCCTGGAGGCCCGCGAACGCGGTGACCTGGAAACAGTGGAGAGGATGAAGAAACAGGCCCACGATATCTCCTGGTCCGTCCACTTTGGCCAGGTGATCACCAAGGAGGAACTGGAGCAGATCCTGGACATTATCTACCCCATCGGCCTGATGACCTGCGCCTGCCGCCGCTCCATGCGGGGCCTGCCCGACGAGGAGAACTTCACCTGTGTGGGCATGGGCCCCGGCATGTACAAGTGGGAGCGCTGGCCGGACACCTATCGGGGTGGCGTCCATTTCTTGACTCCGGAGGAGGCCAGGCAGGTTCTCGATACGCTCAGACGCCGTGGCCTGGTGCACACCTTGTTCACCTTCGGTACCCCCTACCTGGCCGGCCTCTGCAACTGCGACTACCCTGACTGCGCCGCCATCCGCACTGCCGTGGACGTGGACGTCAAGGTCCTCTGGAAAGGGCACTACATAGCCGAGGTGGACCCCAACCTCTGTGACGGCTGCGGCCTCTGTGTGCGCCGCTGCCAGTTCAAAGCCCTGAGCTTCAGCCCCAGCACCCTCAAGGCCAACATCGACCCCATGCAGTGCTACGGCTGTGGCCTCTGCCGGGACGTCTGCAAGCCCGATGCCATAAGCTTGGTCGACCGGGCAACCCTGCCTGCGCTGGCCGAGGTCTGGTAGGAGGAATGGCGATATGCTTCCCAGGATCGTCGTTGACGACGCCAAGTGTCCCGACCCTCTGGCCTGCCGCAAGTGCTTGCTCGTCTGCCCCACGCGCGTGCTGGGCCTGGGCACCGATGTGGGCCCTCAGAAGTATCGGGAGATCGACCCCGAGCACTTCATCGTCAGAGGCGTGCGTGAACAGTTCTGCACCGCCTGCATGAAGTGCGCGGAGATCTGTCCCAACGGAGCCATCCAGGTAGCTGTGGACGGGGGTGCGCCAGCATGACTATCAAGTATCGCTACGGCAGGCCTATTCCCGAGAGGCTCCTCACCCTGGAGGAGCCCGGTAAGCCGCTTCTGTTTGATGCCGACAAGGGTCTCATCGCGGATGTCTCGGCGGCCTGCAGCGTCAAGGCCTTTGTGCAGGGCCTGAAGGGCAAGAGCGAGAAAGAGGCCGAGGACGCCTTCGCCGCCTTCGGACGCAAGGTCATGGAGATAACCATCGGCCTGGCGGACGGCAGGTACCTGGACCGCACGGGCGAGATGATCGAGAAGGTGGCCCAGCAGACGGGCATCTCCTTCCCCCATCGCTTTGAGCGCTACGTCGAGCTCTCACTTATCGGCTACCGCCCGCTCGACCGCTGGAACATCGCCAAGGCCACGACCAAGGAGCTACGGCTGCAGCTGTTTGCCTGCGCCGTTCAGAAGGAGTTGAAGGAGGCGGGCATCGAGTTCCAGGGGATGCCCTGCAAGGCTCTCTGCATAGCCAGCTTCCGGGCCGCCGCCGGGAAGACGGGCGATGACCTGCGTATGGAGCTGGAGAAGACCCTCCCTCAGGACAACGTGTGCGAGTTCGTCTTCTTCTGCACTTAGAAGGGTTCAAGACCAGGAGCGCGGTTCTCACCTTGGCCTCGGCGGGGCGAGAACCTATTTGTAGATAAGGTTAGAGATGCACGAGCCCTTTCAGCCGAAGTGCAGCCACTGTGCGAAGTTTGTCTATTGCTTCTCCAACGATAGCGTCCTCGCCGATTGGGGCTACTGCCGAGAGCAGCTGCTCGACGGCTCGCCGAGTGCTGAGCAACTGCACGCCCTGGAGGAGGCAGCCCGCCAGGGCAAGTACTCCCTCCTCTTCTCAGCCAACGTGCCCTTCTATCAAGAGACCGACGACGGCTGCGCCCGCTATGCGCCCCGCTGACCTTGACAGGAGCGGCCCGGCAGGATTACGGTTGCGGTGATTATCCTAGGCTACCTACACGGAGGTGAACCATGCATTGCTACAAAGCAAAGGCCGTCCTGTTGCTTCTGGCAGGAGCGCTTGTCCTGGGACTGCTGACCCTGGCCTTGGCCATAGGGCCAGGCTCTTCCGAGGCCGACCAAGGCGCTATGCACAACTGCCCCCAGCCTAACAAGTGGGCCATATCGGTGTGGGATGGTGCCGACGGCACGGACACCAGCGAGGCCCTGGCCACCTGCGGCGAGGGGGCTGTCGACTTCGCCTACTACATCGACCCCGACACGCAGGGCTGGCTGCGCTACTTTGCGGCGCGCGCCGACATCAGCAACCTGCTGACGCTGAGCAACATGCAGGGGGTACTCGCTCACGGCGGCCCACCACCCAGCCCGACGCCCACGCCGACGCCCACGCCTACGGAGGAAACTGGCTACTTGCCGCCGCCCCAGGAAGTGGGCCACATCAGTGCCAGCGGCAATGCGGTGGTGACCATCAGCAATGACACTCCGTACACCCTCACCCTGGAGTTCCAGGGGCCCACGAGTCAAACCGTCACGGTTGCCCGCTGCGATAGTTGCCACACGTACTCCTTTATCGGACCAATCTTCTGTCCCAGCGGTAGGCCCGAGGAGACTGTTACCCTTCTACCCGGTACGTATGACGTGACAGCCCGCGTCGACGACCCCTCGGTCATTCCGTTTGCCGGGGATTGGACGCTTGGGGGCGACACTGAATATTTCCACTGTTTCTACATCGTCACGACGTTTGGCTAGGGCGGCCGTGCAGACGACGCATAGCCGGCTGCTAGTCGATATCGCAAACACGCCGTTTATATGGGATTGGCCCAGTTTCCCCTGGGCACGAAGCAAGCGGAGGTAAACCATGCATCGCTACAAAGCAAAGGCCGTCCTGCTGTTTCTGGCAGGGGCGCTTGCCCTGGGACTGCTGGCCCTAGCCTGGGCCGTGGGGGCGGGCTCCTCTGAGGCCCAGCAGGGCGCTATGCACAACTGCCCCCAGCCTAACAAGTGGGCCATATCGGTGTGGGATGGTGCCGACGGCACGGACACCAGCGAGGCCCTGGCTACCTGCGGCGAGGGGGCTGTCGACTTCGCCTACTACATCGACCCCGACACGCAGGGCTGGCTGCGCTACTTTGCGGCGCGCACCGACATCAGCAACCTGCTGACGCTGAGCAACATGCAGGGGGTGCTCGCTCACGGCGGCCCACCACCCAGCCTGACGCCCACGCCGACGCCGGAGCTGCAGGAACACGCAGTGGCTGGCGCCACCTACACGGGTACCCACTCCGGCGGCGGCAGCGTCGAATTTACAGTGGCTGCCGACGGTACAACACTGCCCGCCTTCAGGATTACTGATATCCCAGGTAACAGTTGCAGTTTTGACGTTGAAGGTGAAGAAGGTGTCTGGGGGGCCACGCCCATCAACAACAACACCTTTGCATATGAGAGCGCGACGTTGTTGTTCAGCGGCCACTTCCTACCAGCTGGGAGGGCTGAGGGCACCTTAAGGGCGAGTTTCCCACAGATTCATTGCGAAAGCGCCATGCTAACTTGGACGGCCACGGCACCGTAGGCCAGGTCTAAGATCAGAAGTCCTTTACAAGGGTGGCCTAACCGAATGCGAAATCTCATCTAAGACCATTCCCCTATCGGAACACGTTGCAGCGGCAACCACGGGATAATTCCTTGACTCCTGTTCGGTTCTGTCAGCAACGCCCTGCTCCTGGCCAACGCCATCGCGTGGCTCGTGGTGGCGATGGCGTGGCCGTCGCCTCTTCCCTTGCCAACGCTTGCGCCTGCGAGTAGCATGCGCCTGTGATGAGGCATGATGTCGATGTCCGCCAGCGCCTGGAGGAGCGAGAGCGGCCCCTCTCGCCCTTCGCTGCCAGGAGCTACGAATCGCGCGGGCGGGAGCGGCCGGAGGAGCCGTCGCCTCTGCGCACGCAGTTCCAGCGCGACCGTGACCGCATCATCCACTGCAAGGCCTTTCGCCGCTTGAAGCACAAGACGCAGGTGTTCATCGCCCCCGTGGGTGACCACTTCGTCACTCGTCTCACCCACACCCTGGAGGTAGCCCAGATCGCCCGCACTATCGCCCGTGCCCTCAACCTGAACGAGGACCTGACCGAGGCCATCGCCCTGGGTCACGACCTGGGCCACCCGCCCTTCGGCCACGCCGGCGAGGACGCTCTGGCCGAGCTCCTGCCCGAGGGCTTCCGCCACGCCGAGCAGAGCCTGCGGGTGGTGCAGCGCCTGGAGAACGGCGGCCGCGGCCTCAACCTCACCTGGGAGGTGCGTGACGGCATCGTGAACAGCTCCAAGGGGCGCGAGGACATCCTGGCCGACACCCTGGGTCTGCCGGCCACCCTGGAGGGGCAGGTCGTGCGGCTGGCCGACGCCGTAGCCTACATTAACCACGACATCGCCGATGCCGTGCGGGCAGGCATCCTGACCGAGGACGACCTCCCCGTCGCCGTAAGCGAAGCCCTGGGGCGCAGCCACTCCCAGCGCATCAACGCCCTCGTGTGCGACATCGTCGACTACTCTTGGGCAGCGACGGGCCTGGCAGCCAGCGAACCTCCGCCTCGCATCGGCATGGGGCCATCCATCGAAGAAGCGGCCAACGCCCTGCGGGAGTTCCTCTTCCAGCGGGTCTATCTGTGGGAGGACAGGCAGGCAGAGGTAGAGCGCGCCAAACGATTGGTGCGTTTCCTCTTCGAATATTATGTGGAGCGGCCGCAGGAGATCGATAGCGACTTCCTGATTTCGTCGGACCCGCCCTGGCGTCAGGCGGCCGACTACGTTGCCGGCATGACCGACCTGTTCGCCCTCAATATGGCCGCCCGCCTGGGGTTCAGAGAACAAGGGCCGTGAAAGCTAGCCTACCTCTCGCATCGAGGAGGCGCGCCGTTTTGTGGGGTGAAGGCGGCATTTGAGCGTAACTTTTGGCAGCATGCGCGGTTCTATATTTAAGTGGGGGCAGCACCCAGTGTATAATGAGGGTTGCTCATTTGTTCGATTGGTTATGTCATGAGTGTGGTCGATGAGGTGAAGCAGCGGCTGGACATAGTCGACGTCGTCGGCCAGTATGTCCAGCTCCAGAAGGCGGGGCGCAACTTCAGGGCCCTCTGCCCCTTCCACAGCGAGCGCGCGCCGTCTTTCTTCGTCTCGCCGGAGAGGCAGAGCTGGCACTGCTTTGGGGCCTGCGGCACCGGTGGCGATGTCTTCTCCTTCGTGATGAAGAAGGAGAACCTGGAGTTTGCCGAGGCCCTGCGCCTGCTGGCCGAGCGCGCCGGCGTGACGTTGGCGGAGCGGCGACCGGAGGAGGAGGCCGAAAGGGATAGGCTGCGAGAGGCCAATGAGGCCGCTGCCCAGTTCTACCATCGGGTGCTTGTGTCCACCGAAGCGGGACAAAAGGCAAGGCAGTATCTGGAGGAGCGCGGCCAGGACCTGAAGACGATGCAGGACTTTCAGCTTGGCTACAGCCCGAGCGGCTGGGATAGCCTCTGCCAGCACCTCAGAGAGCGTGGCTATAGCGATGAGGAGCTGGTGGCGGCTGGTCTAGCCGTGGAGGGCGAGCGGGGACTGCGCGATCTCTTTCATCAGCGCATCATGTTCCCGATCACCGATATGCGTGGGCGGGTGGTGGGCTTCGGTGGCCGCTCGCTGCCTGCTGAGGGGGAGGAGGAAGCTCAGCCCAAGTATCTGAACACGCCCCAGACAGCCGTTTTCGACAAGGGCAGCCTCCTGTACGCCCTGGACAAGGCGAGGGAGCACATCCGTCGCGAGGGCTTGGCCGTAATTGTAGAGGGGTACACGGACGCCATCGCCGCCCACCAGCACGGCTTCCCAAATGTGGTGGCCTCCATGGGGACAGCCCTCAGCGAGCGCCAGGTGCGCCTCCTGAAGCGCTTCAGCCGGGATGTCGTGCTAGCATTGGACGCTGATACCGCCGGGCAGGAGGCAACATTGCGGGCGGTGGAATATCAGGACATACTGGGGCGAGACATCCGAGTGATCATCCTGCCTGAGGGCCGCGATCCTGACCAGGTGATTCGAAGCGAGCCAGAAGCCTGGCCAGCCTTGCTGGCGGACGCGCAGCCGCTGTTGGACTACAAGTTCGAGGCAGTGAGCTCTGCCCTCGACCTCTCCCAGCCGCGGCAGCGCTCGCAGGCGGTCGAGGAGCTGTTGCCCCTGCTGGCAGCCATCGGCGATAAGATTGTGCAGGCTCATTACTTACAGCGGCTGGCCCGCCTGGCTCAGGTCAGGGAACCGGTCTTGCACCAGATGCTCCTTCGCCAGGGGCGCAAGCAAGGGCGCCGCAGAGAGGCGGCTGCCGAGGGAGAGGTCGTGGCGACGGCTCCTTCTGGCAGCAAGCAAGAGGAGTTCTGCCTGGCTCTTCTCCTGCGCTACCCCGAGCTGCGGCAGGACGGCCTGGCCCTCTCGCCCGACCTATTCTGGTATAGTGAGAACCGGGAGCTACTGCAGGCCTGGCAGCGGTGCTCCCAGCCGGAAGAGATGCGCCAGGCCATTACGGAGAGTCTGGAGGAGCACCTGCAGCGGCTGAGCAAGGCCAGCCTCCCACCCCCGCAGGAGGCCAAGGCAAAGCTGGAAGAGTACGTAGACTATCTGAATAAGCGAGAGCTGAAGGCCGTAGCGCAGGCCAACATAGCCGCCCTGGCCGATCGCGAGGCTGAGGGCGGACCGATCA
>Ga0209979_1004162_pt1 | contig 12148 bp, 12 predicted proteins | sample AnhtaG_FD_183114 | JGI IMG/M metagenome (GOLD analysis project Ga0209979, IMG submission 183114) | Deep subsurface microbial communities from Anholt, Denmark to uncover new lineages of life (NeLLi) - Anholt_01485 metaG (SPAdes) (version 2) | ecosystem: Environmental > Aquatic > Marine > Oceanic...
CCAAGGGCGCCCGCATCGTCCGCGTCGCTGGCCTGCCCGAGGCCGTCCAGGCCGCCCGTCGCTACGCCCGGCCGGGCGACGCCGTGCTGCTTTCGCCCGCCTGCACCAGTTTCGACGCCTACGACAACTTCGAGCGCCGCGGCGAGCACTTCCGCTCCCTGGTCAAGCAGTACGTCAAGGAGGTGCAGCCATCGCTGCCTTAGCGAGCGGCCGCCTGCGCCCGGGCCAGCCGGACTACCTTCTGCTGGTGGCTACCGCCATGCTCCTGCTGGCCGGCCTCCTCACCGTGTACACGGCCAGCTTCGCCGTGGGCTATCTGGGGTACGGCGACACCAACCACTTCATCGTGCGGCAGGGCATCTACGCCATCGTCGGCCTGGCCGCGCTGGTGTACTTCATGCGGCTGGACTACCACCAGCTGCGCTACCTGGCCATGCCGATGATGGTGCTGGCCCTCCTCGGCCTGGCGGCCGTCCTCGTCCCCGGCATCGGCCTGGAGCGCAACGGGGCCAGGCGCTGGCTGGAGCTGGGCCCCGTCACCTTCCAGCCCAGCGAGTTCGCCAAGCTGGCCGTCATCATCTACATCTCGGCCTGGCTGGCCGGCCGCCACGAGAACATCAACAAGTTCACCCTGGGGCTCGTGCCCTTCGTGCTCATGGTCAGCGTGGTCGGCGGCCTGGTCATCGTGGAGCCAGACATGGGCACCACCATCATCATCGTCCTCACCACCAGCACCCTCTTCTTCGTGGCCGGCGCGCCCCTGAGCCACCTGGCCCTGCTCATAGTCAGCGGCGGCCTCGTCAGCTACGCCATGATCCTGGCCCAGGATTACCGCCTGGAACGCATCACCTCCTTCGTCTCCCCCGAGGCGGACCCCCAGGGCAGTGGCTTCCACGTCCTCCAGCTCCTCATCGCCCTGGGCAGCGGCGGCGTCACCGGCCTCGGCTGGGGGGTCAGCCGTCAGAAGTTCTTCTACGTCCCCGGCGCCCACACCGACGGTGTCTTCGCCATCATCGGCGAGGAGCTGGGGTTCATCGGCCTCCTGGGTGTCCTGGGCCTGTTCGCCTTCTTCATCTACCGCGCCCTCAAGGCCACGCTGGCCCCCCAGGATCAGTTCGGCACCCTGCTGGGGGTAGGCATCCTGAGCTGGATCGCCTACCAGACGCTCATCAACATCGGCGGCATCACCCGCTCCATCCCCCTGACCGGGGTGCCGCTGCCCTTCCTCAGCTATGGCGGCTCCGCCCTGGTGGCCGTCATGGCCGGGGCCGGCATCCTCCTCAGCCTATCGCGATACGGCCACTCGTACAGCGAGCGGGCCAAGGCCCGCGCCATGCCTACCAGCAGGCAGGGCCGCCGCCACGCCAGGCGCGGGCAGGCCCTGGGGAGGCAGCCGGCATGAGACTGGCCCTCTGCGGCGGCGGCACCGGCGGCCACGTGTACCCCGCCCTGGTCATCGCCGCCGCCCTCCAGTGCGAACTGCCCGCCGGCGCCAAGCTGGAGCCCCTCTACCTCGGCTCGCAGGAGGGCACCGAGGCGGACCTTGTGCAGCAGGCCGACATACCGCTACACCCCGTCTCCTCCGGCCCCATCCGCGGCCGCAAGCCCTGGGAGCTGGCCCGCAACGCGGCCCGCATGGCCAGGGGCGTCGCTCAGGCCCGCCGGGCGCTGTCGGAGTTCGGCGCCCAGGTGGTGCTCTCCACCGGGGGCTACGCCAGCTTCCCCGTGGCCCTGGCCGCCCGCTCCCGCAAGATCCCCATCGCCCTCTACCTGCCGGACGTCTACCCCGGCTGGACGGTGCGGGCCATCGCCCGCCTGGCCCGCCGCATCGCCGCGACCGCCCCCGAATCGCTGCGCCGCCTGCCCCACAGCAAGGCCGTGGTCACCGGCTACCCGGTGCGGGAGGAGTTCTGGCAGGCCAGCAGGCCGGAGGGGCGGCAGCGCCTGGGGCTGGACCCGGAAGAGAAGGTGCTGTTCGTCGCCGGCGCCTCTCAGGGCGCCCACAGCATCAACAAAGCGGTGGCCGATAACCTGCGCAGCCTTCTGGAGTTATGTGAAGTCGTCCACGTCAGCGGCCGCGCCGACGAGGCCTGGCTGGCCGGGCTGGCCAAGGAGCTGCCGCCCGAGCTACGCTCCCGCTATCACCTGTTCGGCTACCTGCACAAGGAGTTCGCCTGGGCCGCCGCCGCCGCCGATCTCGCCCTTTGCCGCGCCGGCGCCTCCGTCCTCGGCGAGCTCCCCGCCGTGGGCCTGCCCGCCGTGCTCGTCCCCTACCCCTACGCCGGCGCCCACCAGCGGCTCAACGCCCGCCACCTGGCGGACAACGGCGCCGCCGTTATCCTGGACGACCACGACCTGGGATCGATGCTATCTCTGGTTGGCGGCCTGCTGCACGATAGCGCCCGACTGGACGCCATGAGCCGGGCCTCGCGCCGGCTGGCCCGGCCGGAGGCCGCCCGCAGCATCGCCAAGCTCATCCTGGACCTGCTTGCCGGCAGCCAGAGCTGACGGGACCATGAGGACGGCCGTGGAAGCGATACCGCAGCGGGTGCACCTGGTGGGCGTAGGCGGCATCCATATGTCCGCCATCGCCCAGGTCCTTCTCGCCCGCGGTCACACCGTCTCCGGCTCCGACCTCTACCTGACACCGCTCACCGAGCGCCTGGAGGCGATGGGCGCCACCGTCAGCCGCGGCCACGACGCCGCCCACCTGGGCGATGCCGAGATGGTAGCCTACACCTCCGCCGCCGCCGAGGACAACCCGGAGCTGGTGGAGGCCCACCGCCGCGGCCTCCCCACCATCAAGAGGGCCCAGATGGTGGCCCGGCTCATGGAGGGCAAGCGCGCCATCGCCGTCGCCGGCAGCCATGGCAAGACCACCACCAGCTCCCTTATCGCCTTCATGCTCTGGCAGGCGGGCCGCTCGCCGACCTTCATGCTGGGCGGCGAGATGCTCAACCTGGACACCAACGCCCTGTCGGGAGACGGCCCCGACTTCGTCGTCGAGGCGGACGAGTTCGACGCCGCCTTCCTCAACTATCACCCGGACATCGCCCTCGTCACCAACGTGGAGCCGGACCACCTGGACATCTACGGCTCCTACCAGGGGCTCCTGGATGCCTTCCGTCAGTTCCTCTCCCAAGTCAAACCAGACGGTTACATCGTGGCCTGCGGAGATGACCCTGCACTGCGGGCCATGCTCTCCCAGACCGTGGGAGGCGACGTGCAACTTCCCGTCCACGTCGTCTCCTACGGTCTCCACCCCTCCGCCCAATGGCGGGCCGAAAATATTTCGAGAAAGGGTGTAGACGGGTATGCTTTTGTGGTAAAATGCGGCAAACGGGTTTACTCCACCTTTGAGACGCGACTGCCGGGAACCCATAACGTGAGCAACGCCCTGGGGGCGATAGCTGTGGGGAGCATCCTCGGCCTGCCGCTGGAGGCCCTGCGCCGGTCGGTGGCCGAGTTCCAGGGCGTCCGCCGCCGCTTCCAGGGCATCGGCGAAGCCGCCGGCGTCACCGTTATGGACGACTACGCCCACCACCCCACGGAGGTTCGGGCCACCCTGGCCGCCGCTCGCCAGCGCTTCCCCGGCCGTCGCCTGGTATGCCTCTTCCAGCCCCACACCTATACCCGCACCCGTTACCTCCTGGATGACTTCCGCACCTGCTTCGCCGAATGCGACATCCTTCTCATCACTGAGACCTACGCCGCCCGCGAGGAGCCGTCGGCCGGCATGAGCGCAGAGCAGCTCGCCCCCGAGATCAGGCAGCCGCCCGCCCGCTACGCCGGTGACCTAAAGCAGTCGGCAGAGGCCGTGGCCGAGCTGCTGGAGCCCGGAGACGTCTTCTTCACCATCGGCGCCGGCGACGTGGAGAAGGTCGGCCCCATGGTCCTGGAGGCCCTCAAAGCACGATGAACGAGCCGTTCCTGGCCGAGCTGAGCGCGCTGGGGCCCGTCCTCCTGGACGAGCCGCTGTCCCGCCACACCACCATCGGCATCGGCGGCCCCGCCGACGTCTACTTCGCGGCCCGCACGGAGGAGGAGCTGCGGGCCGGCCTGCGCGCCGCCCGCCAGCACGGCGTCCCCGTGTTCATCCTGGGCGCCGGCTCCAACGTCCTCATCCTGGACAGCGGCGTCCGCGGCCTGGTCATGGAGAACGCCACCGACCAGGTGGAGGGCCCCATCCCCAACGGCGCCGGCTTCAGGGTGCGGGTCGCCAGCGGCGTCAGCCTGGCCGCCCTGGCCCGTCGCCTCTCCTTCGCCGGTTACGGCGGCCTGGAGTGGGCCTGCGGCATCCCCGGCACGCTGGGCGGCGCCGCCGTCTACAACGCCGGCGCCTACGGCAGTTCCTTCCTGGACAACCTGAAGGGCATCCGGATAGTGGACCCCAATAACGGCATCGTGGAGATGCGGCCGGAAGACCTGGCCCTGGGCTACCGCACCAGCGCCTTCACCCGCGGCGCGCTGAAGGATCACGTGGTCCTATCCGTAGACCTTGCCCTCCAGAAGGGAGACCCTGCCGCCCTGCGGGCCCGCGTCCGGGAGTTGGACGCCCGCCGCCTGGCCGCCCAGCCCCGCGGCCGCAACGCCGGCTCCATGTTCAAGAACCCGGTGGAGCACTCCGCCTGGTGGCTCATCGACCAGGTGGGCCTGCGCGGCCACCGCACCGGCAACGCCCAGATCTCCGAGCAGCACACCAACTTCTTCCTCAACCTGGGCGGCGCCAAGGCCGCCGACGTCCTCGCCCTCATGGACCTGGCCCGTTCCCGGGTGCGGGAGCGCTTCGGCATCGAGCTGGAGACCGAAGTGGCCCTAGTGGGGGAGCCATGATGGCCGGCAAGCGCCTTAAGGTCGGCATCCTGTTCGGCGGCCGCTCCGCCGAGCACGAGGTGTCTGTGGTTTCGGCCCAGGCCGTCATGGCCGCCCTGGACGCGGACCGCTTCCAGGCCGTGCCCATCGGCGTCACCAAGCAGGGCACCTGGCTTACCCCCGTGGCCAGCGAGCGTGCCCTGGCCGGCATCCGCTCAGAGAGGTTCCGGGCACTGGAGGAGCCCCTGGGCCGGGGCATCCTCCACCGCACCCAGGCCCTGGGCGCTCTCCGCCGTGTCGACGTCGCCTTCCCGCTCATCCACGGCACCAACGGCGAGGACGGCACCCTCCAGGGGTTCCTGGAGCTGGCCGACGTCCCCTACGTGGGCGCCGGCGTGGCCGCCAGCGCCGTGGGCATGGACAAGGCCCTCCAGAAGGCCATCTACCGCCAGCACGGCTTGCCCGTGCCCGATGACGTCATCGTCCTGGCCTCCCGCTGGCGCGCCGACCCGGCCGCCGTGGACCGCGAAGTGGAGGCCGCCATCCCCTACCCGGCCTTCGTCAAGCCTGCCAACAGCGGCTCCAGCATCGGCACCTCCAGGGCCCGCTCCCGCGAAGACCTGGAGGAGGCGCTGGAGGAGGCGTTCCGCTACGACCGCAAGGCCCTGGTAGAGGTCGCCGTGGAGGGCCGACAGGTGGAGGTGGCGATCCTGGGCAACGACGAGCCCGAAGCGTCGCCGGTGGGCGAGATCACGTTCGAGGGCGAGTTCTACGACTACCACGCCAAGTACGAGGACCCCAACACGCGCCTGCACATCCCCGCCGACATCCCGGCGGAGACGGCCGAGGAGGCCTGCGCCCTGGCCCTCGCCGCCTACAGGGCCATCGACTGCGCCGGGCTGGCCCGCGTGGACTTCTTCCTGGCGCCGCAGGGAAACCTCGTCCTCAACGAAGTGAACACCATCCCCGGCTTCACCCCCATGAGCATGTACCCCAAGCTGTGGGAGCACGCCGGTCTCTCCTACTCGGACCTTATCAGCCGCCTCATCGAGCTGGCCCTGGAGCGACACCAGGAGAAGCGTCGTTGTGTATAAGTACAACCCCCGCAAGCGGCGGCAGGCCCTCAAGGGCCACGTCCTCCCCGACGAGAGGACGGAGCGGTTGCGCCGGCGCATACGCTGGCGCCGCATCCTCATCGTCCTCGGGCTGGTGGCGGCCATCGCCGGGGCCGTCGCCCTCTACCGGTCGCCCCTGTTGCGGGTGCAGGAGGTGCAGGTGATAGGCACCGCCAACCTCACCCCTGAGCAGATCACCGACCTGGCCGACCTAGAGGGCGCCAGCATGTTCAACGCCCCCCTGGGCGACGCCGAGGCCCGTATCGTCGCCCTCCCCCTGGTGAAGGGAGTCGACGCCAAGCTCGACTGGCCCAACAAGGCGCGCATCGAGGTGATCGAGCGCACCCCCTGGGGCTACTGGGACCTGGCCGGCACCTCCTACGTCATCGACGCCGAGGGCGTCGTCCTCCCCGACATCAAGCCCTCTGAGGGCGCCCCCGTCATCCACGACACCGGCGACCCGGCCCGCCTCTCCCCCGGCGACCGCGTGGACGCCGACGCCGTGGCCCTGGCCCAGGTGCTGCTCCAGTCCGTGCCGGAGCAGCTCGCCCTCAACATCGTCCAATTGGAGTACACCCCCGAGAGCGGGCTGTCCCTGGTCACCGACGCCAACTACCGGGTGGTCATGGGGGACAGCCAGAACGTGGACTACAAGCTAGCCGTCTGGCGCACGATAGAGGAAGAGATCGGCCGCGGGGCCATGGCCGACCACGTCCTTGACCTGCGCTTTGGCGACCGTCCGGCGCTCCAGTGAGCGGAGAGGAGGCGATGACAAGGTGAGAGACAACATCCTGGCCTCCATAGACGTGGGGAGCAGCAAGATCTGCACCCTCGTCGCTGAGCTCACCCCCGAGGAAGACCTGCGCATCCTCGGCGTGGGCGTCACCCCGGCTCAGGGTGTCAAGAAGGGGATGGTGGACAACATCCAGGAGGCCACCGAGGCCATCGCCAGCTCGGTGGAGAAGGCGGAGCGCTCCAGCGGCAGCCGCGTGCTGGCCGCCCACGTCAGCATCAACGGCAACCACGTCAACTCCCTCAACAACCGCGGCATCGCAACCATCCCCGGCCGCCAGCGCCCCATCACCAAGCAGGACATCGAGCGCGCCATGGAGGAGGCCCAGGCCCTCAACCTCCCCACTAACCGCGAGATCCTCCACGTCATTCCCCGCTTCTTCATCGTCGATGGCCAGGAGCACGTCAGCGACCCCGTGGGGATGTACGGCCAGCGCCTGGACATGGAGACCCACATCGTCACCGGCTCCCTCACCGCCGTCCAGAACCTCACCCAGTGCGTGGAGAGCGCCGGCGTCCAGGTGGAGACGCTGGTCCTCTCGCCCCTGGCCGCGGCAGAAGCCGTGCTGGAGGAGGAGGAGAAGCGCCAGGGGATCATCGTCGCCGACATTGGGGGCGGCACCACGAGCATCGCCGTGTTCGTGGACGGCACCGTGTTCCACACCGCGGTGCTCCCCGTAGGCGGCTACCACCTGACCCATGATCTGGTGGCCGGCCTGCGCGCCCCCTTCTCCGCCGTGGAAGACCTCAAGACGGAGTTCGGCTCCGCCCTGCCCTCCCAAATCAACCCGGAGGAGACCGTGGAGCTGGAGGCCTTCGGCGGCCAGCGCCACAAGGAGGTCTCCCGCCGCCGCCTCGCCGAGATCCTCCAGGCCCGCGTGGAGGAGATCCTGGAGATGATCTACATCGACGCCAAGCGGGCCGGGTTCGACGAGATGATCGCCGCCGGCCTCGTCCTCACCGGCGGCACCGCCAGCCTCCACGGCATCGATGAGCTGGCCGAGCAGGTGCTGGGCATGCCCGTCCGCACCGGCCTGCCCAAGGGCATCCACGGCCTGGCCGACTCCCTGAACAGCTCCGCCTATGCCGCCAGCGTGGGCCTGCTGCGCTGGTCCATCATGGAGAACGGCCACAACGGCCATAAACCCGGCTTCAGCTTCAAGTCACCGTTCCAGTTCACGGGGATAGCGGAGACCGCCCGCCGCTGGCTCAAGGCCCTCATTCCCCAATAGTGGAGATGACCACAAGACAGCCAAACTGATGAACCACAGCAGGGAAAGGAGGATGCAGTGGCAGCTACAGACCTAGGAGGGCTCCCGCCCATCAAGGTGGTGGGCGTGGGCGGCGGCGGCTGCAACGCCGTTAACCGTATGGTGGAGGCCCGCATCCAGGGCGTCCAGTTTGTCGGCATCAACACCGACACCCAGGCCCTCATGCGCTGCGAGGCCGAGAGCCGCGTCCGCATCGGCGACCGCATCACCCGCGGCCTCGGCGTGGGCGGCGACCCCGAGCGCGGCCGCCAGGCCGCCGAGGAGTCCCGCGATGAGCTCAAGGAGGCGGTCAAGGGCGCCGACATGGTGTTCATCACCGCCGGCATGGGAGGCGGCACCGGCACCGGCGCCGCACCCGTCGTCGCCCAGGTGGCCAAGGACGCCGGCGCCCTCACCATCGCCGTCGTCACCAGGCCCTTCTCCTTCGAGGGGGCCAAGCGCAAGGGCTACGCCAACCAGGGCGTCGGCCACCTCCAGCAGGAGGTCGACACCCTCATTGTCATCCCCAACGACCGCCTGCTGGCCATCGCCGATGAGAAGACCACAGTCGCCGAGTCCTTCCTGGCGGCCGACGACGTCCTGCGCCAGGGGATCCAGGGGGTCTCCGAGCTCATCACCATCCCCGGCGACATCAACCTGGACTTCGCCGACATCCGCCGCATCATGGCCGAGGCCGGCCCCGCCCTTATGGCCATAGGCCGCGCCAGCGGCGAAAACAGGGCCGTGGAGGCCGCCCAGGCCGCCATCTCCAGCCCCCTCCTGGACGTCAGCATCCACGGCGCCACCGGCGTCCTGTTCAACATCACCAGCTCCGGGAACCTGGGCCTGCACGAGCTGAATATGGCCGCCCAGGTCATCGCCGAGGTGGTCGACCCCGAGGCGGAGACCATCTTCGGCACCGCCACTGACCCCACCCTGGGCGAAGAGGTCAAGCTGACCCTCATCGCCGTGGGGTTCGCCGCTCACGATATGTTCCGATCAGCAGCCGAAGAGGAGGAGTTTCGGCGGATGCGGGCGGAGGCCATGGAGAACGTGGCCGACACCGATCTGCCGACCTTTCTTCGCAGACCAGTCACCATCCGTTAACTAACGGCCGGGCCTTGCCCCCGGCAAGGCGGGGCCCGGCTCTAGCGAGCAGTCGCGTCAGAGGCCCGCCACGGCGGGCAAAGGAAGGGAGGAAGTCTATAGGAACAAGAACCACACAGTTCCACCGCTAGCACGGCCGTCCGCCAAAGGCGGACGAGTCTGCCCGCAGCGGGCAGACAGACGCCGCGGGGCTGTTTGCCTCCCCAGACATTCCCGCGGCGTCACTCTTCTTTCGAGACAGGCAACACGAAGGCGGTCAGGCGGTCCCCGGGGTCTCCTGTTTCGTGTCCCGACTACCGCGCCTTACGTGCCGCCGAAGCCAAAGAGCCCCAGGAGTACCCCTTGCTTACGCTTCAGGAAGGTCGGGCGGCCCTACCTCGGAGAGGCCGAATCCACCTCCGCCAGGAACTCCGACAGCAGCTGCGAGATGCGCTCCGGCTGCTCGATGGGCGTCATGTGACCCGCCCCTGCTATCGTCTCCAGTCGGGCGCCGGCGATGCGCTCCACGATGTGCTGGGACTTGTCAGGTGTCGTCGCGACGTCCTCGCCGCCCACGATCACCAGCGTGGGCACCGTGATCTCCGCTATCCGCTCCAGCACGCTCGTCCGGCGCGCCACCGCCTTCGTCGCCAGCTCCATGCCGTCGATGCTGGAACCGATGAACTGCTGCTTGTAGGCCGCCACCTTCTCCGGCTGCGACTGCACAAACCCCTGGCTGAACATGAGCGGAACCACCGCGTCCACCACCGACTGCGGCCCGCTGGCCCGCGATGCCGCCGCCAGCGCCTCGTACTGAGGGCGCCGCTCGGCCTCCTCCTCCGCCGCCGAGGTGTCCAGCAGGGCCAGAGAGCGCACGTCCCTGGGGTAGGCCAACGCCAGCCGCATGCCCACCATGCCGCCCATGGACAGCCCCACCAGGTGGGCTGGCGAGGCGCCCCACTGGCCCAGCAGCGCGTGCAGGTTCTCCGCCTCGTCCTCCAGGCTGTACTCGCCCTGGCCCACCGACGAGCCGCCGTGGCCCAGGCAGTCGTAGGCGATGCAGCGGTAGCGAGAGGAAAGCGTCTCCACCTGGTGGTCCCACATGTGACGGTCGAAGGTCAGCCCGTGAGCGAAGACCACGGGGGAGCCGGAGCCCTTCTCCTCGTAGAAGTACTGGTTGCCGTTGACGGTGACCTTGGGCATGGACGGACCTCCTGTGCACGCTGGGCGGGATGTGGCCTCATTATACGGACGACGGCATCGGCGTCAAACCGTGATGCACATCGCCTCTGCTCCCGCCTCGGAGATGCCGCCCATCCATTGACCAGTCGACCGAGCCGAACGGCCGTTCGTGAAACATTTCCCACAAAATCTTGTGCCAAAACGCTTGACAACCCCAACATCTAGTGCTATTGTGCTCTGTGCGCCCCCCTGATGGAGGGGGCGCAGGTGGTTCTAAAGGGGCATCGAGGATTCTGTAAAGCAAGTGGTGAGCGTGTCGAAGCCATGAACTGCCCGTTCTGCGGCCACCCCGACTCCAGGGTCATCGACTCCCGGCCCGACGCCGCCGGCATCCGCCGCCGACGCGAGTGCCAGGCCTGCAACCGCCGCTTCACCACCCTCGAGAAGGTCGAGCTCGGCGGCGTCGCCGTCATCAAGAAGGACGACAGCCGCGAGGAGTTCGACCGCGAGAAGATCATCACCGGCGTGCGCAAGGCCTGCGAGAAGCGGCCCATCCCCTCCGGCGCCGTCGAGGCCCTGGCCGACGAGGTGGAGCAGGCCGTGGTCGCCCAGGGCAAGGCGGAGGTCCCCTCCTCCTACATCGGGGAGCTGGTGATGGAGCGGCTGCGGGCCCTGGACCACATCGCCTACATCCGCTTCGCCTCCGTGTACCGGGCCTTCGCCGACGTGGAGGAGCTGGAGCGGGAGCTGGAGGCGCTGAAGGCGGGCTGGCGGCGGCCGGAGGTGCCGCCCGACCAGCTTGCGCTGCTGCCGGAAGCCGAGGCGAAGGCGCCGAAGCCGCGCCTCCTGCGCGTCCGCCGCCCCAAGGCGGAGGAGGAGCCGCAGAAGGGCCAAACGAGGGAGGCGAGGTAATGACACGACTGAGCAATGAGCAGTACGCCGAGTACGTTGAGTTGCTGAAGGCGTGGTTGGAGGCGGATAAGACCGTCAAGGGCCTCCAGTCGCCGGACGCGGCCGCCCGGGAGCGGGCCACGCAGGCCTACGCCGCCGTCCAGGGCTTCCGCGCCCAGCACGGCCTGGACGGGCACGAGCGGGCGCTGGAGCGCAGCGCGAGGGAGGCACAGCCGACACAAGGACACTAGGAATCATGCACAAGAAGCGAACGAAGATGACAGCAAGAATTCTCGAAGAGTTGGACCACATTCCGAGGGCTGAAAAGGGCTCTGCGCAGAACGAACTGCGGATGCTGTTTTGGTTTTGGCGCAGCAAGGATCTGGCCCGAGAGCCTGATGTCCCCGCAGCGCGGGCACTCGACGCATCCGTGGCGACGCTACGCGAAACTTATCCATACTTTCAGCCGCTGATTGACCGCGAGTTCTTTGGGATTGGAGGAGAGATCTGATGGCCGATAGACGAGCAGGACGAATACCTCACGTGAGAGAAACGGGCGGCGGCAAGCAGCCCCGTTCGCGAACGCAGAGCGGACGCTGGCGCGAGAAGCGGTAGCGGCGGCGGAATCATCGGCACGCAACGCGACCACCATGTGCACAGGAGGCCAACCAGTGACAACCCAGACCCGACCAGACGCCCGCCCGAATGTAGGGGCGATTCGCGAATCGCCCCTACTGGCCCGCTACTTCACCCGCCCAGACGTCGACCCCTACGATGACCTGCAGTGGGAGCTACGCACCGCGGTCATCGCAGGCGCCGACGGCGAGCCCGTATTCCAGCAGAAGGACGTCGAGTTCCCCGCCGGCTGGTCGCAGAACGCCACCAACGTCGTCGTCGCCTCCAAGTACTTCCGCGGCCCCCTCAGCGAAGAAGCCGCCGCCGCACCGGGCCTCGGCGCCCCCGTCCGCGAGCGCTCCGTCAAGCAGCTCATCGACCGTGTCGTTAACGGCCTGACGGACT
>Ga0209979_1004163_pt1 | contig 12145 bp, 11 predicted proteins | sample AnhtaG_FD_183114 | JGI IMG/M metagenome (GOLD analysis project Ga0209979, IMG submission 183114) | Deep subsurface microbial communities from Anholt, Denmark to uncover new lineages of life (NeLLi) - Anholt_01485 metaG (SPAdes) (version 2) | ecosystem: Environmental > Aquatic > Marine > Oceanic...
ATTCAGATATTTAGATAATAGGGTGTTATTGTTTGAGTGAAAAAAAAGTTATTCCAATGGAAGAGAAGAAAGCCAGAGTTCTCATTAAGCTAAGGAATTACAAAATTCTGAAGAGAAAAGAGTTTAAGAATACTTACGGATTCGTGGTTAAGACTCCACAAGGCAAAACTCTGGTATACTGCATCCCAGCGGAGGGCACAGTTGGAGTTGCATACATCAATCAACTCGCTAAAAAATTGGAAGATGAAAAACTAGAGAGTGCAATCGTTGTAATTGTTGGAAAGTATACACACGCTGCACGTAGGAAAGCTCTAGTCCATGGAATAGAACTCATACCCAAGATATTTCCATCGTTCAACCTTTTTGATCATGAGATGGTGCCACAACATGAGATTCTGCCACCAAACGAACGAGAAGAGTTGCTGGAAAAATACCGCGCTAAACCCTATCAACTGCCAAATATTAAGGCTTCTGACATGGCTGTAATAGCTATTGGAGCCAAAGCAGGTGACGTTGTAAAAATCACTCGAGAGAGTCAGACAGCAGGAGAGTATAACACCTACCGGTATGTAGTTATGGGGTAGGCATCAGCCCCTATAGACAAGGGAAAAAACTACATATTAAGAAAAGGATGAACCAATTTTCGTCTTAGATGAAGGTTCTTACTTCAGAGCTAAGTTTCGCTCAATTTGTCCCGAATGTAAAGAGGAGTTCTATCGAAATATGAAGGCAAAAAAGCATCTGGCGTAGGCTCTTAGGGATTAGATGAGACGTGATGCGCGCGCGTAAAGTTAATAGGTGGTTTTTATTTATGTATATAATACTGTTTTTCCGACTCCGCATCCAAGGGAAAGGATGCGATTTCACTGTTATCCTGCCAATAGCGAAAAGTAGTTTTTTAATAGTGAAAGGTTTTAAGTGATATGAGGAGAATACCCCTAGTGGGTTTTAATGGAAAACCTGAGGTTGAAGATAAGAAAATCTAAAAATGGAACATATTATATCCCGAGTCTCTCAATAAAAAAGCTGAAATTTCTAGATAAAGAGGGAAAGCATCGCTGGTTTCTAAGTAAAGATCAAGAGAACCTCTACATTCAATAGCCAGCGAAATCGAAATTAAGTACCTTGTGCTTGGCGCTTTTTATTTGCGTTTCGTTCCAATCTACTAAACTTTTCCTCGGCTTTTTGCATTGTCTCTAGATTCTGCTCCACCAACTGCTTCAGCGCTTCCTTCTCAGTAAGATTCTCCTTTGTAGCAATCTCTCTAAGCTTCTTCGAAATCCAAGGAGAGAATTCTATCTTCAGCGGTCGGAGCTTCCTCTCAGGATCATCTGAATAGTCTTCTTTGAGAAAATCCAAGATTGTCTTAAGGTTCTCAGGAGTATCAAAGCTGTTCACAAACTCTACTACCGGCTGCAACTTTTCAAGCTGTTGCTTTGTTCGAATGTTCTCCTCTGAGATAGTATTGGTTATCAATCTCTGCTGCGTTAGATCTTCCTGAAGCTTGATCACTGCACTCTTTAAAGATTCAATTTTCTCAGTTTCGACCTTTGGCTGCTGTTTTATTGACTGAAATCTTTTGAGCTGGATGAACTTCTCTCGAAGATTCACAGTTGTCAAATAAGTGTCGTCAGATTGGGGAATCGCTTTGCCAACCAGCTTCTTACCTGCTGTCAACCCAATTCCCGAATCAATAGATGCTGAAAGCAACATTTTCCTGAAACAATGGAAAGTCAGACTTTTACCATTCATCGCGATTTTAGCTTTCTCTGCGAGTCGCTGGATCAGTTTACCGAGCCATTCGTCTGATATGTGGCTTCTACCGTTTGAAGGAAACAAAAACTGGTTGTCTTTCTTTTTCTCCAATGTTGGCAGATAGACTTTGAGGAGATCAACGGTTTCTTGGCTTAGGAATCCGTGGGCTACGACTTCTTCTTTGCTTGTTGGGATGTCGAAGGGTATTGGTGGTTCTTCGCTTAATGAAGGCAACTCGTCTTTTTTGAATTTGATAAAGTCGCTTATTCTTAGTCCGAGGTCTGTTGCCATGCTCAGAATAACTCGTTCTCTGAGGTCTGCAACATCAAACATCTTCCTGACATGCTCAATTCTGAGGGGAAAGCTTCGGCTTGTCTTGACGGTTTTTGTGACTTTGCTTCCTGCTCTGATTCGCACGGGCATTTGATAGTATCTAAAAAGCTGCCTAATTCCAATGGTTAAGTTTCTTGCGGTGTTAGTTGAACATCCTTCGGATAACAGGTAGCTATGAAACTGCTCAATTTCCTTGGCGAATCTTGAAGCTCGATTCTTGTATTCAATGAGGTTCTCACCTTCTCTCTGAGTTAGATCATCTTTTCTGATTTCAAGGATTTCTTCCGCTGTCTTGCCATACCATTCATAGAACTTTTTAATTCCATGCTTGTATCCTTTTTTGGTGTTGGGGTTGTGCACTGAATCTAGGAACTGCTGTAAACTCAAATCCACTCATCCACACCTCCTTTATATTGTGTGGTATATCAGTATTGCCATAACACCAACTAACAATCAAGTCTTCACCCGATTAACCTTCCTTTTTAAGAAAAAGATATAGGATTATGGTGTTTCTCTGATCTTCCAGACGCCAACGTGATACGCGCACAAGCAATAAAAAGAGGAAATAAAGTTGGTCAAGTTATCTTTTAGATCCGGAATGAATAAGATCATAAGCACTGTCTTGAAACCTGTTCAGCGGAAAGGCGCTGAAAGATACTTACAGTTGAATTTACTCAGTTTTGCAGCATCCGTGAGTTTGATTAGAATATTCTTAGAGATTACGGGGTACCCACAGCTTGGGAACGAGACACTCCATATAGCGCATGTCCTATATGGAGGAATTCTACTCTACATCAGTAGTCTCCTCCCTCTCATCTATGCGAATAAGCAGGCATACACTTGGAGTAGCGTGCTATCAGGATTAGGAGTTGGATTATTCATAGATGAAGTCGGGAAATTCATAACCCAGAACAACGACTATTTTTTCCCTGCTGCAGCCCCAATAATCTATGCATTCTTCTTGACTTCAGTTTTAGTTTATACTAGGGTAGCTAAAGAGACTCCGTTGGATACACGGTCAGAATTTTATGCTGTTTTGGAGTCACTGAAAGATGTAATAGACCATGACATGGATCCAGAAGAACAACGCGAGCTGAGGAGGAGACTTAAGCGAATAAAGAAGAAAGCATTAGACACAGATCTTGGGTTACTGTCTGATCAGATACTTGAGTTTGTCGACTCTGAAGCCATTTATATTGCACCTGATGAGCCCAGTCTCTTTGATAAGGCTAGAATATGGTTCAATGGTTTTGAGGGGAGGTGGCTGAGCCAGAGTAGATTAAGACTGTTTATCACAGCAGGGGTGTTGCTTATGGGATTGGGTGCGTCGATCCGACTCGTTTACTTTCTTATTACTGTAGGAAACCCAGTGTTATTTGAGAGTCTACTCCGAGAGAGGGTTGCTGGGTTATCAGTTGTTACTAATGCAGTACTGTTCTGGGCAATTATCCAATGGGTAATGGAGGGGGCCGTAGGATTGATCTTATTGACTAGTGCAGCTCTATTGATTTTCAGCAGGGAAAAAAGCGGGTTAGCATTTGGTTCCATTGGGCTGGTTGTATCTCTGGTGGGTGTAAATTTAATACAGTTCTATATAGACCAGTTTTCTACAGTGTTAAAAGCCTTCATCCAATTCCTGATTCTTTTTACCATATACTATTATCAAAGACGATTCCGATTAAAATAAAGTAATGCGCGCAAAGTTGAATTATGAGGTAATCTAATTGGTTCACATGAACGTTAAAATCATTCTCGCTTCAATCGCTGTGGTGATTCTCTTTTTCTTCGGATTTATTTTCGCTCTCGCTTCAACGTACAATTCCATGAGGTTAGCAGTTGCAGTAATCTTGTTTGGGGCTGGTTTCGGAATCATAGCTGTCCTATACTTGACTACGAAATCAACACGAAAAGTAATCCATAGAGTTGAACTATCGGGAGAGATGAAGGCTGTTCCCATCAAATGTCCTAACTGTAGCGCTTCAATGAAACCTGATAGAATAAGAGTTGTTGATGGGGTACCCTATGTAACCTGCACTTATTGCAATCACACCTTTGAAGTAGCAGAGGAGCCAAAATGGTGAAACTTCAACTCACTACGATTTATCCATGTGCTCTTGCTTTAGTATTCAGCCTAGTAATTTTGACAATTCCAATGCAAGGGGTGCAAGCCCAGGATTTGGTTTACCATCTGGAGCATGAATGGGTTAAAATTTGGGTAAATCAAGATGGAACTATAGACCTATTATATGATGTTATCATAGTTTGCGATTCAGGGACGTTGCATTGGGTTGAGATTGGTCAACCAAATCATGATTTTCATATTGGCGACGCTTTTGATGAAAACGGCAACCATCTACCAACCCAAGACACTAGCAGTGGAGATCAGTACAAGATCCAAGTCGACCTACAAGATTTGGATGCTGGAGAAAAAGTCCAATTCAACCTCACAAGCAACGTTGGTCAGATGATATGGGAGGATTCCCAGAATCCTGGCAACGTTGGAATGCAATTCACACCTACATGGTTTCCAGTTTCAATTGGGAATCTTCGGCTTCTAATCGTTCTACCTTTGGGCGTCAACGCAAGCAACCTGAAAACCATGACCGGTGTAGAATGGGATAATTCAGGTTTCGAAGATGGGCAGCTCACAGTTTTCTGGGAGAGATCAATTCTAGTTCCCAATCAGAAGTATACTTTTGGTGTTTCTTTCCCAGAGGAGTTCGTTCAGAGTTACCAAGTTCAGCCAAGCTTCCTTGAGAAATACGGGCTTTGGATTGCTGTTCTCGGAACACTTATTGCAGTTGTTGGAATTGTTGGATTTGTCGCCTTTCGAAAGAGAGAGTATTTAAAGCCAATTCTAAGTGTTGAAACCCTCGGGATTAGACGAGGCTTCACTGCAGTTGAAGCTTCCTACCTCTTGGAATTGAAGCCAAAAATGATAGTAACAGAGATTCTATACAGTCTCCTAAGAAAGAGAGTTGTTTGGGTGACCGCCTCCAAACCTTCAGTGACTTTGAAAGTTCTACAACCATATAAAGGTGGAAATAAGGAGAACTTGAGTGACCTAAAGCTTCGATACTATGAATTTGACTTCCTAAACGCGATAAAGGAAGACGGAACACTAGATGAACAAGGGTTAGCAGACACCATAATATTTCTTCGCGCCTCAGTTGAAGAGAAGCTTAGAGGTTACTGTAGACGGGACACGGTAGATTACTACAGAAAAGTGGTAGCTAAGGCTTGGGAGCAAGTAGAGCAAGAGGGTACTCCAGCACTAGCATCTAAAGCATTTGATGAACAGCTCTTGTGGCTTCTTCTCGATCCCCAACGAGATGCTAAGACAAGAAAGGCTTTTAAGAATCGGATGTTTGAGCCCGCTCCCCTTTGGTTCTGGTACTGGTATGGCTATGGGCAACACAGTCGTCGACCAACCTACAAACCCAATGTGGAATCTCCAACTCAATCAGGACCCGCACCCAAGATACCGGGCGCAGATTTTGCGGATGGCATCGCCACAGCAGTTGAGAACACTTCGAATAACATTGTGGGGAATCTAGAAAAGTTTGCTAACTCGATTATTCCAACACCTCCTCCAAAGAAGACCTCTCGTCAACCAGCTCGAAAAGGGTCGGGTCGTGTATGTGCTTGTGCAGCCTGTGCTTGCGCATGCGCCTGTGTTTCATGTGCTTGCGCTTGCGCTGGTGGAGGAGCAGGATAGGAGGGGTTAGAGAACTGAGTTTCCTTAAAAAAACCTTCATGCGTTCACGAATTCCAGTGGGTCGGTACACCTATAGAGGAGTTGGAGATTTCTCTAAAATGGCACTGCAACTGAGAGTGGAGCCTAAGGGACGAGGACTCCTGGTAATTAACGCAAACACTGTACTGTATCTGAATGAAACCGCAGCTGCCCATGCATATTACATGATGCAAGGAATACCAGTTGAAGAAGCAGTAGCAAACATCAGAAAGATCTACAAGGTGGAGAAAGAGGCTGCAACAGCTGACCATGAAAAACTCATCTACACGGTGAATACTCTGGCACAAACTGAAAAAGTCTGTCCAGTGTCCTTCCTCAACGTGGAGCAAGTTGAACCCTTCACCCAACCGTTGTCTGCACCCCTCAGAATGGATCTGGCTCTGACTTTCAAATGCCAAAACAACTGTGTCCACTGTTATGCAGGTGGACCCCACAGCACTCCTGAACTCACCACCCAACAGTGGAAGGAAGTAATCGAGAAGCTGAGAAAAATCGGGATATTCATCACCACCTTTACGGGGGGCGAGCCAACTCTGCGACAAGATCTAACTGAACTACTAAAGACTGCACAGAACTCAGGTATCGTCACTGGATTAATCACAAATGGACGAAGACTGAGAGATAAGAAATACGTTAAATCTCTTGAACTCTCGGGACTCGACTTTGTACAAGTAACAGTGGAATCTCATAAAGCTGACATCCATGACAAGATTACAAGCGTTAAAGGAAGTTGGGAAGAAACCGTTGCTGGAATCAAAAATGCCGTAGATACCGAGATCTACGTCACCACAAACACTACCTTAAACACACAAAACGCACCCGACATTCTCGACACAATAGACTTCCTCAAAGAACTGAAGGTAGCAGCCTTTGGATGTAACAGTCTAATACATTCAGGAAGAGCTGTAGAATCAAATCGTGAATTTGCCTTATCTCTAGAAACCCTGAATGACCTGCTGCCAAAAATACGAGAGAAAGCCAGTCATCTAGACCTGAAATTTCTCTGGTACACACCCACTCAATATTGCCAGCTTGATCCGGTGAAGCTAGGTTTAGGAGTAAAATCTTGCACAGCTGCTCTAATCAACATGTGTATTGGTCCAAACGGGGACGTTTACCCATGCCAAAGCTACTTTGAGAGCTTAGGAAACATACTCAAGGAAAAGTGGAATAAAATCTGGAATAAACCTCTTGCCAGGCGAATCAGGAATAGAGAATACGTCGAAGCAAAATGCACTCAATGTCCCCAGCTCAATATTTGTGGAGGAGGATGCCCCCTGGAGCTGCAGAAAGATAAGTACTTGTGTGCAGAGGCAAAATAGGTTTTCAACTTATGCACGCGCGTTACTACACGCCTATAACTTTTACTCCTTCAACCCGCAGTGAAGGCACAACAGCATTTTGAGATTGGGTTGCATCCTTCCCCACATCTGATATACTTTTAACAAATAAGTATAAGTAAATTCCCATCGTCTCAGCATAAAATCAACAACCATTACTTTGCTTTCAGGTAAAACTTATTCATCAAGGAAAACAAGAGGTATTACAATGGAGAGATCACTTGTTCCCAATTTACGATGAAAACAGACATTTGGGAAAGCCCTACGTGAACTATGGGCTTCTAGTGATTAACATAGCAGTCTTCTTCTATTTCCTCTTACAGGGAAACATGGAATCCAGTTTTTTTTCTTTTGGTGCAACTCCCAGCAAAATACTTCGAGGAGATGATTTATGGACCCTGGTCACAAGCATGTTCATTCATGCAGACATAGTCCACTTGTTTGGCAACATGATCTATCTTTGGGTATTCGGAGACAACATTGAAGATGCCCTCGGTCACATCAAATATCTTATATTTTACTTACTTGGAGGCTTCGCCGCTAGTTTCATTCACATAGGATCAATGGTATTGACCCAGCCCTCCCAAAGTTTGAATATCCCATCAGTAGGAGCGTCGGGCGCCATATCTGCTGTTTTAGGAGCGTATCTTCTATTATACCCCAGAGCGAGGATAAAGACACTAGTTTTCTTGTTTTTTTTAGTCACCATAGTTAGCGTCCCCGCATTCTATTATCTTGGATTCTGGTTCCTGTATCAGCTGATGATGGGAGTATTCGCTGGAGCCTCTTCCGGAGTAGCCTTCTGGGCTCACATTGGAGGTTTTGTGGCGGGAATAGCTTTCATCAAGATTCTGGGAGGAAAAGCTAAATCACGAATAGCCATTCCGCAAAGCACGTATCCCTTTAGAGGACGCGCACGCATCAGACCCTTCGTCACGCAGACCAAGACAAGAAAACCCTTCGTAGACGCCATCGTAGAAGGAGATAGAATTAGGATTTTCGCAAAACTAGCTGGGATAGAGGAGAAGGATATCCGAGTCAACGTTTCTAAAGTCGATGCAGTGATCTCAGCTCAACATGGAGAAATAAAATATTATACACGAGTCTTATTACCAGCAACTGTTATTCCTGAAATCAAAGAATTCACTTTCAGGAATGGGGTGCTAACTTTCTTCCTCCCCATAAGAAGATAGAAGTAGCTACTTATCAAGTAAATACTGGGTCAAACTTGAAAACGTGCGAACACATCTTTTCTCTTATGACACCGATGACGCGCGCGCTGCAAATACTTGAAACATGCCTAAACCTTTTCGTCATTTTCATTTGAGAACCCAAAAGAGATTAAAGAAATGCGAGAGAGATTGGGGAGTTAGAGGCTAAACTTGATCGAGGATTGATGTTGCCTAAACTGAAGTTGAAGATTGAAACCACAATAGATGAGTATCTTACTAATGAATTGACGGGTGAAGAGTTCAAAGACAGGATTCAGCTAATTCTAGATGAATTCCATGGAAAGAATCTGCTTCACCAAAACATAGGACAGTTAACTCTGAAAAGGGAAGACGAGAATCCCAGAAGAAAACACCAGTTCAAAAGGATCTGGTTACTCCTAGACGAAGTCAGTCCACGAATCAAGAAAGACACAGTCGCTCGTATGGGTAGACCCACCTAGTCAGAGTTGACTTGAACCTCATTATATGCGCGAATTTTTAAAAAGAGCTAGATATCTGCTCCTTTTGTCTGGCCTGGTCTGAGGATAGAAATGTGTGAGAATTCACTGTCTTCTGAAGCTCCGTGCCAGTGTTTTTCCCCCGCAGGGATAAAACTGACCATACCTTCACTTAGTGTAACTTGATGCTTCTCGTTTGCTATAGTTCCTTTGCCAGAGAGAACAAAGAGAACCTGATCGTATGTATGCGTGTGGAATGTGTTTCTAACACCTCTCGGAAAGTTGACTATCGTAACCGAGAGGTCCTTGGCTCCAGTTTTATTTCCAACAAGTGGCTTCAGAGCCACGGTGCCTGTGAAAATTCCCCCTGATCTAGAAACCTCGGGAACATCCTCTATCTTTATAATCTTCATAACAATCCCGTGACAAAACCGTTTTTCCCATAATAAACATTTAGATGTTTCCATTTGTATGAGGCCCTAACGTTTCCCTGCGCGCGCGCATTTGGTGCTTGGACATCACTGTTGCATGGTTTTTCCTTTGGCTTCTATAAAGGTGCAGTGTTCTCGGAATCCTAGTTTCCGATAGATTTTGATTGCTGCTGTGTTTTGACTATCTACATTTAGTATGACATCTGGGTAGCGTGTCAACAGTTCTTTAACAACCTGGTTTGTGCAGATGGTTGCGTAGCCCTTTCCTTGATGTGAAGGATGGGTGAAAACGTTACCTATACATGCGAGACCATGTGAGGGGGAGCATACATGAGTTCCAGCTGCGGAAACGAGGGTGTTGTTAATTCTTAAGCCGCAGTATACGCCGGAGGTCAACATGTAAGGGCGGAAAAAATTGCTAGGGTGAGCTGAATAAAGTTCTGTTAACTCCGGAAGATCTTTGTCACATAGTCTGTTGGCTTTCCCATTTGCATCTTTGAAGGATTTGATGGTGACAGCCATGCGTTTCATGGAATGCAGGTCACTGAGATGATAGTGTTTCTTGACAACCTGTAAGTGATTGAGGGGAATGTGTCCATGTATCTCCTTAGGAGTGTTTGTGGTCTTCAGAATTTCCTCTAAGCCAATTGGTTCACCTATACTGATCTGTGCAGGAGGTTGAAGTTGGTTGAAGTACATGCATAGGGAAATTCCAGTATCCCTTCTATATGCTGTATACCAGTCACATGATGTGAATAGCTCTTCTTCTAAGTCGCAAATGGCATAGCCAGCCCAGATGCGGTCCATCTCTAGGATGGAGCGGACTTTCTGTTTATCGCTTTCTCGATAAACTCTGATTTCACTTCCCATGCATAATCACCTATACCGCGCGCGCTTCAATTGTTATATGTTCCCTTTTGAGTTTACCATCTTAGAATAGTTACGTTGTTTCTTCTTTCAAGAAAAGCACACTCTGTATTGATTTTCTTGATCGTAACTTTTCGTTTCTGTCAAACACGGAGCTTCAGAGGTGATGGGAAGAACCTTGAGGAAGGTTTTGTTTCTGTGTCCAACATGTTTATCTAAAACTTCCATGTAGGAAAAGGAGCATGGGAATCTCCAGGCTCTATACTCGTAGTGTGATTATTCTTTCTTTGTCTTCTCTGGTGGAGAACCTTGCGTATGCTTTGCCTATGTCTTATTTTCCTAGCTATGTTCAGTTGTTGGGGGCTTCCGTGGCTTATATTGGTCTTTTCACTGCAGCTTTCACAGCGGCTAACGCTATGCTTTCTCAAAGGTTTGGTGGTTTGTCGGATCGGATTGGCCGGAAAAAGCTGATAGAGGCTGGCTTGTTGGTTGATGTGTTTCTAGGTGCTTTATCGGGTGTTGTCTGGAATTGGGCACCTCTTTTAGTGGTAAGGATCTTGAATGGAGTGGCTACAGCTGCTGTCGCGGCTCCTGCTGAAGCTTCTCTGGTCGATCAGGTTCCCACTGTAAGAAGGGGAGAAGCCTTGGGCTTTTATTTGACCATGAGTATGGTTGGATTTAACTTGGGACCAGTTTTCGGGGGAGGTATTCAATACATTTGTAATGACATTATTGGTTTGGGGCTTGAGTGGAGTTATAGAATACCGTATTTTGTTGACTCTCTTTTGGCTTTCATAGCTTTTATCCTCGTGTGGTGGGGAGTTGAGGAAACTAGGGGAAAGGGATCTAAAGCAGTTATCTCTAAGGAGGAGAAGGATATCAAACTCGACAAGGGGGTAAGGCGGTCGTTGAAGGTTCTATACATCACTTCGTTGGCAACAGGCTTCGCTGTGGGTATAGTCATTCCTATTAGTGTGTTGTACTTTAGCGATATGTTCCAGGCGACTTCCTTACAGATTGGTATTATATTGTCCATCTCTGGTTTTGTGGGTTTGTCGTGTAATCTTTATGCTGGGAAACTCTCTGACAAGATTGGGAGAAAGCCATTAATAGCTCTAGGATCTTTACCGGCTAGGTTGTCAACTATCGTTTTTCCCTTTGCGCCCGATCTGATTTCTGCAGGAGGAGTTACTATTTTCAGATCCTTTGGGCATAACATAGCTATGCCTGCAGCTCGTGCCTTAAACGCTGATCTTATCCCAGAGAGGGCTAGAGGAAGACTCTTTGGGAGACTGGCAGCTTTCTTCAGTCTCGGGGCAGTTTTAGGCCCAATTCTATCCACATTAATTTACGATTTTTACAGATCTGAAACATTTGAGGTATCATGGCTGGGAAACCTTGTTGTGAGAGGAGCTGGAATTCCCTTCTTTATCAGTAGCGTCATAGGGCTCTTTTCTCTGTTCCTTCTACTTGCATTTGTAAAAGAAAAGAAGCCCGAGAAATGAGTGTAACACGCGCCATTTTACCCGATTACCAGGCTGAGAAAAATCCTAAACCCAAAACAGAACCCTAGTGACAGAGCTCTTTCAGAGAATATTCTGGAGTTTGGGTTTATAGAAAAAGGATTATGGGTTGTGAGGCCTACTTTAGCTCCCCTGTGTTTTCCGTGCGTAAACTCATCGAGTCACTCACGGGTTTGTCATGTTTGCGGGAATTAGAATGGGTATGTTGTCTACTCCAACGATCATGATTTCCACGTCAGGTGCAATTCTTTGAAGCGTTTGAATCCACAGGTATAGCTCTGCAATCCTGGTCTCGTTGCCACTTTGACCGACGGACATTAGAATTGTTTCAATCGCTTGTCTTGTACCATTGGCTTCTATGACTAGAGCTTGTGCTTCACCTGAAGCCTCGATTATGAGAGCTTGGGCCGATGCATTTGCCAGTATTAGTACTCTTTCTTTCTCAAATTCTGCGGAGATTTCATTTTGTT
>Ga0209979_1004164_pt1 | contig 12144 bp, 20 predicted proteins | sample AnhtaG_FD_183114 | JGI IMG/M metagenome (GOLD analysis project Ga0209979, IMG submission 183114) | Deep subsurface microbial communities from Anholt, Denmark to uncover new lineages of life (NeLLi) - Anholt_01485 metaG (SPAdes) (version 2) | ecosystem: Environmental > Aquatic > Marine > Oceanic...
TCGGTGCTGACTCTGGCATATAATGAAGCTCTCATTGCTACCCCCTCGGGTTATCGGCGCACGTCTCTCAGGATATGCGAAACGGGCAGCCATTCGTGATAGTTGTCCCTGGGGGCTTCCTGCCGTCAGGATCTTCAAACCACATCAGATCCTCGTCGCCGTTACAGAGCTTTAGAAGATGCCACATGAGGGTGTCTGTACATAGGGCAAAAACATACGGTGAGTTGCTAGGGGGTAGGCTGTCGTCAAAGACTAGAGCATCTTGGTCTGTGATTTCAGGCTCCCATCCGGTAGGCCCCAGACCGCCCAGGTCAACAACCTTAATGGCTGCCAGCAGTAGGGGGTGATTGGCCGGTAGACCATCCTTCAGACTGACAAGTTTAATGTCGGAGTCCTCCAAAAGCTCTTTTTCTATTGCCGTGGTGCTCATCTGTAACCTCCTTATTTCGTTTTTGGGTTATGTAGAAGAGGGCGCGGACGGTGTCGTGCCAAACACCTCCTTTTATTTAGGGGACCGCGCCCTCAGTAACGCATCTTTACGTCTTTGCTCGTCCTTTTTTAGAGTCTCACGCCAAGTTGGTCGGCCTCCGAGTTGACCTATGGCAATAAAATGACCGTTGCCGTAGCGTTCAAGGGTCGCCAACCCACCCTTCTGCCCTGCTATTCTGTGAGCCTCAGACATTCTGTAGTCTCCTACAATCGCTTGTTACAACCCTCACCCATAATTGTATCAACATTAGATACTATTTGTCAATGGGGGCCTGCCCCGTTTTCTTTCACTTTTCACATATTGCTCAAGGCTGGCTGGGTCTATCACCCAAGTGACCCCAAATTTCCTGGCTTTTATCTTACCCCCCTGACAGAGCTTCCTCAGATATATCTCAGAAAAGCCACTTTTCCTACTGGCCTCATGGATTCCAATGAGGTTCTTTAACATCTGTACCTCCAGCTATCTATGCCACTGCTAATTATATACCATCTCCGATACATTAAAATAGTAGGCGTACCATGAGAATCATCAACAAGCAAACTAGAAAGCCGACGACAATGCCAAAAACAAAGACTCTCTTCTCCCGTGACTCGGGCTGGTGCTCCATCATGACTTCCTCTGTAGGTGTGCGTACCATTCAGGCGGTACAAGCTCCTGGTATTCGCTTACCCAACGTTTGCCTCTTGCACCTATTGTGTAGTAGAAGCATTGCGCACTGCCAAACCCAACACGATAGCCTTGTCTAGTCAAAAAGCCGATAGGTCTACGAGTCCTGTTGACGAAGCCCCAACGATGCCACCACGATAACTTGCGAAATAACGTGCTAGCCTTCACACCGGAGACTCGGGATAGCTCCTGGGTAGGTATACCTTTCGGATAGTGACGCCTATAGTGCAGCTCGATATTGGCCAGCATGAGCAACGCTAGGAACTTAGCCTTATTATGGCGCCCGTTGAAGCTAGGACAGCCTCGTCCTAAGCCTTGCCCTCGGTATTTGGTTGACATTCCCCTGTAGCCCCTTTCGCAATGCACCATGACATGGCATCGTAAGCAACGGCATGCCGATTAATCAAGCACCGTAACAAGCCGCCTATCTCATAGGATGGAATACGATATCCTGTGTAAGTTGCCATTGTCTAGCCGGCTAGACATAGGTGCTGGGCCAAATTGGGCTGGGCCGGACTGGTCTACCCCAGGCATGGCAAGTTGAAACAAGCATAATAAGTTGCCGTATGCCTTGTCGCGGGTGTCCATTTCTAGCGCTCCCCCACGATGTCCTCAGCTTCTGCCACAGCCTCGCGCTTCTGTATGCTGGCCAGCATCGGCGGCACGGCTTCGGCCAAAGCCCCCCAAATACCATGGATCCCATCAAGAACGTGTGAAAGGGGACCCTGTAATAGCACTAGCTTCTGGCCCTTGTGCCTCATGTATAGCTGCACATCATCGCCCTCAACGTGGAAGCGCAGATACGCATAGTCCTTGCGTGCCAGCCGCCGGGCCACCTGAAGGTCTTCGGACTTGAAGGTGCGCTCGGCGGCATCGATGGCCTTCTGATCGTTGGCCTCGTATATCGCCACAATGTTGTAGCCACCATTCTGTTTGTACTCTAAGAGTGTCTTCTTGTCGCTCAGATAGGTTTGGGCCTGCTGCACAACCTTGTTGGCATCGGATACCTGAAGCGTCATGAGGGCGCTGCGGACATCAGCAGGGTGTAGGTTTTGCACGGCACTTTGCACGTCTATGCTCATGGTGCTGGATGCTGGATCCTGGGTAATGTAGGACTTGAGGAGATTCTGTGCGCTCTGAACGCTTGGTGTCCTCAGTTGGGGTGCTGCCCTGGTGGGTTGGGTGAGGGATGGTGGCATGAGGATGCTCGCCCAGCTGGGTCTTGCTGTGGGGGTAGGCGTGGGTGTTACGCTTGGCTGCTTAAGTGTTGGGTGCTGGCTGTAATATGTCTCTATCTCACTCGGGTTTGCATACCTGTAGCCTTGGGTCAGCAGAAATGCAGCGTTGCTCGGCGATGATAGCCTGGCGAGTTTGTTGGCCGGTGTTATCAGGTGTATTATCTGCTTTTGGGTTGTCATGTTTTCACCTCCTACGTGGGGATATTCTCCTCATGTGGTACTCCTTTGCATTGCTTCTTTGAGTTCTCTTGTTCCTCAGATAGCCTTGCACCAAGCCGCTGATCACGCGGGCCATTCAGGTATTCGTCCATCGCCCTGCCGCCAAGGAAAATCCGCAAATCGCAATCATCATCGTGCAGAGCGCGAAGTTGAGCATCCACGTCAATTTCTTCATGCGTTGAATTGCCGACTCTTCTCATAACTCACACCCTAGATGACTGCAAGGCAGGTCGCCAAAAGCCCTGTCATCATAACCAGGACAAAGTTCGCAACAAAACAATAGGCCCCAAAAACGAGGGCGCCTGCACCTATGACAAGGCCGAAATCAGCCCCCAAGTCTCTGTTTGGTGTAGCAACTACAGCCGGCGTGCCAAACTCTAGGGCCCCTAGCCGCTCCGGGCTCGGCTTCCATCTATGCCTAGCGTTTTGATTCTTGCGTGGCATTCTCGCTCCTTTCAGAGCCATTCAGGGCGTTTCCACTTCGGATTTGGCACTGGAACTCCCAGAGCCTCAAGCCGTTTCTCAATGTACGGCAGATATTGTCGGAGAGCCTCTTTATAAAACTTTATCTCTTCAATCATCGACAATGGTGGCCAAAATGTGCCTTTCTGAATCATCATATCCAACAATCTCTCACGTCGAGTAATATGAGCTGCAAAACGTCGAGTGCTCTTCAAGAAATGCCTATAGAATTGCTCGGGAGACATGGTCATTATTTTGGCTGCTCTTACAGCGTCCACCTTATCCTGGTCACCCATTATTTAATCTCCCATGTTCTGAACTTCCTAAAAAGGACCGTCAATTGACTCACTAAATAAGCTCAGAATCCAAAGCTAACAACGGCATTATTTTAGCCGACCGTTTTTTCCTCCGCTTTTTGTCTGCTCCCCGTCTTCTCAGAATACCACCTGGCGCTTGCGCCTTTGCTCGGGTAAGCCCCGCTTTGGTGCGCTCCGACAATCTCCTAGACTCGAAGTTGGCAACCCAGGCTATAATCGAGTAAAGCAGATCCGCCAGCTCGCCCGGTGCTTCCGTCCAGGACTCTTGATAACTGATTACTCCAATACCATTATGTTTCAGCCTGTTTACAATGCTGAGAATGGTTAGCGGACCTTGCCGCGATAGCCGATCAAGTGACCAACAGGCTACAATGTCAAATTTATGTTTGTGCGCGTCAGATAGTAGCCGCGATAGTTCGCGTTGGTGTCCGTTGCGCCAAGCCGATTCGCTCTCCTGGTAAATATGCACGATAGAAAAGCCTTTGCGCTCAGCCCATTGCTCTAAGGCAAGGCGCTGATTGTGTATCTCTTGCCTATTGGTCGAACATCTTATGTATAACGCTGCCTTCATCTCCTAGACATCCTACCCTTTTTGCCCCGTAAAATAGTCTCAAAAACGCTTATGATGAGCTGTATTCGCCTATCCTCCTCCATTGCGATCATTCGTATTAATTCCCTTGCCTTTTCTTTTGCACTTGGATCTGCCATATGCTGGTTGATCAGGGCTGTTAGTTGGTCCTCCGGGTGTAGCTCAAGTAAGTCAAACTCATCGCACTGGCTTTCGTCAACCTTTGTCATGTCTATACCCCCATTCATTTTTTCGCTGGCTCCTCTGTTGGGTTGCCCCTGTTACGCCGTTACGCTACTGCTCACTGTTCTCTCGGGGCCAATCGCCTTGGGGCCATAGAAAATCCCTTATTAGCGTCAAATCCCCTAAATTCAGCTCGTCTTGGCCTAAGTACTTTTTGAGATCTCTAATCTTGCCGGCTCTAACACGGATGGGTTTACTTCCTTCTTCTTCCCACTTCTTAATCCAATCGTTTTGCATGACAGGTGTTCCGTCCAGTGCATAGAAATCCGCTTTTTTTGATGGATTAAGTAGAGATTTAGCGTTTTTAGCGTCTCTCTCGTGTGGCTCTGAAGCCGACGCTATTTTTTCAAGATAGCGTTTTTTAGCGTCCTTAGCGTCGGACGCTATATTTTGTGACGTGACGCTATCGGAATCTTCTAGCGCCAGCTTCGGGGCTGAAGCTGGCTGGACGCTAAGGGCGCTATTTTTCCCCTTCCGTCTAAAAAACCACGCACGCTTCTCTTTTTGTGCCTCAATGCCTGCCTGGGCCAAGTTTGGAGTAATATGGCTGAGTTTGCGCGACAGCCATTGAGGATCCTTAGGCCAAGTCTTGAGTTTTTGAGTCTCCTCGTCAGTGTACTTATTCAATGCAGTCAGCAGCTCTGTTGAAGTCCCGGACCATTCCTCCTTGTCGCTCATAAACCTCTCAATAGCCGGCGCGATGATACTGGCATCTAGGGCTTGCTCACTCTGATATTTAACATTCTCCCAAAAGGCGGTCGCGAAATTTTCAAGCCCTAAAACGTGGGCTACTGCCGAGGCCCAAGTGAAATAGTCGGCCATGCGTGGCAAGCGCGGCAAATCGAGCTTGTCCCTAACGCTCAGAGCGCTACTCAGCGTAGAAAAAACACCTCCAAGGATACAGGGCTTTGCCTCATTGAAAGCTGCTATAAGGGCCTGTTCTGGCTTTGCCCTTTCATCAAGCACTCGAGCAAGTTTTAAAAAGATCCCCCGGTCAAGCAGGTCGGGCGCGTCAACCTCAAGTGACACCCCCGTAAAGCCCCCCAGCCCTTTATTGGAAAACACAATATCGTCCTCATCCGTAAACAGGGCACGCTTCGTGAAGCAAGCGCCAGTAGCAAGCCTGGAGAATCCTTCGATCAACCAAGAGGGGAAACTATGAACATTGTCGAGGTAAACCGCGCGATGGTGATAACCCAACTGCCCAAATTCCCGTAGATTATCGGGGATGGTCAGCAACCCGACAGACGACGGATCAACTATCTCTCGCACAAAGCGGAGCAATAGACTCTTGCCAGAACCCTGGTCGCCGTGAATGAACAGAATCGGCTGGGGTATATCGGGGACTAGGCTCGTGACTAAATATGTCAAGAGCAACGTTTTATCGCTGTCGCTTTCTATATTTACAAAGTGGAGGAAGTCTTTAACGGAACCCGGCTGGGGATGGCACTGCGGCAACTGGTGACTATAATGCCGAAAGAGAATCGGGGGCTTTTCTACAGTCCAGCCCTTTCCTGTAATTTTTACAGCCTCCCAATCGCCCAAGTCGTACCATAATTCATCGCCGTCCCACGCCACCCTTAGATGGAGAGCCTTTTCCTCTTTGTCCCACTGCGCAACGCCTTCCAGTGTGTATAGTGCCATGTTCATCGCCTCATTGTAGGGGACCTTCCCGAACTCTTTATAGGCTTCTCTGCTCAACCATCGCTTGAAACCAACCGACCGTAGGGGCCAAATCTCCTGCTTTGCACCGTTATCGAAATATACATAACCTTTCAGATCGGGGGTGTGGAATAGAGCGACATTCTCAACCGCGATTTTGACTAACGAATCTGCCTGAGACTCGCGCTCACTAGTCACTTCAGGGACGCCCGTCATCTTTAAGACCCCTTCAAAGATTTTCTCAATCTCTGCACCACCAAGCGGCGGCTGACAGCGTTGTTCGTTATGAGTTCTCAGTTCGCTTAGGATGCGGTCAGGCGGAAAACGCCTCGCGCGCAACTCGCCGGCTAAGGCGAGCATAGAGCTGTGCCGGGCCCCTTCAAGAATCACATTGTCCCAGCGTCCCGGTGCGATATCCTTTGCAGTTGTAAGGGGAGTTCCCTTTTGGGGCAACAATTGGTCAAGAGTCTTCCAGTTGATGGTCCGACAGCCCTTGATGATCTTAATAGCATTGTCGTCATCAGGTTCAAAGTCATCGTTTACGAAGTGGCTCCACTCGCCAATTATATGAAGACCCCAGGGTAGGCGCATTCCATTACCAAATTCCCCAGGCTCAAGCCGTGTTTGTTTCGGGAATATCTCGGGGACAAACGTGATATTGGCTTGTTTCAAAGCATAATTGGCAAGCCGGATAATTTTACTTGCGTATAAGTCCTCATGGAATAGTATCCGTAAGTGGTAGCCATCCCCGCCGGTATCCTCAATTAGGGTTCCCATGCCCTGCTTGCGGAACCATTCAGCCAGGGGCAAAATATGCGTTTTCAGGTCGGTTTTTGCTTGGGGCTTATCATGGGAATCGAAGTCGAAGACGAGTTCGCGGACGGTACCAGGGGGTGACAGTAGGTAGCTTCCCAAACATCGCCGGCCTGCCAGATGAGCAGCCACATCTTTTTTTGTGACCGCTTGCTTTACACAGAGCCAGGAATCCTTATACTCCATGTAGGCATCTTTTCGCACCAAGAAGACATTCCACAGAATTGCTAAGCGGGGATCTTCTGCTTGGTTATTGGGATCAGCCTTGCCCCTGGCGCTCTTTGGCATTTCACCCCCCTTGCTACTCAATCCTTTTTTGGCAATAGCCCCGCATCTTTTAGGATCCTGTGGGCTGTGCCGGAGCTGACACCTGCCAACTTAGCTGCCCGGTACACCGAATTTTCGCTCTCAAAGGCCGCCAGAACGTTCTGGCGGGGGTAGTTTCCCCGGGGCCGTCCGATGTGTGGGGTGAAAGATACACCGCAACCGATTTCTTGGCAAAAGTCAGCGATTTTCCGCTGTTCCGGGGGCGATGCCCCCACGGCGATGATTTTCATCGGTATCTCCTTCTTCTTGCGTAGTTGTATGCTCAGCGATGTCGCGCAAGACCGCTGCAACCGTCCTAAGCGCCAGCGGCACGTCTCTTTCACTATCTCGCGCTAGTTTCGTAGCTTTACTATTTCTCTCTTCCTTCACCTTCGGACTCCGGGATGACAAGTTCGAGAAGACCACTCAAAGAGCTGTTCTTCTATCAAGCGCCTTGCATGGTAGGCACGTCTTCAACCATTTCCAACGCAGCCAAGATGCGTTTCCGCCGCGTTGGAAGGACATAGCGACCATTCTCGAGCCTAGTGATGTCAATAGGATTCACCTTCGCCATACTCGCTAGGTCGATCTGTCGAAGCCCCTTGGCTAGCCGGATAAACCTGACCTTCTGGCCTTCGTTGATGCCGGTTAACACAAGAATATCGTCCATCATGTTTCGAACATACCACATGGCAGCACTTTGGTATATGACACTTTTTCCGACAAAAAAAGAACCCCCGAATAGGGGGGGCTATATTGCTCAAGTCGCCAGTGGAGATTATTTACGCCATTTTCGGGGCCACCCAGTCACCACGTCACATAGCGCTATGTCTGTCTGGATGCGATCACGGTTTGCGCCTTCCTCTTTTTCATTCGCTAGTTTGTCCAGATACAACTCAATAGAGCCTGGATTAACCCTAGAACCATACCAATGTTCGGCGTCCTTTAGATATTTCTTGTAATGGTGTAGAGTGAAGTCATAATCTTTGTAGGTGGCAATTATGTTATGCTTTGCCTCCCGCTGGTCTCCTGGTGGCGGATCTCCCGTCATGATATGTTGAAGGTCATAATATTTGCCAGTATCCGCTGCTATCAACGTCTTGTATCTATCGCCTGCCGCCCACAGAGAACCAGGCGCTGCTAACTCCATCTCACACCAGTCAATCAGCGAACGGTGAGCGATAGAGGCTATCAAATAGGGAGAGTTTTCAGCCAAGACCTTTGGCGCCTCATTGTCAATATCAACCTTGCGGTTGAAGCCTTTGTATATGAGATCGGCTATCCGTTCCAACAAGAGCTGAAAATCTGGATTGTCCTTGTGTCTCTCGCATACATCACGCCATTCCTCGGGAACATCCGGCATAGGAGCCACCTTACTTTCCATCACCTTGACAAAGTCGTGAACCCACCGTCTGGTTGATTTGCGGTATCGTATTCCCTCGTCTGCGACAACTTGGCACCCCGGCAAATCCCACAACACCTCAATTATATTGGCATAGATGGCTCGCGCCTCTTCTAACTCTTCTAGGGCGATTTGCACCAAGGCCCGTGCGCAGGCAAATTTCCCGGCATCAGGGTTCAAGTAGTGGCGCAACTGGCCCATTCTTGCCCGATGATCCGCAATCGCCTTTTGTTGATGCTCGTATTTAGTTAGTTTTGTTTGGATCCCTGTCTTCATCCTAGCCTCTATTATACCACTGCTGTGGGGGCGTTTTCCCGGTCATCGTGAGCGTGTGCAGACACCGGAACCATACTAGCAACGTAGCGGCTTAGCTCGAGGGGTGCATTTACCGGGAAGCTATCAAGGGGACTATCAGACGCTAAACGGTAATTCCTAAAGGCTAGTAGTGCTTTCCGATCCCGTGTTGATGCTAGAATCTTGAGCTTGCGGTCCCATAAGTCTGGATATTGAAGTTGTTATTACTCACGCTCTTGCCTTTTGCATTCCCGCCTCTAGTTTTGCGCCTTCTACTAGAAGGACTGGGCACATAGAAGCGAAAAAGTAACAGCTTCTTATTGGTTCCTAAAGTAGACAAGAAAAAGCCGACCTGGGATGGTCGGCTCGCAATTCACTTGTCGCGGATAGTAACAATTTGCTGAGTGCCTAACTACTTGGTTGTGGCTGGTAGTAGATTTCTTCTACGAGACGATACTACAGAACTTAGCAGGTTGGGGGCATTCGCTGATAAATGACTAAATCCGCCGTTGTGTGGCAAGCGAGAAAGCTGAGAAACTTGCTAGGACGTCACAAATCTTCCTGCCGTACCCATCCAGGATAAGGTCTATCTCCAGGGCCTATCCAAATTCGTATTAGGGCTTCTTCTGCATCCTCATGTTCAGGTGTCATCGTTGCTAGGTATCCTGTTTCGTCGCATATATAGTGGAAAACAAGGAAATCTGGTGTCAAAGCACTGCTTGTTGCATCTATGATAACCTGTCCGCTTATTAACCATCTTGACGGCTGTGGTGAATTATACGAATCTATTGAGCTAATCTCAGTAACCCATATCCAACGGGGCATAGGTTTACCTCGCAGCAGTCGTTTGACGAATACATCCATTGTGATTTTTTCGATTCTCTGCTTATATTCATTCGATGGGATCATGGTGAAGAGATTGAAACCACCGTAACCATGCAGAGGCGAATCATTGAGCGTATGCAGTTTGAAAGGGAAAAACTGAGAATCGAGTCCGCCACAGGACTCAAAAAAGCACCATCAGCCTATGGCAGACAGTTCACTGGACTGAAGGAAAGCGATTTTTCCCGAGATGTAACAGGTACGAGTTGGCGTAGGCGCGAGTCCCTCGGCGGTGCTGTGACCTCTCGCTTGAAACCAGATAAAGGCAGTATTGAATCATGGTCAATATACCGCACCGCCATGGTTCAATGGGCTTATGTTGATCATCGAGATCCAGAGACAAATTATCTCCAAGCAAAGTTTTTCGCCCAACTCGATGAGAAGTATCTTCGTTATGGTTTATATATTGAGCGTTCTAATCGACCGGAGGACGCCAAATATGACTGGAATGCGTTCATATCTTGGATCAGGGATGATAAGGATCATTCCTGGCTTATCGAAACTGCACATAGGAATGGTCTGTCAGTCTACGATATGAAAAATGAAGGCCCCTTTGATGGAATGATAGTGCCTGATATTGGGAAGTGGCGCTTAGTTGATAGAGCTTGTGAGGGAGTTATTGTCTCTCTAGCCGATTTCCTCGACGATTTGGGGGCTGATGTCTGGGTGGATCTCTACATTGCGAAAAACGTTGACAAGGATGAAGCTATAGCGCATGGTATTAAAATCGCTGAAGATATTAGCCGTTTGTTTGAAATACTGATGCCACTATACGAAGCGTGCTGCCGTTACGTCAGATGAACCCACTAGTTACCAAACCCAAATTATTGCACCACGTTAAAATGAAGCCCCAGTGGAGCCCCCGTGTTATTCAGTATTTCTAGCTGTGCGTATCCCCGTTTTGGAGCGGCAGAAGTAACAATTCGCCCTTATGTTCAAACCAAGGTAGAGAAGCAGCGAGGCTAGCCAAGTGAACAAGTCGCTAAAAGGTGCAACATTGAGAGGTTGACTAACATGGCTCAACCACCTAGAGTATTGATTACGGAATCATGCCGATCTTGCTGATGCTCCTAATAGCTTATCCAGCAAGGATGCACAATGGCGACGATTCAGGGGCAGTTTGACGTTAGTCTTTCAATACCGATAGATGTAGCACCTGACTTTCCCATATCTGGTATTGCACCCTGCCACTTTCAGATAGAGGGAGATAGGATTACAATATTGCCTCTTAGTATGACCTCGGTAACCCTTTATCCAGATGGGGATTACGAACCACCCAAACTGACGGAGATAAGGGTATGGATAAGTAGAGAAATCGACTTGGGACGAGAGCAGGAGGAGAGCCTAACACTCTCTACAGATGAAGAGCGCAGATTTGAGAGAGTTCTTATAGAGGCAACTAGACATTTCGTCACGATTATTAAGCACAAGACCAACCAGTGGGATTTGGACACAAGGCACCCCGTATACGCCTACAACTATGCGTATTCGCGGGCTGACGAGCGATTAGGAACGGTCTGGCCAATGGAGCAAGGTACTAAGCGCCTGCCTGAATATGCCATGGGGAGAATTGTGTTACACACACGTGACGCCCAAAGCGAGCTGACTCAAGAGATGTGGCAAGAGGTGGCTACGGAAGTGTCACGCCCCGCGTCGGTTTCTCTCCATGACGAGCTGCTCCATGATGCTAAAACTTTTCGCAGCCATATGCGCTACGACGCCTCGACCCTGTATGCCGCTATTGCCTCTGAATTGATGCTGGAAAAAGCATGTGTGAGTCTTCTTGGAACAAAAAGCTGCTTAAGTGAGAAGCAACGCAAGGCCAAAGTAAGCAGGCTAAAAGTACCCGAGCTTCTTGAGCTAATCTGCGAATTAGACCCTAGTGTGCCTGTAGAACACGAGAATGTAAGAAAGCTCTTCCGGCTACGCAACAAAATAGCTCATGGGGAGACCAAAATTGTTACATGGCGGGAAGCAAACGAAGCCCTTCACACTGCCGAGCAATTGAAACGGGACCTTGCGGTGATTTTGCAACCCACTGCTAAGCAGTAGCCCTAGCCAACAATGTCCCCTTCCTACCAGAGAAAGTAGCTAGACATATCTATGTTTTGTGCAACTGGATAATAGCAGCAGTAGCTAGTCGAACCCATAACCCGAAGGTCGTTGGTTCGAATCCAACTCCCGCTACCATGAAATCACTCGTGTGAATACACGAATGTGGAGACCCCGACTTCAGACCCATTTAGGGTTGTTGTTCGGGGGCTCTTTGCGTCTGGAAGGCAGCGGGGCAACGGCCAATTTGCCAATTCACTATGTCGATGGGGTTGCAGGTTGCTCAGGCGCTGGCTGCTGCTGTGGAGGCCTAGGAGCTTGTCCGGGCTGAGGGCCTTGAATAATCACATGCGGCAGCAACTTGATGAAGGCACTTCCTCGGTGATTTTCTATTATCTTGGTAGCCGGCGTAGCTGAAAATGTGTGCATGGAAGCATGAAAGACGGTTAGCACCTTGTCCTGTAGTTGCTGGTCTGCTTCTAAGAAGTCGATCCTCATCCCTAATGACCTGAGATAACTCCTATCAAGTG
>Ga0209979_1004165_pt1 | contig 12142 bp, 15 predicted proteins | sample AnhtaG_FD_183114 | JGI IMG/M metagenome (GOLD analysis project Ga0209979, IMG submission 183114) | Deep subsurface microbial communities from Anholt, Denmark to uncover new lineages of life (NeLLi) - Anholt_01485 metaG (SPAdes) (version 2) | ecosystem: Environmental > Aquatic > Marine > Oceanic...
AAGGTAAAAGCATAGATGAAGCTTTAGCCATCTCTAACAAAGCCGTTGCTGAAGCACTGGGTGGCCTGCCGCCGATAAAAATGCATTGTTCTGTATTAGCTGAGGAAGCATTAAAATCAGCTATTGATGATTACTTAAAGAAACACGGGGTATGAGAAAGCAGGAGAAAATGATGCGTACAATAGATTTCGTCACAAAGGAAAGTCTTCGAAGAGGGAGAAAATCAATAGCAGGCGTGCTATTCATACTATTAGGAATTAGCATCTTCGTTACCAGCCAGACAATAAACAAGGCCCTGCATGATAGAACCAAGGAACAGCTTTTAAGATTTGGCGCAAATATAATTGTTCAGCCAAAAGGAGAACCTTTTGACTTATATTCTGGTACGGTGAAGGGTGGAATACTCCTACCTGAATCCTATGTTGATAGGATACAAGCTATAGAGCATAAAGAAATGCTTGTTGCAGTCTCCCCAAAACTATATGAACGCTTCGAGGTTAGAGAAAAGAGTCTATTAGTGGCGGGCATCACACCTGATGAGAAAAAGGCTAAGCCCTGGTGGTTGACAGAAAATAGAGTAGTAACTGATGAATTTCCAAAGGAAAAGGAAATCCTGCTTGGCCACTATGCTGCTGCTCATTTAGGAGAGGATATATCCCAAATAAAGTTAGGTAGTGAGACATTTAGAGTAAGTGGAGTATTAGATGAGACAGGTTCTTCTGATGACTTTATGGCCTTTGTCCCACTGGCTGCATTGCAAAGACTCACCCAAAAAGTGGGGATGGTAAACCTGATTGAGGTCTCAACAAGCTGTATTGCTTGTAAGGCAATGAATGTATATGATGTTGCTAAAGAGATAGACAAAGCGCTGCCGCCCGATGCAAAAGTCACGGCGGTGAAACAAATTGCTGAGGCGCAGATGGGTACACTCAAAAAGATAATGGGATTTACCATGATAATTTATTTAGTAGTATTAACTCTTTGCGGATTTCTTTTGATGAATTATATGTCAGTTGCCGTAGATGAAAGACGACGTGAAATAGGAATTTTACTAGCCATGGGCATGGACCCAGGCAAAATACAGATTATTTTTGTATGGAAAATATTAATCTTTGCTGGAATAGGTGGCCTCCTGGGATACATTACAGGAAGTGGTATTTCAATTATCTTGGGACCTTTGATTGCTGAGGCAAAGGTCTTGCCAATTCCTTATCTTTTATTAGTCTCTTTTGCCATCGCCCTTGGACTAGGTGCCATATCCAGTATCATACCAGCTAGAAGAATATCAAAGCTTGATCCAGTTGAGGCATTAAGGGAGGTATAGAAAAATGGTTGAGGTAAAGGAAGTGACCAAATCATATGGAGATATAACCCCTATTGAAAATATAAACCTTCAGATCGAAGAAGGTGAGTTTATCTCAATAATTGGCCCGAGCGGCAGTGGCAAAACCACACTCTTAAATGTAGCGGCAGGGCTATTAACTCCCACCCAGGGTGAAGTTATAATTGATGGGATATCGCTTTACAAATTAAACCAACGCGAGAGAGTAGCTTTTAGAAGAAAGAATTTTGGGTTTGTATTCCAGGCATTTAACCTCATCTCTTATCTAACGGCAATTGAAAATATCGAAGTACCACTATATTTGGCTGGTATAAAGGAAAAGAAGCAGGAATACTTAGCCAACGAATTATTGGAAAGAGTTGGGTTAAAAGATAAAGGCAGCCGATTTCCAGCTCAGCTCAGCACAGGAGAGCAACAAAGGGTTGCCATTGCCAGGGCTTTAGCTAATAACCCAAGGGTTATTTTTGCTGATGAGCCGACAGGCAACCTGGACATAAAAACTGGTACTGTCAAAAGTTTTATGAAAGAAATTAGCTTTATGCCAAACGGCGATCTCCCTTAAGTCCTTTGCTGGCTTGAGCTTGAGCTATACAGGGCTCCGCTCAAACCAGCAAAAAAAGGGGAGGCAAGTCACATTCACTAAAACACTTGAGAATAAAGAGTTTAGGAGAAAATTAGTAAAAAACTTTTGACATTACTTAAAAACTGGAAAGGAGGTAATATGTCATATGAAGGAACTAAATGAAAGGGGCGTAACTATTTTATTGGTCACACATGACTCAGAGATGGCAAATCTTGCTCAAAAGAAGATAAAACTTGTTGATGGGAGGCTATTACCATGAAGAATAAAGAGGTTATAGTTCTGGTTCTCTGTGCGCTTTTTCTTTTCATTGCTTTCGCTATCAGGACATGGCTAACAGACGAAAACTTAAATTTAACCACTACAGCTGAAAAGTCAGAAGAAAGCAAACAAGTGGCAGTAGAAAGCAAAAGCCCAGTGGTAGCTGAGAATCCACAAATATCCAAAAGTAAGGGGTTAAAGGTAATTGCTGAGAAAGTAGCTGCTGAACAGATATCAGAAGATGAAGAGCTGAAGACAGGTCCAATTAACCTGGGCAGGTTTATTGGACAGGTTGTCTATGATAAAGAGAAGGATTATTACTTTCTTGAGCTAAAAGGGGCACGATTCCCATTTAAAACTTCACCTATCCAGGCCCAGGAGGTGTTACTGGAGGCTCCTGGAAAGAATAAATTAGAGAAAAATACCTCACTTCTTTATGGAATATTAGGAGAGGGAGTTCTGCACGTTACACTACTTATAAATCCAGATGAGGAAGATGATGTAATGCCCGCTGCTGTTGATATAGCGCGATATATACAAATTGTTAATCCAAAAAAGTTCGCCGGTATCGCCTATACAAAAGCGGGAGGTAAGTTAGAACAATCTGTTGTAAAGGGTTCTCAAATTCAGTCTCTTGAGGATGCAAGCTCCGAGACTCCAATAATTCAGATAAAGGGACCTAAAAGCGAGGGTAGCAAGACAAGAGTATTGGTTATTGAAGGGGGTAAAGTAATTGTTGAAGGAAAGACCTACGAGGATGTTTACAAGGCAGCAGACCTTATCTGCATAACACTTCTGAAGATGCTTTGTGGCAGTCCAGAATGTCCTGATGCAGCCGTATGTGCAACAGGGGGAGATTGTGGTTGTTAGATAATGGAAGGCACGGCATGGCCTATCAAGATGAAGAAACGAGTAGTAGTAGCTATGAGTGGCGGTGTAGATTCCTCAACTGCCGCTTGTTTATTGAAAAAGGAAGGCTACGAAGTCATTGGAGTTAGTTTGAAGCTTTTTAGTCAAGAAGAAGATGAGGAATTTACTAGATATGGTTTTGGCTGCTGTGGTATCCAAGGAATAGATGATGCAAGAAATGTTGCTCAAGAAATAGGTATTCCTTTTTATGCGCTTAACTATGAGAAAGAATTTGAAGACAAAGTGATTGACTATTTCTCTCGAGAGTATGAAAATGGGCGAACTCCTAATCCCTGTATTGTCTGCAATGAGAAAATAAAATTTGGTAGTCTTCTCAAAAAAGCTAAAAGTTTAGGTGTAGAGTATCTTGCTACTGGTCATTATGCTCGGATTGAATACGATAATTTAAGCAAAAGGCATCTTCTCAAAAAAGGAAAAGATAAAGAAAAGGATCAATCATATTTCTTGTTTTCACTTTCCCAAGAACAATTGTCTCACTGCTTTTTCCCTTTAGGGGACTATATAAAAAGCGAAGTAAGAGGATTAGCCAAAGAATTCGGTTTAAAGGTACACAATAAACCCGCTAGTCAGGAAATATGTTTTATCAACACGAATTATCACGAGTTTCTTAAAATACGGATTAGTTCGAATAAATCTCAAATTAAGTCAAATGGTTTTCAGCCTGGACCAATTGTGGATACTAAAGGGAAAGTTTTAGGTGAACACGGGGGGATTGCTTTTTATACTGTCGGACAAAGAAAAGGAATTGGTGCACATAAAAAGCCGTTTTATGTTATTGCTATTAGCAAAGAGAAAAATACCATTATAGTAGGAGAAGAAAAAGAACTTTATCGAGATGTTTTAATTGCAGAAAATATTAATTGGATAGATAGAGAGAAATTATTAAAATTAATAAAAGTAAAGGCAAAAATAAGATACAAATATCCAGAAAGTGAAGCTACGATTTTTCCTCTGATTGAGGGGAAGATTAAGATAAGGTTTGCTCGACCTCAAAGGGCAATTACGCCAGGCCAGGCGGTGGTATTTTACAACGATGATACCGTGATTGGTGGTGGCTGGATATGTTGAATTTAAAGTTAAAGAAATTAAAAAAGATTTTGAGAGATATGGAAGATGTTTTAATTGCTTATTCTGGGGGAGTGGACTCGACTTTTTTACTTAAAATAGCAAAGGAAACTATTGGGAATAAAGTCTTGGCAGTAACTGCTAAATCTGAAACTTATCCCAAAAGAGAATACAACCAGGCAAGGAAAATAGCTCGAAAATTGAAGGTTAGGCATTTAACTATTACTACAAACGAATTATCAAATTCCTGTTTTATTGCTAATTCAACCAGCCGCTGCTACTATTGTAAAAAAGAACTATTTACTAAACTCAAGCAAATTGTCACATCTAGAGGTATAAATTATATTGCTGATGGGACAAACTGTGATGATACTGATGATTTCCGTCCGGGGATGAGGGCAGGGGAAGAACTAGACGTGAGAAGTCCTTTAAGAGAGGCTGGCTTAATCAAGGAAGAGATTCGTTTACTTTCTCGTAAGATGAAACTTCCTACCTGGGATAAACCAGCATTTGCCTGTCTTGCCTCTCGATTCCCTTACGGAGACAAAATCACTTTGCAAAAATTGAAAATGGTAGATGAAGCTGAAGATTATTTATACAAGTTAGGAATTAAACAAGTTCGCGTAAGACACCATGTCTGTGCTGAGCGAAGTCGAAGAAATAGCATTGCCCGGATAGAAGTCTCTTTAAAAGATATAATGCCTCTTACTTCTCCAAATATACGGAAGAAGATAGTAAAAAAGTTCAAAGAAATTGGCTATCATTATGTAACTTTAGACCTTCAGGGATATAGAACAGGGAGCATGAATGAGGTTTTAGAAAAAAATGAATCCCGTTAGACTCTTATAAAACAATAATTTTGGAGTTTTACGGGGAAAGAAAATTTTTAATAATCAATTAGATAAAATGCAAGTCTGACCAGATGAATCAAACATAGGACAAATTAAGGAGGTAGAAAACAGTGAAAAAGAAAATTTTTAGTGCTGTTGGTGAAAAAGAAGTTACTCGCGCCATTGTCAATGAATTTGCCAAACAATTCTTAAAATATGTGGAAAGCGACTGTCTGATTATAGGTGCAGGACCCGCAGGCCTAATGGCAGGCAAGGAACTGGCAAAAGAGAAACTAAAAGTTTTAATTGTGGAAAGAAATAACTACCTTGGGGGAGGATTCTGGATTGGCGGCTATTTGATGAATAAAGTGACTGTGAGAGAGCCAGGGCAAGAAGTTCTTTCTGAATTAGGCGTTCCATTTAAAGAAGTTTCAAAAGGCCTTTATGTTGCTGATGGGCCACATGCCTGTTCAAAACTGATTGGCGCTACCTGTGATGCTGGGGTAAAATTTGCCAATATGACTGTATTTGATGATGTTGTTTTACGAGAGGAAAATCGAGTAGCAGGAGCAGTGATTAATTGGACACCTATACAAGCATTACCAAGAGAAATTACCTGTGTTGACCCAGTTGCTTTAGAGTCAAAGATAGTTATTGATGCTACAGGCCATGATGCTTGTGTAGTAAAAAAATTAGAAGAACGTGGAATAATCAAAACTGTAGGTTTTGGAGCGATGTGGGTAGAGAGGTCTGAAGATTTGGTTATAGAGCATACAGGAGAAGTACATCCAGGTTTAGTCGTTTGTGGTATGTCGGTAACTACAACTTATGGCCTTCCTCGGATGGGTCCAACATTTGGAGCGATGCTACTTTCAGGTAAAAAAGCAGCAGAAATTGTTAAGAAGAAATTAAAGAAATAATTATGCAGTTGCGTACACATCTCCCATTTTTTATCTATCTTTACAATGGTGGAAGAACAGAAAGCTTAAACCTTGATGGAATCTCTCAATATCTAAAAAATCTCTTCAAAAGAAGTAAAATTCAAATAAGAGATGATTTTATAGCCTATTATCTTTCTGGATTGTCTTCTAAGGAAAAAGAGAAGGTGATAGATACTTTAGCCAGAGAGATGGCCAGAATCAAGGTTCGGAAAATAGAAGATAAGGATGTAGTCTTTGAGCCTCTAGGGGGAGAAATCGAATACGAGAAGAAAAGAATATCTGATCCTAAAAAGAAATCATTCGGTATTTTATACGATGGTTTTAAGCTTATGACGATTTTTTCCGAATTAATTCCCCAAGAAGAATCTGATTTTAACCATTGTCATATTATTTTCACTAATCAGCTTTTTGGCACCTGGGATGAAGGAGATATGCGATATCATGCACGGGTTAGTATCTATGGATTCCCATCAATTATTTCTACTACTGGAATAGTGGAAGCACCGGCTAAGCCCAGAGAATTTTATCTGAAAAAACAAATGGGTATTGATATTACTACCTTAAAAGAGGAATTTGCAGGTAGATTTGTTGATTATGACGATTCCCGTATGAGCGAAGTAATGAAAGGCTATCTCTTGCAGGCAATATTTTATCATATAACTGGAAATCCTTTCTGTGGGGATAAAGATTGTAGACTTTACAATGCTCACTGGCAGGAAGAAGTCATTCAAGCACAGCTGGATAGCAATAATGAATTTTGTCAAAAACATCAAGAAATCATAGCCCAGATTAGAGCAGGAGATGAGTTAAAAATGTAAATCCAAAGAGTATGACCATCATTACCGCTAAGATAGAACCTGCCACGGACAGGATCAACTACTTTTTCGGCCATCTTACTCCATCTCCTTATCTTTCTATTTTTATTTGTCTATCCCTTTAGATAATCAATGAATATTCACCTTCCTTAGTCTTAGCATTGGTGACCACACTTACAGAGCTGGAAGCCATGGCTATCTCGGCTATAACCGGGTGAAGCAGTCCCAGAATAGCTATAGGAATGGCAGCCATATTGTAGCCAAAAGCCCAGTAAAGGTTTTGTTTAATCTTTCTAAAAGTAGCCCGAGAAAGTTTTATGGCGCTGACTACCCCGGACAGATTCCCACTAACTAGAGTTACATCTGATGCTTCGATGGCAATATCGGTGCCGGTGCCAATAGCTATACCCACATTAGCCTGAGTTAAGGCGGGAGCATCGTTGATCCCATCTCCCACCATAGCCACTGTCCCTACCTCAGCCTGGAGCCTTTTTATCTCATCTACCTTACCCTCGGGTAGAACCTCAGCCAGAACCCGGGAAATACCTACTTTCTTAGCTATAGCCTCCGCGGTACGTCGGTTGTCGCCGGTGATCATAGCGGTCTCTATACCCATCTTCTCCAGCTCTCCTATAGCCTTGGCGGAGTCTTCCTTTAAGGTATCAGCTACCGCTATTACTCCAGCTATTCTGCCATCGGTGGTTACCAACATGGCTGTTTTAGCTTCTTCTTCCAATCGCGCGAGTTCGGCCTCCATAAGGCCAGCACCTCTGATCTGAACCACTAACTTCCTGCTGCCCACTAAAGTCTCTTTTCCATCAAGCTTAGCCTTTACTCCTTTGCCGGCAACTGCCTCAAAGCCTTCAGGCTCAACAAGATTTATCCCCTTTTCCTCTGCTTCTTTTACCATAGCCTGTCCCAGTGGATGCTCAGACCCTATCTCTACACTGGCCGCCAGACGAAGAACCTCCTCAGCCTTAAATCCATCGGCAGGTATAACATCGGTTACCCCGGGCTTTCCCTTGGTAATGGTCCCTGTCTTATCGAAGACCACCGTGTGAACATCTTTGAGGGTCTGAATAGCTGCTCCTTCCCGGATAAGAATACCATTCTCAGCTCCCATACCGCTCCCCACCATCAAGGCAGTGGGAGTAGCCAGTCCCAGGGCACAGGGACAGGCAATAACTAATACGGCTACGGTGGCAAAGATGGCCAGGGTAAATATTCCCAGGGAGGGATTAACCCAGGGGAGAAAAGATCCGGCCCACAGGCCTATCACTTTTAAAACATCGGGAAAGATGAGCCAGAAAATAAAGGTCAGAGCTGCTACTATCAAGATGGTAGGGACAAAGTAGCTGGTTACCTTATCAGCGAATTCCTGGATAGGGACTTTGGATCCCTGACACTCCTCAACCATTTTAATTACCTGAGATAAGAAAGTATCCTTTCCTACTTTAGTCGCCTTCACCTTGAGCAAGCCCTGCTGGTTTACCGTAGCTCCAATAGCTTCATCGCCGGCTCTCTTTCGTACGGGCATGGACTCCCCGGTAGCCATAGATTCATCAATAGCACTCTCACCTTCTATTATCTCTCCATCAGTGGGTATCTTCTCGCCGGGACGTACTACCATCACATCCCCCACCTTGACCTCCTCAATAGGAATTTCTTCTTCCTTACCATCTACCAGAATGTGAGCAGTCTTGGCCCCTAATTTCAGAAGCTTCTTAATAGCTTGCGATGCTCTTCCCTTAGCCATAGTTTCTACATATCTTCCTGTTAAGTGGAAGGCAAAAATCATCGCTGCTACCCCGGCATAGTTGGCTATAGGAAAGAAGAAAGTAGCAAAACCGGTAGCATAGGATGCCATTGTGCCCATGGTGATGAGAACATCCATATTAGCGCTTTTGTGGGATATGGCTATCCCTGCAGAACGGAGGGTGGGCCAGCCCAGCCAGAACATAACCGGAGTAGCTAAAATGATCATTCCCAGATCATAAATTAATCTAGAGGGCCAGGCCTGGCCAGTGATCATCTCCGGGATCATCCAGGCAATGATGGGAACGGTAAAACCCCAGGCCCACAGCATTCGTTTTCTGGCCTCGGCTATCTTTCGCTGCTCCTCCCCTACCTCTTCTTCTTCTTCTTCTGCCTCTTTCCCACTCATTACTTGATAACCGGCTTTCTCTATCACCTGTTTTATCTTTTCTGGAGTAACCAAGCTTGAATCATAGGAGATAGCTGCCTTTTCCGTGGCAAAATTAACATTAGCCCCCAGTACTCCCTTGGTTCCTTTAAAAGCTTTCTCGATAGTCTGAGCACAGGAAGCACACCTCATCCCTTTAATTGGTAAATCAGCTTTCTTACTAGCCATTCTACCCTCCCTTTGTTTCTTACTCAATTTATCTAACCACAGCAGCCGCCTCTTTTTTTCTCCCTTATCTTTTTGTATTTCAAAGGATCCTGGTCAAATTTTTCCTTGCAGACCCTCGAACAAAAATAAAAAGTTTTATCCATATACTGGGAAGTTGCCGGGGCCGTCTTCTTGGTAACCTTCATTCCGCATACCGGATCTTTTGCTTTACCAAACATTTATCTCACCTCTTTTCTCTTGTAGATCCAAATCCCAAATGGTTTGGGAAATCATTCAATAAATTTATAGATCGTCTCCATTAACTCTCCAATGATGGGACCACCTCTATTAGATTTGATGGCATCAGTTACACAGCTTTCAATATGGCGCTGCATCACCTTGAGACTTACCTGATCTAAGGCGCGCTGAGCTGCGGTAACCTGATTGATGATGTCAATGCAATACCTTTCTTTTTCCACCATTCTCTGGATTCCCCTAATCTGTCCCTCAATTTTTCTCAATCGAGGTAGAACATCTTTTTTTGTTTCCTCGTTAATTATAGAGCTATACCTCCTTAGATCCTTCTTTGACTTTACTAAACCCTGGTCTTACCTCCATTTTCGAAGAGCACAAGGTTCTTTGTCTTCGTATTTAATTTATACCCTATACCTGTACCTAGTATATAAAGTTTTTAAAAAATGTCAAGGTTTGACAAAACAATATTTGTTATGATATGATGATTGTGGAGGTGATAACAATGTCTACAATTCAATATTCTACTAAGCTTACTCCAGAACAACTAAAGACCCTAAGAAGGATTTCCCAAAAGACCCATATTCCTCAAGCTGTTTTGGTCAGACAGGCTGTAAGCATGCTTATTGAAGAACTAAACAAGAAGGCAGTCTCTTTAAACTTTCTTAGTCTTGCGAAGAAGAAAGTTAAAGAGGATGAAAAGGGACAAATCTATAGCTAAGTGGTTGAAAGAACATAGCCAAAAGATAAAAAAGACTACCTCATGGAAGGAGAATAAATGAAAAAATTAGCTTTGCTTATCTTAACAATATTTGTCTTGTGGGAAGTTATCATTGCTACTCAAGCGAAAGACCCTTCTGTGCCGTATATTAGATTCGATCGAGAGATGCGGAGTTTCGGAAAAATTAATCAAGGAGATAAAGTGACCCGCGTATTCAAAGTAGAGAATGTCGGTAACGCTGATTTAGTTATCCAAAGAGTAAAGTCAACCTGCGGATGTATTGTTACCTCGATTTCTTCGGAAACTATTAAACCAGGTGAAATGGCCGAAATTGAAGTTGTTTTTTACTCAAAACTCTACCACGGGACAGTTACTCAGTCTATCTATGTAGAATCGAATGATCCGCAAATGCCATGTAAGATATTAACTATTTTTGGAGAGATACGACCTTCCTCTCCAGAAATAAATATTTCTATAGATCCTGAGGAATGGAAGTTTTTTGCTCTTCCAGGGGAAGAAACTACTGAGAAAATTATGATTAGAAATGGAGGTCAACAACAGCTAAGGATTAAAGCAATAACTACTTCTTCTTCGCAATATGAGGTTTCTATTCCAACAGATGAAATTAATCCCCAAAGCTATACCGGTGCAACTTTAGAAATAAAGCCGGGCGAAGAGGGTGAAGGCTCGACCGATTATATTTACCTGGAGATAGCCATACTATTTAATACTGAGTTCAAAAAATGATTTTTATGGGCAAATTAAAAATTATCCTTTTTGCGGCGCTCTCACTGGTGATTTTTCTTTTAGGGGCCTTTTCTCAAATATGCTTTAGTGCCAATAATCAAGTAAAGATATATTTCTTTTACTCCCGTGATTGCAAAGAATGTCTGGATATAGAAAATAACTACCTTCCTCGTGTAATCCAAAAATATTCCTCTTTAGTAGAAATAAAGTATTTTGAGATAAACGAGCCTGACAATTACCGATTAATGACAGAATTAGAGGAAAAATATGGAATAATAAAGAACCCTCCGCCAACGATATTTGTTGGAGATAAACTTCTGGATGGCGAAGAGGAAATCCGGGAAAATTTGGAAGAGGTAATCAAACTTTATCTTGACGTAAATGAAGGTAGCTGGCCAGAAGAAAAAAAGTCGGTAAATAAGAGTAGAAAGGGGATTGAGCTGGATAAAATCGTGGAAAAGTTTAAATACCTTGGTATGATTACTGTTGTTGGAGCAGGACTGATTGATGGAATAAATCTCTGTGCTTTCGCTACCATAATAATTTTTGTGCTCTACCTAACCTTCACCGGGTATAAACGCAGGGAGATACTCAAAGTAGGTATAATTTTTGCACTAGCAATTTTCACCGCCTATTTTCTCATAGGGGTGGGTCTGCTCGAATTTGTCCAACGAGCAAAATTCCTACCCACTCTTAGTCAGGTTATTACTCTGGTGTTTGCAATGGGAGCGATTACTCTGGGTTTCTTGAGCTTGTACGACTTTTACAAAATAAAAAGAGGAAAACTAAAAGAGATTACCCTGCAGCTGCCGGACAAAATTAAAGAGAGAATTAAAAAAGCAATCTGGAAAAACTCAAGCCGGAAACATTACCTGGCCAGTGCCTTTATTATTGGTTTCTTTGTTGGCATTCTTGAATTTCCCTGTACGGGGCAAATCTATTTTCCCATCGTACTGGTCTTAAGAGAAATGCCATCCTTACGTATACACGCCCTCTCTTATTTAGTTCTTTATAATCTGATGTTTATTGTTCCCCTGCTGGCAGTTTTTGCTTTTGTCTTCTTAGGTACAACCTCAGATAAATTAATTGGCCTTTTGGAAAAGCATTCAGGGGTCGTAAAAATTCTTACCGCAATTCTATTTTTTACCCTGGGAGCCCTCTTAATACTCTTTAAATTTGGATAGTTCCGGGTGAACTCAAGGAGAGGGAATATGCAGAATTCATTGCTGGTTAAAAAGATAAAAAGAAAAATCAGCGTTACGGATTTTTCACAAAGACAAAAAGTACGCAGTTGTTACCGATTTGAGT
>Ga0209979_1004170_pt1 | contig 12130 bp, 7 predicted proteins | sample AnhtaG_FD_183114 | JGI IMG/M metagenome (GOLD analysis project Ga0209979, IMG submission 183114) | Deep subsurface microbial communities from Anholt, Denmark to uncover new lineages of life (NeLLi) - Anholt_01485 metaG (SPAdes) (version 2) | ecosystem: Environmental > Aquatic > Marine > Oceanic >...
GAGGAAGCCCTTATTAACGTGAAATACATCGGGTATGTCAAATCAGGGAAAAGGGTGGTCGCTTTGATAATTCTCGACGGCCAGACCTATGCTGTTGAATCGGGAGATATCCTCGAGATGGGCGTGGCCATCGGAGAAATTACTTCCGATGACATGGAAATATTTGACCAAGGCTCCGAGCCGAAAAGGATTACCCTAGAAGGAGAAAAGCCATGAAAAAAATGGCATTTTTATCCATAGTTTTGTTTATCTTGGCGTTATCGGGTTGTTCCCCGTTCAATCAGAATTACAAATTGGCAACAGAGGCAGCTGGCAATAAAAATTGGGATGAAGCTATCGAGTATTATGAAAAAGCTATTCTTGAGGACCCGAGCAATGCTGCTTACAGATTGGCCCTCACCCGGGCAAAGATTTTGGCCAGTTATACCCATGTTTTTAAGGCTAGAAACCTTGCTGCTGCAGGAAAAAAGGAAGAGGCTTTGGCTGAATACCAAAAAGCTCTTTCTTACGATCCGAACAATCGAGCGATCATGGTAGAAGCCCAATTGTTGACGGCAAAAGAACAAGAAGTGCCAGAACCGGCAGAAATCAAGATAGAGTCCCCGGTTAAACTGCAAGTGAACGCCCAAAAGCTCAGTTTGAATTTCATGCACGACAGGGTCAAACTGAAAGCTATCTTTCAGGCCCTCGGAAAACACGCCAAAATTAACATCCTATTCGATGAATCGTTCAAAGATATTCCCTATTCGGTCGATCTAACGGATAGGACTTTCGAGCAGGCCCTCAATTCTCTATGCATGGCCACAAAAAATTTCCACAGGGTCATCGATGAAAGATCCCTCATTATCGTTCCCGATTTGCCAGCCAAGAGGATCCAGTACGAGTTGACTGCTGTTAAAACCTTTTACCTGTCCAATATAAAGGCTGAGGACCTTCAAGCTTCCCTTTTGCCGATATTGCGATCTCAGTTCAGAGCGCCTCAGTTTATGGTGGATAAAAACCTCAATTCCATCACACTCAGGGATACACCGGATGTGTTGGAACTGGCTGGTAAGTTGATCAAACTATGGGATAAGCCCAGAGGGGAAGTCGTGATTGATTTGGAAATCATGGAAGTGTCCCGGCAAAAGCTCAAAAAGTTCGGTTTGGAGCTCGACCAATATGTCATGGGATTGGGGTACGGCGGCGGGGAAAATCCTCCTACAGATTCCGGATGGTTTGACCTTTCCAAAATAGACTTTTCAAAAAAAGCCAACTTTCAGGTCACCATGCCTTCGGCCTTCCTGAATTTTTTAGAATCCGATCAGGATACCAAAATCATCGCCCAACCCAGACTCAGAGGAATCGAGGGCGAAGAGATGAGTTACTTGGTCGGAGACAAAATACCCATCCCGAGGACCTCTTTTACACCTTTTGCTGCTGGGGGTATTCCCCAGCAACCGATCACTTCTTTCGACTATGAGGATGTGGGCATCGACATCAAGATAACGCCGAGGATACACTTCGAGGGAGAAATCACCTTGGAATTGGAGCTGAACGTCAAATCTGTCGGCGGCACAGGAATAGCAGACATCCCGATTATCAGCACACGGGAAATAAAGAATGTCATCAGACTAAAGGATGGGGAGACAAACCTGCTGGCTGGATTGTTGAAAGATGAAGAGAGAGTGTCGGCAAAGGGGATCATCGGCCTCAAGAGCATCCCTATCCTGGGAGGCCTTTTCTCGAGCACGGAAAAAACCGTCCAACAGTGGGATGTGTTGATGACAATAACGCCATACATCATCAGGTCTATCCCTTTGACCGAGGATGATTTAAAACCGCTATGGATCAACCTGGGATCCTCGTTTGCCTCTTCAGAAAGAACAGGTGCAGGTCGGGAACCAGATCTGGATGCCCTAGCTAGAACAGTTCAGGAACCAGATCTGGATGCCCAAGCTAGAAGAAGAGCTGGGCAGAATCGAGTTTCTCTATCCCCAGGCAATTTTGAGATCACAGAAGGGCGGGAATTTCGGGTGAGCGTTGTCGTTCAATCTGCTGAGGAAATAAGCAGTATGACATTAAATCTATCTTTTAATCCTCAAGTTTTAGAACTCAAACAGGTTGTCCAAGGCAGCATCGCGACCCGGCTGGGACAGGATGTTCCGTTTTTGCAAAATATCGATAATTCTTCAGGGACGTGCACGATAGGATTTTCCAGCACAGATGTTGCCAGAGGTTTCAAGGGTTCAGGTAGAGTTGCAAGCTTGGTTTTCGAATCTATCGCCAAAGGGGACAGTCCCTTATCCTTTTCCAGTGTTTCAGCCAATAGTCCGACCGGAGCAGCTATCCAGTTCGAAACACCAGAGGGCCGGGTAAGAGTCCGTTAGCGTGAAAGCGAATTGACTTCTCCCCTCCATTTCGGCTAAAATCTTTGCCACCGGCGGTGTAGCTCAGGTGGTTAGAGCATACGGCTCATATCCGTAGTGTCGGGGGTTCAAGTCCCTCCACCGCCACCATTTTTATTACGAGAGCCCCTTTCTAGCCTGGATTATTTATGAAAAATGCCGATGAAAATATAAGGATACTATGAGGATAATATTCTGATATTGCTGGAATAATAAGAAGTATCGGCATTTTTTTGAATAATTCAGGCTAAGGCAAAATGCGATCGTGTATGCTGTGGTGGAAAATCTGCGCTTCAAGGTATTTTATTTGGATTTTTTAGGGAATCGCGGATAGATCAAAGATCATGGTTTTAGAAGCCGTTAAAGAAACGATCAGGAAACATAATCTCCTGGAAAAAAAGGATACTGTCATCATTGCGTTTTCGGGAGGTCTGGACTCCACGGGATTGGTGGCCATTTTTCTGGAGTTACGAAAAGAATGGCTCCTCGATCTATTCCTGGGGCATTTCAATCACAGGCTTCGCCCGGAGTCCGGTGAGGATGAACAGTTTGTCAGAAAAATCGCACGGGAACATGCCCTTCCTTTGTTTGTCGCTTCTGAAGATGTTCGCTCGTTTGCCAAACAAAATCGAATGAATTTGGAAGAGACGGGTCGAATGTTGCGGTATGATTTTTTATCGAAGACAGCTCAAAAAATCGGCGGGGCCAAGATTGCCACAGGCCACACTTTGAATGATCAGGCCGAGACGTTTTTTCTGCGCATGATGAGGGGGAGCGGGCGAAAGGGATTGGGGAGCATTTCGCCGGTTGTTGAGGGACGGATCATCCGGCCTCTTTTATCCGTGGAAAGGAAAGATATTGCAAAGTATGTGGAAAAGAAAGGGTGGGAATTTCGGGAGGATGAGAGTAATCTTGATCGAAGTTTTGCCCGAAACAAAGTGCGCCTCGATCTGATTCCCTACATCCAGGAAAATTTCGAGCCGAACATCGTTCGGCGTATCGGGAAAATCGTTTCGATCCTTCAAGAGGAAGAAAAACTTCTGAGAAAATGGGCCAGCCACGAAGCCAAAAAGGCTGTTTTGCTCAAAGGTGGAAAAATTCGCCTGGACTTGAATTTTCTGTCGACTCTGCCACTAGGATTGGCCAGGCGAGTTGTCCGCGATTTTATCCAGAAGATCAAGGGAGACTTGAGGGAAATCTCGTTCGAGGACGTCGAGGCCCTTTTGAATTTGGAGGAAGGGAAAAGCTTCCAATTGACTAAGGAGCTTCTATTAAAGAGGGATAAAGGTTTTGTTTTTTGCAGACCTGAGCTTCCTGAAAGGATCACTTATGAGCATGAATGGGATGGTTCTTCTCCGTTGATCCTTGAAGAGCTGAACATGATGATCAAGGCTGATAAGGTAAAACGACCACAATCACTTGCCTTTAATGATAACAATAAAGCTTACCTAGACGGGAAAAATATCCGATTTCCTTTGCAGGTCAGGAGTCGGCAGGAGGGGGACAGATACCGGCCTTTGGGGGCGCCGGGTCACAAAAAACTCAAAGAGATCATGCGGGCGAAAGATATCCCTCTGACAGAAAGAGAAAAAAAACCGGTGTTTTTATCCGGAGATGAGATTGTCTGGGTCCTCGGCCTTCCCGTGGCAGAGAAGTTCAAAATCAGCGATAAAACAAAAGAAGTCTTAGCGTTAACCGTTACGCCGTATGATTAGAGATGGTTTTCTCGCCAGATTTCGAAGACGAGAAAGGCCCAAAGCTGATGGGAGAAATTCTCCCTTTTTTCGGTGTGAATCCCTTGGTCATCGGGCCCCCGATGTGCCAAGGTCTCACACATTATTCCTCAGGAACGATATCGATTTCAAAAAAGACACCTAAAAACCTTTTTTCCTTGCTTGTTTCTGTCTCAAAGTAGGGAATAGAGCCCTTGGCGGCGCTGATTTTGATCCGGTAGAGATGGAGTGCCTTGATCTTGAAGGGTTTCACGGGGGAGAAGCTCAGTGTTCCTCTCTGTTTTGTGCCAAGAGTGATCCTTTTTTTCTGTCTCCCCACTTGAACCGTGATTTCGTTCCTCATCCTTGGATTGTTCAGAAGATGGAAGTCGAGTCGCTTAACCGGGTAATATGTTTTGAGGATTATTTCTGAGGTGGAGGGACCTCTTGTCCAGAATCCCCTTTTTTCCAAATCGGATTTTTTGATCCTGCGGTAGAAGTTATTATCCAGAAAATGGAGCCAGCCGATGTTGGGTTGGATGCCAACCTCTTGACGGAAGGCCCAGGGATTGGTGTTGGTGGGGAAGTTGTTCACCAGCGTCATCTCAACCGGCAAAGCTTTAAACGGAAACTTTTTTACGTGCATGCTTGGATAGTGTGAGTGGGAATAGGGGCTTATAAGTATAGGTGCGATAAAAACGGCGGCCATGATCCAGATCACAACAAAGTCTCTGATTTTACGTTTTTCTAAAGGAAGAAAAAGAAACAAAGGAAAGATATTCAAAAAATACCTGTTGGCAAGCGTTCCTCCTCCACCCCCATAGTTATCCGGCATGAAAACGATGTAAATCAGTATCTCAGCGAAGATGGCCCCGAGGATAAGCCACCGGAGGAATTGTTTTTTTTCCAAAAAGAAAAGGATTAGGAAAAAAAAGGCTGGGAAAAAGTACCACGTTATCCCAGTGAAGCGGCCGAAGAAGTAATAGAAAAAGTTGTAAGAGATAAACTTGGCAGGCAGAAGGTGTTTTTCTGCGTAGCCGTCTGATGTCATCTCCTGTGTCTTGATCGAATCGAACGTGATATCCGCTTTCTCGAGCGGGTAGGAATACAGGAAGGTCTTTCTTTCTCCACCCTGGTAATTCCATTCGCCGGTGACCATGTAGTTTGTACCCCAAAATATACCCGAAGTAATCAGGAAACAGAGGATGATCAGGAAAGTTTTTAAAATCTTTTTTTTATACAGCGAGTACAGGACGATCGGTCCGAGTAAGACAATATTAGGAGGTTTGGAAAAGACGGCGATTCCGATCAATAAGCCGGCTAGATAGTCTGTCCCGTTCGATTGAAGGAAGGCACGAATTTTGCTCGGTGGCCTATCGTCATTGTCGTTTGGTTTTGGGATTTTGTGTTTGTACAGCCAGAGGAAGAGGATGGTGAACACCAGGAATAGGTTGAAGAAGTCCGGGCTGATCCATAGGCAGTAAACCCATGCAACAGATGCAAACAGAAAGGAAAGAACAGTGATGAGGGAAAGAGAAGAGGGATTGGAAAGGGAAAAATAGGCATGACCCATCAATAACAGCAACAAAAGAAGCAAGGAATGGAATACAAGAGCGCCGTTTGCTCCAAATACTTTGACAAACGGAGCGGCAAAAAGGGGATAAGCAAATGATTTGGCATAAAAGAGTTTTCCTTCACGAGCTTTTTTTAAAAAAATCCCCAATGGTCCGGATGGAAAGGCTTCGTAATAGCGGAGCAGGTCCCTTTTTGTGTATTCCAGATCCCCGTCCTTAGCGAGGCTTTGGGCCATTGAATAGTATACGGCTTGATCGTCAAACAGAAAGCCCTGATGGATGGCGGGAAGGTTGGCAAAAAGAGAGAAGCCAAGGAAAACGGCAAATATAAGGAAGATCGCTGTGAGACTCGGATTATTTTTGAGAAGCATATGGTACACCAATACCATAGAAAGGGTAAAAATTCAATAAAGCCGGAATGCCGGCTTCGCCACCAAAGGACATTCCTCAACCATTTGCAGGACGGCGAAAAAAGAGGGGAATCCTTTTAGGCAAATATTCACTTTGACGGCTAGCCTTGAACGATGAATGGAATCAACAAAAGGATGAGAAGGAAAGGAACAAAATCATCGCTTCTATCACCTTTAGCGGTTATTGACGGGCAGTGATATAATTAGCATATCATGTTAAGTAAAGACAATTGCGGTAGATAAGGAAGGGCAATATTTGTTGAATTCATGACAAAAAATGGCAAATTGAAACGGACAAGCTTAGATAGAAATGATAACTCTATCATTTGCAACGAGTTAAAAATGTATGCTTGTGGTATGAAATTTGCTGTTATATATAATAAAATATGAGTATGTATTGAGTCTACGATGAATGAAATCTTGCAATATGGACGGAGAATGTTTAGAATCAGCACACAAAGGCAAGAAAAAATAATAAAGGGAAAAAAAATGGGAAAACTTCGACAAAGAGGGTACACGTTTATCGAGGTTTTGGTTGTGGTGGGAATCTTAGGAATGATTCTCGCCGCACTTTATCCCAACATCATGAACACATTGGAAACACGAGGGATAGAGAATTCGGCAAGAAATATCCTGACCACGATGCAAAGGGCTAAGTTTCAGGCGGTGAAAACCAAACTCAACCATAGAGTCGGCTTTTTGGATGATGATGGTGTCTGGTTCTATTTTATCGAGAGGGAAGACCCACCGGGGACTTGGAGCACCATGCCGGGATTCATAGGGAAAGAGATCCCTGAAAAACTGATCGTATCCCTCAATTTTCCGGATGTTACCGGGGTTCCATCCAAAGGAGTCGTTTTTTCCCCGTTGGGATTCATTACCAACTTCGACACAAATCTTAACAGCATCAGTCTCCAGAGTGATAAACTGAGGAGGCAAGGACAGCCAGATTTGAGAGTTGTAGCTGTTTTTGCCGGAGGGTCAGTCCATTATATCAAAACAGGAAGTTAGCCATGAATTTGATCAAAAAAAGAAAAAATGAAGGATTCTCTCTGGTTGAAGTGCTTGTCGGGCTTGCTATTGTGGCCATAGCTCTGCTCGGCTTGTCGCAGATCTTCACCTACAGTGTGATGACCAATGCCCGGGCAGAGAGAATGTCGAACGCGACCTTTCTTGCTCAGCAACAGATCGATTATCACAGAAACTTGACGGCCGATGAACTGAATACTCTGACAGCTGGGGCCAACGATGAGCAGATCGATGTCAACCTTGACGGATCGATCGATTACCGCAGGGTGACCGAGATTCAAGCAACCGGGCTTTCCTGGGAGATCCGTGTTCTTGTTTTTTCGGCGGAACAGCTGACCACAGACGTGAGCAATCTCGTCCTGGATCCTCAACAGTATGATGTCAAAGCCAATGTGAGTACGATCATCAGCCGTTGATTTGTTCTAAAAATTTTATAAATCGAGATTAAAATGAAAGAAAAAAAATTAAGACGAAGGGGCTTCACTCTTGTGGAGTTGCTAGTGGGGAGCACGATTTTATTAGTGGTTGTCCTGGCCACCTTATCCTTGTACAGGACGAGCAACCAGATCGCAGTGGACCAGCAGCAATACGCGGAATTGCAGCACGATGTGCGATCAGGTATGTATTTCATCTCCAGAGATACCAGGATGGCAGGGGTGGGCATGCCCATCGAGTTTTATGGTTATGCCTTGGAAGGCGTGGATAACGAGAACCAGGGTGCCGTTGTGGAGCCGGACAGGTTGGTGGTCATGGGGAATTTCGATGAACCCTTGAATTTGAGGATATCCAACTATCAGGGTTCGGCCGCTAACCTGGCAGTTGTCGACTTCAGTTTTGAAGAGTTTCAATATCCCGATGAATTTTATGAAAACAAAACGGTCCTCATCATCCCCAATCCCAGCTCAGGTTGTTTATCAGCGGAAGCAAGAACGATAACCCATGTCACGCATGATGCGACGGGCCAGAATGAAAAATTGAATTTTTCTCCTGGTTTGTCCCCAGGTGTCAATCCCCCCGGCGGATTATCCGGGACTTGCTCCAGTTCCAATGACTATGATGGGGGTATGGTAACCTTCATCAACGTGAATGAATACTGGTTGGATGTCACAGGGAATTATCCGGGATTGACCGCTGGAACGGATGGGTACATCGGAAACGGTGAAGGAAATGTCCTGTACCTGACAATGAACGGTTTGCATTATCCGTTGGCCACAAACGTGGAGAACCTGCAATTCGAGTACAACGGGGATTTTGATGACGACGGTCTCCTTGATGGATTCGTAGAATGGCAGTCGACCTGGACGGGTGACATCGCGATGGTCAGCCGCGTCCGCCAGATCAGAATCTGGGTTCTAGGCCGGACGCCGAATCCCTTCGTTAGCGTGGGTGCCAATCCCCCGGCCAATGTCCATTTGTACAGAAGGCCCACGATAGCCAATAGTCCAGGAGCGACCGATGACGATAAACATAAAAGATTTTTGCTCGAATCCACGGCCAATATCAGGAATCTATCTTTGAATATATACAACACAGGAACACGATAAATTAAGGAAAGTGAAAATGATGAATAAACTCCGGTTTCAAAATAAACAACGAAAGCCCGGCCGGGAAAAAGGCTCGGGATTGATCGTGGTTATCCTCGTGATGTCATTCCTCGTAACGGTCGGGATTGCCGTGATCACTGTGACCGGAGTCGGTTCACGGGTGGCAGGGAATCTCCGCGCACAGCATCACGCCTTCAATGCGGCTGAAGCTGGGTTCGATGTAGCATGGATTGCCATTGAGGATTTATTCCTCGTTGAAGCATGGACAAGTTTTGATGGCCATTATTTGGTGGACCCGACCGGTATCGACCTTCCGCTGGATGTCAATTATTTCCGGAAATTGACGGACTTGGAATTGCTGACTTTGCTGGATTCCAATGACGACGGAACACCCGACTTCAGCAATATCATCTTCTTCAAGCAGGAATTTATTTCTGCCCAAGGAGGAGGAACCGACCCCCGGTATACGTATACAGCTTTTTTGATCGATGACGAACGCGGGGGCGGCGTTTCCGATCCCGGCGATGTGCTTCTTGTCTGTATCGGAACAGCCGGAACAGGACCGACGATGTCCACATCCCGGCTTGAAGTCGTGTTGGCAGTAGAACTCAATTGATAGATTGGAATAGATTTAGAAAAGGAAGAATAAAATATAGAAAAGGAAGAGGGGAAAAATGACAAAAAAAACAAAAATCAAATTACTAATCCTCCCTTTGGTCGTGATAATCGCTTTTGTTGCCATGTATCTTCGTGCTCAACAGCAGTGCAATGAATACACAGGCACGTTCACCGAAGATTTCAGCACACTCACGTATAAGGATCATGAGTGGTGTTCTGTGCGGAATTGGACACCCGCTCCGATCACTTTGAACTATTTGGGCGCCAACTTCGAGGTCACAGAGCCTTCGGGCATGGGGGCAAGGATCTATGTATGCGATTCCGGTGATTTCGACGGGGATGGAATGCCGGATTTGATCGGATTGGACATTACCACCGATCCGAACAACCGTTTGATCCTGATCCGGAATCAATATACGGATGTAAACGGGGATGGCCAGGATGATGACGGCGTTGTGTTTTTGATCGACGAAACAGAAGTGTATGAGCAGGGTAACCACCTCGATGTCGGTCCTGCGTCCATCTCAACCGGCGATTACAACGGCGACGGCCTGCTAGATTTTTTCTTCTACAAAAACCTGAGTGATGAATTCGGCTACACGCAGTTTTTAGCCGCAATGTACATCAATGTCGGAACTGCGACTGATCCTGATTTCAACACTTATAACGTGTTGCCGAGCCTGGATTTCACCAGTGAATTCATGAGCGCAGGTATCTACGCCAACTGGGCCGCCGACCACTTGGCCTCCGTGGATATCGACGGGGACACGGATGTGGATCTTCTCGTCATCAGCCAGGATAAGATATTTCTTATCAGAAACCCGGGCCCGAGCAATTTCAATCTGGGTGACTTCACCATCTCGGAGTTGAATTACGATCAGCCCACAGGATTCACCGCCGGAAGAGGCGGATCATCGGTCGATGCGGCAGATTTCGATAAGGATGGTGACATCGATGTGATCGGCGCCACGGTGATGGATGTCGACCACCTCGTCTATTACGAAAACGACGGAACGGGCTTTTTCACGCGGAGCGAGATCCCGATCCCCGTTCCTGAATGCACCGGAACCGTCGCCACGGTTGTCGCGGATTTCAACAATGATGGCTGGGTGGATATATTCGCGGCAAACGACCGCTGGAACGCGGGCAACGAAGCCCACATGTACATTTGGAAAAACCTAGGATTGGTAGAAACCTCCCCAGGAGTTTTCAAGCCGGATTTTCAGTTCCGGTGTTTAAACGATTGCCTGCCCATCCTGCCCGATCCCCATGACGTGGATATGAGTGCCATGGTGGATTATGACCAGGATGGCGATATGGATGTGGTATTGGCTGATGCTAACCATTCAGGAGATTATTTCCTGATCCGGAACGATTTGGCGGGCGTTTATGCCCTGAACGGAGAAGCCCGCTCGCTCGATGTATCCGGAGGCCTTGATCAAAGCCAGTATGCTGTCACTCAGGTCCGCATGACGCGGATTGAACAAAGGGTAGAGGGAGGTTCCAGCACAGGCCTTTCGGTCGAGTTTTATGTCTCCAACAACGGCCGTGATTGGGAGTTGTACACAACATTCCTGGAGAACGACATTCACACTCAGAACGATCTCCCGTGGCACACGTTCAATCATTATGGATCTCGGCTGTATTGGAAAGCCCTCCTTTCAGCAGGCGAAGACATCATGGCTGAATACGAAGACGCCTCATTCGAAACTCCCGCTATTTCAGAGGTGTCATGGGAATTTATCTATGTCGACAGGAGAGAGTACTCTCGCACGTCAGTTATCATCACAAATGTTGAGGATAACGGCGAAACCAGGAAATTTGTTATTGGCGGAACGTTTTATTTTCCCGGTTGGCAGGGGCACTTGAGGGCCTATGACGTGACCGATATGCTTCCCGATACTTCTTCCGATTCCATCCTCCGCACCGTTACTCGTTCAGACCTCTCGGCTACAGATGGAAGGGAGATCGTTGCCGCAGGAGTCACGGTCGAGTGGGATGCCGGCGAATTGTTGGACAATCGATCCGCGGGTAGCCGGACGATTTATACGGCCGTGCCTGCAGGCCTAGGAACTGGTTTTGACAGGATGGATTTCACGACGGGCAATGTGGCCACTCTCGGACCAATCCTCCAGGATGTGAACAACGATAACGAAGGCTTGATCGATTTTGTCAGAGGGGAAGGCAGGTATTGGAAACTGGGAGATATCAATCATTCCAACCCGACCGCTGTCGGACCCCTGGATGGAGATCCAGGATATATGGGTTCAGGATACGACGCCTTCCTCACCGCACACGAGAACAGACGCAAGGTGGTCTATGTCGGTGCCAATGACGGGATGCTTCACTGCTTCGATGCCCTCACCGGGGAAGAGATATGGGGTTTTATCCCGAATAACCTTCTTCCCAAACTGAAGAACATGTGGGCGGTCGACTCTGCCACAGGAGAAAGATTTTTTACGCGAGATTATTTTGTCGACGGAAGCCCAGTGAGCGCAGATGTTTACATCGATAAAGACGGGGACAACAGCAGAGAATGGATAACGATCCTCGTTTGCGGGCAGGGGCCGGGATATGGTACCCGCCAGGGAGGAGGATTGAATTATTACTTCGCTCTGGATGTGACCGATCCGTACGATCCTCAGCCCTTGTGGGATTTTAACCATGGCAGACTGGGAGAGACATGGTCACGACCCGCTTTTGGAAGGGTCACAAGGGGGGGCGTGGTAACATGGGTGGCCTTCACGGGATCCGGATACGACAATGACTTCAGCCTGAGCATAGGAGATTGTTTTTATTCGATCGACCTGGAGATCGGCCAGCCCTTCTGGCTTTTTAACGCGCCCGATGAGGACA
>Ga0209979_1004171_pt1 | contig 12129 bp, 9 predicted proteins | sample AnhtaG_FD_183114 | JGI IMG/M metagenome (GOLD analysis project Ga0209979, IMG submission 183114) | Deep subsurface microbial communities from Anholt, Denmark to uncover new lineages of life (NeLLi) - Anholt_01485 metaG (SPAdes) (version 2) | ecosystem: Environmental > Aquatic > Marine > Oceanic >...
CCATGAACCGTGGGACCCTCCTTATCCTTATCGAAGAATGTATGATCCTGACTATCAAGGTAAAGATTACATTCATCCCAAAAGAGGAAGTACTGACTATTTGACAAAACGAGAACTCGAACATATCAGAGCCCTGTACGCCGGGGAGGTAAGCTTTGTAGGCAAGTGGGTGGGCTTACTTCTTGACAAAATAAGAGAACTGGGTTTTTTCAATAATTCCATTGTCGTCTTTCTCTCTGATCATGGAGAGCCTCTGGGAGAACACGGGGTTATCTTGAAAGAAGCATGGTGTATGCATCCCGAACTGATAAAGATCCCTCTTTTGGTGCGACATCCTCGCGGTGCTCACGGCAAAAGAATTCAGGAGACAGGAAACGCTTGAGAGATCGCATTTTCTGTGGATTCCACTTTACCTGGGGAGAAAAACAGGGTCAAGTAAGAAAGTGGGAAGAGCGACAGTACATATGCGTGAGGGATAAGTCCTGGAGTCTCATTCTGGCTCCAGAAGGCGAAGAGCCAGAATTATTTCATCTACCCAGTGATCCCCACGAAATGAATAATGTGTACAAGACATGTTCTGGTCAGGCACAAGAGATGAAGCAGTGTTTGGACAAATTCTTGCGAGGAGTCAAAGAATAGCAACGGGTACAAAAAAAATCAGCGGAAACCTGTGAGTTATTTTGTTGGTTAGCTACAGGGCGCTTGCCGTTGAAAGTTATCGACAGGAGGAAAGAATGACTATTATTGGGGTTACTTAAAGCAATGATAGACCTCTCGAAAATGTCTTCAAACGGGGACTATGGTTTATTTGCTATCAAAACACGTGCAGGGAGATTTAAACCATGAACTCAAGAAAACGAATTAACAAAGCTCTCCATCACGAGGAGGCGGATCGAGTACCGATACAGGACGTTCTGTGGCGGTCAACCATTGAACGGTGGAAAAAGGAAGGACTGCCCGATCTTCCTATCGAACCGGAGGTGGAGGATTATCTGGGTTTTGAAATGAGTAAATTTTTTCCTGATCTTGGTCCTCGGCTTCCAAGAGAAATATTAGAACAAAATGAAGAATACGTGATAGAGCGAAATTCTTTTGGTGAAATCGTAAAAAACCACCGTGATTATTCTACTACACCACAAATCATAGAATCTCCCGTTAAAAGCTTGGATGATTGGAAGCAATTTAAAAAAAGACTGGAGCCAGATAAATCTCGAGCTATTTCTTGGAGAGCAATACCGGAGGAAGACGAAGTATCCGGATGGCAAAATGAACTGCAAAGATATTATACCGCACACCAAAAGGGAAAATTTATCCTCTATTGCGCCATTATTGGTTACGATTGCATCCAACGATACGTGGGTTCGGAACGATTACTCATGGCTGTAGTTACCCAACCAGAGTGGGTAAAAGAGATGTACATGACCCAGGCAGAGCTTGTCATAGCGATGTTCGCACTAATGGAAGAGGAGGGATTCAAGTTTGATGGCGTCTTTTTGGCAAGTGATTTAGGGTACAAAAATGGTCCCCTCTTTTCCCCCGAACATTATAAAGAACAGCTCTTTCCTGCAGATAAGGTGATTTGTGAGTATTTCAATAAGAAAGACATACCAGTGATCCTCCACAGCGATGGCTACGTTAAGCCGCTGATTCCCTATTTTATCAAAGCAGGGTTTTCCTGCCTTCAGCCCATCGAAGTGAAAGCAGGCATGGATGTGAGAGATCTCAAGCGAGAATATGGAAAAGAGTTTGCATTTTGGGGAGGTATAGATGTGAATACTATGGCTCATCCTGACCCACAAGTTATCGAGAAAGAAATCAAATCTAAGTTTGCAGTGGCAAAGAAAGATGGGGGCTATATCTATCATTCTGATCACTCGGTACCAGATAATGTGACTTTTCAACAATACAAGCGGGTGCTGGAATTAGTTCATAAATATGGAAAATATTAATTTGTTGGTAGGGAACAAGGAGAAAAAATCCACCTTTATGGGTGCTGAAGCCTCTTTTTAAAAATCTGCTCCAGCTTTTTCTCTATCTAGCTTGAGATTGATTGGTGAAACCTGAGCAAGACCCTAAGGCTCTTCACTCTAGGCAGAAAGGGGGAGGCTCATAATTTTAAACAAAACTCTACGAGGAGGAAACAGGATGAATGTAGTGCTCATAATCATTGATACCTTAAGACAGGATCATGTGGGCTGTTATGGAAACAGGTGGATTAAAACCCCTTATCTCGACTCTCTAGCTAAAGAGTCGGTGCTCTTCACTCATGCTTATCCGGGATCACTTCCCACTTTACAGGTCCGAAGAGTTCTACAGACAGGTTGCCGTATTTTCCCCTTCCTGGATCATAAGGCTTATAAGGGTAATCTTTTCGTTGGTTCACCTGGGTGGGGGCCTATTTCCGAGGAACGAGACACCATTGCTGAAATTCTGCAGCGCCATGGCTACCGCACAGCCCTCATAACTGATACTTACCACCAGTTTAAGCCCTCAGGGAATTTTCATCGCGGTTTTGATGAATGGACCTGGATAAGAGGTCAGGAACACGATCCTTATCGCTCAGGACCTTATCCATCCCGGGAAGAGATTGAAAGATACATCCCCCAGAATTTAAGGGAAGGAGCAAGAGGACTGGGAGGAAAGTTTACCGATTTCATTAGTAGGTACCTACCTAATGTAGCTGATAGAAACTCTGAAGAGGATTATTTCCCTGCCCAGGTCTTTAGAGAAGGAGCCAGGTGGCTGGAGCGAAATCAAGATACGGAAAAGTTTTTCCTCCTCCTTGATTCTTTTGATCCTCACGAGCCCTGGGATCCACCTATTTATTATAGGAAAATCTACGATCCCGATGATGATACCATTGATTTTCTGTCCTCCCTTTATGGTCGAGCTGATCAGCTTAGCCCCCGGGTATTAAAACGTCTTAGGGCAAACTATGCCGGAGAGGTAACCTTGGTAGATCGTTGGCTAGGTTATTTTCTAGAAGAAATGAGAAATTTAAACCTCATGGAAAATACGCTCATCGCCGTAATATCTGACCATGGGCACTGTATTGGTGAACATAATCTAGTAGGAAAACAAGGCCATCCCATGTCCCGGGAAATTGCTGATTTGGTTTTAATGATCCACCATCCCGCTGGAGAAAGCTCTGGCACAACCTGTGAGAGCCTGATTTATAACTATGACCTACCTCCCACTATCCTTGCTCGATTGGGAATGGAGCCAGAGAGGCCCATGGATGGAAAAGACATCTGGCCTCTAGTCTTAGGCAAAGGAAAAGAGATATATGATCATGTTACCTGTGGCTGGGGACCGTTTGTTATGGTGCGTGACAGACGCTATTGGTATAATGCTTATCTTTGGGGTGAGAGCCCCCTTCTTTATGATTTAGAGGCTGATCCGAAACTGGAAAAAAACATTGCCCAAGAGTATCCTCTCATCTGTGAGCGGATGAAAGATCTGGCCATTGCCGATGCCGGTGGCGAGGTTCCAGAGTTCTTAAGGAAGCTAAAGGGTGAGCCCGGCTGTACCCCACTTTTGGTGGAGTAGAGAAAATTCCAGCTTTAAAAAAAAGTTTAAAGCTGCCCTTTGCTCAGTGGTTTCTGGTGTTACTGTTTGGTTTATCTTAAAGCTTCAGGGTTCCTTTTCATAATTACTTTACACTTCTTCCCTGGAAAGGAGCTAAAAAAGTTGGTAAAAATTTGAGCAAGTTTCATAATTAAAATTCTTCTTAGAAGCTTTCAGGGAAAAAGGAACAGAAGGAGGTTTAGATGTCTACTGGGCAGAAGAAAAACGTGATTTTGATAAGTGTGGATGAAGTTCGACCGGATCATTTAAGCTGCTATGGTTATAAGAGAATAAAGACCAATAATATTGATAAGGTGGCCGAAAACGGTGTGTTGTTTGAGACTTGTATAAGCGCAGCTTGTTTAACCGCGGTATGTATGTCCTCTGTCTTATGTGCCAGCTACCCAAATAAACACACTGTGCGAGGCCCCTTCTCTCATATTCAATCCAAGACCATAGCTGAAATACTGAAAGAGCGTGGTTACAAAACCGCAGGCTTTGTAGGGAACGGGTTATTGGGAGCAAGACACGGTTTTGCTGCTGGTTTTGCACATTATGACGAGCCTAAAAAAGATACCTCTTGGGGTTCATGGCGTCCGGAAAAAAAAGAGTTGTTCTACGAAGGTAACTGGTGGGTTGATCGGATGTTCGACTGGTTGAAGAAGAATCGTTCCTCTACTTTTTTTATCTGGGGACATTATTTTGAGACTCACGAGGGAGCCGAGCAAATACTGTTGCAAAAGGGTTCTCTAAAAGAAGGAGCACTTTCTGAATTCAGCTATAAAGACGCCAAGATTAAATATATGGATGAGGAACTACTTGGTAGGCTTCTTGAGGCATTTGATGAGCTGAATCTGTGGGAAGATACCACCCTGGTCATAATGGGAGACCATGGCACAAATTTGGGTGAACATCCCGCCAGGCCCGTCCCACACCGTCCATATAAACTTGTATATCCTCAGCATACAAGTTTATATGATGTAGACCTAAAAGTTCCTCTAATTATCAAAGATAAAGACCTACCAGAGGGTCGAAGGGTGAGAGGAATGGTGAGGTCCGTCGATGTTGTTCCCGCATTGTTGGATCTTTTGGGGGTACCAACAGATAAACTCGACTTTGATGGTACTACTCTGGTTCCTATAATAGCACAAGCAAAAGCAGAAGGACTTAGCGCCTATGCAGAAATGTTATACCCGCTTGTGGAAGGGATAGGAGCATTGCAGGCTTTTCGGACGGACAAATTCAAATTCATAAGAGATCTCATCAAAGGAACAGAGGAATTTTATAACTTGTCAAATGATCCTTTAGAACAAAATAATTTGATCGAGGAGGTTAGAGAATCCAAAAGACTAGAGCTGGAGGATATACGAAGAAAATTGAATGCTCGTCTCTTTGAACTAAAAGGAAAGGGGGCAGTTTTTCCAGGTGAAGAAAAAGAAGAAATCGAGGAGCGTCTTCGCAGGCTTGGGTATATGGAGTGATGAATAAAACTTATTAGCAGATATCCCTGAGTTGCTCTATAATTGTCAAGCCCTCCGGATATTGACCTTTAAAAATTGATCTTCACTGAGTTAACTTAGTCAACATAGGAAAGCTCATCCGAACTCTGGTTCCCTAATCTATGACTGAGCCCTAAAAAGCCAAATCGAGTAGAGGGCGACCAGAGAAGTAGTTATCTTAACACTACCAATAAAAAATGCATGTCACTGATCTCTTTAGCTTAAAAAATAAGATAGCTATTGTTACAGGTGGAGGAACAGGTTTAGGAAAACAAATGGCTATAGCTTTGGCCGAGGCTGGCGCGGACTTAGTAATTACTTCAAGAAAGGTGGAGAATTGTGAAAAAGTTGCATCATTCATCAGACATCCGGGTAATGAAGCCATTGCAATAAAAATGGATGTAACTAAACTCCAACAAGTGAAACAGATGGTGCGTCAAGTAATTGATAAATTTGGCCATATCGATATTCTTGTTAACAATGTTGGTATTGCTAAACCTTCACCAATCATCACCACCACACTTAGGAATTGGAACGAAGTTTTTGCAGTGAATATTACTGGTATGTTCTTATGTTGCAAAGAAGTAGGTAAATATATGATTAAACGAAGAAAAGGTAAAATTATTAATATAGCTTCACAGTATGGTGTAGTGGGAATTGACCCCCGACCATACATGAAACATCCTAAAGAACAATGGGGACATATATCCTACAGTTCAAGCAAAGGCGCAGTTGTCAATTTCACTAGAGACCTAGCAGTTAACTGGGCTCAATATGGAATAAATGTAAATTGCATAACTCCAGGGGGGTCTGAAACTAGGCAGACAAGAGGGTACAGCGATGAAGTCAGGGAAAAACTTCGTCAACGTGTTCCTCTAGGCCGACGAGGGAGAGAAGATGATCTCAAAGGAGCAGTCGTTTTCTTAGCATCAGCAGCTTCGGATTACGTGGTCGGACATAACCTCGTGGTTGATGGGGGATTTCTTGCCTGGTGATTAAATGATTATTATCTCCCTGTGGAGTAGGTCCCCTTGTAGCCATGAAGAATATAAAGGATAATGTTTCTCTAACTAATTTTCCATAACCCCTACAGTGCTCATTTATAATCTAAGTCTAGGGTTCCTGGCAGCCGTTGCAAAAGGTGCCATCTTTTTTTTGGTAGGATAGATGAAGACTTGAATAATAAATTAAAAGAAAGGAGAACAAATGAACAAAAACAGAGTGAAAAAATCTTGGGAACTTTTTGAAGTTGCCAAGACTTTGATTCCTGGGGGTGTCCAAAAGTCTCGCCACCCCAGTACATTTGCTGAGAACTATCCTATTTTTATGGAACGAGGGAAAGGCTCGCACATCTACGATATCGATGGGAACGAATATATAGATTGGTTACTCTCTTATGGACCAATTGTATTGGGTCATTGTTATTCTAAAGTTGACCAGGCTGTGATCGAGGAGATTAAGAAGGGTTTTCTTTTTGATCTGACCCATCCCCTCCAATTGAAGCTTGCTGAAAAACTCATCGAGATAATCCCTGGTGCTGAAATGGTATTATTTGTCAACACTGGATCGGGGACTACTTCAGCGGCGATAAGAATCGCCAGAATTTATACGAGTAGGAATATGGTAATACGGTGGGGATATCATGGATGGCATGATTGGTGCTGTCCAAACCAAGCGGGTATTCCCAGAAGTACAATGGAAGATGTGGTAACTTTTAGTTATAACGACTTGGATTCGCTTCAGAATGTGCTGGAAAAAAATAGAAACAAAGTTGCTTGCATTATTATGATGCCATTTGAAATCGAGTTACCTAAACCAGGATTTTTAGAGGGCGTAAGGAAGCTAGCAGATACGTACGGTGTTGTCTTGATTTTTGATGAAATACGATCATGGCCTAGGATGGGCTTAGGGGGAGCACAAAAATATTATGGCGTAACCCCTGATATGACTACACTTTCTAAGGGTATTGCAAATGGTTATCCTATTAGTGCCGTCGTGGGAAAAGAAGAGATTATGATCGCAGCTGAGAAAACTACAATTTCCGCTACTTATTTCCCAAGCACCGTTGGAATAGCGGCTGCCCTAGCAACAATTCAGGAACTAGAGGATACTAATGCCATAGATCATATGTGGCAAATTGGAAAACAGCTTTCGGACGGATTAAAAGATTTAATCGAAAGTAGAAAAGTAAAGGCGGAAGTTATTGGAGTACCCATAATGCCTTTTTTGATTTTTGGGGATAAAGCCGATTATGAGAAGACATGGTATGAGAAGATATATGAAGAGGGAGATCCCGGTACGGAAGAGGATAAGCGTTTAATGAACGTATTTTATAGTGAAACGATCAAAAGGGGAGTGTTTTTTCATCCAAGACACCATTGGTTTTCCTGTTTATCCCACACCGATGAAGATGTAAAAAAGACTCTTCAGGTTGCAGAGCAAGCTTTGGATATTGCAAAGAAGAGTGTTTGATTAACTTCATAAGTGAGATATGCGAGGAAAGCGAGGCTCGAAGAGTGACGAAGGGGCGTGAAAAATGAAATTTCAGGAAAAAGCTTCCACAGTTCTGGACGAGCTTGGTAAAGTTTTTGAGAAGATTGATGAGAAAGAGGTCGATGATTTTACCGAAGCTATCATCAGAGCCAAAAGAGTGTTTGTGGTAGGAGCAGGAAGAGAAGGTCTTTCTTCACGGGCCTTTGCTATGCGTCTTATGCATCTGGGAAAAGAAGTTCACTGGGTGTGGGATGATACAACTCCCAATGTGGAAAAAGGAGACCTTCTTATAGCTAACTCTGGCTCGGGAAAAGTGGCTTCTGTATACAATGTAGCTCATCTGGCTAAAGAAGCTGGAGCCTCGGTTATTACGGTAACTGCCAATCCAGAGGGAAGGGTAGCTAATATTTCAGAGGTTGTGGTGCACCTTCCGGCCGAGGTATGGGGACCAGGAAAGAATACCATTCCTTCCATCCAACCTATGGGCTGTCTTTTTGAACAGAGCCTCTTGATCATACATGATTTGATGGTTCTTGCGTTAATGGAGAAAATGAGAATAACCCCATCCCAGATGGCCAAACGTCACAGAAACGTGGAGTAAGAGAAAAGATTACTACAGCGTAAGGTAATTTAAGTTTCCGTTCTTTCTCATAGGTTCTCTGGGAGGAAAGGAGTTTGCTCAGCAAATTTCTCTTAGAGGAAAGAAATTTTTTCCTAAATGGGGAAATGGAATTGGCCAGAAAGGTTTGTATACCGTAAGGCAAGAGAATGATGAATTTTGCAAAAAATACCTCCCTAATAAAAGGCAAAAGCTTAATAAAAGAAGAAAGATAAAGGAAGGCTATCTATTCTTTCTGGATAGCGTAAAGAAGATATAGAGGAACCTCGGGACCGAAGAGTCTTTTCCAGTATTTCCTTTTCCTTGTCTCTCGGTATTTTCTCAAGTTATGTTTCTTCCAAGGTTTTCACGGAAGAATAACCTAAGTCATAGAATGACCATGAGGAGGAACGAAATGGCAAAGTTAGCTATTCACGGTGGTTCCAAAGCAATTCCAGAGGATTTTAAATATCCAGAGTGGCCAATCATAACTGAAGAGGACAACACAGCCATTCAACGAGTAATGGACCGAAGAGACTTTTGGGGTAAAGAGAATGAAGAAGTAATAGGACTGGAAAAGGAATACAGTGAATATACAGGAATGAAATATTGTTTAGCGCTGAACAGTGGTACTGCAGCAATGCATGCGTGTGTTGCAGGCATCAGTATAGAACCCGGGGATGAAGTTTTGGTACCTGCATTAACCTTTTTAGCTTCAGCTACTGCTGTACTGCACCACAACGCAATCCCTGTTTTTGTAGATATCGACCCTCGGACTTTCAACATCGACCCTGATAAGATCAAAGAAAAAATTACGGATCGTACGAAAGCTATTATGGCGGTAGATTATCATGGTCTACCAGCAGATTATGATGAAATTTACTCCATTGCGCGCAAACATAACCTCGTTGTGATAGAGGATGGCTCACAGGCAGCTGGTGCTGAGTACAAAGAAAAGAAAGTAGGGAGCTTAGGAGATATTAGCGGAATGAGTACTATGCCACTCAAGGCTCTTCCTGGTGGAGGAGAAGGAGGGTTTCTCTGTACAAACAATGAGGTATACCGCGATCTTGCTGATATGGTAAGAATGTTTGGTGAAATAGTAAGTAAGGACCAAGAAAGAGAATATAACGCGTACACCATGGGATGGAACTACCGCATTTGTATTTTTTCTGCAGCAATGGCCCGGAGCCAACTTAAAAGATTAGATAAGTATATGAGGGCTCGTCGAGAAAAAGCAGCCTATATCTCCAAAGCCCTCAGTGAAATACCAGGTATTATTCCGCCTTATGTGCCAGATGACAGGACCCACTCATACTATATTTACTATTTCAAAGTTGATCCTGAAGCAGCGGGGTTGGACATATCCCCGGGACGATTTCGCCAGGCTCTCCAAGACACCCTTCGGGCAGAAGGGGTTCCTGTGAGAATTTCCCAACGGACTCCCATTCCTGGTCAGGCCTTGTTCCAAGTGAAACGGGGATATGGCAAGGGTTGCCTCTGGACCTGCCGTTATGGTCAGGAGGTGTCCTACAGAATAGAGGATTATCCTCAGACATTGAAGGTGCTTGAACAATCGCTTGCTTTAGATGTAGGATTCATCCATCCTTTTACCCCAACTGAGACCCAGGATAAGCTTTTAAGTGCATTCCATAAGGTGTTTGATAACTTGGATGATGTTGTCTCGTATGCCGAGAAACTGGATTACTCACCTCCCTGGGAAGCGTTGTCGCAGCTCCCACCCAAAGAACAGATTGTGGAGTTTGTGACTGAGAGCTTGAATAAGAAATTTCAGCAGAAGCGAGAAGAATAACCTCTTGCCCAGAATAAGAATACAAGCTATGTGAGTTCTTTACAGAAAAAATTATAGGTGGCATATCAGCAACTATGTATATATAAGGAACAGTTAAAAAGGTCAAAGATAAAGTATACGAGAACTATCTTTTAGTTAAGTCCATTACGACTGCCAAATGATCTCGCCAGAAAACTATCGGTTCTCTTGGCTTACCTCCGCGGGGATAAGATTTACCAAATTCTGTCATGAAGGATAGAGGGAAAACAGAGCAAATACACTAGAATACTTGGAAATAGAGAATTTAAAAGGAAATCAACGAAAGATTTTCACATTGTTATTTAAGACAGGAGAATAACTACAATGAGCACTGCAAAGAAAAGTCGAAAGGGTATAGTGGACCCAGAAGTTTGTTCACAGTATTTGTAAGCAGAAGTAGCACATTAATCGTAAGCTCGCAATTAAGATAATTAAGGGGTGAAAGATGGTATTTAAAGGACATGGTAATAAAGAAATCGCAGAAAGGGTAATGCCGGCAAGTGAAGCGAAGCAAAAAATTAGAGGGCTAAAACAGGTTTCCATTAGTGGACGATGCGCCAGAGAATGCATTGATATTGCCTATGGTTTTTTTACCCCCCTAGAAGGTTTTATGGGTAGGGAGGAGGTTGATGCGGTATGTGAAAAAATGACCTTACGAGATGGTACACTCTGGCCTATCCCCATTATTCTGGATGCGAAAGATGAGCAAATCCAGGCAAAGAAAATTAAGAAAGGAGATACTATTCTTCTTACTTACTCTGACTCTCCCTTGGCTATCTTAGAAGTGGAGGAGATATTCAGTTTTGATAAAATGAAAATGGCAAAGGCTGTGCTGGGTACAACCGATGAAAAACACCCTGGGGTAAGGATGCTTAATGGATTGGAAAATACCTTCGTGGGAGGCAAGATTACCCTGGTAAATCCCCCTAAGTTTCAACCACCTTTTGATAGATTCTGGTATACACCCAGACAACTGCGAGAAAAAATAGCTGAAAGGGATTGGAAAAGAGTAGTAGCCCATCAAACAAGAAATGTGCCTCACAGTGGACATGAATGGTTGATGAAGGGAGCCTGGTTTTCTGCTAATGGAGAACTTCCTGTAGAAAAGCTACAAACAGGAATATTGGTAAACTGTATAATTGGACCAAAAAGGATGGGTGACTATATAGATGAGGCCATTGTTTTGTGCCATGGTGAGCTTTGTGAGGCAAGATATTTTAGAGATGATATACACCTTGTTTCTATTTCCCCCTGGGATATGCGCTATGCTGGACCAAAAGAAGCTATCTTTCACGCTATACTAAGGACAAACTTAGGATGCACGCACCACATGTTTGGTAGAGACCATGCCGGAGTAGGTAGCTTTTATGATCCTTATGATGCTCACAGGATATTTGACCAGATTTCTGAAGAGAAGTTAAGGATCAAGCCGGTGCGGGTCTTAGAGTGGTGGTACTGTCCGGTATGTGGAGAGGTAACTTACTCTGGCTTATGTGCTCATAGCGAGGAAAGACAAAAATTTAGTGGTACTTTAATTAGAAGCATGCTAGAAGATAAGGTAAAGCCTACCAAGCTTATCTTTAGGCCCGAGGTGTATGATAAGCTAATGGAATGTGCCGAAAGGTATGGTTTTGGCTCTCCTTTTTGTACGAAGAGGTATTTAGCTGAAAGGCAACCCGTTTTTGAACTTCCAGTACTGTGATAATAGTTGGCTAAAATTGATATCTGGATAAAATAGGTCGGAGTGAAAGCATAAGAAAAAACAAAACCAAACAGGAGTGCAAAATGAAAAATGTTATTCTATTCACCATAGATACACTGAGAAAAGATGTGCTTGGGTGTTATGGTAACAAAAACAAGCTAACCCCTTTTATTGACTCTCTTCAGGACAGGTGCATCAAGTTTACCAACATGCAGGCTACTGGACCATACACTCAGGCCTCATTTCCAGGAATACTTACCTCTTCCTATTATCTTGAATACGGAAGGGAGAAAAAGCTTTCACCAAAGAAGACTTTAATCTCTGAAGTGCTTAAAAAATCTGGCGTCACTACAGCCGGCTTTCACTCAAATCCTTATGTTAGTGATTATTTTGGGTGGAACCGAGGCTGGGATGTTTTTTATGATTCTATGGAGGCTGA
>Ga0209979_1004172_pt1 | contig 12125 bp, 11 predicted proteins | sample AnhtaG_FD_183114 | JGI IMG/M metagenome (GOLD analysis project Ga0209979, IMG submission 183114) | Deep subsurface microbial communities from Anholt, Denmark to uncover new lineages of life (NeLLi) - Anholt_01485 metaG (SPAdes) (version 2) | ecosystem: Environmental > Aquatic > Marine > Oceanic...
AGCTCTTGGGGCAACCTTCAGCAAGGCAGTGGACATCAAAGCGCCCTTTGATGAGCTAAACCATGCCTATGACCCGAGGCGAAATCAGTATCTTTCCACAGCCTTCCTAGAGGCGATGAGCATGGCAGAGGATGAGGAGAGGGCCTTAGGGGTCTGCGATATAGACCTATACGTTCCTGGGCTCAACTTCGTCTTTGCGGAGGCCGACCCCAGGAGAAAAAGGGCGGTGATCTCTCTATATCGGCTAAGGCAGGAGCGCTACGGTTTGCCCCGGGAGGAGCGCCTCTTCGCTGAAAGAGCAGGTAAAGAGGCGATCCATGAACTGGGGCATACCTATGGCTTGGGTCATTGCGGCGATCAAAGTTGCGTGATGCATTTCTCCAACAGTTTGCCGGAGACCGATAGGAAGAGGGCTCTCTTCTGCGGGAGTTGCAATAGAAAGCTTAAGAAGGATGGGGTGATCAAGTGAGTGTCCTGGTGGTGGGCTCGGTAGCCCTGGACACGGTGGAGACGCCCTTCGGCAGCGTGACCGCGGTCCTTGGCGGCTCCGCCATCTACTTCGCCGCCGCCGCCAGCCTTTACACCAAGGTAAACCTAGTCGGGGTCGTTGGCACCGACTTCCCCGCCGAGCACATCCGCTTCCTCGCCGAGCGCGGGGTTGATACCCGGGGGCTGGCGGTGGTCGAGGGCCAGACCTTCCGCTGGGTCGGCCGCTACGACTATGAGCAAAACATCACCCAGACCCTGGATACCAGGCTCAATGTCTTCGCCGACTTCCATCCCACCCTCCCCCCGGGATACGAGGGTAGCGAGCTGGTCTTTCTAGCTAATATCGACCCCGATCTCCAGTACGAGGTCCTCAGCCAAGTCAGCGGGGCCAGGCTGAGGGTGGTCGATACCATGAACTTATGGATCCGGGGCAAGGGGGAATCCCTGAGCCGAACGATAAGCGCCGTGGACATCGTCATCATGGATGAATCCGAGGTTCGCCTTCTCGCCCAGAGCCAGAATGTCATCGCCGCCGCCAAGAGCATCCTGGAGATGGGGCCCAAAGCTGTGATCATAAAGAGGGGGGAATACGGGTCGATCATGGTCAGCGACACCGATTACTTTGTGGCCCCAGCCTATCCCGTGGCCCAGGTCAAGGACCCGACCGGGGCCGGGGATAGCTTTGCCGGGGGCCTTCTCGGCTACCTGGACCAGGCTAGAGAGATCAGCCCCCAGACCCTGAGGAAGGCCATCATCCACGGCACTATAGTGGCTAGCTTCACCATCGCCGACTTCAGCATCGATGGCCTCCGCTCCCTGAGGAGGACCGATATCGCCCACAGATACCAGGAGTTCAAAAGGTTCACCCATTTTGACGATAAGGAGAGCACTTCATGAAAGCTGACATCAAGGAGCCCTCCCTCGCCCCAGAGGGGCTACTGCGCATTGAGTGGGCATCCCGAGAGATGCCTGTGCTCAAGCTAATTCGGGAGCGCTTTGCCCGCGAGAAGCCCTTTAAGGGGCTGCGCTTGTCAGGCTGCCTGCACATCACCTCCGAGACGGCAAACCTGGCCCTGGCGCTCCAGGCTGGTGGCGCCGACCTGGTGCTCTGTGCCTCAAACCCGCTGAGCACCCAGGACGACGTGGCCGCCGCATTGGTAGTAGAGCACGAAATTCCGGTGCACGCCATTAGAGGTGAGGACGAGGCCACCTACTATAAACACGTTAATGCTGCCCTGGATCACAGACCGCATATCACCCTGGACGATGGCGCTGACCTCGTGGCCACAGCTCACAAGGAACGGCCTGAGCTGATAGGTAGCATCATTGGCGGAACTGAAATGACCCCTACCGGGATCATCAGACTGCGCAGCATGGAGAGAGACGGGGCGCTGAAGTACCCTGTCTTTGCCGTGGGCGAGGCGGACACCAAACACCTCTTCGACGGTCGCTACGGCACCGGGCAGAGCACCATCGATGGCATCACTCGGGCCACCAACATCCTTTGGGCAGGAAAGAACGTGGTCGTCTGTGGCTATGGAAGGTCCGGTCAGGGGGTGGCTCGGCGGGCCCAAGGGCTGGGTGCTCACGTGATCGTTACCGAGGTCGACCCCACCAGGGCCCTGGAGGCGGTCACCGAAGGTTATCGGGTTATGCCCCTCTTGGAGGCAGCAAAAATAGGCGACATTTTCATCACCGTTACCGGAGGGCTCAAGGTCATCGACGAGGCCCATCTACTATTGATGAAAGACGGAGCCATTCTGGCCAACAGCGGTCACTTTAACGTGGAGATCAACATCCCGAGCCTGGAAAGCCTGGCGGCCGAGAAGCGACGCCTGCGCCCCTTCGTCGACGAGTACACCTACCACGATGGTCGGCGTATCTTCCTCCTCGGCGAGGGCAGACTGATCAACCTTGTCGCCGCCGAGGGCAGCCCAGCAAGCGTCATGGACATGAGCTTCACCAACCACGCCCTTTGTGCCGAGTTTATGGTCAAAGGGAAGGAAAAACTTGCCCCCAAGGTTTACCCCGTGCCCAGGGAGATCGATAGGGAGGTCGGTCGGCTGAAGCTTGTTTCCATGGGGATCACCATTGACATCCTTACCGAGGAGCAAAGAAAATATGTGGAGAGTTGGGAGGCGGGAACCTAAGCAATCTTCTAAGAGAGGAGATGAAAATGACCACCTTTATGACCGCGCCCTCGCTCATGCTCACCTCAGAGTCGGTTACCGAGGGGCACCCTGACAAGCTCTGCGACCAGATCTCCGATGCCGTCCTGGACGCCATACTAGCCAAGGACCCCATGGCCAGGGTGGCCTGCGAGGCCGCAGTGACCACCGGGCTGGTCCTGGTTATGGGGGAGATCACCACCGACTGTTACGTGGAGATGCAGGACATCGTTCGCGAGGTGGTGCGAGAGGTGGGTTACACCCGCGCTAAATACGGATTTGACTTCGAGACCTGTGGTGTGATCGTCTCCATCAAAGAGCAGTCCAAGGATATTGCCCTGGGTGTGGACAAATCTCTAGAGGCAAAGGGTGCTGAAGTGGCTAATAACGAGATAGAGGTCCTCGGTGCCGGCGACCAGGGGATGATGGTGGGCTTCGCCTGCAATGAGACCCCTGAGCTCATGCCCCTTTCCATCTCCCTGGCCCATAAGCTGTGCAAGCGCCTCGCCGAGCTGAGGAAGGACGGCACCCTGCCCTATCTCCGCCCCGATGGCAAGTCCCAGGTGACGGTGGAGTACTCCAGGGGTGTCCCGCGGCGGGTGGATAGCGTGGTCATTGGCGCCCAGCATAACCCTGAGGTCTCTCACAACGTCATTGAGCGCGATATCATCGAGCAGGTAATCAAGGGAGTGATCCCTGCCCACCTGTTGGATAAAAGAACGAGGTATTATGTCAATCCCACGGGGCGTTTCGTCATCGGGGGGCCGATGGCCGACTGCGGGCTCACCGGGCGCAAGATCCTGGTCGACACCTATGGAGGTGTCGCCAGACACGGCGGGGGGTGCTTCTCAGGGAAGGACCCCACCAAGGTGGATCGCTCCGCAGCCTATGCAGCGAGGTATGTGGCTAAGAACCTTGTGGCGGCCGGGCTGGCGGATCGCCTGGAGATTCAAATCGCCTACGCCATCGGCGTAGCACGCCCACTCTCCATCTCCATCGAGACCTTCGGCACAGGGAAGGTTTCGGACGAGGTTATCCTTGACCTGATAAACAAACACTTCGATCTACGCCCGGCGGCGATCATTGATTTCATGAACCTGCGCCGCCCTATATATAGAGCAACCTCCTGTTATGGCCATTTCGGTCGCACCGACATCGATGCCCCCTGGGAGAGGACGGATAAGGCGGCAATGATCAGGGCCGAGGCCGGGCTTAAGGGGTGAGGGAGCTGAAGGCGCTGGTCACAGGGATTAACGGATTTGGTGGCAGCCACCTCGCTGAATATCTGCTCTCCGGGGGGGTTGAGGTGTTTGGCATGCTTCGCCCCGGGCGCAGTATCGCCAAAATCGGCTCCCTGCGCTATGCCATCACCCTTTACGAGGTGGATTTGACAGAAGCCCCAGAGGTCGCTAAAGTAATCAAGGAAATAAAGCCTGACCTTATCTTCCATCTTGCCGCTCAGGCGGCGGTCGGTAGGTCATGGGAGGACCCTCAAGGCACGCTGACCAACAATATCATAGGGCAACTAAATGTGCTTCAGGCGGTGATCGCCGCCGACATCGACCCCAGGATTCTAATCCTGGGCTCAAAGGATGAGTATGGGATGCTTTATCCTGAGGAGCTTCCCATAAAGGAGGAAAACCCCCTTAGACCAACAAACCCCTATGGGGTGAGCAAGGTAGCCCAGGATATGATGGGCTATCAGTACTTCCTCAGTCACGGGCTGGGCTGTGTGCGGGTTCGCCCCTTCAACCACCTGGGATCGAGACAGAGTGAGGAATTTGTTGTCCCTTCCTTTGCTAAGCAGGTGGCTGAAGCTGAAGCAGGGCTCAGGGAGCCCGTCCTCCGCGTCGGTAACATCGAGGTGAAACGCGACTTCACCGATGTCCGAGATATGGTGAGAGGGTACTACCTTGCCCTTCTCAAAGGGGAGCCCGGGGAGGTGTATAATATAGGATCGGGGACGATGACCCCGTTAAGGTCTGTTCTCGATTTTTTCCTGAACCACTCCAAGGTGGCCCTCTTCGTGGAGCAGGACCCTAGCCGACTGCGCCCCGGGGAGGTCATGGAGAGCGTTTGTGATTACTCTAAGTTTAGGGCGAAAACAGGATGGCAGCCAGAGATCCCTCTGGAGCAAACCCTGGACGAGGTCTTGGAATACTGGCGGAAAAGGGTGAAGGAATGAAAGCGGTGATCCTTGTCGGTGGTGAAGGGACGCGATTGCGCCCCCTTACCTGTAGTATCCCCAAGTCTATGGTGCCTATTGTTAACAGGCCCTTCTTGGAGCATATGATTGACTACCTGAAGGAGCACGCCATCGACGATATCATCCTTGCCCTTTGGTATCTTCCCCACCCTATCCAGAGCTATTTTGGCGATGGCAGCAGTTTCGGGGTGAAGCTGACCTATGTGGTAGAAAGCTCCCCTCTGGGAACGGCAGGGGCGGTGAAAAACGTTGAGGAACACCTCGATGAAACCTTCTTCGTGTTCAACGGCGATATATTCACCGACATCGACCTTACTCAAATGATGGAATTTCATCGGGAGAGCAGAGCGAAGGTCTCTATCGCTTTAACCCCTGTAGAGGATCCCACCATCTACGGGGTGGTGGAGACCGATAGTGGGGGGAGGGTTAAGCGTTTCGTTGAGAAGCCAAGGCGAGAAGAGGCACCCTCCAACATGATCAACGCCGGTGCCTACATAGTTGAGCCCGAGGTTCTAGGTCATGTACCCCCGGGCTTGAACTTCACCTTTGAGCGGGAGCTTTTCCCCCTGCTGCTTGAGATCGGCGATCCTGTCTATGGCTACCCCTCCGCTGCCTACTGGATTGACATTGGGACCCCGGAGAAATACCTTAAGCTTCACCATGACCTGCTCGCAGGAAGGGTCAAAAAGACCTTTCCCGGGGAGAGAGCCGGCGAAGGGATATGGGTGGAGGAGGGCTGTGACATCCATCCCTCAGCTCAGCTAGTGGGGCCGATAGTGATCGGCAGAGATTGCCTCATCGGGCCAGGGGTGCGGGTGATGGGGCCCTCCGTTATCGGGCAGGGGTGCCACATTGGGAGGGATAGCCTTATCGAGGGGGCGATCCTTTGGCACAACACCCGCCTCGGCCAGGGGGTGGCGCTCAAGAACTGTGTGCTCTCCGAGAGCGTCTCCATAGGGGACCGAAGCCAGGTTATGGAGGGTTGTGTGCTGGGCAATAATGTGGTCCTGGGTTGTGATCAAAGGTTAGCCCAAGGCATCAGGGTTTGGCCAGAGGAATGCAATCCTCTCCCATAGGGGGTGAAAGTGCGCGTACTTATCACTGGTGTTACCGGCATGGCAGGCAGCCACCTTGCTGAATATCTACTTAACATTGAAGGGGTGGAGGTTTATGGCACTTATCGATGGCGGAGCAGGATGGAGAACCTCGATGAGCTGAAAAAGGCGGGGAGGGTGAGTATCATCGGGGACAGTAGCACCATCGGCAGCACTGCAGCTCTTGAGTCAATGCTCAGCGATGGCACCGAACCAGCCAGCCTCAACCTCGTCGAGGGGGACATAACCGATGCCTTCTCCATGAAGCGGGTGGTCGCCGCGGTGAAACCGGATCGCATCTTTCATCTTGCTGCGCAAAGCTACGTCCCCGGCTCATGGAGTGCACCTGCGGAAACCCTGCACCGCAATATCATAGGAGAGGTGAACCTCCTGGAGGCGGTGCGCGAGGCAGAGATCGAGCCCCTTATTCACATTGCCGGCTCCTCGGAGGAGTATGGCGATGTCCTCCCCGAGGAGCTCCCGGTGAAGGAGACCAACCCTCTTCGCCCCTTAAGCCCTTATGGGGTAAGCAAGGTTGCCCAGGAGATGCTTGCCTATCAATACTTCAGGAGCTATGGTGTAAAGACCATCGTCACCAGGGGATTCAACCATGAGGGGCCGAGGAGGGGGGAGGTCTTTGTTACCTCAAACATGGCAAAGCAGATCGCAGAGATCGAAAAGGGGCTAAAACCGCCCATCATTTATGCAGGGGACCTCTCCAGCAAGCGAGACTGGAGCGATGTCCGGGACTTCGTGCGGGCATACTGGCTGGTGATGGAGAAGGGTGTGCCCGGGGAGGTTTATAACATTGGCAGTGGCGTGGCCAGAGAGGTGAGGGAGATGCTTGATATACTCTTGGGCATGACCGATGCCAACATCGAGGTAAGGGTGGACCCCACTCGGCTTCGCCCCTCCGATGTCAAAGTGCTTGTTGCCGATGTCACCAAGTTTAGGGAACTTACCGGCTGGCAGCCTCAGATCCCCTTCGAGCAGACCTTAAATGACCTGCTTAATTACTGGCGAGAGAGGGTTTAGATGGGAGTAGACAGGGTTATAGGGGAGATCGTTGCTGCGTTAAAGGGCTATGACCCGAGAAGGGTAATCCTTTTGGGTTCTCTGGCTCGCGGCGAGGAAGACCGTTATAGTGATATCGACCTAGTCATTATTAAGGAGACGGAGGAGCGTTTCTTGGATCGTATAAACTCAGTGTACGATATTTTGCAACCCACCCGTGCCCTCGATGTCCTAGTCTATACCCCTGAGGAATTTGAGCACATGCGCCGGGAAGGAAACCCCTTTATAGAGAAGCTTTTGCAAGAGGGGATGGTGATCTATGAAAGACCCTCAACGGGAGGGGAAGCGCTGGCTGAGACAAGGGGAGTATGATCTTGAGCTAGCTAGGTACAATTTTGAAGGAGGCTTCTATGCCGCTGCTTGCTTTAATGCCCAGCAAACAGCGGATAAGGCGCTCAAGGCTTTCCTTCTCGCCAAAGGGGAGCGGGTAGTTTTGGGGCATTCGGTGGCGGAACTCGTTCAGGGCTGCGAAACCTATGACTCCAGCTTTGCTACTCTTCGCTCCAGAGCGGGCAAGCTGGATCGGTTTTATCTTCCCACTCGCTATCCTAATGGCTTGCCCGGGGGCATACCTAGTGAAGTTTTTGACAAAGAGGATGCTAGAGCAGCCCTCGAGGTCGCTGCCGAGGTTGTGGAAATGGCGAGGAAGCTTATAGAGGAGGCGGGGTGAGTTCGATGATTAAATTCGGCACCGATGGCTGGCGGGGGATCATTGCCGAGGACTTCACCTTTGACAATGTGAGGGTATGCTCCCAAGGCGTTGCCAATTATGTTAAGGAGGCGGGGCTCGCCCGTCGTGGCCTGATCATAGGCTACGATACCAGATTCGCCTCCGAGGACTTCGCCGCCGCAGCCGCCGAGGTAGTTGCCGCCAACGGGATCAAGGTCTACCTCTGCCAAAAGACCACCCCCACCCCTGTAGTCAGCTATTCAATCCTAGCGAAGAAGGCTGGTGGAGCGATCGTTATCACCGCCAGCCATAACCCGGCAAACTGGAACGGCTTTAAGTATAAGCTGGAGCAGGCCACCAGCGCCTCTCCAGAGGTCATCAGCGAGCTGGAAAGGCACATCGCAGAGATTCTGACCACAGGAGGCGTAAAACACATCCCCTTGGATCAGGGATTGAAGCAAGGGGTGGTGGAGAGGTTCGATCCCTCCCCTTCCTATCTTCGTCACATCGGGGGGCTGGTCGACCTGGAAAGGCTGCGCTACGCCGGTCTAAAGGTGGTGGTGGATTCCATGTATGGGGCAGGGGCGGGATATCTTAGCGCCATCCTTGAAGGGGGCTCCACCGAGGTGGTGGAGATCCATGGGGAGCGAAATCCCCTTTTCCCTGGGATCCAACCGGAGCCCATAGCCCTAAACCTGGCCGAGCTTTCCGCCCTGGTAAAGGGAAGCGGGGCCAGCGTGGGCTTGGCGACAGATGGCGATGCCGACCGCATTGGCATCGTGGATGAGAAAGGGGCCTTTCTCACTCCCCTTCAGGTCTTTGCCTTGCTTGCCCTTTACCTCTTAGAGGTTTGTGGTCTGCGGGGTGCTATCATAAAGACGATAACATCAACCAGCATGGTCTATCGATTGGGGGAGCTTTTTCAGGTTCCAGTCTACGAAACGCCCGTTGGCTTCAAGTATGTTGGTCCCAAGATGATCGAGGAGGATGCCTTGATCGGCGGCGAGGAGAGTGGCGGCTTCGGTTTCCGTGGTCACATTCCGGAGCGCGATGGCATCCTCTGCGGGCTCTTCTTTCTCGACCTGATGGTGAGGCAAAAAAAGAGCCCCTCAGAGCTCGTAGAATATCTCTATAGCAAGGTGGGTCCTCACTACTACGACCGCATCGATATCGAGTTCCCCTTGGAGGAGCGGGAGGCGATCATCGATCGCCTCGCCAAGAGCAGACCGAGCCAAATCGCTAATCTAAAGCTAAAAGGGGGGGACACCAGCGATGGCTTTCGCTTTTTACATGCCGATGGCACCTGGCTATTGATCCGCTTTTCGGGGACGGAGCCGGTTCTTCGTATCTACGCCGAGAGCGATAGCCCGAAAAGGGTGGAGAGGCTCCTCGCTGAGGGGAGAAGGATAGCGGGGGTTTAGACTCTATTGCTTAAGGAGGATTAGCATGGACTTTAGCTTGACCCAGGAACATGAGGTGTTACGTCAGTCAATGAAGGAATTTGGGGAAGGGGTGATCGCCCCAAAGGTGCGGGAGATGGAGGAGACCAGCGAGATGCCCCTGGATGTTGTGGCAGAGATGGCCAAGCTGGGTATGATGGGAGTCACCATCCCCAGAGACCTCGGCGGCACTGGCCTGGGGCATCTGGCCAGAATGATAATGATCGAGGAGATTGCCCGCATCTCGGCAGCCATTGGAATGAGCCTCCAGATGTTTCACACCGGAGCCGGTGCCATCCTGGCCGGTGGCAACGACGAGCAGCGCAACAAATACCTGCCCGATCTGGCAACAGGGCTGAGGTTTGCCACCCTTGCCGTCACCGAGCCAGGGGGGGGCTCCGACCCCTTCGCCATCCAGACGACGGCAAAGCTTGAGGGCGATCTTTATACCGTCAGTGGCCGCAAATGTTTCATCGAGAACTCCCATCTCGCCGATATCCACACCGTTACCGCTAGGACTGGAGAGGGTCCCAGGGACATAAGCACCCTTATTGTGGATAAGGATACGCCTGGATGGCGTCCTGGTAGGCTGGAGCACAAGATGGGACTCCGGGGAAGCCAGGTCGGGGAGGTGATCCTGGAGAATTGCAGGGTGCCCAAGGAGAATCTCCTTGGTGCCGAGGGTCAAGGAGTGCGCGTTGCCCTGGGCGGCATCAGTGCCTATGGTCGCCCGGGGACGGCGGCCTGCGCCCTAGGTATCCTCAATGGATGCCTGGAGGCGGCGACGAGGTTCGCCAAAGAGAGGATCCTCTACGGAAAGCCCATCGCCGAGCTTCAGGCCATTCAGTGGAATATCTGCGACATATACCTCGATCTGGAGACAAGCAGGCTGCTGGTATATCGGGCTGCCTGGATGCTGGATACAGCTCAGCGGGCAGATGCCGAGATCGCGGCGGCCAAGTTCTACACCACCGAAGCGGCAGTGAGATCCGCCAAGAAGACTATGGACATCCATGGTGCCTACGGCTGCATGAATGAGTATGCCGCCCAGCGCTATTACAGGGACGCTCAATTACTGATCTCCGCCGCAGGCACCTCGGAGATACAAAGGATGATTATGGTCAGAAAGCCCCTTTCCTGAGGGTTTTTCTGTCCCCAGAGGTTGGCTTCTGTGGAGATCGTCGTTTGCGTCAAGCCGATACCTGACCCCGGCTATTGGGCCAGGCTTCCCCTGGACCCGAAGACGCATACCCTGCGCAGAGAGGGTATACCCAACGTGCTTGGTCTTCTGGATAAGTGCGCTTTGGAAGAGGCGCTGAGGATCAGGGACTCGTGCGGGGGCAAGGTGACGGTAGTGAGCATGGCCCCTCTCCCAACCTCAGGGACCTTGTATCAGACCTTGGCCATGGGAGCTGATGAGGTGGTATTGCTCAGTGACGGATGCTTCGCCGGGGCTGATACCCTGGCTACCTCCTATGTATTGGCCACGGCGATCAAGAAGCTTGCCCAATACCACCTGGTGCTCTGTGGAGATAAGAGCCTGGACGTAGGCACAGGTCAGGTTGCCCCTCAAGTGGCCGAATTCTTGGCGATACCGCATGTGTGCCACGTTCTAAAGATAGACCTTTTCGATGGAGGCAGGGTAAGAGTCAAGGCCAAAACAGATGATGGTCACATCATCTTGGAGACGGATTTGCCCGCTGTGCTGGCGGTGCACAGGGGAATCAACCAGCCGAGACTTGTCTCCTTAATGGGCCTTGTGGCGGCAAGGGAAAGGGAGATCAAGGTCTGGGGAGCCAGCGACCTTGAAGTGGACCCGGCTCGGGTAGGGCTTGTGGGCTCGCCTACCCAGGTAGCCCAGGTTTTTGCGCCACAGAGGAGGCGCCACGGGGAGCTGCTTCAGGGCGAAGCGGAGGAAATGGTGAGGTCGCTGATGGCAAGGTTAGAACGGGCGGGGGTAATGCCAACCTAAGAGCTTTTGGAGCGATGATGGCCAAAGATTATCGAGGCGTCTGGGTTTTTGTCGAGCAGAGGAAGCGAAGATTGCAGGATGTTGGGCTTGAGCTCCTCGGCGAGGGGCGCAAGCTTGCCCATAAAATGGATACCGAGCTTGAGGCGATACTGATCGGCTACCAGGTCGGAGCTTTCGCCGAGGAGCTCGCCGCCTGCGGCGCCGACAAGGTATACCTCGCCGACAGCCCAGCGCTGGAGGTCTATAGAAGCGAGCCCTATACGCGGGTGCTGGAGAGGGCGGTGGTGGAGCACAAACCAGAGATACTCCTCTTTGGAGCCACGGCAACAGGTACAGAACTGGCGCCACGACTGGCGGCGCGGCTGGGGACTGGGCTCACTGCCGACTGCATCCAGCTAGATATAGATGAGCAAGGGCGACTGCTGCAAACTGTGCCCGCCTTTGGAGGCAACTTGATGGCCCAGGTCATCTGCCCCAAACATCGTCCCCAAATGGCCACAGTAAGGCCCGGGGTCATGGGCAAGCCCGAAAGGAAAGCACGCCGGCCTGTGGTGCAAGCCCTCGATACAAGTGTTGCCGAGCAGGGTGCAGCGGTTAGGGTGCTGGAAACCGTAGTTATGCCCGAGGAGAGTGGTGCCGCTCTGGAAAGGGCAGATGTAGTGGTTGCTGGTGGCTGGGGGGTGGGTGGCCCTCACGACTGGGAACTGGTGGTCAGGCTGGCCAATGCTTTGGGGGGGGAGGTGGGCGCTACCAGGCCAGCAGCGGATGAGGGTTGGGCTAGCGAAGAGCAAATGATCGGGCAAAGCGGCAAGGTGATCCGCCCTCAGCTTTACATCGCCATCGGTATTTCAGGTGCCATCCAGCACATGGTAGGCGTCCAAGAGGCAAAAATCATCGTTGCCATCAATAACAACCCCGCAGCTCCAATTTTTGAAGAAACAGACATTGGGCTGGTGGCAGACTTCAAGGAGATCCTGCCCCGCCTCATCGAGGAGATAGAGAGGCGCAGAGCA
>Ga0209979_1004173_pt1 | contig 12124 bp, 13 predicted proteins | sample AnhtaG_FD_183114 | JGI IMG/M metagenome (GOLD analysis project Ga0209979, IMG submission 183114) | Deep subsurface microbial communities from Anholt, Denmark to uncover new lineages of life (NeLLi) - Anholt_01485 metaG (SPAdes) (version 2) | ecosystem: Environmental > Aquatic > Marine > Oceanic...
AAATATGCTCGTGGGGGAGAATCATACCTAATTGATCATTATCCATGGGACCCAGAGTGGTAAGTATCTTTTTCAAATTAACCTCCAATCTTAACTATCATCATAATCTAAGTCAAAAGTAAATGCTACAGCTTAGACTTGCAGACAATTGTTTCGGCAATTTCAACTACGGATGGTATCGATGCCCCCGTCTCATAATGAGAGATGCTGTGTGGCGGTGTGTATTTGGAGAAATCCGAACCGATTTTCTCAAGAATTGGCTCGACGGGTGGAATAGGGCTCTGGAGATTAAGAGGCAGCATTATTTAATCGAGCCATGTCCTCGGCACTGAGACTTATCTTCAGAGAACTGAGATTCTCTCTCATCTGTCCGCTGGTACTGGCTGCAACCAGGGGAATGACACATGGCTCACTACGTATCATCCATGCGAGCACTATTTGATTAGCAGTAGCATCTTTTTCTTTAGCGATAGTCTTTAGTACAGCGACCCGAGCTTTGGTATCTGGTCCCAGATACTGGTCAGGGAAAGGTCGTTCCGGCCTGGTGTAGGCACCTCTTAGTAATGGTGAATAGGCTAACAACGTGATGCCACGACTCTTGCAGTAGTCGAGTAAATCATCATTGGCCGCAACTTGAGGGGCAAAGTTTGCGCCGGGTTTAGGACGCACGTAGGAGTAGCGCTGCTGTATGCAGCAATACTCACTCCAACCCCGAGTTCGACTCACCCAGCGTGCTTCCTCCAGGCGCCAGGCTAAGAAATTGCTTGCTCCAATGAAACGCATCTTACCCGCTTTCACTAGTTTGTGAAACGCCTCCATTGTCTCCTCCACAGGGGTACAGCGGTCATCGACGTGAGCATAGTAAAGGTCTATGGTGTTCACACCGAGTCTTCTGAGGCTCTTCTCATACTGCTCCTCTATCTGACTAGCTCGTAGACCCCGTTCCACTCCCGGCATCTCAAATCCCACCTTGCTGGCAAGGAATAGCTCAGAGCGGTTCTGCCGCTCGCGCATCCACTTACCCAACAGAGTCTCGCTTTCGCCGCCCACATATCCCGGCACCCAACGAGCATAGATGTTGGCAGTGTCCAAAAAGGAGCCTCCTGCCTCAACATATTGGTCTAGGAGCTGATATGAGATCGCTGCATTAGTAGAACTGCCAAAAAACATAGTACCCAAACAGAACGCACTCACCTCAACTCCGGTATTTCCCAATTGCACAGTCTTCATATTATTCTCCTCCGACATAGTTTTTAGTATTCCGCGATAACTCTTTGACAAATTGTTTCTTGAGATTCTTCCTTTTTTCCCATCTGGTCTCGTTTTTTCAAGGCATAGTACATCTGATAAGAATTTTGGCTTTTGGATATTTTGATTGGTTTCTACATATTCTTCCTTTATCTCTCCTTAACACGTTCTTAGGCAATCGCAAGATCTATTTTACTCAATTGAAACCAAAGAACAAAGCCCCTGCCTTCTCCTGAACCCTAAGCCAAATCTCAGTACTTGTCAATCAGGCCGAAAAGATGGTAGAGAAAAAATCGAACTGGACAGATTTGTTTTGGGGGGATATCCGGAAGTGCACCTCAATCGAGGACGTGAAGATGCTTTCATGAACCATATTCTAGGCGTTGGCATCCTGGGGGGGACTCGAACCCCCAACCTACAGCTTAGAAGGCTGTTGCTCTATCCAATTGAGCTACCAGGATACAGAATACATCTCGCCCATCAAAGGGCCCGGAGCGCATTTATGCTCTGAGCCTTTGATACTGTTTTATTAAAGATCTTTCTTACAATCTTCCCAAGTGTTTATTGTAACAACAGTAGCTTCTATTTCCCGCAGGATTTATCTTACCAAAGGACAAGCCAGAATCCTTCCTTTGCGATGTAGCAAAACAGTAGTTATCAATGCTCCTTTTGGTCGGGGCGGTGAGATTCGAACTCACGACCTCTTGCTCCCAAAGCAAGCGCGCTAACCAGGCTGCGCTACGCCCCGCGCTAATCTGATTGTAATTATATAATAATAATGGAGAGCGTCAAGAAGAAAAAAAAGGGGGTTGACAATAAATAAATTTCGTATATAATAATATTAGAATATTCTAAAGTAAAGGAATAAGACTATGTTGAGTCGAGAAAATCTAGAAGAATTGGCCGAGTGCTTGAAAGTCCTTACCCATCCGGTAAGAATAAGGATTCTGGAGGAACTTAAGGGAAGGAGTGTATGTGTAAGCGAACTTTGCCAAAGAATTGGGGCTAGTCAGTCTAATATTTCTCAGCATCTTACTTTACTTAGATATCAAGGATGGATAAAAAAGCGAAGAGAAGCAGTGTACAATTACTATTCTCTATCGAATAAGAATATTTCTTCTGCTCTGGAGGAGATATGTGAAATTATCTCTCAATTTGAGTAGGAGAAACCTTTAAGGAGGTGGCAGAAATGGTTCTATGGGATCCATTTCGTGATTTGTATCGTACGGAAAGAGATATCGGTAGAATGTTCGATGAGTTTTGGACAGGAAGAGTAAGGAGTGGAAGAGAATTGGCTGCGCCTAAGAGAGGAGATGTCCCGGCAGAAAGAACAGAAGGGCTAACAGGAGTTCCTGTCGCGGATTTGATAGATAAAAAAGATGCGCTGGTGATAAGAGCCGAGATTCCTGGTGTAGATAAGGATAAAATCAAGGTTAACGTGATGGAAGACAGAGTAGATGTCTCGGCAGAGGCGGAAAGAAAGAAAGAGGAAAAAGAGGAAAATTACTACTGCTGCGAGCGGACATACGGAGCCTGGCAGAGAAGCTTTTCTCTTCCTGAAAGGGTAAAATCCGAGCAAGCTAAGGCAAAATACAAAGATGGAGTTCTGGAGATTACCCTACCCAAAACTGAGGAAGAAAAGAAAAAAGAGCTTAAAATTGAATAGGTTTTAATTTGAGGGCTGCCTTTAAGGCGGCCCTCAAGTCTACTATAGAATAACAAACAAAAGGGAATGATAGAAAAGGGAAGAGAAAGCCTTTATCAAGATTACTTAGAAATCATCGATTTGTTTCGTTCATATCTAGAGAAAAAGATAAAGACAGGGAAGAATCAGGGATACGAAGAGCAAAAGAGTAATAGAGGAGAAGAAAATTCGCAGGTACTTCTGGGAAATCTCTACCATTCCATCCAGAATTGTCAGAAATGTTCTCTTCATAAGTTACGAAATAATCTGGTCTTTGGTGCGGGGAATGCTGATGCAGAATTAATGCTGATAGGAGAAGCACCTGGGAGAGAGGAAGACCTTCAAGGCAAGCCTTTTGTGGGAGCAGCCGGCAGGCTTCTCACAGAAGCTTTGGGGCGAGTTGGATTATCCCGTGCAGATGTTTATATTGCCAATATTCTTAAATGTCGACCCCCCGGTAACAGGAATCCTCAGCCGGAGGAGATTAAGGTTTGTTTTCCTTATTTAGAGCGTCAGGTAGAAATTATCAAGCCCAAGCTCATGTGTACTATGGGCAATTTTGCCAGCCAACTGCTTTTGAACACCAGTCAGGGCATTACCCGTATCAGAGGAAAGATTCAATGGTATAAAGAGAATACTTCCGTCATTCCCATCTTCCACCCCGCCGCTTGCATTTATAAACCTGGATGGGAGAGGGACTTTTTGGAAGACCTTAAGATGGTTCGTGATGAACTCAAAAAGAGAAATAATTCCAAAAATAACCTGGTAGTATAGGAATTTTATTTTTAAACATAAATCTGCGAAAATCTGTGTCCTAATTATGTTGAAAAGGATGGGTATTTTATCTTTTCTGGGAGGATATGCTTGGTTCTATTCTTTTTTGGAGAGCTTTTATCTTGTCCTCGATTTCACTTTTTCTCTCTAATTCAAAATTATTCTTGCTGATGAAAGAAAATGCCTCCAGATAGTAGTCGATTGCCTTTTTCGCGTTCTTTTCCTGTTCTGCTTTTTCCAGAATTATATCGAGTTGATTGGCTTTCTTAAATCTCTCCGTCTCTATCTGCAACCTTCTTATCTTCGTCTGACTTCTTCCTTGTTTCATCTCTCTCAGGAATCTCATTGTCTCTTTTCGATAGGATTCGACCTTGGTATCTATCTCACCTAGCGGATGCTCTTTTTTTGGTTTTCCTTTAAGATAAATAAGCAAAATCACAATGCAGACAATTATTAACCCTAGCGGTATCATGTTTATTTCCTCCACTGTTTCTCAATTATATAGTTTAATCATTTTGAGTCAAGCACGGTTGATTTTTGATTAAATTGTATTAGGATATTCATGAAACAATTTAAGGAATCAAGGGACAGAGACAAATTGTCCTGAGATAATTTCATAGAAAGGGAGTCTTGGATTAAAGATGGGTAAGCTAAGAGCTCATGTTTTGATTAAGGGGAGAGTGCAGGGTGTTTTTTTTCGAGCTGAGACTTGCAGCCAGGCTTACAGGTTAAGTATAGTGGGCTGGGTGAAAAATAGATGGGATGGTAGGGTGGAGGCTGTTCTTGAGGGAGAAGAAAAGGCTGTCCAAAAGATGATTAGTTGGTGCTACAAAGGCCCCCCGGCTGCTATAATAGAAGATGTGGAAGTTAAGTGGGAGGATTATAAAGGAGAATTTACCAGCTTCTCTATCCGCTATTGACTCGCTGCTCGTCGCTAGTTGCTTGTTGCTCGTGTCCCCTCACCTTAATCCTTCCTTTTTAATAATGAACTATGAACTGTTTTTAAGGAAAGAAGTTCCGAGAGGGAGTGAATTACATAATCAGGCAGATGGGAAGGAGGAGCTTTCTGTAACATCTCCTGGTTGGTAATTCCTGATAGAACCAGAATGGTAGTAATTCCCAGTTTTTTTCCTGCCAGGATATCTGTCTCCAGCCGATCGCCCACTAAAATGGTATCCTTGGGTTGATATCCTTTACTTTTCATAATTACCTTAAGTCCAAATGAGTGAGGTTTCCCTAAGAGTAAAGCCTTTTTATGTGTAGAGGCTTCAAGAGCTTTGACTATGGCTCCCGCGCCAGGAACAGTCCCTTTTTCAACAGGATAAGTTACATCCTTATTAGTAGCTATAAATTTAGCTCCCTTCAAGATTGCCTTATGAGCCAAAAGAAGTTTTTCAAAATCAAACTTTCTGTCCATTCCTACTACCACATAGTCTATTTCTTCTATTCTTGAAGTGATATTGATTCCTGCTTTCTTAAGTTCCTGGAATAATCCTGCCTCCCCAATTGGGAAGACTCTATTTTCTCTCTTATGCTTATTTTTGCTGAGGTAGATTGCTGCCAGATAAGAAGAAGAAAAAATCTCCTCAGAACTAACTCTAATGTCCATTCGGTCAAGTTTTTTTACAAAACCATCTCTGTCAAGAGTAGAATTATTACTCAAGAAAGATACTTCATCTCCTCTTTGTCTGAGAAAGGTCAGAGTTTCTTTTACTCCAGATAGCAAGGTTTCCTCGATATAGATTACTCCATCTAAATCAAAAATGTAAAGACTCATTATCTATCACCGATTCTTAAGGTTTCTAGTTTCTCATCTTTTACAGGGATTACTTCAATGTATCGTTTCTCTTTTTGAGGTAGCCTAAAATATTCCACTTTTGTTCTGGCATGAGTTGCATCACTATAACGAGCAGTTATGGAGGCTGCCAGGAGGAGAATTTCATCACCGGCATCCCTTTTTCTTAAAAGTCCAATCGGGCCAGGGTAATCAACTACTTGCAGACATATATCGCCTTCTATGGCTAATTGAAGAATCATTGTGTTCTCTATTTTATTTCTTCCTACAATCAGCTTCGCCCCTTCTTTTAACAAAAAATGTCTTCCCAGCTTTAGTAGTTCGATTTCGTTAAGACTTAATTTGCCTCCTTTTAATGAATGTTTAATTTTTTTAGAGAAGATAGGGTCAGTAAGTAAGCACCCTCCCGCTGGAGTCGGAAAGCTTTTAATTCCTGATGACTTGGCCATTTCTAACTGAACACGACGAGTGCGCCCTTTAATGCCAAGAAGATTTTCTCTCTTCACCCAGCCTTGTCTCTCTGGTAGAGTGGGAGGAAGATTTTTAGCAGTGAGCGGACGAAGGAGATAGTCCTTCCAACCTGATTTCCCTTCTACTATATCTAGTGCCCATCTATTCTGAGATTTTGGCCTTTGCCCCAGAATTTCACCGCTAATAAGGAAGGATGCGCCTATTTTTTCCATAAGAGAGCCAGCCTTTTTTACCATAAGAATGTGGCAATCAATGCAAGGATTAGCTCCCTTCCCAAAACCATAGAGAGGAGATTGTAGAAGAACAATCAAGTCGGTGCTTATATCTATGATATGAAGGGGTATTCCAAGCTCATGAGCGGCTATTTCTGCTTTTTTCGCATTGAAAAAAGGAGAGATAAAACATACTCCTTCTACCTGGATTCCCTGTTTTTGGATAATTTTGGCAGCCAGACTACTATCCAGGCCTCCCGACATTAGACTTAAGGCTTTCATTACTTTTTGGCTAAATCTTTATTCTGCAACACCTTTCTTATGCCTTTTTCCGTTTCTACTACTACTGTTCCTTTTAAGAGATTTCTGCCCACCACCTTTACCTTCTCATTCTGCCATTGAATGGTCTGGCCTACTTGAGGGAATTTTTTCTTCAAAGCAGAATAGGTGGAATATTCAAAATTCAAACAGCACCGTAGTCTTCCGCATACACCTGATATTTTGGAGGAAGACAGAGGTAGATTTTGCACCCGTGCTGCTTCTAGACTTACTGAGTTCAACTTTTCTTTTCTTTTAGCTAAGAATAGGGCACAACATACTGTTCTTCCGCAAACCCCACAACTGCGGAGGAGTTGAGGCTCGTCCCTTACTCCCACTTGCTGCATCTGAATTCGTAGTTTAAAAACAGCGGCCAGGTCCTTAACCAAAACTCTAAAATCCACTCTTTGTTTAGCTGTGTAATAAAAGGTGATGCGCTTACTCCCTATAGGATATTTGGTGACTATTAGCTTTATGGGAAGTTTGCGAAAAGAAATCTTTTCCAGGGCTACTTGGTAAGCCTTCTTTTCTATTTCCTGTTTGTGCTCAGATTCTTGTATATCTTCAGGAGTAGCCTTTTTTAAATCTCTTCCGCCAGAAAATAGTGGGTTTTCTTTGATTGGAGTTATGAATTTTACTTTTCCTAATCCTTTTCCCTCTTTTAGCTCAAACGTACACCAGTTTTCTTGCACTAAATCTGTTTCTTCTAAAATGAAATAAACCGTTCTTTTTTCTGGATAATTTTCTACTCCTACTAGAACCATCGATTTATTCCTTTATTAGTAAATATTCAGTGAAGTACGTTCCTTCTTGTCATTGCGAGGAGTTCTGAAGGCCTTCAGGACGACGTGGCAATCTCTGATGGAGATTGAAATTGCTTCGCTTGCGCTCGCAATGACGTGGTTTACTGAGTACTTACATTGGTCTTAAAGAACTATTTAACTTGTAATTCTGTAAAATCAGCTATAGAGCTGAATAGTTTTCCCGTTCTTTTCAAAAGACAAAGGCGATTTGCTCGCAAGCGAGCGTCCTCATTCATAACCAGGACTTCTTCGAAGAAGTTGTGAATAGATTGTTTTAAGGTAGAGAGAGTTTGGTATGCTTCCAGATACCTTTGTTTCTCCAATAACCTCTCAACCCTTGCCTTTATCTTTCTTAGTTCTTGGTATAGCTCTCTTTCCTCTTTTTCTATGAGGAGTTCTTCTTTGAGCTTTTGTGGTATTCCTAAGTTTCTTCTCTTGGCCTGTTTTAATATATTTAGTAATCTGACTATAGCTATGACCTCTTCTTTAAATTCCTCTCTAGAAGCAGCTTTAAGAAGAGCCTCTCCTCTTTTATTTATTCTTACTGGCTTCTCATCATCTACTTTTAAGATAGCCTTGATTTGGTCAGTCCTGATTCCCTTATCCTTGAGAATTCTAACCATCCTTGTCCGTAAGAATCCTTTGACCTTGAGGATAATTTTTTCTTGCTCTGTCCTTTCTTTTCTTTGATAGAGCTTTAAAGATTCTTTAATAAGATAATCCAGACTGACCTCCCATTCTCTATCAAGAATTATCTCTACTATTCCTTGTGCTTGCCTCCGTAGACCCGAGGGGTCTTCTGAGCCAGAAGGGATAAATCCTGCCCAGAAGGAACCAATCAGGGTATCTAATTTATCGGTTAAGGCGAGAATAGCTCCTGCTGGTGTCCGGGGGAGATTCTTTTCATTTGAACGGGGTATTTTGTGTTCATAGATAGCCTGAGCTACCTGAGTATTCTTCTTAGAATAAAGAGCATATTCTCTTCCCATTATTCCTTCCAGTGAAGGGAATTCTTTAACCATCTGGGTAGTTAAGTCAGTTTTACAAAGATAAGCTGCCTCTTTCAATATTCCTCTTATCTTTTCGTCTATCTCTAAAGAAGCAGCAATTCTTTCTCCTAGCTTCACCAATCGCAGAGTTTTATCATAATAACTACCTAATTTCTCCTGGACTACTATTTCTTTAAGGAAAGGGACTCTTTCTTCTAATGTTATTTTCTTATCCTCTTCAAAAAAGAATTTAGCATCACTCAGGCGGGCATTAAGCACTCTTTGGTTTCCTTTTATTACTTCTCCAAGGTATTCCCTATTTCCGTCCCTCACTCCTATAAAATAAGGCTCAAATGTCTCTTTCTCTACTACAGAAAAATGTTGCTGATAATCCCTTAAGCAGGCCCTCAATACAGGAGAAGGGAGAGAAAGAAAGTGGGGATCAAATTCCCCCAAAAACATAGTAGGGTATTCTACTGAAGAAACTATATCATTCAGTAGTTCCTTATCTTCTAGAGCTCTTTGCTTACTTCCACCCTTGTTTAGCTGAGAGACTATTTCTTGCATTTGTTTGATGATTATTTCTTTCCGCTCTGCCGGATTTATTATTACCCATTTTTCCCTTAAAATAGAGGAGTACTTCTGGGAGTCATCTATAGACATCAGAAACGGTGAAAGATAGGGATGTCCTCTTGTCTCTCGGCCAGAACGGATTCCGGCTACTTCAAATTCTATTATTTCCTCTCCTAAAAGAGCTAGAATAGATCTAATGGGACGTGCAAAAGCAAAGTCTCCCTTGCCCCACCTCATAGATTTGGAAAAACTGAGGGAGGTGATAAGCTGAGAAAAAAGGAGAGGGAGGATATCTTTGGTTCTCCTGCCGACTGTTTCTCTTTTTATATAAACGTAGTTACCTTTTTTTAGTTTCTCCACTCCCAGCTCTTCCCTCTTTATTCCTTTAGCTTTTAAATAGGCTTTCCCTTCTTTGGTCAGCTCTCCTCTCTCATTTACAATTATCCTTTCCGGAGGACCCATCTCTTTTTCTATCCGTTCTTTCTGCTTAGGAGATACCTTTTCTGCTTGCAAGATAAGTCGTCGGCAGCTACCGGAAACAGTGATTTTTTCATAGTCTAAATTGGAGGAGGCAAAAAGTTCTTCTCCCTTTTCTTTAAGTTGAGTTAAAGCCTCTTCAACAAGAGAAGAAGGAAACTCTTCCACTTTTATTTCTAATAATGCTGTTTTAGACATTTGATTTCTCTTTTTCCAGATAGAGTTTGGCACATCCATTGGCTAGATAGCGAACTCTCTTAATAAACCTCTCTCTTTCACTTACTCCCAGAGCTCCCCTGGCCTCCAGTAGATTAAAAGTATGTGAGCATTTAAGAGTATAATCATAAGCTGGTAGAGCAAGCCCTTTATTTAAGAGCTTTTTTGCCTCTTCTTCATAAGTTTGAAAAAGCTTAAATTGAACTGCCGGCTCGACTTCCTCAAAGTTGTAACGAGAGAATTCTGCCTCGCCTTGATAACAAATATCCCTGTAGGTAGTTCCTGAGTCCCATTTCAAATCGAAGACATTATCCACTTCTTGTAGGCACATTCCGATTCGCTCCAGTCCGTAGGTAAGCTCCACCGGGATGGGTTTCAGGTCAAATCCTCCTACCTGCTGAAAATAGGTAAATTGAGTGATTTCCATTCCATCCAGATTCACTTGCCATCCCAATCCCCAGGCTCCCAGGGTGGGAGACTCCCAATCGTCCTCCACAAATCTTATGTCGTGATGGAGGAAATTGACTCCCAGTCTTTTAAGGCTTTCTAAATAGATGGATTGGATATCATCAGGGGAGGGCTTGATGATTACTTGATATTGATAGTGGCGTCTGAGGCGATTAGGATTTTGACCGTATCGTCCATCAGCAGGGCGCCGTGACGGCTCCACATAGGCTGCCCGCCAGGCTTTTGGTCCCAGTGCCCTTAAAAAAGTAGCCGGGTTAAAGGTTCCTGCTCCTTTTTCTACATCATAAGGCTGAAGAAGGAGGCAGCCCTGTTCTTTCCAGTATTCCTGTAAGTTAAGAATAATATCCTGAAAGTTCATTCTTTTGAAAGTTTCTCTCTTACTTCTTTAATAGTATTATTTAAGATGTCTATTACTGTCTGGGAGCTAATAGTGGCTCCAGTGATAGCCTGAATCTGGTTATCTTCTTCTGCTTTTTTTCCCTTAATTAACTTAATCAGGGGAACCACCAGTAAAGCCTTGAATTGTTCCCCAAAAGATTCTGAGGTTATTTTTGCTCCCAACCCTGGAGTTTCCACTGATTCCAGAATCTGAATTCCCCTGGTCTGATTCAACTCAGGATCCATCCCTATCATTATTTCGATTATACCTTGATATCCTGCTCCTTCTCCGATGAAGGCGTAACCCACTAGATTTCCAGAAGAGTCCAGACCCTGGTAAATAAGTCTATCTTCTTTTATTATGGTGTTATAATCTTTTGCCTCAGGTAGAACTTCAAAGACAGCTCGACGAATCTCTGCTTTTTTATTTTCTTCGATTCTCGGCTGAGCGTATCTATAAACTCCTACCAGGGAAGCTCCAGAAATCATTCCCACTATAGAGAGAACCAGAACCATATGGACTGATTTCTTCAAACTATCTCCCTCCCAAAACTCTGGGCTTAATATACCTGTCTAATAGAGGAGTAAAGGCATTCATAAGAAGAATGGAAAACATCACTCCCTCTGCATATCCTCCCCAATTACGAATTATAACTACTATGGCTCCTGCACCCAAACCAAAGAGCCATCTACCTTGTTTGGCCAGGGGAGTGGTTACCGGGTCTGTAGCCATAAAGAAGACTCCTATCATCAATCCACCTGCCAATAAGTGAAGTAGAGGGCTACCATAGAGGGGATTAATGAGATAGAAAATGCCGCTCAACAAAGCCACTGTGAGAAGGTAAGAGAGAGGAGTCCGCCAGTCAATGTGTTTTTTTATCAGCAGAAAGGCTCCTCCTATAAGCAGGGCCAGAGCGGAAGTTTCTCCCAATGAGCCGGATACGTTCCCCAAAAATAGTGGCAAAAGAGGAGTGGATTGAGATTGAAACCTCAAAAGCCCCAAAGGAGTAGCTGTAGTAACTGCATCAATAGTAAAAGGATTTACCCAAGTGGTCATCAGAACAGGGAAAGTAGCTACCAGAAAAGCTCTCCCAATGAGAGCCGGGTTAAATATATTGTAGCCCAATCCTCCGAATATCTGTTTGCCAATGATGATAGCGAAAACTGTTCCTAAAACAGCAGCCCAGAGAGGAAAACTGGGGGGAAGGGTTAGGGCCAATAATATCCCGGTGAGCAGAGCGCTGGGCTCATTCAAACTCCCTTTTCCTCTTATTCTTAAAAATAGATACTCTGTTACTACGCTAGCTAGACCGCATACAGCAATAAGCTCTATGGCTCTTAAGCGAAAGAAATAGATACTGGCGGCCATGGCAGGAATTAGGGCTATTATTACCGCCCACATTATTCGCCCTACCGTGATTTTATCTCTGATATGGGGAGAGGAGGAAAGAGTGAGTATTCTTTCTATTCTCTTATTTTTCTTTTCCGTTATTCTAGCTCTATCCAAATTTCTTCTTCCTAAAAGACAGATAGATTTCAAATGGGCAGTTCTGTAGCAGTATTATAAAATCTCCTCCCTCTTTTGTCAAACCAACTTTATAAGAATTGTCACCAAATTGATAATTATGACATTTTTAATATTCCCTAATCGACTCCCTAGAATCTTAAGATACCGGTTCCTTGCATTCATATTCATTTTCTCCTTCTCCCCGGTTAAT
>Ga0209979_1004174_pt1 | contig 12122 bp, 12 predicted proteins | sample AnhtaG_FD_183114 | JGI IMG/M metagenome (GOLD analysis project Ga0209979, IMG submission 183114) | Deep subsurface microbial communities from Anholt, Denmark to uncover new lineages of life (NeLLi) - Anholt_01485 metaG (SPAdes) (version 2) | ecosystem: Environmental > Aquatic > Marine > Oceanic...
ATAGTAGCTGGAATATCGAGGCGGCGGGCTAGGTCGGAAACATACTGAGCATCAGCCTCGGACTCAGTGCCGCGTAGTTGGTGGTTTAGGTGAGCCACATGTAGCCTTATGCCTAGCTCATCTTGGAGCTTAATCAGGACATGGAGCAGACAGACTGAGTCTGGACCGCCGGATACTGCTACCAGCAGTGTGTGCTGACCTGATACTAGGTGATGCTCCCGGCTGAAGTGTAATACCCGCTGCTGTAGTGTGAGCTGTTGCATAGCTAATTCTTATTATAGGTAGCTGGGGCAGGAAAAGGCAAGCTAATTAAGACAGTCTATAGCTATGTGCTTGCCAGGTGACAGGTATCATTGAACAACACCAAGCGTGTGGCTTGCTCATCAAATACAATAGTGCTAATGCTGCCTGGGCCTAACCTCAGCCTGCCTATTTGAGACAAGGGTAGGTTAAGCACAGAACAGATAATGGTCAAGATGGCAAAGTAGTGGCTAACTACTACTATCACCCCATCACGGTGCTGACTAACCAGGTGTTGGATAATGCTCCACAGCCTTTGCTGTACCTCGGCTAGTGACTCTCCGCCATGCGGCTTAAAAATTGGCTTCCCCTCAGCTTCATTGACCAGAAGCTCGTCAAGGTGCTTACCTATATCACCGATAGGTGTTCCTTCTAGTTCACCGGCATCAATCTCTCTTAGCGCTGGAGCAATATTTACTTCTACTTGGTGGTGGCGAGCAATGGCTTGGGCTGTATCCAAAGCGCGCTGTAATGGGCTGGAATAAATAGCCTGAATCGTCTCTTGTTTCAGCCGGCTAGCTACACTTTCGGCTTGCTGCTTACCCCTTTTGTTTAACTGTGTATCGCTATTACCTCCTTGAATACGCCTTACTTGATTCCAGTCAGTCTCACCGTGTCTTACTAATATAACCGTTATCAATTGTTCTCCCTTCAACTTGTTCCTAGGATAAGTTTGGTGCGGTGTATGGACTGTGGGTGGTAGGTGAAACCCACGGCTGCGGTAACCTGCTCTGGTCTCCCCGAGCCACTGTTATCACAACGCAACCTCATACCTATAGTGCAGTATGAAGGATAAGAATCAATGAGCCACAGGTCATCAATTAAAGCCCTCAAGTCATAGCTTCGCGGGCCGGTATCTCTCTGGTGCTGCCACGGCAGGTGCTTTACCGAGAGCAAAGAGATAAGGGCTGATTCTATATCCCGTTGCCCCTTTTCGGTTTCTACTTCGACCTTATATTCAGCATAACGAACCTGTGATTGTAGAGATGGCATGGTCAGGCTTATTGGATACACCTGTAGTATTTTAATGCCGGGTAGAAGTTGCTGGCTTACGGCGGTAATAAAGAAGTGGGGGGAGACCCATTTGGTGCAAAAGATATCCATTAGCTCGGCTTCGCTGGTTATCCCCAGGGCGAGGGGTGCCGCCAGTGATATTCGGGGGTGGGGGTTAAACCCTTGTGAATAGGCTAGTGCTATCCCGGCTCGGTGGAGTGCCCTTTGCCATAGCCTCATTATGTCCAGGTGGGAAATAAACTTTACCTCTTCTCCTCGGCTGAATCTAACCCGCAGACGCTGCATGTCTTTCCTTGGTCAGTAAAATCTTTTCGATTTTTACCCCCCGCATTTCAGTAATCACCAGCTTCAAGTCCTTATACTTTAGCTTTTGGCCGAGTTTGGGTATGTGTCCCAAAAGGTCGAGGACGAAGCCGGCTACAGTTTCATACTCCCCTTCGGGTAGCTCTAGACCCAACTCTTCGTTAGCCTCCTCAATGCGCATCCCGCCATCAATCTGGAAGGTATATTCATTGATTGCTTCATATTCCTTCTCCGCCGCCGCTAGCTCATCCCCCACTGGACCGACGATTTCCTCGACTAACCGGCTGAGGCTGACTACGCCAGCGGTGCCGCCGTACTCATCCACTACCACCGCCATCCGGTAGTTTTTGTCCCGCATCTCGGTAAAGAGTTCGCTGATGAGCTTGAACTCGGGGGTAAAGTAGGCGGGGCGAATGAGGTCGTCAATGGTACTCTCATTATTGATAGCCCCCTTAGCTACCGCCATAAGCACATCCTTCACCGAGAGAATACCAACTACATTATCCATATTATCCTCATATACCGGGAAGCGGGATAGCGGCGATTGAGCATAGATGTTAAGAAAATCGGCCAGTTTGGTGCCTTTCTCTACACATACCACCTCGGTGCGGGGCACTATTGCCTCTCTGACCGGTCGGTTGCCAAAATCGAAAACCTTGTGTAACATCTCAGCTTCATCTTTCTCTACCGTCCCCTCTTTATGCCCAAGCGATATCATGGTGCGGATTTCCTCCTCGCTAGCCAGAGACCTGGGTACAGGTGTTCCTCCTACCAGTTTACTGAACCATGAGGCTATCCAACCCAGCGTTACCACAAATGGAGTAAGCAGCCAGGATATCGCCTCTATTGGTCGAGCAAATATTAGGGATAGCTTCTCAGCATGCTGGGTAGCTATGGTTTTGGGGGTAGTTTCACCAAATATCAGCAGAAGGATAGTTACGCCTATGGTGGCAATGATGATTCCCTGTTCCCCCCAGATAGAAACGGCTAGAATGGTACCCAGGGCCGCCGCGGCAACGTTGACAAAGTTATTGCCCAGCAGAATGGTGGACAGGAGCTTTTCTGGTCGCTGAACCATCCTGGCTACTCGTCCTGCTCCCCTTACCTTGGTGTTAACCATGTGCTCCAATCTAATCCTCTGCAAGGAAATAAAGGCTGTTTCCGAGCTGGAAAAGAAGGCTGACAAAAGAAGACAAATGAAAAGAAACACTAGGTATAGTGTTTCAATGCTGGACATATGTCATCACCCCACTCTTAAAAATAAGACCTAACTAATTCTCTTAAATCATCATAGCATTGGCTAATAGGTGTGTCAAAAACAGCTATTTGAATTGCTTAACAACCCTATCCCCTTTATCCCCTTCCCCTTAATAAGGGGAAGGGGAGGATTTATTTTTAGAGGGGCTAGCGCCCCTCTTGAACACCCCAGTAGGTCAAGCTCTACTAAGAGAACTTACTTTTTGGGGGGGTTCGCTCCTCTAAGACTCCGGCAATTACTCCAGAAGAGGAAGAGTCAAAGAGAGGGGCGAAGCCCCTCTCTTACCTATACCCCCTTCCCTTAGCAAATAATTAAAGGAAGGGGGTCAGGGGGATAGGTTCCTGAACAATCTCTGTGGTTATTTGTCTTCGGGTGTCTATGCTATAATCCAGGTGTATGAAAATCCTGGGGATTGAGACTTCTTGTGATGAAACAGCAGCCGCGGTGGTGGAGGATGGAGCTAGAATTCTGTCCAATCAGATTGCCTCTCAGGTAGAGATTCATGCCCGCTATGGGGGGATTGTGCCTGAGGTAGCCTCCAGGCAGCATATTTTAGCCATTATCCCGATACTAAAGCAGGCGATGGCTGAGGCTAAGGCTACCTGGAGTGATTTGGGTGGCATTGCTGTCACTATCGGGCCGGGTCTTGCCGGCTCACTGCTGGTAGGAGTTAATGTGGCTAAGGTTATTGCTTTATCTCATGACTTGCCTATTACCGGGGTTAATCACCTGGAGGGTCATATCTATGCTAACTGGTTGGTTAACCGCAGCCCCCTCTTCCCTTTGGTGTGCCTCATTGTTTCTGGAGGACATAGTGACCTGGTGCTGATGAGGGGGCACGGAGATTATATTGTGTTGGGGCGGACACGGGATGATGCCGCCGGCGAAGCCTTTGATAAGGCAGCCAGGATACTGGGTTTGGGTTACCCCGGTGGTCCAGCTATTGAGCAGGCAGCTAGAAATGGCACCGCTGCTTCGCTTAAGCTACCTCGTGCCTGGCTAAAGGGGAGTAGCGACTTCAGCTTTAGTGGTGTTAAGACGGCGCTGCTGCGCCTGGTGGAGGGAGGGAAGGTTTCATCTGTGGCTGATGCCGCTGCCAGCTTTCAGGAGGCAGTGGTTGACGTCCTGGTTACCAAAACGGTGGCGGTAGCCAGGGAGCACCGGGTGAAGCAGATTTTGCTGGCAGGTGGAGTGGCATCAAATGAGTTGCTTCGGAACTGGCTGGTGCAAAATTCACCCCTCCCCGTCTTGGTTCCCGAGCCTATATTATGCACCGATAACGCAGCCATGATCGCTGCCTGCGGCTACTACCGTCTCCAAGCCGCCAAGATAGATGGCTTAGATTTGGATGTAACTCCCAGCCTCAAACTGGCTTAAAATAGAATTAAAATGGGAAAGGGGGGAGTAATTATGGCAACAAAAGTTTTCGTTATCTTGGGTAGCGGGGATAAAGAAGTGGCATTAGAGGTTGGACTTGTATATCCATTGAACGCAGCTAAGCATAAGTGGATGGATGAGGTTAAGGTGATTATTTTCGGGCCATCAGAGAAAGTCGCCGCATATGACCTGGAAGTGCAAGAAAGATTAAAGGAGTTACGAGACACAGGCATTGAGATTATGGCGTGCAAATGGTGTGCTGATAGGATGAATATAACAGGTAAACTTGAAGAGGCAGGAATTAAGGTTGTATACGTCGGCCCAATAATATCTCAACTGTTAAAGGATGGCTGGGCTTCGCTGACATTTTGAGAGCCTAGCTTTGGATGTGGCTTAGTGGACAGTAGTTACATTTGCCTTGACGGCACCGGGTGTTGTAGATATGGATTAGCCCCTGCTGGCGCTGGGCTGAATTTACCAGGTTGCTGTTTAGCCCAAGCTGCTTTATCATATGCTTTTCCACCGTGTTTACCGCTAGCCTGGGATAACGGCGATAAAGGTCAACGACCCTCCTTTCAACCTCCGGTTGGCAGTTAAGTTTGCTCCAGGCAAGGGTGAAGGGCAGGAGCACATTCACTGCAGTATCAGCTGCTCGCCACCTGCCGAGAAGGGTTGGATTGTTGCTCTTGCTATCCAGGCCAAAATCAGAGTGGCTTGCCCAATAGCTATCGGCAGTAACCCTAAATCCCTTTTCTAATCTGAGGTAGCCTCGACTCGCTGGTGTCTCCTTTATCATATCGACCACCTCTTCAACTATCCCCCTTTCTCGGTAGCGGAGGATAAGGTAGCTCATAGCTGCTATACGGCGTAGGGGAAAGTTGTTTGGTCTGACCTTAAACAGGTGCCAGTCATCCTCGGACATCGCCTTGGTGCCACCGGAGGAAGCCCATAGCCCCTCCAGTTTGTCTATCCACCTGCTACCTTTGTATTCCCGGTGCCCGTTCTGGCGCTGCGAGGGTAGCAGCCCAGCCGTGCCCAGAAGTAGCGCCTGTAGCTGGGCAAGGCATTCTTGGTCTGATATTTTGCCCTGAGTTATAGACTGTAAAATCTGGAGTGGCAACCTTCTGGCTAGCTTGAGCATGGGTGGCTTATTCTTGGCATAACCTAGAGCCCCCATTATCCCCTGGTAAAGACATTGGCTTGCCTCCATTTGGGTCAATTCGGCTTGAAACTCGGCAGCCTTGGCCGAAAACCGCTCCTCCCCAGCGCTATCTAGAAGTTCGGCCAGGGTATCGGTAGTCAAGCCGGTTACCGTTTTAAGACAAGGCATACCGGCTGGGGAATGAACCAACCTCGACCAATGGCTGCTCGGCTCACCTATGTATTTATCTAAGGCGAGGATGGGCGCTGTCTTCCCATTGTGGAGATTGGTAGCTGCCTCACTGTTGTGCCATAGCACCACATGCAGGATTACCCGGTTATAGGCTGGGTCTTGGTGATGTCGGTGAGCTTGCCAATCGCTGGATTTGACATGAACCTCTATATCCCCCTTTATTATCCCCTGGCTGGTGGCAATAACTGCATCCCGGAAATCAGCCCCTCGGTCATCGTTCTTCCTTCCCGGGTAGATTATCCTTATCGGCTCACCGCTGGCTGTGGTCAGCTCAGCTCTATCCATTAGCTGCTGCCATATTTCAACCACCACCCTCTCCGGGAGATTATTTAGCAACCTGCCCCCGTTAGCTTTTTATTTGGAGACCCTATCCCCTTTATCCCCTTCCCCTTGATAAGGGGAAGGGGAATTATAGTTTCCGAAGGGGCTAACGCCCCTTCGGGCTTCCCTTTTATTAGGGAGGGCGAACTATCAGGTTTTGAAGGGCTTTGCCCCCTTCAATCTACCCTTGATAAACGACACTCTCTCTGGCAGTGTTTAACACAATATCGTGTATCAATAGCCCAATAAAAGCGGTCTGCTCTGGGTAGACCGCACTTTTTATCAATGGTTCCTCACCAGAATTATACACGGTTCCGTGTATAATGTCAAGACTTTTTAGGTGGTTTTTTAGGGGCAGCCTGATATTCAAATCTGGCTCGTTCGGCAATGATAGACAGAAGGGTAATTGAGGCACCACGGGCGTTATACATCCCGGTTTCCCATTCACTTATTGTTTGCTGGCGTACACCCAGTCTTTCCGCCAGCTCACGCTGGGTTAGGCCCAGATGGCGCCTTAATGCCTGAATGCTTTGGCTATCCCATTGTGGTCGGTTTACTTTATGCTGTCGGCTCATACATGGATTCTACACGATTCAGTGTAAACTGTCAAAACTGAGATTATTTGGTAACCCTCACCCCCTTTATCCCCCTCTCCCTTGAGGGAGAGGGGGAATTAAATATATAAGAGAGGCTTCGCCTCTCTTCAACTCTCCTTTGGTATTTACTCCTTACAAAGGGAGAAAAAAATTAAAAGAGAGGTCTCGCCTGTCTTTGACTTTCCCATTTTGGAGTAATTGCCGGAGTCTTAGACGGGCGAAGCCCCAAAAAGTAAGTTCTCTTAATGGAGCTTGACCTACTGAGGGAGTTTAGAGGGGCGTAAGCCCCTCTAAAAATAAATTCTCCCCTTCCCCTTATCAAGGGGAAGGGGATACAGGGGATAGGGTTACACTAAATTATCAAAGGAGAGGGGGAGAGATTTTTAGAAAGGGCTTTGCCCCTTAAACCCCTGGGCGAATAGCCTATATAGCACGGGCTGCGCCTCTCTTTGATTCTCCTTTAGTACCGGGGATAAGGTCACCTAATAAAAATCTATAAGAATCAGTTTTGTATTAAGCGAGCGTATTCTGGAGAATAAAGGCTAATATAGACATCAGAATGTCTATCAGCTATTGACATTGGCTGTAAATAGTCATTTGTTGAGTTGCGACATTTGCCCAGGTGCGGTATTATATGGCTGTTAGCAGTCTTAGGGTAAGAGTGCTAAAATTGGTTAATTGAATTGAGGAAGGAGGATTGAAATGGCGGTTAAGCTTCAACCGTTAGCCGACCGGTTAGTAGTCAAGCCTATTGAGAGGGAGGAGGTGACCAAGGGGGGTATTGTTCTGCCTGACACAGCCAGGGAGAAACCCCAGGAGGGGAAGGTTATTGCCGTTGGTCCGGGCAGGCTATCTGAGGATGGAAAGCGGATAGCTATGGATGTTAAGGTGGGTGATGTGGTGATTTATGCTAGGTATGGCGGCACGGAGTATAAGATTGAGGACGAGGAAGTTATAATTCTGCGTGAGAGTGACATTTTGGCTAAAAAGGCTAAGTAGCAAATCAGGTTAGTAGATAAGGAGGGATAAAAAAATGGCTAAACAGATTTTATTTGATGAGGAGGTTAGGCATTCACTAAAGAGGGGGATTGATACCTTAGCTGACGCAGTTAAGGTGACCTTAGGCCCCAAGGGGCATTGCGTGGCGCTGGATAAAAAATGGGGTCCACCGACAGTGATTGATGATGGGGTTACCATTGCCAAGGACATTGAGCTTCCTGACCCGTTTGAGAACATGGGTGTTCAGATGGTTAAGGAAGCAGCCACCAAGACCAATGATGCCTGTGGCGACGGCACTACAACATCAACTATTCTGGCTCACGCCATTATTACTGGAGGTTTTAAGAATGTGGCTGCTGGAGCTGACCCCTTGGCGCTGAAGAGGGGCATTGAGAAGGCGACCAGGGCTATCGTTGACGAGCTTAAACGGGTATCTACTGAGGTAAAGGGTAAGGAGCAGATTTCGCAGGTGGGCACTATTACGGCGAAAGACAAAGAGATTGGCGACCTGATTGCCGAGGTGATGGAGAAGGTGGGCAAGGATGGGGTTATCACTGTTGAAGAGTCCAAGGGAGTAAAGTATGAGACAGAGTATGTAGAGGGGATGCAATTTGACCGTGGTTATATTAGCCCGTATTTCATCACCAATGCCGAGCGTATGGAAACGGTGATAGATGACCCCTATATCCTTATCACTGACAAGAAAATCTCGGCGGTATCTGACCTTCTACCGGCTCTGGAGAAGATACTGCAGGCGTCAAAGAACCTGCTTATCGTCGCTGAAGATGTAGACGGTGAGGCATTGGCTACCCTGGTGGTCAATAAGTTACGGGGGACGATAAATGTTCTGGCAGTTAAGGCTCCCGGTTTTGGCGATCGGCGTAAGGCAATGCTGGAGGATATGGCAATTCTCACCGGTGGCAAGGTGATTTCGGAGGAGGTGGGGCGAAAGCTGGACTCGGTTACTGTGGAGGACTTGGGTAGAGCTCGCCGGGTAACTGCTGATAAGGACAACACTACTATCGTTGAGGGCAAGGGCTCGGAAGAGGATATTAAGGGCAGAATAAAGCAGATTAAGGCTCAAATAGAGGAAACTACCTCCGATTTTGACCGCGAGAAACTACAGGAGAGGCAGGCGAAGCTGGTAGGCGGGGTAGGTGTAATTAAGGTTGGCGCGGCTACTGAGGTTGAGCTTAAGGAGAGAAAGCACCGGGTTGAGGATGCATTATCAGCTACCCGAGCGGCGGTGGAGGAGGGCATTCTGCCCGGCGGTGGTGTTGCCTTACTCAATTCTCTCCCGGTTCTGGATAAGCTAGACGTCAGCGGGGATGAAGTCACCGGGGTTAACATTATTAGGAAAGCGATAGAGGAGCCAATTCGCTGGATTGCCATAAATGCCGGTAGGGATGGGTCAGTGATAGTGGATGCGGTTAAGAAGAGTAAACCCGGGGTTGGCTACGATGCGGAAGCCGATGACTTTGGTAATATGGTGGAAAAAGGTATTGTTGACCCGATGAAGGTAGTAAGGTCTGCCCTGGAGAATGCAGCCAGTATTGCAGCTATGGTTTTGATTACCGAATCATTGGTTACTGATATCCCAGAGAAGGAGAAGATGCCGGGAATGCCGCCTGGTGGTATGGAGTATTAATTAGACCTTTGTCTGTGGTAAAGGGAATAAAAATAGCCGTGGTCTTTAGGCTACGGCTATTTTGTTATTTCCCCTTCCCCTTATCAAGGGGAAGGGGAAGATATTTTATAAGAGAGGCTTCGCCTCTCTTCAACTCTCCCACAAAGAATAGCCAGACTAAAGGGCGTTTAAGAGGGGCGTCAGCCCCTCTTTTTAATATCATTCCCCCTCATGATAGGAATATATATCCATATCATGGAGAGGGGGATAAAGGGAGTGAGGTAGATAAACTATTTTATAGCTTCAGCAGCTCCTCCAGGGGCTCATCGTCAGCGACAGGACCAACTACCGCCAAGCGGAGCTGGCTACCTATCAGTAGTTCTCGGGCAATCTGCTCAAGCTGGTCAGCGGTAATGGCATCAATAATGGATACCACCTCGTCAACGCTAAGAATGCGTCCGGTGAGAATCTCTTGCCCTCCTATCCAGCCAGCAACATTACGGCTATCCTCCATGCCTAGTAGCAGGCGTCCCTTTGATAATTCCTTCGCCTTGGACAGCTCAGATTCAGGGACTAGTTCCTTGAGCTGGGAAAGTTGCTCTAGAATAGCCTTAATTGCTACTGGCAGGTTCTTGGGTTCTACACCGGCATAGACAGTGACCGAGCCAGAGTCAAGGAAGTGCTCGACATAGCTATGAATGCTGTAGGCAAGTCCTAGCTTGTCACGAATTTCAACAAACAAGCGACTGCTCATACCTTGTCCCAGGATGACATTAAGTAGGTCAAGGGTGAAGCGCTTGGGGTGGAGGAGGGGCAAGCCGGGTAGTGCCAGGCACAGGTGGGCTTGTTCTGTGTCCTTGGTCTCAACACACAGCCGCCGAGCCGGTTGCTGTTTAAAAGCTGAATATCCAGAACGGGGTCGTTGGTTAGTCCAATCACCTAGGGCTTGACTAACGGCAGTTACTATCTTCTGGTGCCGGACATTACCGGCAATGGCAATTACGGTGTTTTTTGGTTGGTATTGACTTGCCAGATAGTTAAGCATGGTATCTCTGGAGATAGCCGCCACTGATTCCTTATTGCCGGCTACATCGCGTCCCAGGGGGTGATTGGGCCATAGAAGCTCATCAATGAGCATATCAACCCGTTGTGGTGGGGAATCTCTACTGGCACTAATCTCTTCAATGATAACCTGGCGTTCCCTGTCTATATCTACCGGGTCAAACCTGGAATGGAGCAGCATATCTGACAGTACCTCCAGGGCTAGTGGAAAGTGGGGCGCTGACACCTTGCACCAGTAGACGGTTAATTCTTTGTTGGTACCTCCGTTAAGGATTCCGCCGGCGCCTTCTATTGCCTCCGAAATTTGCCTGGCTGTTGCCCGCTTTTGAGTGCCTTTAAATAGCAGGTGTTCAATGAAGTGTGAGATACCTGACTGTTGCTTGACCTCATACCGGGAGCCAACCCCAACAAAGATGCTAATGCATACTGAGCGGGTATGAGGCATGGTTGAGGTGATAATGCGTAGTCCATTATCCAGGGTGGTCTTTTGATACAATATCCTGCCCCTTTAGTTAGTGTTAACTGATATTCTAACGGTATTCTTGAGTTAGTGTCAATTTGAGAACAAGTTAAGGAAGCTAGAAATACTTTAGAGTCGTCTGAGAATCGGCAGTGTGATGGGCACTAAGAAATATCAATCTTGAGAAATTAGCTTAATCTCAAAAAGTTTAGGCCATAACTTTCCAGTCACAAACAATCGGTCTTTCTTTGCATCATACGCAATGCCATTAAGAACCTCAACTGGCCCATTACAATCTTCTGGATTTAAGAGTCCTTCCAAATCTATCCACCCCGTCACTTGCCCTGTCTGAGGTCTAATTCTGGCAATACGGTCAGTTTGCCAGACATTGGCATAGATTTCCCCTTGAATATATTCCAGTTCATTGAGGTTGAACACGGGACCATCACTATCAAATACTCCAACCCGACCGATTTCTTCAAAGGTCTCCGGGTTTAAGAAATACAATATGGAGCTACCATCACTCAAGATTAAATTCTGCCCATCATATGTAATGCCCCAGCCCTCAGTCGAATAATCGAACTCCTGTAGTAACTCAAAACTGTTTTTATCATAGACAAACCCGACATTCGATTTCCAGGTCAACTGGATAATCTTGTTCTCATAAATGGTCACTCCCTCACCAAAAAACTGAGCCGGGAGATTATGAATCTGTAAGATATCTCCGGTTACCAAATCAACCCTGCGCAATGTAGACCTCCCACGAAGTCCAGTTCCTTCATATAGAAAGCCATCTTCAAAGGCCAAACCCTGTGTGTAAGCATTTCGGTCATGAGGATAAGTATTGACAACCTCGTACATATATACCGGAGTAACATCGGAAGTTATGTCATCCGCGGGAGTTGTGTTAGCAGGGGATTCTGGCAAACTTGCACATGAGTAAATAAAACCTACTCCCGATATTGCGATAAGCCCCAGAAAGAATATGATTAAGATACGGTTCATGAAGATTACCCTATAGCTTGGTCAATCAACTATCTTACCAAACGTCCAGTCTAGGTATACTGCCAATGGCGAAAGCAAATATTGCTTTAACCATTTCCCATTGTGATACTATATCTGGAATTGTAGCATCTATTATAATGACTAGCAAAAGCAGTGTACTCCTACTGGAAAGGGGAATTTAAACAACAACCTCTTTCTTCCCACCCTCCCACCCAGAATCACATCTGGGGACTGCATCCCAATCCCCTGCTTTCATTTAGGGGGAGTCTAAGAGGGGCGCTAGCCCCTCTAAACTCCCTCAGTATTTCGGGAGATAAGGAGAGTCAAAGAGAGGCGCAGCCTCTCTTATCAAGGGAGGGAGATTAAAGAGGGAGGGTTACCAAATAGAAACTTAAAGGGGGTGGGGG
>Ga0209979_1004176_pt1 | contig 12118 bp, 9 predicted proteins | sample AnhtaG_FD_183114 | JGI IMG/M metagenome (GOLD analysis project Ga0209979, IMG submission 183114) | Deep subsurface microbial communities from Anholt, Denmark to uncover new lineages of life (NeLLi) - Anholt_01485 metaG (SPAdes) (version 2) | ecosystem: Environmental > Aquatic > Marine > Oceanic >...
AGCTACCGGTTTTACTACAGGGTAAAATAAAGAGTGCTGGAGGCAGAAAGGACAATAGTTTTTGCATTAGTACCGAAGGTCGCCGAATAAGTTTGTCAGTCGGAAAGAGAAAAAGCAGCCAATACTTGGAGTATTAGTTCCCGCTATTCTTTTAGACCGCTAAAGCAATCTTTCAAACAAACATTTAATGACAAGCGTGCAATATCTGAGCTCCTTATACTTGAGCCAACTTTGGCGATCAATTTTGCCCAGTGTTTCCCGCAAATCAAGAGCCACTATGCTTACTAAAAAGGACCCACCTCTGCCTTGTTGCACCGGTAAGGTTGCTTTGATCGTTGTATTGCTTTGCCAGCTGCGGTCTCGCACAGCCATATCAACATTAGGCTTTTGCTTACGCTAGTATTGGGAACCCCCTAGCTCCTCCTAATCGTATATTGTTCTTTCACCAAATATTGGTCTGGGCTTGATGGAATGTGGTATAATACTCGACACCGAATATCAACTTCGTCCCACTAGGAATTAGTATGGGAGGCACATCAGTTTCTTTAGGGCACAACAGTCTGCATTGCTGACATGCGGCTTGCTCTTCAATTTCTCTAAATGCTCCTAGGAGGTCGCGTGCTGGTTTGCTCATGGGTATGAGGACGCTATGCTAGGGCCTAACGCTGAGGCAATGGTCAGCGAGATAGCTGAGGGTGCAACAGAGAGCTAGCTTAGTATAAGGAGCAATCGTTTACTTGGTAACCCGATCTAGGTTTCTACCTCCGCACTTCTGCTGAACCAAGAGTGCTCCGATGATATTTGGTGACACCGCTTTTTGCAAGGAGAGTGCAAAAAAGTGCCTCGAAACCGCTAGGCGAAAATAAAAAAGAAGATGCCAAGAACGTGAGGAGGTTTTCTATGGACTTTAATTTGACTGAAGAGCAATTGATGCTTCAAACGGTGGTGCGGGAGTTCACTGAACGTGAAATCGAGCCAATAGCGGCACAATTAGACCGCGAGGGACGAATACCGCAGTACCTGACTAAGAAATTGGCTAAACTTGGACTATTCGGAATGACAGTTCCGCAAAAGTACGGGGGAACTGAGGTTGGAAATTTGAGCTGTATCTTGGCGGTCGAGCAACTAGCTTACACCGGCACAGGTGCTTGGTGGTTAGTAGGATTTAACAACAGTATCCCCGAGTGCATTGCCCACTTCAGTTCAGAGGAAATAAAGGAGAAATATCTCCCTCCTATCTGTGACGGAACAGCTTGCTCCAGCATACAGTTCACTGAAGAAGAAACTGGCTCAGACCCTGATTCACTAATCACCACTGCCATACCGGATGGAGATGATTATGTTATAAACGGCATGAAGCGTTTTAGTACCTTCGGTGCCCGTGATGGTTACGCTGTGCTGTATGCCAAGGATGAGACCGGAAAATGTAGCGCCTTTATCATCGAAAAGAATGTAGAGGGATATTCTTCTTCAAAAGTATGGGAGTTAATGGGGGGTGGTGGAATAGAGGCGGCTGATATATATTACGAAAATTTGAGAGTGCCAAAGGAAAACCTGCTGGGCGACAAAGGGGAAGGCTTCAAGGCATTGTTGTATTGGATAGCCATCGAAAAGGTGGAACAGTGTGCCACTTGTGTGGGCATAGCCCAGGCTGCCTTGGATGAGGCTTTAAAATATGCCGATTCAAGAATAGTAAGGGGCAAGCCGATATCGAGTATGCAGGGTATCCGGTGGATGTTGGCTGAGATGCACTCAAAAATAGAAGCGGCAAGATGGCTGACCTACAGGACAGCTTTCCTTCAAGACCAAGGAGCAAAAAATTGGATGACCGAGGCAGCTGCGGCCAAGATATTCGTGGTGCCCATCACAATGGAGATAGTAGAACTAGCTAGGCGAATTCATGGCGCTTATGGCTACACGAAAGATTTCAAGATAGAGAGGCTGTATCGAGCCATTGCTGGTGCGTCGGCGATTGCAGTCAGTTTGGAGATAAATAAATCAATAGTGGGAGCGTCGCTTGTAGGTTGAGAAGGCGAGGCGGTGTGAAGAGTTGATAAAACTGTTCCCAAAAGGGCTTATTCACTGTAGCATTGTCAGTATTCAATTTTGGAGTGTGCAGACTTTGAAAAAAAGGAAATGCCCAGACTTGCTAAGGAACCAATAGAACAGCGCGCCTTTGGCCTTTCTTGCGCCATTGCGCAGTGCCTCCAGAGCTCCTTCCCTGGCGATTCTCTCCCACCGATAGAACTGGGCATGGCTAACCTGATGGCGTCGACACAACTCACTTACCATAGTCCCCGACTGCCTCCCCTCCCCCAGTATGCCCAGCTTGTCCTCTGCACTGATGCGTCTGCCTTGATTTCTTTCCATACTGTTACCCCTCATGCTTGGTTATTATATCTTTTCCCGCAGAATGCAGTATAGAGCCACCATAGATTGACCAGACACTGAAAAAAGGTGGTATAATAGCCTTTGCGTGATAATCGGTGTCGATTATCTGCACCGCTTACTCACGAATGACAAGTCAGCTACCATAGCAATATTGCGCAGGATAGCGAAGGAGGGGGATAGCATGGATTATGAGTTGACTGATGAACAAAAGGCATTGTACAGGGAATGGGATGATTTTTACCGTGAGTTAATGAAGAGTGCGCCAAAGAACTGGCGGGGTCAGCACAGTGGTGAGCCTGATTCTATATACGGGGTGGGGTTCAGCGAAGCCACGACTCAATGGGTGAAGGATATCTGGGCTGCCCAAAAGGAGCGGGGCTACCTCAACCTGCACTGGCCTAAGGAATACGGCGGCAGAGAAATCGGGGCGGTAGAACAGGCCATGCTAAGTGAAATAAAGGCCTACCACCGGGTGCCAGAGGGTAATTGGGCTGGGCTCAGCTTGCTGGCACCATCCCTGCTGGAATTTGGTACCGAGGAACAGAAGCGAGAATTTTTGCCTAAGATTCTTTCAGGGGAGAAGTGGTTCTGTCAGGCATGGAGTGAGCCGGATGCTGGCTCTGACTTGGCGTCACTGACCGCGCGCGCCGTTCGCGATGGTGACTATTACGTAGTAAATGGCCAGAAAACCTGGGTCAGCGATGTGAACAGGGCTAACTGGGGACACAGTCCCTTTAGAACTGACCCTGACACAACTAAGCGACACCGAGGCCTTTCCTATTTCATGTACCCGCTGGATACCCCGGGAATAACCGTGAGACCGGTTTATTCCTCCGTTTACTGTATGCACTGGGGTGAAATTTTCTTCGAGGATGTCCGCATACCAGCCAGCTATAGAGTGGGTGAAGAGAACCGTGGCTGGTATGTTACCATGGCCACCGCCAATTCAGAGAGGTCTAGTGCCGGTGCTTCCTTTGGCGAAAGTAGGCGGGATTTGGAGGAACTGGTCGTCTACTGCGTACAGACAAAAAGGGACGGGAGGCGACTCATTGATGACCCATACATCAGGGAGGGGCTCGCTGAGCTTGCGCTTGATATTGAGAAAATAAGGAGTATTTGCTACCGCGGTGCCTGGGAGCAGTCGAAAGGAGAGGACGTGACTAAGTATGCCGCCGCGAGCAAGATTATGTGGACGGAATTAATACACAAGATGAGTGACTTCGTCTCCGAGCGGATTGGCGGTCTTTATGGCCAGATGCGGGTAGGTAGTCAATGGGCAATATTGGACGGATTGTATGAGTCTCTGTGGGAGATTGACCTAGGGCTGGTTATTAACGTGGGTACTAATGATATCCAGCATAACGTTATTGCCAACTGGGGCTTGAAGCTGCCCAAGGAGTAGCGTGGATTAACGTAGATAGACAAAAGTCAGTTATGGAAAGTTTCAAAGGGGGCAAGAAATGTCAGAACTATCAGAAAAAAGAGCAAAAAGAGATGCAATCCTAGCCGCCAAGAAAGCGGGAACATTGCCATATACAGACATCATCGTTGAGAAGAAAGATTCCATTGGTATTATTACTATCAATCGCCCCTCTACTCGCAACGCCTTGACCGAGATGGCAGGAGGAACCTGCGACCAGTTGGCTCAGGCTTTTCAATCAATGGCAGATGACCCTGAAATGAGGGCGTTTATAGTGAAGGGAGCCGGAGATTGCTTCTGTTCCGGCTTTGACTTGAGCGCTTTCGATGAAGCTCAATGGGTGCCCAGAGAGGGTCTCGCCAAAGGTAGAGAGGAGGAGCCCTGGGCAGCGCTTTCTATGGGCTTCCCTGACAACCCTGAATCTAGTTGGCCTGTCCCATACTGGTGGCACGAGCTTTGGGATAATCCTAAACCTTCAATCGCCCTAGTGCATTCTTACTGCATTGGAGCCGGCCTGTGGCTAGTCAACCTCTGTGACATAGTTTACGCTTCGCCTGAAGCAGTATTTGCTTACCCTCCCATAAGATACGGGGCACCGCTTACCCCGGTAATACTTCCTCCTTGGCTACTGGGGCTGAGGAAGACAATGGATATGGCTCTCACCAGCAGGTTTATCACAGCTCAGGAAGCTTACGATTGCGGGCTTATTACCAAGATAGTCCCTGAGGACAAGCTTGAGGAGGAAGGATGGAAAACCGCCGAGTCAATTTCCAAGGTCCCGCCCATGACAAACTATTTCAGCAAGATGATTGCGCACCATTACTTCGAGGGGTTAGGCATAAAGTCTGAGATGGATTTCGGTACACTGGCATGTTTTATGATGGAGCATTGCTCTCTTCCCGGTCACTATTTGGAATTCTTCGATAGGGTGAGAAAGCTGGGAGTCTCACAAGCTGTCAAAGAACAACGGGAGAAATGGGGCTATCCTGATGAAGTTCTGCAAAGAGAGTCAGCACGCTTGAAGGCAAAGAGAGGTGCCAAATAGGGTACTAGTCTTTTATAGCAAGGGGAAAGCTGGCAGTTGATTGACAAATTGATGGTAGGTGGCAATAGAAAACGTGAAACGGAGGAGGATATGAATAATGGATTTGGACTTTGACGAAGCACAGTTGATGTTGCGCACCCAGGCTCGAGATTTTATCACCGAAAAATGCCCGGCAACCCTGGTTAGGGAACTAGCCCTTACTACCGAAGGTTATTCAGAAGAGTTATGGCGTGGCATGGCTGAACTCGGCTGGATGAGCATCCCCTTCCCTGAGCAATACGGTGGGGCTGGAATGAGTTTCTTTGAGATGCTCCTCGTCCTAGAGGAGATGGGGCGTGGCGCTGTTCCCAGTCCATTCCTGTCAACAATGCTTTGTGGACTAGCAATTAACGAGTTCGGGACTGAGGCGCAGAAGCAAGAGTTCCTACCCAAAATTGCCAATGGTGAGATTATCTTCGCCCTGGCGTGGACTGAGCCCAGTGCCAGTCTGGAGCCAAGTGGGATTACTCTCAAAGCGACCAATGGAACCGGCCCTAAATACGGACTGGTCGGTACCAAGTTATTTTGTCCCGATGCTCATATTGCTGATAGACTACTGGTTGTTGCTCGGACGGCAACGGCCACTGAGGATGACGCATCTAACGGCATCACCCTGTTTATCGCTCCGGCTAAGCATGCAGCCGTGCTCTGCTTCCCCCAGGCTTCAACCGGCTTTGACAATCAGTCCCAGATCGAGTTTGTTAACCTGGTGGTTGATGAAGAGGACAAGCTGGGCGAAATTAACCGGGGCTGGCCGATAGTGGAGAGGCTACTCAATTGGGGTGCTTTGGGCAAGTGTGCCGAGATGGTTGGTGCGGCTAACAAGGCCTTTGAGATGACGGTAGATTATGCTAGCGACAGGGTGCAATACGGGAGGCATATTGGCTCCTTCCAGGTGCAGCAGCACCGCATTGCCGACATGTGGATGATGCTGGAGAGCAGTCGGGACTACTTCTACGAGGCCGGCTGGAGGCTGAGTAGCGGTGATGACGACCCGATGTACGTGTCCAAAGCTAAGGCAATAGTTAGCGAGGCGGCTAAGGATGTGACCGATAAAGCTACACGCCTGCACGGAGCCATTGGCGTCAGCTGGGACTACGACCTGGGTTTCTACTTCCGCCGGGTCAGGGCAGCCTCCCTGATGTTTGGCAATCCTAGCTACCACAAGCAAAGGATAGCCCGAATTCTGGAAGCACAAGTGGTTTAAGCCTATTCTTATAACCTGTAGCCGAATAGGAAGCTGAGTGGGATTGGCCTGTTTGTGGACGTGGAGGGGTAGGGGGTATTATGAATGTTTAATTGTCTTTGACGACTTTTTCGTCTCAACATTAGGACTAGTTCTAAGCAGTTACACAGGGTGGTACCAGAGAGTGTTATTTGCCTGACTGGCTCTCATCTCGTAAGGTGGTACTGAGGTATAAAAAGAGTTAATAAGCCAAGGGGGTATATAGCTATTGTAAACTGTGATAAAATAATATTGAAAAGATCCAACCATTGGTGTAGATTATTGATAGAAAATACGAGGAGTAGTGCAAAGGTTGCTTGCGGCAAAGGAATCGGCAACAAGGCAAAGGGTTGATGTTGAATACTGCGTGAGAGTCTCCGGACAATAACATTAATAAGTGAAAGGGGGGCGAAAGTGAGGTGAAGATACTGTAACCGTGAGTCTGGACGAAAAAAACAAAAGGAGGAAAACATGAAAGGGAAGAAACTATTACTGTTCGGCATCACTTGTCTGGTTCTAGCACTGTTGTTGCCAATGATGGCAGGTTGTGCTAAGGCTCCGGCTCCAGCTCCAGCACCAGCCCCGGCACCAGCGCCGCCACCGCCACCACCACAGAAGATAAGAGCGATAGCCAGTCTGGACATGCCTGCGGATAATGCAGAATCGATTTGTATTACCGAACTCATGGATATTATCACCAAAGTCTCAGGTGGAGTGATAGAGTTTGATATACACTATGCCGGCGAGTTATACAGTGTATTTGACGCGGTACATGCATGCAGTACTGGCGCTATCCAGTTAACAGAGGCAGCGACCTATGCCACGGAGGGCTTCGAGCCGCGGTATTCGATATTTAATGTGCCTCTCCTGTTTGACGACCTGGAACACTGCTATCGTTTTCTGGACACACCTGAGTGGCGTGGCCCCTTGGCCGAGAAACTGGCCAAGAATGGTCTTAAGCCCATGCCCAGTTTCGAGGCATTCCCTCTCAGGTTTGCCGGCACTTTCAAAGTCAATAGTCTGGCTGACCTGAAGGGGAAGGAGTTCAGGGTGATGGTATCGCCGGCTATGGTAAAAGCCGCCGAGCTCGCTAGCGCTAAACCGATTCAGATTGCCGGGGCAGAGCTGGCGGTAGCCATGCAGACGGGGATGATGGACTGCCTGCTGATGGGCTCGGACCCTGGTATCATGAGCTTTTACGGATACCACCGGTATATGCCATATGCCATCAAAACACCCGGATACTGCTATATGACGGCTCAGACGATGGTTAACCTTAGCTGGTGGAACAGTCTGCCGGCTGATATAAGGGCAAAGGTTGAGGCAGAGCTATCCGGGTGGTCGGAGCGGTCTCGCAAGACTGTCAGTCAAGCTAGCGGGGTTAAAGCTGAGGAGTTTATCGACAAGAACTTCAAGGAAGGGTACAACATGTCCCCTGAGCTTTTAAAGGAGTGGCGTGACGCGCTGGCTCCCCTCCGCAAGGAGATGGCAGCTGAGCTAGGCCAGGACCTGTTTGACGCAGTAGAGCGAACCAAGTAAGTATTGGATAGGTCTTAAGGTTGCCTGGACATCGCCCCCGTGAAAGGATAGCGATGTCCGATAAGAGACGGTAGGGTGTCTGGACATGTGCGAGCAGGTCTGGGCATCTTGGCGTGTTACTGTGTTGCGCTAGATTGCTATCTGAGCAAAACAAGGGTAGAGAAACGCGATGAACCTGCATAAAAAGTTTAGGAAGGTTATCCTGCCCGTGTGTGCCTTTCTGCTCCTGGCAGGCGTATTGGTCAACTTTAGTGATATTGCAAGCCGGGGCATAGTGGGGAGAAGCATTCCCTGGGCACAGCAGGTAACAGTGTGGTGTGTTATTGCAGTAAGTTTTCTGGTAGCGGGGATTCAAGTAAGGGATGGCACTCATATCTCCGTGGATTTCATTTCTGACAAACTAAGAGGACTATCCAAAAAGATAGTACAGGTCATCAGCAGCTTCGTAGTCGCCCTTGTTTCCTGCCTTCTTCTTGCCAGCGGCGTAACACTAGTAAAGTGGGTTTATGATAAAGGTACTGTCCTAGGAATGGGGACCTGGGCGGCTCCAGTGTGGATACCTTATCTGATTTGTATGGTGATTGGCATGGCGATATTAGTTGTTTATAGCATCGTTGAATTTATTGGCGCATTATGGGGGCTCAGGAAATGAGAGTGTCAGTATACCAGAGAGTTTGGAGTTCATAATTGAGATACGGGGGCGGGAGCTAATATGATAGTTCTGGGCGGAGTAATCATCACTTTCATAGCCCTTTGTGTCGGCATCCCCATCTTTGCCTCTCTTGCCGTAGCCAGTATCTTGTTAATGGTCTATCACTACCACCAGCCTATTTCGAACGTAGCGCACGTAGCTTTTGGCGCTGTTAACAATTTTGCTTTACTAGCGATGCCTCTCTTTATTATAGCCGGCAATTTAGCAGTTGCCGGAGGAGCTGCCAAGAGGATAATAAATTTCTGTAACGCTTTCCTTGGGCAGGTGCGTGGCGGATTGCTGGTATCAGTGATAGTTTTTTGTACGCTGTTTGCCGCCTGCAGTGGCTCAGGACTGGCTGGGATAGCGGCTGTAGGCACCATCATGTACCCTGAGCTACGCAAGGACGGTTATAGCCCCGCACTTAGTGCTGGCGCAATAGCCAGCAGTGGAGAATTAGGAATTCTTATCCCGCCCAGCCTGTTCTTCATCCTTATCGGCATGTTGATGCGGGTGTCAGCGGTGTCCTTATTCTTCGCCGGGCTTATCCCCGGCCTGATAATGTCCCTTTTCCTTTGTACCATAGCGCTGTTCCTGGCGAGGAGAGAGGGGGTGGTTGCAAGACCAACTACTGCCTGGAAGGAGAGGGTGACTGTCTCGATTAAGAGTGCACCGGCATTGCTTCTGGCTGTCATAATTCTTGGCGGTATTTACTCCGGCTTCTTTACTCCTACCGAGGCGGCAACAGTAGCCTGCGTTTACGCCGTTTTTCTTGGCTTTGTGGTATATAGGGAGCTGACCTGGAGCAAGCTCGTGAAAACTCTCAGCAATGCGGGTCTAACCACTGGTGCTATCTATATCCTGATAGCTACCGTGACGGTGTTTACCCACATTATATCTTTGAGCGGTTTTCCCCAGATGCTTGCCAAGATGATTATAGAGAGTGGAATGAGTGCAGTGATGTTCGTCATTATATTAAATGCTGCTGTACTCGTTTTGACCTTTTTCATTGACCCCTGGGCACTAATGTTCATGATAATCCCTATTCTCATGCCGGTGTTTACAGCCCTCGACGTGAATCTGGTCTGGATGGGTGTCACCATGTGTATCTGCACCATGATAGGATACATGACTCCCCCGATGGCGGTAGGGCTTTACTTCACCGCCCGACTTCTGGACTTGCCAGCAGCGCAGGTTATAAAAGGCATTATCCCGTTTCTTGTTGCGCAAGCTTTAGTTATTCCAGTGGTTATCTTTTTTCCCGAGGTAGCTCTTTGGTTTCCCAGGTTGCTGGGGTTTCCAGTCTAAGAGTACACAGGTATGATTTGGTTGTTGGCTATGCTGATGAGTTCAAGGTAAGGAAATCATGCCGACAATGATGGGAATGGTGGTGGGTTGAGAGCTCAACAATAGACGGACAGACTCAACCGCTGGCCACGAAGAAGCAATAACCAGAGTAAATTGCAGCAGGGAGGACATCACTGAGCTTGCCCTATTTTCAGCCTGAGACGCTCTTGAAGAAAATCTAAATACAGGAGGTGGAAATGACAAAGAATATGCGTGAATACACAGACCTAATAGTAGATAGGACGAAACCGCCCATCGGTTATATTACCCTTAATCGTCCGGAGCGGAGGAATGCCCTTTCATCGAAAGCCGGAGGAACGATAGACCAATTGGAATGGGCTTTTGAAGAGATGAGAGAGGATCCTGAGATAAGAGTAATTCTTATACAGGGGGCAGGCGAATGTTTTTGTACCGGGTTTGATCTAAGCGGATATGACGACTCCTATTACAAGCCTCCGAAAGGCGGTTTGGGTAAGGGCAGGGAGAAAGAAGCTTGGACTAAGCTTGCGATGACCAACCCTGAAAATCCGGAAGCAGCCATCATTGACCGCAATTGGTGGGGACGGGACAGCATATGGAACAATCCTAAACCGGTGGTGGCCAAGGTAGACTCCTATTGTCTGGGCGCAGGACTATGGTTATGCAACCACTGCGATATGGTTTATGCCACGGAGGAAGCAGTTTTTGGTTATCCACCGATAAGATTTGGTGGGTCTGCTATCTGTGAAATACTTCCGCCGTGGATATTGGGGCTAAGAATGACAAAGGAGATGGGTCTTACCGGTAGGACGATCGCAGCACAGGAGGCTTATAACTGCGGTCTCATCACAAGAGTATTTCCAAGGGACAAGATAGATGAGGAAGTAGATAAGATTTGTATGTCCGTCGCCAAGGTACCACCAATGTCAAACTCGGTCAGCAAGTGGGTTATTAATAATTACTTTGACGCGCTACCAACAAAAATGGCTTGGGCTCTTGGGATGGCATGCTGTTTTGCCATGGAGAACACAACCCTGCCCGGGCATTATTTTGAGTTCTTTGAAAATATAAGGACAAAGGGGTTACAGGAAGCGATGAGGTTGCGTGACGAGAAGTATGGTTTTAGTGATGAAGTGCTGCAGAATGAGCGCAAGCGTCTAAAAGCCAAAAGAGAGGCGAATAAGGGTAAGTAAGCAGGTGGCTTAGTTGAGTCCAGTTCCGGAAGGAGAATTGGTAAGCGTTGGTTTATCCTGTGTGCAGCATTGCCTAGGCGCTCATGCTCCCTTTCTCATATCCTTACGTATTCTGACCAACCACTGCACCGCGGAAGCAGCATTTTCTGCCTGAGATTACTAAGAAGGTGATAGCGTGAATCCCCAAAACCAGTAATCTAAAAAGAAAAGGACCCACCAATGGATAAGGAAGCTATTCTGTCAGGAATCAAAGCTCTCGACCTTGGTCACTATATTGCTGGGCCATACGCTGCCAAGTTACTGGCTGATAACGGCGCTGAAGTAATCAAGATTGAGCCACCCGGTGAAGGTGATGTCGCTCGCAGGTGTGGGCCGTTCCCCAACGATATCCCTGACCCTGAGGCAAGCGGACTCTTTCTGGTACTGAATACCAGTAAGAAGGGAATCACCCTGGATATCACTACCAAGAGGGGGAAGGAGCTCTTCCTTCAGCTAGTTAGTAAAGCAGACGCGGTGATTGAGAACTTCAAGCCCGACTTTTTGCCTTCAATTGGCTTGGGTTATAATGACCTATCTCATGTCAATCCCAAACTGGTAGTGATATCAATCTCCAACTTTGGTCAGAGCGGGCCCCACCGCGACTGGGAGGCAACCGATATCACCTTCCAAGCCGCTGGTGGCCTCATGTTAATTACTGGTGAGCCCGATCGGCCTCCCCTCATGGTAGGAATACCGCTGGCACAATACCTCTCTGGACTGACTGGTTTTACCAGCACGCTGGCTGCCCTATATCATGCCCAAAATACTGGTGAGGGGCAGCAGGTTGACGTTGCCATGTGTGATGCTATCGCGGCTAATATCGACCAATTCTCTCTTGGCTGGGCTATGGACTGTCCAGAGAAGCCACTTTGGGGACGCACTGGTAGGCGCCGTGGACCAGCCGATGGTCTTTATGAATGTCAGGACGGATTTGTCGGCCCCATTACTGTCAACTTTTCCCAGCTCAGGAAACTGGCCAACGTTATTTCGCCGGAAATTGACAATGAGGAAAAGTTTGGCGATTATTTCTTTGGCTATGTCTCTAATACTGATGAACTAGAGGCAATGGTAGCGCCCTGGTTCTTTGAACACGGCAAGCAGGAAATAATGGAACTGGCCCAGAGTACGGGGTTTGCTTGGGGCTATGTGGCTAATATCAAGGATGTGGTTGAGAATAACCCCCAACTAAAGGAACGGAGCAGTCTGATTG
>Ga0209979_1004177_pt1 | contig 12110 bp, 8 predicted proteins | sample AnhtaG_FD_183114 | JGI IMG/M metagenome (GOLD analysis project Ga0209979, IMG submission 183114) | Deep subsurface microbial communities from Anholt, Denmark to uncover new lineages of life (NeLLi) - Anholt_01485 metaG (SPAdes) (version 2) | ecosystem: Environmental > Aquatic > Marine > Oceanic >...
CAAAAAGTAAGAAAGATTGAAAACAGAAGAAGAAAAATAAGTCTCAGTATTAATGAGGAAATGACCTCAGTCAAAAATCGTAACAAAAAAATTCTTGTTTAAGTCCGAAAGGGTCTGAAACCCTACAATAAACTTATTTATGAAATGTATAATCTCAATCAAGAAGACATAGATGAAGTTGAAAATTGGTATTTCAGGCGATATCCAAAATTGGCAAGGATTATTGAGGAGAAATTGAAGAGAAAAAATGACGATTGAAAAGAAAGAATATTTTAAGTTTTTGAATGACCATTGGAAGTTCTTGGAGATGAACGGTCCCGTCCATCAAATGGAATCAAGAGCAGTTACCGTCTCCATCTGTCATAGAAGATAAACTCAGAGAGTTAGAGGAGAAAAAAGAATGAGTTACTCGGACATTATTGATAATAGAAGAAGTTTCCTCAAGGATGAAATAAATTCGATTTTAAAAGCAACAAAAGAGGCTAAATTTGCTGTTGGTTATTTATTTCTATCCGGCTTTAATGAAATAGTAAGTAATATCTCTCATTTAAAAGAACTCAAACTGATTGTCGGTGCTGTATCTAACACAAAGACCCTTGAGGAAATTGCAGAAGGTGTAGCGAGAAAAAATGAACTTGAAGAAGCTGCGGAAAGGCTGAAATACCAAAAATCAGCAGAGAAGAAAGAGATTGTCAACACTGTAAAGACCAAGATAGGTCGCAGTATTGGAGGCCTAGAACAATCTGAAGAAAATGAATCCATGCTTTTATCTCTTAAAGATTTAATAGCATCGGGAAAAGTTAAGGTTAGGTTATATACAAAACAACGTCTTCATTCAAAAGCGTATCTGTTTCTGTACCAAAAAGAAGCGGCCGAGCAATCAAGAAGTGAAGGAATAGCTATCGTAGGTAGTAGCAATTTAACTTTATCAGGATTCAAACACAGCACAGAACTAAATGTTATTGTTCGGGGGAATGAAAATTTCAAGGAACTCGAAAATTGGTTTGAAGAGGTCTGGGAAGAATCCGAACCTTTCAAAACAGAACTATTGACTTCAATTGAAGAGTGCTGGGCTTTGAAATATGCTAATCCTTATGATATCTATGTGTTAGTGCTCTATAATCTTGTTCAATCCAGGATGAAATTTCGTTCCCATGTTCTGTGGGACTGGAGTGGAATGCCAAAGTTATATCGGTTTCAAAGGATAGCTGTAATGCAAGCTTATGAAATCTTGAGCCGTTACAGTGGCGTTTTTGTCTGTGATGTAGTGGGGCTTGGCAAAACATTTATTGGAGCAGCATTGCTTAGGCAGTTAGGAGAAAGGGCGGTTGTTATTTGTCCGCCTCGCATAAGAGATATGTGGGAAGAATTTGGTGAGACATTCAAGATTGATATCAAGACGATTTCTCACGGTGCTTTGAACAAGGGAGTTTTTGATGAAAATAGTGAACTCTGGACATACAAAGATAGAGACGTTGTATTAATTGACGAAAGTCATTGTTTTAGAAATTCAGATGCAAAACGGTATTATGAAATTCATCCGTTTTTGGTGGGCAAAAAAGTAATTCTTGTAACAGCCACCCCTCAGAATACTTCAATCTGGAATATTTATAACCAGATACGGCTCTTTAATCAGGAAGGCTCAAATGATTATCAAGTAAAAGGTGGCTCGCTTAGGGAATTCTTCAATTTGGTTGATACAGGCGAAAACAAGATTCAAGACTTGCTCAGTCAGATACTGGTTAGAAGGACAAGAAAGCACATTAAGAAACACTATCAATCCTTTGAGGATGAGCCCATTGAATTTCCAGAAAGAAGACTCAAGACCATTTCCTATAATATTGATGAGACCTACAATAATCTATTTGTAAAAATAGAGGGGGCACTGAAAAAGCTCACTTATGCGAAGTATAATCTATGGCCCTATGTTAAAGAGGGGAATAAAGATGAAGAGGTTTATATAAATTTAAGAAAGATAACCGGGCTTCTTAAAGGTTTGCATAAGGTAATGCTTTTCAAGAGGCTAGAAAGCAGTATATATGCTTTTTCTGAAACAATCAGAAGATTGCTGAGAATTCATAAGAGGTTTCTTGAGAGTTTAGAAGCAGGCATTGTGCCTGCCGGTGAAGAAGCACAAGATATAATCTACAGCGAAGATGTTGATATTTCTGATAGATTGGAGGAACTAAAAGAAGCATCAAAAAAGTACCAGGTCGATGATTTTGAGATGGAAGAATTAAAACGAGACCTGGAGAATGATGTAAGCCTATTTAAGGACATATCGGAATTCTTGGAAAGAGTTCCAGAGAGTAGCGATAAAAAATTTAGCGAGCTCGTAAAACTCTTGGATAAACATAAAAAAGAAAAAGTCTTAATTTTTTCTGAATACGCAGACACAGTCAAATATCTTCATAGAAGGTTGAAAGCCAAGACCGATAACTTATCTTTTGTGACTTCAAAAACCAAAGATGCGACATCAATAATTAGAAGATTCGCTCCTAAGGCTAACGACTACAAACTGAAAGACAATGAATGCCCGATTAATGTAGTTGTTTCTACCGATGTATTTAGTACTGGACTAAATCTTCAGGACTGTGGGATTGTGATAAATTATGATTTGCATTGGAATCCTGTACTTCTAATCCAAAGAGTTGGCAGAGTGGATAGAATTGGCACAGAATATGACATTATCAGGGTTTATAACTTTCTTCCCCATAAAAAGGTGGAAGAGAAGATTTCACTCAAGGAAAGGGTTTCCAAAAGGGTTCAAGAGATTCACGACCATATTGGCGAGGATGACAAGATACTCGATGAATCAGAAAGACTGAATGAAGAAGCATTATATGCAATCTACGAAAAGAAAGATATTGATAAGTTGGAAGAGAAAATAGATGAAGAACAATTTAACCTTGATGAGGCTGAACTACTGATTGAGACATTAGCAAGGGAAAAGACGGAGTATTTGAATTATATAAAAAGTCTACAGCTAGGAACGAGGGGCTGCAAAAAGAGTAAAAATTATGAAGGAGTTTTTGCTTATTTTAGAAAAGGAGATATAGATAGCCTCTATATCTTGGACAGGAAAGGTAATATCATTTCGGATTTAGGAAAAGTGATATCAGAATTGAGATGTAATACAGATGAACAACAACTCAACGTATCTAAAGAAGATAAACAATCACTATTTACCGGCTTAACAAAGTTAGAAGAGAGTTTTAAGAAGGATTACCAATACAAGGTTGAATCTGAGTCTAAGAAAGACCCTGTTATCGTTAAGGCAATCAAGAAGCTTGTTCATTTAAGGAAGGAAATAGAAAACGATCAAGATTTAGTACTGATAGACAAAATAAGTAATGTACTAACTAGGGGTATTCCAGATGAAACACTTAAAGATTTAAGGAGACTTGAAAGAGCGAAAGTAGATGGCAATGAATATTTAAAGCGTCTCGTTAGAATTTATAATCAATACAGGTTGGGGGATTTGAGATATACCGAGAAAGATGAGCAAGAATACAAGGCAGTTGAGTTAATTTGTTGCGAAATGTTAAGATAGTTGATGGGATACTATTAGTGGGGGCAGGTCAAATATGGAGATAAGAATCATTGGACCAAACGCTGTCAGTTGGTGGCGGTTTTGGGTTTTAGAGGGATCGCGTGAAGCATGGCTAAAGGCGTAAAACAGTTTCTTCTGGTTGAGCCCATTGCGAAGACACCATATCCTCCTTTAGGGCTGATGAAGATCGCTAATATGCTCCGCGAGCAACACACAGGCTGCGAAGTCCTTGGCATCGTCGGGATCGACGTTCCTCGTACTGTTCGGAGACCTGCAGCGGTGTACATTACCAGTCTGTTCACTTGGGATTTGCAGAGGGTTGTACGGTGCATTCAACTCTATTCTGATAGGTTCCCAAGGGCTGACATCCACGTCGGCGGAATAGCGGCCTCGCTTCTACCTGAATACGTCAAGAAACGGACAGGGGTCACCCCCCATATTGGCTTGTTGAAAGACGCGGAGAAATGTGCTCCCGATTACTCCTTAACTTTCGGCCGGCGGATCAACGCATCCATAACGTTTGCATCACGTGGCTGTCCCCGCCATTGCCGGTTTTGTCACGTGGCTGTGCATGAGCCAGAATTTGTTCCGCGTAACCAGTGGCAGAACGACATCTGTGGTCAACTGCCAAAGATCATATTCTGGGACAACAATTGGCTTGCTTCTCCTAATTTTTCTCGTGATTGCGACACAATCACGAAACTGGGAAAGGTAGTAGATTTCAACCAAGGGCTAGATGCAAGGCTTTACGACAGCCAAGTGGCTAAAAGGTTGGCAAATCTTCGATTTAACCCGATTCGTTTCGCTTTTGACGATATCAAATCGGAGCCATACGTTCTTCGTGCAATCAAATTGGCCAAAAAACACTCAAAAGCTGAAATTCGTATCTACGTCCTGTACAATTTCGAAGATACACCCGTAGATTTCTATCATCGTATATCGCTGTTAAACCAGCACGGCGCCTTGGCTTTCCCCATGGAATACCGGGAGGCCACTTCTTCTCCGAGAAAGTTCCCTGGCCCGCATTGGGATGTCCCTCTCCTCAGGGCCATGAAACTGACTCTGATTTTCTACTATAAGCGCGGTATGATTACAGAGAGTCGCGGGTCGTTCGAATCGATTTACGGAAGAACCGCCCGTGAATTCGTCTCCAAGCTTCACGAAATATATGAGTATGACAAGAAGCTCAAGGGAAACAGGTAGCAAGAGAGAAAAGCCGCAATGTTTACTGCCCCTCAACTTCTCTTTGCGTATTCCGCTTCCTTAACAAACTCATTATATCGATCTTTTTCCTTAGGCGTGAGCAGATAGTCGAAACGTTCCAGGAACTCAGTAGCCACATCTCTCGCAAATACTAGCTCTGCACGTTCAGGCTTGTTCTTGGCAATCTGCCAGCACGCCTCGACCATTTTCTTACGCGCATGTACAAGCTCCGGATAGGTCTGAACAATCTTTTGCAGGTACCGTAACTGCTGCGTATACTTGTTGGTCTCGGAGAAATGCCGGGCCCGCAAGTAGAGAAGAATTGGGTCATCCTCAGTGGGACTATGCCAGGCAAGCTTGACCTGCTTCTCTCTGTATTCGGATCGTCGTGTCTGAATTAGAGACCTTTTCAAAAGTGCTTCCAAAACGGAAAGTACAAGAGACTTCACCCATGGCTCGTCTATGGTGGACGGATTGCTTGCAAGTTCAGTAGCTTGGTCCGTTAGCTTGACATCTGAGGGACAAGTGCTGTCTAGCATCAAACTGTCAAACAAGCCCGAGCGCACCTCATATACCTCTACGCTCTTGTGGATGCCTTTCATCTCAGTAGTCACAGGGATAAATATAGCGAGTTCGTCCTCAACGAATCGCAACGCCTCTTTTGACAGCATGACATGTGAGTGATTTCCGTCTCGAGAGGACGATTCCAACCGCTTTGCAAAGTTTATCGAGAACCCCTCGATGCCGGAGATAACGGAGTGACCTCCTCTGAGTTCCGTAGTATATGCGACTTTTCCAAAATGGACACCAGCGCCTACCCCTATTCGTGAGGGTGCCTCGCCACTGTCTTCAATTTTTTTGGTCGGGAACTTAAGTTGTCCCTTTAGATGGTACAGAAACTCTATTGCGCGAAACACAAGCTGTGTCGGTTCTAGATCAGCGTCAATCACAAATACAGTGCCTTCATCGCCCCGCGCGCTTACTTGAGTGTACCTCTCCGTCTTATCGTCAGGCTCGGGGAAATACCTCTTGCCGAGTTGCTCGAATTTTTCCTGGAAACTAAGGAGACGCTCCGCGTAAGCTTCGTAGCTAAGCACGGCGCTGAACTTAGATGATTCAATAACATCAGCAAAAACGAGCAACGCCTCCCGACTTCCCGTAACTTGCTTCTTACCCATAGTAAACCCTCCCAACATACTAGCGAGCCTTCACAGACTCGCGAAACGTCCTACGCAAGTCCTCTCCCAGTGGTACGATATATCTAACCACATCCGACGACGCTGGACCTAGCAGTTCAAGAAAGTTCTTTTTCAACTCTTTTTGTGAATTTGACATAGAATTGGCGACTTCTAGAGCTAAATAGATGTCAAGTATGGAAATACTGTACATCGATAGCTCTTGGTTAAATGGGTTCAAGTAGATTCTTTTCTTGTCGACGTTGATACTCACCCCAGGGTCAGTTTGATCTTTGGCGACAAAAATGACAGTGAACGTTTTCCCCAAGAAAACGACTTTGGTCGGCGCAAACAGGTCAGGCGACAGGGACACCGTCACTCTCTTATGAGTCGCATCCCACATAACTTGGTAATCATCAACCTTTCCCTTGAGTCGAGGATCGACCTGCACGAGTGCGTTGGCATCCTCTGCAAGAATGATAGCTCTGCTGCCTTGAGCTAGGATTGCATCCATACTTGCTGCCTCAACTTCGATATTCTGCCTCCGCTGACTCCTTAATTGCTCAAGTGCTCGCTCTTGAAATTCCTTGTCACTCAAGCCTTGGCCCATAAGCCGCCGCAGTTTTTTCTCCGTTTTCTTGATCGCTCCTTTTGATTCTGCAATGGTCGCAAAGGGCTCAATCAGGTCCTTTTTTATCCTGTCTTTCTCTTGCCAGATCTCACGCAACTCTTTGTTTAGGTTCCCCACAATCTCAATCACTTCCTGCCTAAACTCCCCGAACGCAGGTTCTTGGTAAAGGTAGTCATCACGTGCCACCGTCAGGAAAGCATTCATGTCCCTGTGGAAGATTTCACCAAAGATCCAAGAGCGTAAAGGTTTATGGATTATATGGGGGCCTGGCCCTGGCTTCTTCAGGAAATGCGCATCCCTAACGAGAAAGTTCTGGTTACGCACCCAGAAACCCGTTTCGCGTTCCTCGTCATAGCCCGGCCGGTGCATGTCCTCAGCGATTGTATGGACTATATAGTAAGCGAACTCATCGCTCTCGGCGATACCAACGTACACGTTGTCCTTTGGAAAGTCCAGGTCACTACGGAAGTGGGGAAAATACTTCCACAATTGCTTGATCTCTCGTTCGCCTTCAACTCCGAAATATACATCGATGGTTCGACAATAATCATCGTTTTGGAGGACATTCATAATATCCCTTCGTATATTTATATCCGGAAACCGCTTCAGGAACGGCTCGTCCTTCTCTACTCTAAGGGGCAACCTTTTGCGCAAATCATCCTCAAAGTCACCATCGCAGATCTTTTCCAGGTTTTCAGGGGTCACCTCCTCAACTACGATTTCTGTGAAGTTGTCGGGAAAACCGTCGATAGAAACGCTCTCCACGAATCCATCTAATACAGGCGCCGGTGATTTCGGGCGATCCAAGGAACTCGCGTCTCTAACGGTAATAAAATTATTAAGGTATGAGATGGGCTGGTCTTTGTTCGTTGGGTCGAAAACGCTATCAGTATCCACTTCAAGGAGATTGAATTGGGTCTTACCCGTGGGTCTAGTAAAAATTCTGACGCGTTTTCCTAACTGAAAGATTGACATCAAGCCGAGCCCAAAGTAAGAGACCTTTCTTTCGAGACCAGGAAGGGGGAGGGGGTGGCCTATACTTTCGAAAATCTCCTGGAAGCGCTTCCTCGTGATCCCAGAACCGTTGTCGAATATCGAAATAGTTCGTGATGTCCGGTCAACGTTGATGATAACCCAAGAGGCACCGTTGTCTCTGGAGTTGGCTACAGCCTCGCGAATCTTGCCGGCGGCAGTCCCGTAGATAGCACCTGCTATAGTGTGAAGAATTCCGACCTTGACGCTTACTTTCAGCCTGCTCTCGGATTGAACGCTGTCTTTGCCTGCAGACTGTTTTTCGTCATTCTCCCGGTCCCTCATCGCCGTCACCCTTTTCGAAGTACTCAACCGAGGCACATTCGTCCTCAAACCCACGATCTTCTTGGCCCAGGTTGGCTACCATTGTTTCCTTGTAACACTATTCTATATCAAGCACCTTTATATGTCAAAGATTCCCCCAACGGCGTCAAAATAGGTAAAAATAGGGACAGCGACCGTTATTATCGACAGGTTGAATTGCTGTACATAAACTTCTGATATGCCAGGAATATCAGAAGCTGTAGAAACAGGTTTTCCTCATCATGTTACTCAAAGGGGGAATTGTCATCCACCTGGTTTAAAGACAAAGATAGTTTCATAAGCAGAATAGAGGGGCTATTTGGGCGGTAGTTAAAGGCTTTGTCTCATGGGTGGCCTCGTAAGAATCAATAAATAGTCGCTGTCCCCATTAAAGATATGTCAGAAAGGGGAAACGAGATGTCCAAAATGATTGAGCAATTTGAACAATTGACAGGACAACCTATACCTTTCAAGAAGAGGACCTCCTTGGTAGCTCTTGATTTCTTTTCAAAGGGGCCTCTTGGTTGTAGTCAATTCAACGAAATAATGCTTGCGTTGGGGTACGACCGTGTATCTCAGGACTTCTTTGAATACTTTTTTGGTGAGGCTATTACTTCTCCTCACCAGTTGGAAGAAGGTGTGGAGAGGTTCCGAAAGCTTGCTATGCTTAAATTTGGAAACTTCAAGTTTGCTTTCAAGAGGATTTCTGTAAAACAGAGAAAGATGATAGAGGAGACTTTCGAAGAATTTAGATTTGATGAAACTAAGCTCGCAAGTTTTACAAATCGCCGCAAACCCTTGCTCAAATTAGAAGAAATCAAACCAGAAGATGCCTATTATCTTGGTTACATTGTTGAGGAAGAATTACAGCAAGCAAGGAAGCAACTCAGCAAGGGTGGACAATCCACCTCTGAGATAGATGCAAGAATAGAACGAATGAGAGAAATCCGTAGCAAGGGAATGCGAAACCACAAAACATACCTAATATCCGACCATATTGACGTTTATATAGCTACTTCCATGCGTTATCACCACGAGTTTGTAGCCGTGAGTAATTTCATCAGAAAGCTGTTCGATCACGAGAAGTTGCAGAAGCTAAATCTACGCTGGTATGACCCAACACAGGTCTATTGCAGAGAAAGGATTGATAAAGGCTTGGGTGAGGGACTGATGCTCAAGAGAGCAAAGTGTACTATTTATCATGCACAGGAATCAGACACGTTTGGAAAGGATTCGGAGTTGGCCACAACGCTGGTACAAGGCAAGCCGGTTATTTGTTTTGTTCCGAATCTAAAAGACAAAAAAGATTTCATGAAGTGGATTGAGCACGTCTTGAAGTTGGACAACGTAGACGCCCTTTTGAATATAATGAAACATTACTATCCCAATGGCGCATGGAAAGATCAAAAGGTCAGAAACTGGTTAGAGGGGAAATCAAGCCCACACCGGGAGGAAGTGCTTGGAATGATTTATGAAAAAGCAAGAGAGATGTATGAAAATCGGGCCAAGACTTTGAAGGAGTTTCATCCACTGGGGCTGCAGGCAAATCTAGCTACTGGTGTAGCTAACGGGGTTATGGTTGTTAGGAAGGTTAGAGAGTGTGCTGAGTTATTGTATGATGTGCTTGTTCAGAAACTGGAGTTTGAAATCGAAGAATTGCCGTATATATTTGTGTTGAGGGAAAAGAAAACGGGTTCCGTTTATTGGGTGGTGACTAAGGATCCCCTCTTGACCAACTCCTTTTGGAATTTCTATCTCCAAGAGCCCTGAGTTTGCACTCGGAAGAGAGTAATAAGAAAGAATAGGGACAGCGACCATTATTGTTGACAGATTGAGTCACTGTATGTAGACTCCTGAGTTGCCCGAATGTCATTAGCTGTAACGACAGGTTTTCCTCACCATGCTACTCGAAGGGGAAATTACCAGCGAGATGTTTCTGAAGGCAAGGATGATTTCAGGCAATATCTAAGGTGCTTCAGAGATTATACTCGGAAATACTCCTTAAAGATATGGGTGACCATTACGTTCCTCAATATTATCTAAAAGGATTCTCACATAGAGAAGGAAAACAAATTTGGGTATATGACAAGCAAGAAAGTCGGCAGTTTCTTACTCAAGTAAAGAGCATTGCGAATGTGACAGGATTTTACTCACCTGAGGTTGAGCAATATCTGGCGAATACTATTGAGGTACCAGCGAATAGAGTTATTAGGAAAATAAGGGATCGTGATCAAATTACCGACTGCGATAAGGGAATCCTTGCTGAGTATATGGCGGTTATGATGAAACGGGTTCCTAAGGGTAAAGAGCGTCTCAGAGATCGTGCCCCTTCTGTTGCCAAAAATCTATCTCAAGAAATTCACGAACGACTTGCAATTGTGGCATCTATCCAGCCAGAAAAGGCAAATTTAATTCAAAGACGAAAATCTGACATCCAGAAAATACTCGATAAGTACTCTAAAGATCCTCCGAAAGAAATTTGGCTAGACAACATTCCCCCCGAAAGATCTCCTCGTGTCGTAGCAGCCTTGACTGGCATGACATGGAGGTTTTTAACTTTTGATGATAAGCCTGTATTTTTGACGTCAGACAATCCCATTTTTTACTTTACCAGCATCGGTATCGGCAAACCTTATTCCGAAGTGACTTTTCCAATTTCAAGCTGTATAATCCTTTGGGCAACATGGCGAACTGATTTGCCTGAAGGTTATATCACCGCAACTAATCAAGCAGTGAAGGAAATGAACCGTCGTACAGTAAATAATGCATTGCGGTATGTTTTTCATCGAAAAGATGAGCATTGGATTCTGCCTTTTGTAACGAAAGGTTTGTGGAACCTTAATCTCTTTCGGTAAGTAGCGAATTTGGAAATAATGATTCTTGAATTTATGTCCAACCTACGGCTGCAGCAGATCGCCGAAAACCGTGGCCGGTGACTATACGGTTAGATAAGTCAAGCGGAACATCCGTGTTTTGTTTGAAAAGAAAAGAGTGCGTGCTTTCAACGTATAACGCAGGCTATACTTTTCATCGCTTCGCTCCTCGGGCTTCGACAACACTTCGTACATGCCGAAAATGTTGTGCGCAAGAACGATTAGAAGTTAAAACCGTAACTGTTGGAGTAGAACATCCTGAATAAAGTCCTAAGTACTATCCAACAACGCCTTCTTTAACGTAAATCTCAAAGATATTTTTTGGCTTTATCAGTTTCGTGTAGAATACGAACTTGGACCCAGATATATCTCTCCCTGGGATGCATTAGTCTATAAATGCTCAATGACCAGAACATTGGCTTACCTCCCTTGATATTTGCAAGCTTTTGTGGCAGTTTTTCTATTAATCTTTAGACTTTTGGCTATTTGCTCATAGGACATTCCCAACAGGCGTAGTTGGGTTGCTTTTTGGGATAATTGCTGATATAAACAGGGTTGGCGAACAGGCAAGATTTTGATATGGGCGGTTAGCTCGGCAGTGGTTCGAATTGGTTGCAACTGCGTCCGCCAGTGCAACCAATCCGCACTTTTTATACGTACCGTTCATTGGGATAAGGATTCATCAAGAGTTTTCTCATGTGTCTATCAAAAAGAGGAAACAAATGGATCTGAACAAACTAAGGCCAGAAACAAAGCTAGTTCGTACAGAACTCGATCTAACCCAAACTCAACTTACCCAGAAAATCAAATCCAAACAAAAAAGCATCTCCCGTTATGAAACTGGAGCATCGTTACCATCTATAAGGACTCTGGTCAAAATCGCCAGAGTACTCAAGAAACCAGCTGGGCATTTCTTGGAGGAGTAAGGTGTAGAGGATGTGTTCCCAATTTCCTTTTTTATTCCCTCAAAGGGGCTGTCCTAGCAGTGAAGTTCAAAGCCATTTGTCGATTGCTCTTGTTTTAATAAGATCTGGGCATACAATAAAGCACTAAAGATTTGGGTAAGATTAGGACCCTTCGATACTCTTGAATAAAGATAGAGTATTTTAACTATAGTAAGAAATATCCGCAATACTGTGCATAATATTCTAAATTAGAAACATAAACGCAATAATGCGTTCATAAGTTGTTAGACGAAATGCTCACTTCGGGACAAAGAATAGAAACAGTGGGTGATTATTACTTAAGAAAGAGATGAATAAAAAACGATGAGCAAAAAAATGAATAATGAAATGTTAGATTATGCAAATTGGGTTCCAAAGAAAATGTTGATAGCTTTC
>Ga0209979_1004178_pt1 | contig 12110 bp, 9 predicted proteins | sample AnhtaG_FD_183114 | JGI IMG/M metagenome (GOLD analysis project Ga0209979, IMG submission 183114) | Deep subsurface microbial communities from Anholt, Denmark to uncover new lineages of life (NeLLi) - Anholt_01485 metaG (SPAdes) (version 2) | ecosystem: Environmental > Aquatic > Marine > Oceanic >...
GAATCGATAATCTATGTTGAGCCTTTGTATTTGCGGGCTGAGATGGGTGAGATTCCCGAACTGAAAAGAGTAATCGTTTCCAATGGTTCTGATGTGGTGATAGGACAAAATTTGGAAGAGGCTTTAGAGAAGCTTTTTGTACGAACTTTTGAGGAAAGGGAAATCGTAATAACCGGTGAAGAAAAAACTCTTAAAGATTTAATTAAGGAAGCAGCGGGATATTACGAAAGTGCTCAAAAGTATGCCCAAGAAGGCAACTGGAGCAAATATGGAGAAGAACTGCAGAAACTTGAACAGACTCTGAAACTGTTAGAAGAGGCAAGCGAGAGAGAATAGAATTAGTCGTTAGTGAATAGTAATTCGTATCGCGTATTGCGTATCGCGTATCGCGTGAAACAAATCAGAATTCAGAAATAGGGCTACGATATATTGTACCCAAAGTAGGACAAGCGTCTCGCCTGTCTATTAATTGGTAATATATAGTTCATAGTTTTTGGTTATTGTAGGGGGCGGATTTATCCGCCCCGAATTATTTGGTAATTTTTCAGACGGGTTCGATGAATCGAACCCCTACAACACTACGATTTCGCTATCTTAACCAATTAACCAACTAACCATGTAACCAGCTAACTATTTCTATGCGCTACACGCTACACGCTAGATTTATAATCTTTGCCTCTAAATTTTTCAAATCCAGTAAAACGATAGTGCTTTTTCCGCTAATCCAACCCCCGCATTCCCAGGATTTATAATTCCGAAATAAAAATCATAAAAAATTACAAAATTTTCTTGACAGGAGAACAAAATTGGTATAAAATGTAAACGTTTACATATGAAGTTATCCAAATTTAGAATTTTTCATTAAGGGAATAAATATGAAAATAAATATAAAAGATGTGGCCAGAAAAGCAGGGGTTTCTACGGCGACCGTTTCCAGAGTTTTAGGAGATTTCCCTGGGGTCAGAGATAAAACCAGAAAAGAAGTTCTTAAAGCAGTATCGGAATTAAATTATGAAATAAATGCAGTTGCCAGGAACCTGAGACAAAAAAAGACCAATTCTATCGGAATAATTGTGGGGAATGTTCTTTCTCAGTTTTATTCAGTTATTGCTAAATCTGTGGAGGATACCAACAATAAATTTGGTTATAATACCATTTTATGCAATGGAGATGAAAATCCTGAGAAAGAACTTAACTATCTAAAAGTTTTAAAGTCCAACAGAGTAGATGGAATAATACTCACTCCTACCGGTAAAAATTCAGAATATGTTCAACATCTGATAAATTCAAGAACAAAGGTGGTGCTTTTAGACAGGCTGATAGAGGGAATAGATTGTGATGCAGTTTTAGTTGATAATGCTAATGGCGCCTATAAAGCAGTGAAACATCTGATAGATCAAGGTTATAGAAAAATTGGAATAGTGGATGGCTATTTAGACCGGACTACCGGTGCAGAAAGACTAAAAGGGTATTTGCACGCGATAGAAGAAGCAGGCATAGCTAAAGATGATAGCCTGATTAAAATTGGTAATTTTAAGAAGGAGAGTGGCAGGAAATTAACTAAAGAATTATTGGAACAATCTAATAGACCAGAGGCAATTTTTGCCACCAATATAGATATGTCTATGGGTGCATTAATTGCTATCAAAGAGATGGGGCTTACCATACCCGATGATATAGGCATTGTTTGTTTTGATGATTCGGATTGGGCCTTGATATTAGAGCCTTCCATAACTGTAATAAGACAACCTGTATATCAGCTTGGTTCCACAGCAGCTGAACTGTTAATAAAAGAGATAGAAGATGAAGAGAAAAATTTAGATCATAAACCAACTGTAGTAACTTTAAGCACAGAGCTAATAATCAGAAATTCCACCAAAAGATTAAACACTCATAGCAAATGAATATATAATTAGTCACTACGCTTTTTGCTGGTGAATATTTTGCAAAACTGGTTTAACTTTAAAAGCCCGGATAAAAAATAATTTTTAAAGGTACAAATTTTAAAACCATGTCCAGCAAGAAGTATTTTGACAAATAAGTGGAGGTGATAGAAAAAAGAAAATATTGTATCGAGAGTTTAGTATTAAAAAATAAAAGGAGGATTTTGTTATGAAGAAAGATAAATTTTTAAAAATTGCTTTAACAGTGTGCTTAATTGTAATTTTGACTTCTATGGTGGTTCTCGCTGAACAACCAAAATATAATTTGAAATTTTCCACTGCTGCTACCCCTTTAGAACCACAAACTCAAGGTTTTATGAAATTTGCTGAAATGGTAGAACAATTAACCGGTGGAAACATCAAAGTGACCATATATCATTCCGGGCAATTAGCAGATCAAAAAACTCAAGTCCTGGGAACTATGCGCGGGGATATCGATATGTGTGATGGTGCGCCTTCTTGGTATGCTGATTTAGTCCCCTATCCGGAAATCGGAGTATTAGAAGCTGCCTACGTATTTAAAAGCTTAGATCACCTTTATTATGTGGTAAATGGTCCTATTGGGAAAGCTTATTGGGATGAATTGAGAAAGAAATCCGGCTTAGTAGTTTTAGACACCTGGTTCTTAGGGACTAGGGAGTTAAATTTAACTAAAAAAGCCGGAGTAGTTAGGACTCCCGAGGATCTTAAAGGGGTTAAATTAAGAATGCCTGGTTCAGAAGCCTGGATGGATGTCGGTCGTGGTTTAGGTGCCCAACCTACTCCTTTGGGATTTAATGAAGTCTATATGGCTTTAAAGACAGGAACCATAGACGGACAGGATAACCCCTTACCCACCGATTTTTCCAGCAAATTTTATGAAGTCACTCACTATATAGTTTTGACAGATCATCAGATGACTATTATTAACCCCACAATTAATGAAAAGGTTTGGGAGAGTATGCCGGAAGATTATAAAGTGTATATGAAAAAAGCGTTGTTGATCGGAAGAAATTACTGTAACCAATTAGTTTTGGAGCAGGAAGCAAGTTTACTGGCTAAATTCCAAAACGAATTTGGTATGGAAATAATCATTCCGGATAAAGCCGCCTTTATGGAAAACGTCAAGAAAATGTATGTTAAAAATGATGAAATTTGGGGTAAAGGGGTATATGAAAAGATACAAAATGCAAGCGCAGAAGTATATGAGGCAGAATAATTATTAGCAAAAAATATCCCATATTGTTCTATAGAGGGGCAGGAGATTTAGCCTCTTGCCCCTCTATTAAAAGGTGTAGATTGGTTTAGAATCGAAAGCGTGGTTGATTAATGGAATTATTAAAAAGAATTTATAATTTTATAATTATTTTTTTTGAAGAAATTCTTTCCACAGCAGCCCTAATAACCTGTGCCTCAGCAATCGTTATTCAAGTTTTCTATCGATATTTTCTTAATATTTCTTTAGAGTGGCCCTTTGAATTATCTATTTATGCTTATATCTGGACCTTATATCTGGGTGCTGCTTGGGGAATAAGAGAAGGACATCATGTAAAATTTAATATTTTGTATGATAAATTACCTCCAAAAGTTCAAAAGATGGTTAATATAGTTTTTAATATCATTACTACCGCTGTTTTTATCATTATTTTTAAACCTGTTTGGGAATATCTTTTATTTAATTACAGGATAAAAACGGTTGCCCTTAAAATCCCCTGGACTTATGTTTTTATGGTATTTTCCATATTTTTAATCCTTACTATAATTCATAATATTGAGCATATAATTTGCGATATTAAATATTTATTTACCAATAAAGATGCAGACACAACAGGAGATGAAGTAAAATGCTTATAACTATATGGGTAGTTTTATTTGCAATTATGTTTATTTTTGGATATCCCATTATCTTTTCGATCTCCGTACCTTCGATGATTTATGTTGTTTTGGCTGATATAAGTCCTGCAGTAATTGTAGATAGTATGGTTATAGGTTTTGAAAAGAAATTTGTTTTGCTTGCCGTACCATTATTTATTTTAGCCGCTAAAATAATGAACGAAGGTATGATCACCGAGCGCCTTTTTAATTTTGCTAATAAGATGGTAGGTTCGCTTAAAGGTGGGTTGGGACATGTCAATGTATTAGCTTCAGTTATTTTTTCGGGGATGACCGGTTCAGCAATTGCCGATGCTTCTGGTCTGGGATTAATAGAAATAAAGTCTATGAATGATGCCGGATTTAACCCTGAGTTTAGCTGTGCGGTAACTTCAGCGAGTGCAACTATTGGTCCTATTATCCCTCCTAGCATTCCCATGGTAATTTATTCGATGATTTCGGGAGCTTCTTTAGGCCACTTATTTATTGGAGGAATTATACCCGGTCTTTTCTTAGGGTTAGCCATGATGGGGTATATTGCCTACATTTCTCGCAAACGAAATTATCCTACCGGAGAAGCCTTTAACTTGAAAAATTTAATTAAAGCCTTTTTTAAAGGTTTTTTTCCGCTTTTAACTCCGGTAATTTTACTATGGGGCATTTACGGTGGGGTTTTTACCCCCACAGAAGCAGCTGCCGCTACAGTTTTTTATGCTTTAATCTTATCGGTGGTCGGTTACCGTATTTTAGGTTTTAAAAAATTAGTAACTATTTTTAAAGAATCTGCCTTAAGCACTGGTTATGTATCTGCTATGGTTGCCGCTGCACTTATCTTTAGCTATGTTGTTTCTCGGGAACAATTGCCAGTAGCTTTAACTAATTGGGTTATGAATTCAGGAATTATTACCAATAAATATATGTATTTATTATTTGTAAATATATTTTTATTATTATTGGGTTGTATTATGGATCCCATTGTAGGAGAATTAATCGTGATGCCTATATTAATACCAATTGCCATCTTCTTCGAAATTGACTTAATTCATCTCGGGGTTGTCTCGGTTTTAAATGCGATGATCGGTCTTTCTACCCCCCCTTATGGAGAAAATTTATTTATTGTAAGCGCTTTATCCGGAGTTCCTCTGGGAGGGATAATCAGAGAAATGTGGCCCTTTCTTGGTGTTTTAATAGGCGTATTATTGGCTTGTACTTATATTCCGGGGATTATTCTATGGCTACCCAAATTAGCGGGGTATGTTCCTTAAAAGAAGCATTCGGGCTCGGTTTTAACTAAAGGGAATAATTTCCTTTTTTTATCTATATATTTATCAAAAATAAGGGGGAGGAGAGTGTGAAATGAAGTACAACCTTGATTTAATAAATAAGTATTATCAAGAATTAGAGCAGGCAAGTAGAGATAATTTAGATAAAGCAATAGATAAGATTATAGAAGTAAAGAAAAAAAATGGCAAAATAATGGTAGTTACCGGAAGCGGGCCAAATATTCACGAGGGAGTTACAATCTTAATATCTGAATTGATGGATAAAGATATTATAAATAATGTAAGTACAAGTTCGGCGGTAATTGCCCATGAGATGGCCGGCAGTTTAGATAAAGTAAAGAGAATAGAAGGGAGCAGGTTAGGGTTTAAACCAGATAGTAGTTTTCTCCCTCGGGGGGATATTTTTGAATTTACCAATATAGGAGAAAGCGATTTAGAAAAATTAAAAAAAGAATTGGTTTTAGATGAAGAGCTACTGAAAAAATCAAAAAGTATAGATGGTGATATTATTATAAAAGCTGCTGGAAATATGGCTTATCCTATGGGTTTAAGGACAGAAATACTTTCTCGAGAAATTCTTAATATTGCTCAGACTTATAATTTACCTTTTGAAGAAGTAGCAGGCTGGGGAGCAGATAAGAGAACAATGATCGGAAAAGGAGTAGAGAAAGGATTTCCAGTAATAGTTAGCGTCCCTCAACTTGTTGGAGGAGGAGCTGTAGGACTTTCTATTGGTGATAGTATCTCAATTTCGGAAAGATCTATGCGCATTGCCAGGATGTTGGAAGAATCAGATATTATTATAGAGTCAGCGGTAGCCTTAACTCAAGAAATACATGATGGTCCTTTTGAATGTTATACCGGACATGGAATCTGGTCTCATTGGATTGGATTTAAAACCTATAGTCTTAAAGAGAAGACTATAATTAGAATTGATTTGGATAAACAATTAATGCAGGCTAAATTAATGCAACATGAGAATCAAAAGATACAGGAAGCCATTGATAAGGGGTTGCCCAAGACTAAAATTACCGGTATTCCCTTCCGAATGGAGATGTCTGCCTTTGCACGTCACGAAAATAGTATTCCGATAGTCGGAGATATTGGAAAGATATGGCCTATTATCGCTTGTAAAGTTGCTGATAAATTGGGAATTTTTTTAGATTTTCTAAACTATCCTCAGGAGTCGGAAGAGGGGAAGAGGATGAGAGAGTGGATAGTAGAAAATGTTAAACCAGTAGATAGAAAAAAACTTTTAAAAAGAGCCCAGCAATACAAATTATAAAGATTTTTTAAGCAGAGAGGAGAAATTAATAAAAATGAAGGTTGTGGGAGTTATTCCTTCTAGATATAGTTCTACCAGATTACCCGGTAAACCTCTGAAAGATATTTGCGGAAAATCAATGGTTCAACGGGTGTACGAGAGAGCTAAACAATCAAAATTATTAGACGAAGTTATTGTAGCGACAGATGATAAGAGAATTGCAGAAGAAGTAGAAAGATTTAAAGGGAAAGTAGTGATGACTTCGGTTAATCATCCCAATGGAACTTCTCGGATTGCTGAGGCAGTCAAAAATTTAGACGTTGATTTGGTAATTAATATCCAGGGTGATGAGCCGTTTATACGTTTTGAAATGATAGACGAACTTACTGAAATACTAATTAAAGATGATGATATCCTGATGGCAACTCTGTGCTACGAACTTCATGATAAAAATAAATTTAAAGATGAGAATGTAGTTAAAGTAGTTTGCGATATTCATAGAAATGCCTTATATTTTAGCCGCTCTCTGATACCGTTTCCCAGAAAAAAGGAAAATTATAAAGTTTATGAACATATAGGTATTTACGGTTATAGAAAATCTTTTCTGCAGGAATTTGTAAAATTAAACGATACTCCCTTGTCCATGATAGAATCTTTAGAACAGCTAAAGGTTTTAGAATATGGATATAAGTTATTTGTAGTAGAGACTAAATATGATTATAATGCCCTGAGCATTGACACTAAGGAAGACTTAGAGGAAGCCAGAAGAATAATAAAAATAGACAAGAGATGTAATATTAAGAAATAATTTTTATATGTTAATCGAAAATTATTTTATGATAAACTACGATTCTAATTAAGTGTTTTTTATAATGTAATAATATATCGTTTAAGAAAAAATTCATGATTAAAGAGGTGCAGTCCCATGAAGAGAATGAAAGATCTTATAGTCCCCACAATTACCCCGTTTGATGAAAAAGGTGAAATTGATCCAGACGGTATCAGAGCCCATTATGATTTTTTAATTAATGCAGGGGTTAAGGATTTTTATATTTTAGGGACAACGGGTGAAGTTTTCTTAATGGATAAAAAGGAAAGAAAAAAAGTAGCGGAACTGATAGTAGAATATGTCGGCAACAAGGGAAATATCTTTGTCCAGGTTGGTTCTATATCTACCAAAGAAGCATGTGAATTAGCCCAGCATGCTGAAAGCATTGGTGCAGCTGGTATTGGAGCGGTTACTCCTTTTTACTTTAATGTAAGTCAACTAGAGATGGAAAATTATTATTTGGCAATAGCCAAAAGTGTGAGTAATGATTTTCCTGTTTATCTATATAATCTTCCTGGTTGTACTACTAATGATTTATTGCCGGACACTGTATCTAAATTAGCTGGAATAAAAAATATAGTGGGAATTAAAAATAGCATGAAAGATATATTGAGATTAAGTCGATTGGTTGATGAAACTCCGGATGATTTTGACGTAATTATTGGAGCAGACCCCATTTTAATGTCGGCAATATTGTATGGAGCAAAAGGGAGTGTTTCGGGGAATGCTAACGTTTTTCCCGAAATATTTATAGAATTTTACCAGGCTATAAAAGAAAAAAATTATGACAAAGCTCGTCAAAAACAGATTGCTATAAGACATATAGCTACAGTATTAAAAGACGGTGCAAATTTAGCTTATTTTAAACAAGCTCTTGTTTATCGGGGTTTTAAGCCATCTTTTACCAGAAAACCTTTATTAGGTCTTAATTCGGTCGAAAAAGATATATTGAATAATGAAGTAAAAGAAATTATTAAAAATTATCTTTAAAATACAACCCGAGATAATTTTAATTTATTTTAAGAAATTAGATTCATTAACAATAATTATTGGAGAGGTGAAATATGCCAAATATCCAAAACAGATTATGCGGAACTCTTCCTAAAGTAGGAATTCGCCCTATTATTGATGGACGAAGGAAAGGGATTAGAGAATCATTAGAAGAACAAACTATGAGAATGGCGAAGTCTACCGCAGATTTGATTAGTAAAAAGCTAAGACATTCTAATGGTCTACCGGTAGAATGTGTAGTCGCTGATACCACCATCGGAGGAGTAGCAGAAGCTGCCAAATGTGCCGATAAATTTGTACAAAAAGAGGTAAGAGTATCCATAAGTGTAACTCCCTGTTGGTGTTATGGGATGGAAACTATAGATATGGACCCTCTTATCCCCAAAGCTATCTGGGGATTTAATGGAACTGAAAGACCGGGAGCAGTATATCTCTCTGCTGCCCTGGCCGGTCATGACCAGATAGGACTACCGGCTTTTAGTATCTACGGTAAAGATGTCCAGGATATGGATGACGATAGCATCCCCGAAGATGTAGAACAAAAACTATTACAATTTACCAAAGCCGGACTGGCTGTAGCCACTATGAGAGGAAAATCTTATCTTTCTATCGGCAGTGTCTCTATGGGGATTGCCGGTTCCCAGGTATCTCCTTCCTTCTTTCAAGATAATCTGGGGATGAGAACAGAATATGTAGATATGACCGAGATAATAAGGAGGATAAATGAGGAAATCTACGATAAAGAAGAATATGAAAAAGCCCTATCCTGGGTCAAAGAAAATTGTCCAGAAGGAGAAGACCGCAATAGAGAATACTTAAAACACTCCCGCTCTCAAAAAGATAAAGAGTGGGAGATGGTAGTCAAGATGACCTTAATAGTCCGAGACTTAATGGTCGGCAATAAAAAATTGGCTGATATAGGTTATACCGAAGAAGCGGAAGGACATAATGCCCTTGCCGCAGGTTTTCAGGGCCAGAGACAATGGACTGACCATTTCGCCAACGGAGACTTCATGGAGACTATCTTAAACACCTCCTTTGATTGGAACGGGATAAGGGAAGCCTTTGTCTTTGCCACCGAAAACGATAGCCTAAACGGAATCTCTATGTTATTTAATCATCTCTTAACCGATAGAGCCCAGATCTTTTCTGATATCAGGACTTACTGGAGCCCTGAAGCAGTAAATAGAGTAACCGGAAAAGAGCTAACCGGTTTAGCCAAAGATGGAATCCTTCATCTGATCAATTCCGGTGCTACCACCTTAGATGCTACCGGCCAGCAGAAGGAAGATGGAAAATCGACCATGAAACCCTTCTGGGAGATAACTGAAGAAGAAGTGAAAAGGTGCCTGCAAAACACTAAATGGAGTCCGGCTAATTTAGAATATTTCCGGGGAGGAGGATATTCCTCTACCTTCTATACTCAAGGTGTAATTCCGGTTACGATGGTAAGGATAAACCTTATCAAAGGCTTAGGTCCAGTAATTCAGATTGCCGAAGGCTATACAGTAGATCTACCTCCTGAGATCCATCACATCTTAGATGAACGCACTGACCCCACTTGGCCGACCACCTGGTTTGCCCCTCGCCTAACTGGTAAGGGGGCTTTTAGAGATGTCTATTCTGTGATGAACAACTGGGGAGCTAACCATGGAGCGATCAGTTATGGACATATCGGAAAAGACCTGATTACTCTTGCCTCTATGCTCAGGATACCGGTAGCTTTGCATAATGTCGTAGAAGAGAAGATATTCAGACCGAAAGCCTGGACTTCTTTTGGTACTTCTGATTTAGAAGGAGCAGACTTTAGAGCTTGTAATAACTTCGGGCCATTATATGGTAGAAAGTAGGAGGAGTATTTATGGAAAGATATGCCTTGGGTTTAGATTTTGGTACCTTAGATACCCGAGCAGTATTGGTTGATATAGAGACGGGAGAAGAGATAGCTACCAGTGTTTATTCCTATCCTGATGGAGTAATAGATGAGGTTCTGCCTGATGGTAAGACCAAATTAGGTCCTGATTGGGCCATACAGAACCCGGCTGATTATTTGGGGGTTTTAAAATGTGCTATACCTGAAGTACTGAAAAAATCTAATGTTTCCCCTAAGGATATAATTGGTATAGGTGTAGATTTTACTTCCTGTACCATTCTTCCTATTGATAAACAGGGTACCCCTCTTTACATGAAAGATAAATGGAAGAGTAATCCCCATTCCTGGGTGAAACTCTGGAAACACCATGCCGCAGAACCTTATGCTAACAGATTAAAAGATATTGCTTTAAAACGTCAGGAAAAATTTATTCACCGTTATGGAGATAAAATCTCTTCAGAATGGATGTTGCCCAAAATTTGGCAGGTTTTAGAAGAAGCCCCCGAGATCTATGAAGCAACAGATCGTTTTATCGAAGCCGGTGATTGGCTAGTCCTTCAACTGACTGGTAAGGAAAGGCGTAGTTCCTGTAATGCTGGTTACAAAGCTATTTGGGACAAAAAAGAAGGTTATCCTTCTCCAGAGTTCTTTGCCGCCCTTCATCCTCGACTAAAAAACGTAGTAGGAGAAAAATTATCTACCGATATCTATCCTACTGGTTCTAAGGCAGGAGGGTTAACCCTTCGAATGGCTCAACTTACTGGTTTAAAAGAGAATACCCCTGTAGCTGTAGGTATAATAGATGCCCATTCTGCAGTTCCAGCTACCACAGTAACCAAGCCAGGTAAGATGGTCCTAATTATGGGTACCTCCACCTGTCATATGTTGTTGAGCAAAGAGCAGAAGTTGATACCGGGAATACCTGGAGTAGTAGAAGATGGAATTCTCCCTGGGTACTTTGGTTACGAAGCAGGTCAAGCTGCAGTGGGGGATATCTTTGACTGGTTTATCACAAATTGTATCCCGGCCAGTTATGAAAGAGAAGCCAAACAAAAAGGTCTCAATATCTATCGCCTCTTAGAGGAAAAGGCCCGAAAATTAAGACCGACAGAGAGCGGGATTCTCGCCCTAGACTGGTGGAATGGTAATCGCTCCATCTTAAATAACGCTGATCTTTCCGGCCTGCTTTTAGGATGTACCTTAAATACTAAACCGGAGGATATCTACCGAGCCCTCATCGAGGCTACTGCTTTCGGGACCCGTATAATTATAGAAACTTTTCAGAAAAATGGTTTACCTATAGATGAACTTTATGCCTGTGGAGGAATGCCTCATAAAGATAAACTGTTGATGCAGATTTATGCTGACGTAACTGGACGAGAAATTAAAGTCGCTTCTTCTCGTCAGGCTTCTGCTTTAGGGGCAGCTATGTTCGGGGCTATTGCTGCAGGAAGTGAAGCTGGAGGTTATGATTCTATTGAAGATGCGGTAACCCATATGGCTTCCATCGAGAAAAAAACTTATCTCCCTATCCCAGAAAACGTGAAGGTCTACAACCAGTTATTTGCTGAATATAAAAAATTACATGATTATTTTGGTCGAGGAGACAACCAGGTAATGGAGAGATTAAAAAAGAAGATAGAGAATGAAATTAGTCGTTAGTGAATAAACTTAGTGTGGAGCGTACAGTGTTTAGCGTATAGGTTTCGGTTATTGTAGGGGGCGGATTTATCCGCCCCGAGTTATTTGGAAATTTTTCAGGCGGGTTCGATGAATCGAACCCCCACATTTCCATAGACAGGCGAGACGCCTGTCCTACGTGGGGGTATAGTTTCCCATATTCCTAACTAATTACATATTACTGCATTTTACCCGCTAAATCTATAATTTTCGCTTTTAAATTAGTTAAGTCCAATAAGACAATAGTGCTCTTACCGCTGAGCCAGCCTCCACATTCCCCGGGGTTTATAATAAGTGTCTTTCTGATTTTACGCATATCAGTTCGGTGGGTATGGCCATATATAATCACATCATATTTCTGGCTTTCTGCCAGGGC
>Ga0209979_1004179_pt1 | contig 12108 bp, 14 predicted proteins | sample AnhtaG_FD_183114 | JGI IMG/M metagenome (GOLD analysis project Ga0209979, IMG submission 183114) | Deep subsurface microbial communities from Anholt, Denmark to uncover new lineages of life (NeLLi) - Anholt_01485 metaG (SPAdes) (version 2) | ecosystem: Environmental > Aquatic > Marine > Oceanic...
ATCTTTTTTCCCATCTCTTGCAGAGACATGTCTGCATCCCTCCTAGCAAGATAAAATCATTGTCCTACTATAAAAAATGTAATGGTCATCCGGTTTTTTTACCAAAAATTACCATTCTTAGAGACTAATTGTATAAAAATGTATTTAAGGAGAAAATGAGTATTTAATCCTGTTTGTAAGCAGGAAATTTTCCTTGTAAATGTTTATGGGAGAGTCTTTTATATGTTTCAGCATTTTTTCGAATCGTTTCGAGAAAACTTTCATCTTGTTTTACGACCTTGCCAGGTACCCCTAAAACAAGACTATTTTTTGGAATGTTCATATTAGCAGTGACTAATGCGTTTGCTCCGATAATTGATCCTGATCCAATATGTGCTCCGTTTAATATTGTGGCATGAATGCCGATTAAACATTCATCTTCGATTACTGCTCCATGGATCATTGAGGAATGTCCGATTGAAACATTTTTACCGATTTCAACTTTATATTGATCATTTACATGTATTACACAACAATCTTGGACGTTTGTTCCATCATCAATTTTTATTGAGTTTTCATCCCCTCGGATAACAGCATGGGGATATATTCCACAGTTTTTACCTATGGTAACGTCTCCAATGATTACTGCGCTTGGTGCAATAAAGCTAGATTTATGTATGATTGGCATATATGTAAACCTCGATTTCCTCCAAATCAATACTGTTTTCTTATAGTTTTTTGTCAATAACTGGTTTTTTTGATAAATCATAACGTATTTAATTGAGTGAAATATGTGATTATTGACGAGGGAGTTTTAATGGTTGAGATGGTCAATTCATTTGGTGAGTACGCGGGAAAGGTATGGAAGTCACTTAATTCAGATGAGCCTCAGACAGAGAATAGATTGATTGAAACAACAGGACTTACAAATGATGAGTTTTATAGTGCAGTTGGGTGGCTTGCAAAAGAAAACAAAATCTGCAAAGACGGAGCAACATATAAACCGGGAGGAACCAATTTAACAAGCAAAATTGGGAAAGACGCGGGCTTGGTTTGGAAAATACTTGATATGTGGGGGGAGGTTGATGTGGTGTCTATTTCTCGACTTGCGCACATTGAAGAACCAGATGTGTTTTCTGCAGTTGGATGGCTTGCCCGTGAAGGAAAGATGGGTGGGATGACAGCTGACAAAGAAAAAAGCAAGACGGCGTTTTGGCTGAAATAACAGTTGTGTTGGTGTTAGAAAAATCTCCAGCTCCATTTTATTCCTGGGCCAAATGCTGCAATAAATACTGTTGAATTGTCTTCTCTGATTCGTGCTCCAATGGCAGGCAAGAGTAATGATGTCTCCTGGTAGAGTTTTCTTAATATGATTCGTTGTACTGTTTCTACAGAATCAAAAAATGGGATGAGTTTTACAAAAATTTCTAATGTAGTGTTATCTGCCCAGTCGTCTCCTGTTAGATTTTCTATATATGTTGGTATTGTCGTTGTTATATCCACTGAGTCTGGATAGAGGTTCATGAGGAATAGATGGGTTCGTGGGGGTTTTAGAGAGAGAGGGCTCTCTGCAAGAAGCGTTTGTGTTTCAAAAAGATTTTTTTCAGGTGTTACCCCCAGTTTCTCCATTTCCTTGATTCCCATTTCTATATATCTTGTAAATCTTGCCTTAAATCTAGAAGTATACGGCATTTGATGAAGCCGGTTTTTTATGAGTGTTGTCATCGTATCAATTGTTATTGATTCAAGGGGACATGATTCAGAAGATGTTGGTAGTTGAGGCTGACTGGTAGTTATTTTTTGTTTCTTTGTTTCAATACTTTGTACTGATGTTATAAAACCGGTTACGAGAAACATTGATATTATCATTAAAGAGACTACTTTCTTCTTCATACTCCCAATTTACTATTTATTTCTCCCTATATAATACTTTGTATTATAAGATATATAAATATTACTGCTTTAATAATACTACTTTTATTTTACCGTTCCTGAAAAAATGCCTTTGATTTTGTGTTTTGAGTGTTTCAGATACTCTTTTTTGATCTAATTGATCCAATTCTTCTAACTTTTCATCTCATTTTATATTTTGGTTGATGCACTCCCAAAATTTTTTATAACGTTTCAAAGTTCTCATACTTGATTTCAGATATCTCACAATCTGGACAGTAATACTCCAACATCATGAGCGAGTCGTACTTGCGTATGGGAATTTGGATCATTTTTTGTTTACATACCTTGCATACTTTACAATATGTTTTGCTATTTTCCTTACATATTATATTATTTTTCATGGCAATATCCTCCAAAAGTCATTATATTCAAACCTGACGTATGATTCATGCTAATGATTAACATCAGGGTGAATTTGTCAATAAACCTATTATACTTTAAACTAAACAAAAACAATGCCCCCTAATATCTTATAGGACAATACAGTATTTATATTTTTCTATGAATAATTAAAAATGTAGAGTACGAAAATTATTTCGTTTTGAATTACCTACAGGGATGACAAAGCTTATGGACAAGAAAATCAAGTTCATATGTCGACATTCTGCAGATGTTGGCGATTGGACTAATGAAAAGTTAGCAAGACAATATAATGTAAGTCTTAGGAGGATTCAACAATTGGTAAAGGAGTATAAACAAACAGGGAACTTCCCTGTTTGGATCTGAAGAGAAGACCGAAAGGCAAGCCTCTTACCAATGTTGAGAAGGAGATTATTGATAAGGCGTGTGAAGAAACACGTTTTGGTGCAAGACTTCTTTACCATGAGATAAGAAGAAGAGGGTACATTATACCTCATCATAAGATAAACAATTATCTCTTGAAAACTAAGAGAACACTTCTGAATCCTAATAAACAGAAGAAACGTAAAAGATGCAGGTATGAAAGAGAACACAATTTTTCTTTGGTTCATGGTGACTGGCATAGAACAACAGAGGATCATCCCCATGTTATCGTCTGGTTAGATGATGCATCAAGATATGCACTTACAGGAGCAGAATATCCTAATGCTAATATGGAAAATAGCATTAAAACAATGCAGGATGCTATTGAAAAATCAGTTGAATATCATACTATCATTCGGGATGTAAATACAGATCGTGGAACTGAGTTTTTCTCCAATCGCCCAAATAGTACATCAAAGTTCCAAGATTACCTGAAGGATAACGGAATAAAACATGTTCCCTCCAAGAGAAATAATCCTCAGACGAATGGTAAACTTGAACGGTTCTGGTATGAATATGATAAACATCGATGGAGATTTGAAGATATCAATCAGTTCCTTGATTGGTATAATCAAAGGTTACATGGATCCCTCTGGCTGGAGATAGGAGAATCACCCCAGGATGCATTAATTAGAAAACTGGAACCAGGAGTTCTTTTAGGTATGTTTATGAGGTGGACTGAATGAAAGAAATAATTAAGCGAAAAAATATTCGCACTCAACAATGAATAATTAAAAATAATAAACTTAACCAATAAATCGTGTTAATCGTTAACCTTTTTTCTACGATCTTATTTTCCAACCCCCTTTTTTTATATCAAATTCCCATTCTCCGTTACAGTTTAAACAATTCCAAATTTCAAATATGGCAAATGTTTCCTCATTCATATCTTCATCTTTCTCTGATTTTACAAGCTTTATAAGTTGTTTCTCTGATTTTACAAAATGTAAGGATTGTCCACAAGTAGGACAAACTCTCTCCTTTTTTATATTATCCATATTTCCTCTCCCAAACTGTTATTTTATAACATCTCTTTCTTAATAAAACTACCCTATAACCCTGTTTTTCCATGTAAACACTTAGGAGTAACGTGCATATAAACTGTTTTTAAGCATTATCCCCTCCATATCAACAGGAGAAGAAAAAGAGAAGGGTTTGTTTTTATGTTGCGATGAAGAAAATGATAATTAAAAACCCATCTAGTGTTTCTGAAACCTCTGGTGCATTTAATGCCTTTGCTGTTGCCGTTATCTTAACAGGGCCAAATCCAAACATTATCCCTGAAGAAACAGTTATGGATTCGTTAACTCCGAGTTCAGGTACCGTATCTGTAACGTTCATGTTTATCAAACCAAGTATTCCGCCCTGTACCGTTATTGTCCATTCTAGTTCCCACGCAATAGCATCTCCAATGTTTGTTATGACAACATCGAAACCAATTCCTGCTGATGTAATTTCTATGTCGAGCTCAGTCGCTTCTAGTCCATATGTCTTAAAACACATGTCTGATTCGTTATCATCATTATTCAATGGTGCTACTCCGTTATCGGGAGTCCATGCTTCTTCATTACTTGCTGATACACTATCATTGGTCCATGTGTCACCATCATCAATTGATACCCATGCACAGCCATTTGGATACGATTCAGAATCATTATTTGCTGCCCAGGCATACCAGTTATCAGTGATATTTTCTGTATAGCAGACAATGTAGTATGTCTGTCCAACTGTCACCCATATGTCTTCAAAGTCAAATTCAAGCCATGAATAATTCTCTATCACAAATTCTTCAGGATTAAGACTTGTTTCAACGATATTTTCTTCTGTTAACTCTTCTCGAATAGCAAGAACATAAGGATGCGATGCCGTTGAATTCCTCCCAACAAGTAGTTCCACTCGCGTCAGTATCTCTTTTGTTGGGATAAACGATTGTGCCACTTGAATATATAAATCTGGATCTGGCAATGTAAATGTTCCAACTGGAATACCATATCCTTCTGTCTGATCAGGTTGCTCTTGATCCAGTTCATCTTCATAGAGTAAGGATGTGTTTCCTCCATCTCCAATTATTTGGATATCGTTTTCTTTCGCATTATCAGCTAAGCCAACAGCCCCAAGCCCACTAAGGACTAAAATTCCTACTACCAAGAATGGTAATATTTTTTTCATAGATTCCCCCCATTTATATAACTAATCTATAATACTATAGAATACATCCTATATAAATATTTGTAAAAATAGGTATATTTTTCCTCATAATTTCAATATACTAAGCTAAAAATAGCCTAAAATGAATTTTTGCAAGAAATCTTTTGCAGCTAATATATCTTCTAGAATCGTTTTATTCTAATGGACGGATTATATCTCATAGCTGATAAGCTCTGCATTAATGTTACTCATAAACGGGAGAACGTCCGCAAAGTTACCTGTTATCTTGATTATGTTTTTTGCTTCAGGAGCATAATAGATGTTTCCTAATCCTCCTATCACTGAGACATCATATGCATTGAACGTTCCTGCAGGGACCGTGATATTTTCTGTGTTATTACACATAAATATAATGGGTATTTCTGGAATTGAGAAGATATTATTGCCTCGTATCATCTCTAATATTTCTTTAATATCCACAATTGGAAGGATCTCATTTAGGAGCTCTGATAAAGCTCTCAAATCAGGAGGAAGAAAATGAGTTCTATTATCCAACCATAGTATTATTCTATTAATGAGATCGGTAATATTAAGCCATCGAGATTGTACTGTACCATTAAGTGTAATGTTCGTAGCAGGAAGACCCCAGAATTTACTCGTATTCAACGGAAAATCAAGGATTGTATATGGCACATCAAAATCTGCATTTACATTAATTGTAGCAGGAATGGGAATTCGTGGAAAGAAAGACAAATTAAAGTAGGGTTGTTCATTAACGTTGACTGTTAATCGACCAGAAATTTCAACGTTAGCTTGTACTATCCCCAAGTTAGTTTTGTTAAAGAATATACTTCCTGCTGTTGTTGTGTCGGTTAAGTCTCCGGTAATATTGATGGGGCCATCACCAAGATCAATCTCAATAGCATAGTCTCCACTTATCTCCGCGTGGAATTCCAATTGATACAAGTCACCAGAAGTATCTACTACCTCTAAAGGAAAATTTTGGATTGCTCCATGGATATATATTGATAGATTTTCGGAGATATTTTGATCTTTAATATTAAGGTTGAAATCATCAATTTTGTATGTCCACTTATTACCCACCTCCCATACTGGGACGTCATCGTCGTATGAAGTTGAAATTGGTTCATTAGTCATTATATATTGTTCGCTATGATCATGTTCGCTATAGTCATCTTCTACATTCTTTGCAACAGAAAAAAACGTCGTCAGCAGCATAACGCATATCAAAATTCCTACAATTTCTCTTTTCATAACCGGTCCCCCAGAAACAAAATAAATAAGGATATACAGGATATAAATGTTTCTCACGTATTGCCTTTAAAAATTTACCAAAATTATATTATAAAAACCCGCCTCTCACCTGCTAGGTAATAGTTCATTTTCATTCAGATACCCCGCTGCTTGCAGCCTGGGAGAGCATACCGATACCACGTAATCCCAGTCGGAAGATATCCCGCAGCTTGCTGCGTGGGAGCTTCATTTGATTCGGAATGTTTCTTAAATATAAGATTTTTTTGAAGAGGACTTTTCCCCCTCACGACTTGCCTACCCCTCCTTTCCTAAAAATACATTGAATTATTTCTCCTGTAATAAGATGCTTTAAAACGGTTTATATGCACGTTTCCTTAGGCTTTTTAGGAAAAAACCAGATTATTTTCTTTCTTTTCTCAATATTATTATCTAATAATAGCAACATATTTATACAATATATGTAATATCGGTTGTAAGGTGAGGCAGATGAAAAAAAGAGAAAGTCTTGTATTGGATGAGAAGGATGATAAGGCAGTTCAAATTTTCACGGAGCTGGGTATGCCAAAAAATATGGCTAAGACGTTATTGTATCTCTCCCAAGTTCCAGAGTGTAAATCTGCTGATATTGAACAGTGTGCAAATATGCGTCAACCAGAAGTAAGCAATACGATAAATGAACTACGCAGAAGAGGATGGGTTAAAAAACGTGACCTTAAAAAGAAAGGTAAAGGCAGACCAATTCATATCTATAAACCTACAACGAATTTATCTGAAATATTGAAAACCTTCGAACAGGAAAAATTAAAAGAATTTGAAACTGTTAAAAAAGATATATCTAACCTTAAAAATATTATCGAAAGTAGATAAATCCTAATTTTATTTTTCTTTAAACCTGTTTGATATGCACGTTTCTCCTAGTGTTTAGATGGGAAAAGCAGGTCTTGATTTGTTTTTACCTCGTTATTGTAACATATGTTCTATTTATTATCAGTAAAATATATAAATAATATCGTGCATAGCTAAATATACGAATGATATGAACATAAATGTATGGATAGGCTCAAGGAAACGACTTCTTCATATTTATTCCCCCTCTAATTTTATGAGCCATCCATATACTACCATAACGTCGAAGAAAACAGATTTTATAAGGGAATAAACACGTGTGAACACGCAAGTTTAAAAAAAAACATAATCAGTTAAGTGGAATTAGTAGTCATTATACAATTCCCCAACATAAAGTACCAAAGATATTCTATTCAATTTAATTGAAGGCAAGTTACTTCTTCAAATCTTTAAATTTTACAGAGTGTTGTTCACCTGCACTGCCCCAGTTATCTAATTCTGTTTCATGGATTACAACAGTAACTGCTTGAGCAGGTATCCCCATTTCTGTAAAAACTTCTGTTATTTTTTTTATGATAACAGGTTTTCTTTCTTTTTCCAAAGGCCATGTTTCAATGTTTACAATTGGCATATAAATCACCTCAATCATTATCAACAGAGATTATTTAAAGATTTATCCTCACATCTACACAATCCTTTCACTCTGGCTATATTGTTATACCCAGATACGCTACAGTATTTCCCTTTATTGGCTTGGTATTTCATTCTTCCTTCAACCTATCAAGAGCCAATTATCACTTCCACCTACATCCATCTTCCCACCAAATGCAATCCTCTGTGCATCCCTCCTTGCTTCTTGTTACGAATGATACGTCGCATTTCATTTAATCAGTCTCTCCTTTATATCTTTCCAGCCTTCATACCGATTCTCAAAATAGTCTTCGATATGTGCAGTTAAATCTGCTTTCTATTGGAAAACCAGGGAACGTATTCAGTTCAATCACATATATCTTAAAATCCTTACTAATCATAACATCCACACCAGTAAAATTAACATCCATCGCCTCTACCGTTCTTATCCCGTCCTTAATTACTTTGTTGATAATGTTCTTTGGAAATTTTTTGAGAAACCGATAGTAGTTATATGCAATTTACTTTATCACATAGATATAGTTATCTTTTTAAAATTCCTCTAATTATAATGTTACTATGAAAGTTTGGCCACTTAAAAATACCACCCTCAAAAATATTCCAGAAAAACCCTCGCCAGGCTCTTTCTGGGAGGATAGAGAGGATAGATATCATTGTGGAATAGATCTTTATGCTCCTGAAGGAAGTGACGTTGTAGCAATCGAAGAAGGAATCGTTGTAGATATTGGCATCGCAACAACACCAAAAAAGATTTCTTACTGGAATAAAACATATTATATTATAGTCAAAAATATTTCTGGAACATTTTGTAAATATGCTGAATTGTGTGTCATAACACCAAAGAAAGGTGATAATATTAAAGCAGGACAATTAATTGGCAAAATTGGTTTAGTACTTAATTTTCAAAAAATTAATAAAGCTTCTCCAAAGTATATTCAAAAACTTAAGAATAAAAACCCTAGCATGCTGCATCTTGAATTATATTTGAATGATCCAATTACATCTCATGATAATTATTTAGGCGGAAATTGGTTTGGACATAAAAAACCAAATAACTTAGTAGATCCCACTACTTATATGAAATCAATTCTAACAGAGGAAAAGTAAACTCTTCAGAATTTTTTTACTATGCAAAAAACCGCTTGCAGCTATTCCTCATCCCAAACGTAAGAATATAACAAGGATTATGAGATTCCACTCCATGCGGTCGTTCCATCCAAATTTGCTCCGTTTCACTCCGCAAACTTCTCATAATCCAATACGTTATATGCAATAAATTCAGAGCCCCTTATCGATAAGTATAAACTGCTCCAATTAATGTATTCAATAAAAGATATTAAGAAATCAATCAATTAAGATGATAACACATGAAAGCGAAGGCAATAGTATATTGTGACAATCAATTCGGGAAGATGGATGGGAAGACCACGAATGGACTTGTCAGGCACTCGGAAAAGTATGAGATAGTCGGTATTATTGACAGCTCAAAAGTGGGTATGGACGCAGGGGAATATCTCGATGGAATAAAAAACGGGATACCGATATTCCATGACCTCGATGACGCTATCGAAAGGTTAGAGGATCTTCCAGAATATTTCATATATGGCGTTGCGCCCCTTGAGGCGTTTCTTACGAATGAACAGCGGAAGATAGTGTTCAAGGCCATAGAAAATGGGATGGATATAGTGAACGGCCTCCATGAGTTCTTTACCGAGGATGAAGAGTTTATGCGAAAGGCAGAGGAATATGGCATCAAGATACACGACATTAGAAAGCCTCCGGCAAAAAAGGATCTTCGTCTCTTCTCCGGGCGCATTCTTAAAGTCAATATACCAATAGTGACCATACTTGGCACAGACAGCGCAGTTGGAAAGAGAACCACTTCTGTACTACTTGCGGAAGCATTGAAAAAAGAAGGCTTGAACGTTGCGTTTGTGGCAACTGGCCAGACAGGATTGATCCAAGGCGCAAAGTATGGCATTGCAATAGATGCTGTTATCGAGGAATTTATGACAGGGGAGATAGAAAACGCCGTTATGGAGGCATATGATACAGAACATCCGGACATAATCATAGTTGAAGGTCAGGGTGCATTGAGCCATCCGGCATACCTTAGCGCATGCGCCATTATACGGGGTGCGAGACCACGGGCTATCATAGTTCAGCACCCTCCTAAAAGAAAGAACATCGGAGATTTCCCCTATATGCCAATGCCGACCCTGGAAAGCGAGATAGAGCTATTAGAGATCTTTTCAAGGTCAAAGGTAATTGCCATCACACTCAACCATGAAGATATGACGGACGAGGAGATCAAAGAGACCATAACCGAGTATGAAGAGAGGTTTCAACTCCCAACGACAGATACCTTGAAGTATGGATGCGAAAAGCTTGTCAAAAGGATCTTTCAGGTCTTTCCAGAACTGTCCGAGGGACAGCCCGATGAATAGATGGATAGAAGATATAAAGTGACTTGCATGACAACACCTAGGATAGATATTAACATCGCAAAAATTGCACACAACGCGAAAGAGCTGAAGGAACTATACGGCTCAAAGGGCGTCGGGGTTATCGGGGTTACAAAGGTGGTCTGTGGAGACCCCAATATCGCTGATGCTCTACTAAAAAGCGGAATAAGTGTCCTCGCCGACTCAAGAATAGCCAATATCCGGAGGATGCGTGATGCAGGCATACAGGCGCAGTTCGTCCTATTGAGAACACCCATCCCCAGCCAGATCGAGGACGTGGTAAGATATACTGACATCAGCCTTAATTCAGAGCTCTCGGTGATCAAGGCACTCTCGAAGTCTGCCGTGAAGCAAGATACCACACATAAACTCATTTTAATGGTAGAGTTGGGTGATCTGAGAGAAGGGATAATGCCTTCGGATCTGGAGGATACCGTTAGAGCGGTAATGGAGATGGATGGGATCGAGATTGTAGGTATAGGAACAAATCTAGCCTGTCTTGGAGGGATCAAACCTGATGAGGAAAAAATGGGATATTTGTCTTCAATCACTAGAGATGTTGAAGAGAGGTTCGGACTGACATTAGAGTTTGTTTCTGGTGGAAACTCAGCCAATTATAGCTGGTTCATATCAACAGAGAATATCGGAAGGATCAATAACTTACGACTGGGTGAATCTATCTATTTAGGTTGTGAAACCCTCTATAGAAAACCCATCCCAGGGCTATTCACAGATGCGTTTACACTGGTTACAGAAGTTATTGAGTCAAAAATAAAGCCGTCTGTACCCTATGGAGAAGTTTGTCAAGACGCATTTGGAAATGTTCCCGAGTTTCAAGATCGTGGCCAAATAAGAAGAGCTATACTGGGAGTTGGATTACAAGATGTTCTAGTTTCTGGACTAACTCCTAGATCAGATATTGACATCCTCGGGACGAGCAGTGACCATATCATAGTTAATGCAAAGCAGATAGACTTAAAAGTAGGAAACGAAGTGGAGTTCGATCTCAATTACGGAGCCTTACTCTCAGTTATGACCTCTCCATATGTGATTAAAAAATATCAAGAAAAATCTTCTGAATGATTATTCAGAAAATGAATCAATTTACCGTAACATTGCATATGCTGTTAAAAGAACCGTTGTGGAACATGGACTGCCGTTCCTGTCAATCCAAAAACATCCATTATTTACTACATCTATCACATTTTTTTCTGTTTAAGGAGATGATAAATATTCAGGTCAGTTGCATCGTGATTTTTTACGTCCTCTTTTGTTCTTTTCATGCTTTCTTTTTAACCGTTTCAATTTAGTAGCCATTTTATTCACCTCATTTATTCATCTTCAATATTCCATAGACTATCTTTCCTTCTTCTTGGATTTCCTTTTAGCAATATGCTTAGGAACTTCTTTTGGCTTATTTTTATTTTTAATCCATCCAAATATCGTCATATTTCTTTCCGCTCAATTGTACTAAATACCGTTCTCCTTTATAAACTTCATTTTTTCCTCCCCTCAAATCTACAATATCATAACTGCCTTTTCAAGAGGTAATCAATTATAATGTATTTATTTTAAATATAGGAGCCTTCTAGATTCATTTATAATATGTCTTATGTCCTTACTCCTTGCCTTTTGCCTGTGTATATAGTATAATACATCTACAACGCTTCAAGCCTTGCTCCATGCCTTGTTGTTTTATATCTTATTTATCTTGCTTACATTTTGGACAAATCCTACTAATGATAATAATAGAATCTATCTCCTATCACATCAACAACTATTGAGTCTTTTCTCTTCTGAAGCTCCCGCTCTGGATAGTGTTTTATAACCTTATTTGCTGTCACCTCAGAGTCACAGACTGCAACTGTGACTCCACGTTCCTGAACTAACCAAACACATTTCATATTTTCCTCTCGCAAACTACCAATATCAAAAACAAATTATTCATTATCCCTTTACCCCATCAAGAGACGATCATTAATCTTCTGAGTTTCTCTTCTCTCTTAAC
>Ga0209979_1004181_pt1 | contig 12106 bp, 11 predicted proteins | sample AnhtaG_FD_183114 | JGI IMG/M metagenome (GOLD analysis project Ga0209979, IMG submission 183114) | Deep subsurface microbial communities from Anholt, Denmark to uncover new lineages of life (NeLLi) - Anholt_01485 metaG (SPAdes) (version 2) | ecosystem: Environmental > Aquatic > Marine > Oceanic...
ATCTTTTTTCCCATCTCTTGCAGAGACATGTCTGCATCCCTCCTAGCAAGATAAAATCATTGTCCTACTATAAAAAATGTAATGGTCATCCGGTTTTTTTACCAAAAATTACCATTCTTAGAGACTATCCATGTAATGTTATTGTGTATGAAAAAGAAGATAAAACTGTAATCTCTATAATTAGACCTACTGTTGCTATGGAAAAGGTTGATAATAAAAAATTAAAAGAATTAGCAGAACATATTGAAACAAAATTAGAGCATGTAATTGATGCTTTATAAATAAGGGGAGATGATAGATTGGTTAACCTTTCATTTATTTTATTAAACGGTGGCGATCTTTACCATATGGATCATATGATGGATTGGTGGGGAGTTCCATTTATGGGTTACTGGACAATAATTTTTTGGGTTGGGCAACTAATTATTGCAACTTTGGTATACAAAGATGCTGAAAAACAGGAAAAAAGTGGTTTATTATGGTTTGTCCTTGTCATTATTCCATGGGTAGGTATACTTTTCTTAATTGGTTATCTGGTTATTCGAGGTGAAGAAGTTGACTCTGAGGAATCTGTAAAAGCGGCTCTGAAAATCCTTGATGAGCGATATGCTAAGGGTGAAATTTCTCGTAAGGAATATTTACAGACTAAAAAAGATATTGAAAAGGGTCAGTCTGATTAATTAAAGGATTGCTTATTATTATGAAATGGAAGGATTGAAAAAATGCCTATTATTAATGTGAATGTATGGGAAGGTTTTGGAAATGAAAAAGCCAAAACTGTGATTAAAAATATTACAAAAGTTTTTGTAGATTTGGGAATTCCGGAGCAGGCTGTAGAAGTAATTGTCCATGAAATCCCAAAATCACATTGGGGAATTGGTGGAGAACCTGCTTCAGAAAAATTCAAGAACGTCTTTTGATTTTGACTTAGATATACACATTTGCAATGATTGGGAGGCATAAGTAGAAATCAACGGACCTGGCGGGATACTTTATCTCCTTATCTGTTATTTTGAACGACAGGATCCACTTTTTTTAGTTGTTGTTAAAATGGAGGGCAATAGACCCCTCACTAAACTTTTCTTCTTTCTTTTTGATGTTAATAAGTTTCGAAGAGATATTATGATATAACCGAGTCATCAACATTGTTTATTGTTTTTATTGCCAAGTAATCGCCAACTAATCGCCAAGTTTGTTAAGAATATAATCTCTATAAAATACTAGAGATTAGTGAATTGCACGCTCTCTTTGGAGAATATGATCTTATTGCTAAAATAGAGGCAGAGGATTTTGAAAGCATTGGAAATATTGTAGTAAACAAAATCAGAACAATTGAAGGGATAATAGATACAAAAACATTGACAGGAACAAAATTTTAGTGAAGGGAAAAAGAATATATGAATAAACATCTTTTGATAGTTGGAATAGATGTTATCTCCTTGTCTTTCCCATCCTATTTATAAGCCGCTCTATGTTCTAATGAAAAAATAATGAGGCAATGAGGAATGAGTGATGAGATTCCACCTGAAGAAAAGAATATTGCTATTAAACGGATAAATAGTATATTAAACTGAATTTGAAGACTCACTAAAGATAGCAGAAAATTTGTACGAGGATGCTGTAAAGAAGGGAGCTGGAAAAATTCAGAAAGAAATACAAAAAAAGATAAGGAAGATAAAAAGAGAAGACGCCTTACTCCATAATATTATTCTTTTTCTTGAGGGAGAAGTGTGACTAAGAAGTGTTCTATCTGTGGAAATACTTTAGATTTTAATGAAAAGGAAGAAGTCTGTAGGCATTGTCAGGCATCTTTATCCTATATCGAAGGGATGTTTTCGGACATAGATGACTTTGCGTGTTAGATGTAAAATAATGAATAAACATCTCTTGATAATTGGAATGAAATTGTAGGTTGGGAGAGTTAAAATACTCTACTTGTTTTGGTTATATGTTTTTTGTTGCTGTCTTAAATACTTTAAAGTCGTCTAACCAGCCAGCGTTTTTATCTGCCTTACGTTTGAAGATCCTGCCTAAATTCTTTGTATCCTTTGCCTGATGATATTTAAAATATATATCATCATCAAGTATTCCTAGTATCTCTATTTTACCAGTTTTATGTGACATGATATATTTAAATCGTTTACTGTGGCCATTGCAACTTTTTTTCGCTGTCTCTACGATTTCTATACCTTTATATATCGGAACCTGGAATGAAGATTTCACTCGTTTAACTGGGCGGCATTGAAAGACATAATATGGATTAACCCCTATGCTAACAAGTTTATTCTGTAATTTTGCTAACGTTCCTGGGTAGTCATTTATCCCTTTTAATAATATTGTCTGGTTGGTCAATATAATGCCTGAGTTTATTAGATTATTTACTGCTTTAATTGACTCCTTAGTTATCTCTCTTGGGTAATTATACTGAGTAACAACATATATCCGTCTATCAGGATGTGAATATCTCCTTAAAATATCCAGTATCTCATCGTCTTCAAATCTGGATGGAAGCGTCACCGGCGCCCTGCTACCAAATCGTATAAATTTTAGATGCGATATATCTGACAACACTGCAAGGAATGACTCTATAATCTCGTTTGACAAAACAAGCGGGTCACCACCGCTAATCAATACGTTATTAATCTCTTCATGTTGCTTGATATAATCAGCTGCTTCGTCAAATCTTTTGATTATTTCTTTATTTGGCAAACCAATCAGTCTTTTTCTAAAACAATGCCGACAATAGGTTGCACATTTATTTGTGGATAGTATCAATGCTGTTTGTTCATATTTGTGTTGTAATCCAGGTAGTTTTGTATTTTCTGCTTCACCACTTGTATCATACGAACCTTCGAGGTTAAACTCCTCCAACGAAGGTATAGCCATTTTCTTTATCGGATCACTTGGACTATCCCAATCTATTAAAGACATATAGTAAGGAGTAATGCACATTGGATGTCGTTTTATAATCCGTTGTAGTTGCATCTCTACATCGTGAGATAAATCAGTATATTTTCTAAGCTGATCAACCGTACAAATACTATTCTTTAACTCAGAACTCCAATCCATTTTCATCATCTGTCTTATTTATTCTTCCATCTCTAGCATGTTATATGTTATTAAATAGCGTGTTACTCTTTGCCTCCAGCTCTTTATAAATATATCGTGTCAAAACGTCAAAATGAAAAAATCAGGAAGATTGCTATTTGGGGTTTAAGCCCTGTTGCAAGAGTGATAGCATCGTTTGTTATGGGTATCAGCAAAAAAGATATACGTTTTTTTAATAGTGAGGAAAAGGCTCTTTCATGGTTGAAGGAACGAAAATGATTGAAAACAGCATAGAAAGAGATTTTTAAGTTTTATCGTCTAGAAAAATGATGGTGTTGTCTTCGAAATGGTTTTTTCTTATGTTTAGATATTCTGTTAAAAGTAACTTTTTTGAAATTAGGAATATCTGCTTTTTCTATTTTGAGTTCATCGTTGCTTTGCACTCGTCTGAAATTGTCATGATCTGGCTCTGTTAGCAGTGTGACTGCTGTCCCATTTGCTCCAGCACGTGCTGTTCTACCGATACGATGTATATAATCAGTAGGTGTCTTTGGTACGTCGTAGTGATAGATATGAGTAACGTTTTTTATATCAAGACCTCTGGCTGCTACATCAGTTGCTACAAGAACATCTGTTCTCTGATTCTTTAGAGAATCTAATGATTGTGATCTTTTATTTTGACTCATCCCTCCATGTATCGCAGAGGCATTGATTCCATGATGTCTAAGATTCCTTGCTACAATATCAGATTCTCTTCTTGTTGCACAGAACACAATTGCAAGACCATGTGTATTGTTTTTAAGTAAATGTACAAGAATTGAGAATTTATTGTTCTGCTGGTAGATATCATAATAGACCTGTTCTAATTTACTTTTATCCACCAGAGATTTAGTTTTTATAACAACAGGATTGTTAAGATGTTTATTCATGAGTCTATGAATACTTCTCATAATCGTTGCACTGAACATGAGTGTTTGCCTTTTCTTTGGCACATGATGTATTATTTTTTCTACATCATCGATAAAACCCATTTCTAGCATTTTATCAGTTTCATCAAGTACAAGAAATCTTACATTTCTGAAATCTATTGTTTTCCTACGAAGATGATCCAGCATCCTGCCTGGTGTGCCAACAGCTACTTCAGAGGTTTTTATTCTTTTAATCTGCAGTCCAATACTTACACCACCATATATACTAGTAGTTTTAACACCAAGTATTTTACCAAAATCTTTGAATACACCTGTCACCTGCACACACAGTTCTCTTGTAGGAGTAAGAACAACTGTTTGAAGTCCTTCACCTGGGATGATTCTATCTAATATAGGGAGACAAAATGCTAGTGTTTTCCCTGATCCTGTCTCTGCTTGACCGACAACATCTTTTCCATCTATGATTTCAGGTAAACATTTCTGTTGAATAAGAGTTAGTTCTTCGAATCCTTGTTCATGTGTTTTATCTATTAGTTTTTTGTTTATATTGAGTTCTTCAAATTTCATTTTTTTTTCACCGATTATAAAATATTTTTTTATACATTTTTTTTAAAAATAAGATTTTTTTTACATAACAATGTCAATATCCAGTTTTTTTGCAAGCTCCTTGTAACGATTTCTAATAGTTACCTCCGTAACACCAGCAATTTCTGCTACTTCACGTTGAGTTCTACGCTCACCACAAATAACCGATGCAATATACAAAGCAGCAGCTGCAAGCCCAGTTGGCCCACGTCCACTAGTAAGCTCTTTTCTCGCTGCATGTTTTAATATCTCTATGGTTTTTACTTGAACATCATTGCTAAGTTTTAACTGACTGCAGAAACGAGAAATATAATCCTGAGGCGTTGTAGGGAGTAATTTTAATTCAAGTTTACGTGAAATATTCCTATAATTCCTCCCAATTTCTTTTTTGGGCATATTAGCAACTTTGCTTATTTCTTCAAGAGTCCGTGGTACATTACACTGACGACATGCTGCATATAAAACCGCTGCTGATACGCCTTCGATACTACGACCACGAATAAGCTTTCTTCTAACAGCCTTACGATAAATCATAGCCGCTGTCTCTCGAACATTACGTGGAAGACCCAAAGTCGATGACATCCGATCCAGAGCAGAAAGTGCAAGTGCTAGATTTCTTTCCGTACCATCACTGATTCTAGTTCTAGTCTGCCACTTTCTTAATCTATATAACTGTGCCCTGTTTCTTGTCGGAATGGATTTCCCATAAGCATCCCTATTCTGCCAACCAATAGTTGTAGAAAGACCCTTGTCATGAATAGTATAAGTCATAGGAGCCCCAGTACGGGCTTTTTTCTCACGTTGTTCACTATCAAAAGCACGCCATTCCGGTCCATGATCCATTATTTCTGCATCTATTACTAGTCCACATTTTTCACAAACAAGTTCTGCACGTGAATAATCTTTTGTAAGATGAGTACTACCGCAAGAAGGACAGTTCATAGTTTCTTCTATTGTCTGTTTATTTTTGTTTTGTTTCTTTTTTTCCTTTTCATTTTTCAATTAGATCAAACCTATAAAGAACCTATAAGTATTTTTTTAAAAAAATTTAAAGAATTAGAAACCAATCAAATATATATTTACAGTTTTTTTACATTTGTTGCTTTTGGACCTTTTTCAGATTCTTCTTTTTCATATTCAACAGGGTCTTCTTCATTAAGGGCTGTACCCTCAGCTATGTCATTCTGATGAACAAAGATATCTTTTCCATCTTCACCAACTATAAATCCAAAGCCTTTTCGTGGGTTGAACCATTTTACTTTTCCTTTCATATTTTTTTACCTCATTTATTTGTTTTTTTACTATTTCTTTTTCAAAAAGAATTTAAAGAAAAAATTCCCTAAATTTGAAAAAATCAAAAATATGGAACATTAATCTACATTCTTTTTTTCAATAGAACCACTTATACTATAAATAGCTTCCTACCATATATAAGATACCTTCCGTAGTGAGGTATTTTGAACAGTTATTGATTGGCGTGTATTAGGAGTACCTCGGGGTGCGACGCGGTAAATTGCACCTCAGTACAGATGGTACCATTATTGCAATGGGAACATTTATATATAATTTATTTACATATGCTATGTATATTATACGGAGAATAAAATATGGTAAACAAAAAAACATTGTTGGTTTTTACGCTGGTGTTTTTCCTTTTGATTTCTACTGCCCCTTTGTTTGTTAGTGCTGCGCCACCAGAGAAAATAAACGTCATTATCGGTTTTCACGCAGAGCCAAATACTGCTCTCATTAAGGCACACAACGGCGAGGTAAAAAACATTATGCCTCAAATTCATGCTGTGACAGCAACGATCCCTGTGACAGCTATCAGAGCTCTACAGAACAACCCCAATGTAAGATATGTTGAAGAAGATAAATATGTTCAATTGTTACAGGCTCAGGATGTGCCTTGGGGTGTTGATCGAGTTGATGCAGATATGGTTTGGTCAAGTTATACTGGAACAGGTGTAACTATTGCAATATGTGATACAGGTATTGATTATAATCATCCTGATTTAGCGGCAAATTGTTTGCCTGGGGCAAGCTTTGTTGATTATACCCCTGATTGGATGGATGATGATGGTCATGGTACACACTGTGCAGGTATTGCAGCTGCGGTAAACAACGATATCGGCGTGGTTGGTGTTGCACCTGATGCAAACCTTTTGCCTGTTAAAGTATTAAACCAAGATGGTGGCGCATTTCTTAGTTGGATAGCTGATGGGATAATATGGGCTGCCAATAAGAGTGCAGATGTTATTTCTTTGAGCATTGGATATGGGTCTCATGTGGAATCATGGCAGGATGCCTGTGACTATGCCTATGCAAAGGGTTGCGTTGTTGTAGCTGCTGCAGGGAATGCAGGGCATCCAAGAAAAACCGATAGGGATAATGTTGATTATCCTGCTAGATATGATTCAGTGATTGCTGTTGCTGCAACCACGTCATCTGACACTAGGGCATCGTTTTCCAGTACTGGTCCAGATGTTGAGCTTGCTGCACCAGGAAGTTATATTTATTCAACCATTTGGGATGACTCATATGCCTATATGTCTGGTACATCGATGTCATGCCCGCATGTTGCTGGTGTTGCAGCTCTTGTGATTGAATCTGGTATCAATGGTAACGTTAATGTTAGACAAAGAATGATTGATACGGCTGAAGACCTTGGAACTTCTGGTCGTGATTGGCTTTTTGGTTATGGAATTGTTGATGCAGAAGCAGCAGTAGGAGGCGGATCGCCACCAGATGAACATGACGTGGCGATAACTGCGATCAATGCACCAAGCTCGGTACTTCAAGGAGATACAGCAACTATTTCTGTTACTGTAGAAAATCAGGGAACCTCTGCTGAAACTACAACAGTCACTCTTACTGATAATTACGATGAAGGTGAGATAGACTTTCAATCTGTTTCTTTAGCAATAGATGAATCAGCAGTAATAACCTTCTCTTGGGATACCTCCGGTGAAGGAGTGGGTGACCACATTTTAGAGGCTACTGCAAGTCAAGTTTCCGGAGAAACAGAGACAGCAGATAACTCAATGACAACAACTGTTAATGTTTATGTACAAGGAACAGACGGTATGTACGTATCTGATATAGCATGGAGCTTCAAAAAAGCTGGTCCAAACAACTTTCTGTATCATACTGTTACCGTCAAAGAAGAATCCGGCGCTCTGGTACGCGGTGCGACAGTGTATTCCACATTAACATCAAATGTGGGTGGACCTTGGTATTTCTCTGGAACAACAGATGCAAACGGTCAGGTGAAATTTACGCTTAAAACCAAAGCAGGAGATTACGTAGCAGAGGTAACAAACATAGTGCACAGCGTCTATACCTATAACCCTGCATTGGATGTAGAAAACCCAAGCTATTATACACTATAAACAAACCTCTCTTTTCTCTTTCTTTTTTGATTAGCATCAACAATCCAAAAAATGTAATTTAGGCGGGACCTGGCGGGTTAGGACTGTTTTACAGGAGAGACACTGCATTTAAACCGCTAAAATTTCGTTTGTCTGTAACTATCTGTTTGGAGCATGCTCTACAGTTATTACTACATTTCCCTTTTTGTGTCCTTTGTCAACATACCGATGAGCCTCTACAATTTGTTCCAACGGATAGGTTTTGTCTATAACCGTTTTAAGACGTCCTGCTTCAATTATTTCTTTTAGTTGAATGAGATATTCGGAACGTAACTTTACTAATTCATCATCTACTGAGGTGTATTTCCCATTCTGACTAAGCGCCTTTTTACATTGTATTTTTAATTTTGAGCTTTTTTTCTCTCCAACAGCATCAAGAATAAAATCATACAACTCCAATTTGTTTATAGAATCCTCTTTTGTATAATCAATTACTTTATCTGCTCCCAGAGATTTTACTAATTCAATATTTGATGTGCTGCATACCCCGGTAACTTCAGCACCAAAGTATTTAGCAAGTTGTACCGCAGTAGTTCCTATTGCCCCGGAAGCTCCATAGATAAGCACTTTTTGTCCACTTTGAATATTTCCTTTTTTCATAAAATGCGTTGCTAAAATACCTCCATAAGTAGCTGATGCGGCTTCCTCATGGCTCATAGTGGTCGGTTTCATCGCCAAGCATCCTTTCGTCGACTCTTTTTCAGACATGCATTTGTACTCAGCATATGCACCAAAGCTATAGCCAGTAAATCCATATACTTGGTCACCTTTCTTAAATCGTTTGACTTCTTTGCCAACTGATTCAATTTCTCCTGACAGTATCAGGCCTATAATAGAATTTCTGGGTTTTGTGAAACCTACAGCTATCCTCATCATTAGTTTCATTATTTGTTTTTTAGGAAACCTAAGTCTGCCAGGCATTTTAAAACCCCGGACGATGCAATCACTTGCTGTTACAGCTGTCGCGTGTATTTTTATTAGCCTGGATTTCCGTGTAATAAACAGACACTAACATTAATTCATAACAGGATATCTGTTCCCTTCCTAAAAACCATCCTAAATATCTTTTATTTTCCCTTTAAATGTTAGTCTGTTATGATGACTAATGCTATTTATTAGAGCTCTGCATTTTCTGGGCCATACATCTCCTTTTTTGAGATTATCTTGGAGTGACCTGTTATATGGAGCTTTGTGCAACTCACCTTATATCTGCAAATGGACTAGATTACCGAAAAGTATTAGTAATCAGAATACCATAACGATTTATGCGTGATCCAGCTGACTATTTCCGCGATCCTAAGAAGCCTTCCCACCGTCAGTATGAAGCCCTACGACTATATTTCCTCGAAGATGCTTCTGCAGCTGAAGTTGGCAATCGATTTGGCTATTCCCAGGGATATGTCCGTGTCCTTGGAACCCAGTTTCGTCAAGGGCTCTTGGGAGAATTCTTCTCGGACCGTCCTCCTCCTCGAGATAAATTGATAAAAGACAAAGACCTCCAAGAAGCCATCATTGAACTTCGAAAACAGAGACTCTCAATCTATGACATAGCCAAACGGTTGACTGAAGATAATAGACCCGCCAGTCATCAAACCGTTTGGCTTGTCCTCAAGGAAATGGGAGAAGAACGACTTCCAAAACGAACAGCCAAACAGCATGAAACAATCCCTACCATTCATCCACCAACAGCCGATGTAAACAATCTCGACCTAACGTCAGGGCGCGTCGTTGACTGCCGTGCTCCACTCATTTTTCTCTTCGCTCCTCTTCTAGCAAGTATGGAGTTTGACTTGCTGGTCAAAAAAGCCAGATATCCAGGAACGTCAATGATCCCAGCTCCATCTTACCTCTGCTCGTTGCTCGTTCTCAAACTAATCCGCAAGGACCGTAAAACGCATGTTACATCAATAGCAGATGATGAAGGATTTGGACTTTTTACTGGTCTCAATGTACTTCCAAAAAAAACTTCCCTTTCAGATTACTCTTACAGAATAGGGCCGAGGCCACACAGGATCCTTCTGAGAAGAATCGTGGATACACGCGATAAGATGAAAGCATATCCCAGTGATTCATTCAATCTGGACTTCCATATTATACGTCACTACGGTGACAGTGAGAATTCTTCTTTGGAGAAGGATTATGTTCCACGTAGGAGCCAATCTGTGAAAGCAGTTGTTACAGCTTTTGCCCAGGAACGGGATAGCAGGGAGATGGTCTATACCAACGCGAATATATTGAAGCGAGAAAAAGCAGACGAGGTCATTCGTTTTGTAAATTTCTGGAAAGAAACCACTGGAAGAAAACCTGATGAGCTAGTATTCGACCTTGGAATGACAACTCATGCTGGCTTGGCTAAGTTGAGATGGAGGAGAATTACTTTCATCACGATCAGGGAACGACGTGCCAATGAAATAAAACGTGTTCTTTCGGTTCCTGATAAGCGCTGGGTACGTGTAAAATTGGATGTCGAAGATCGAAAATGGAAGACCCCTCGGGTTCTCGACGAGATGATCGAACTAACCAATTATCCTGGAGAAATAAGGCAGATAGCCGCTGTGGACCTGGGTCGGAAAGAACCCACATTCCTGTTGACCAATGACACCCGTCGGGGTCCAGCAACACTTCTCACAAGATATGCCCGTAGAGCTCTTATAGAAAACTCTATTGGTGAACAGGTCCATTTTTTCCATGTTGATGCACTATCGAGCGATGTCAGAATCAATGTAGATATGGATGTCATTTTAAGTGTGATCGCAAGTGGATGCTACCGCTGGCTTGCGAACCAATTAAAGGGATTTGAAAAGGCTACGGCCAGACGGATCTGGGATACCTTTCTTGATCGACCTGGAAAAGTGAAACTTACGGATAAAGATGTTGTTTTGAACGTACGAAGGTTTAGCAAAGCCCCGGTTTTGCTTGAATCGAAGCTTTCGAGAAACCGGACACAAATACCGTGGTTAGGGAATCGGAAAGTGAAAATCGAGATTACATAAATGTTCGGAAACGTTATGTCGATATTGGGGCACGGAAATCCAGGTTAGTACTTCATCATCCTTGGGAACAGGTTTTTCTACTTCTTGAAGCTGAAGAACCTCAGGTGGTCCGTATTTTGTGCATACAATCGCTTTCATTTTTTTCCTCCTATCATCCTGATGTTTTAATGTTATATTATGATTGTTAACCACTTTTTGATTTTATCTCCTGGGGGTTAAATCCTTTAACTATCAGCCATACTGCAAATACCATTTCCTGTATGGCTATTGGAGCAGCCAATAAATTTAAGGTTATTGAGTCAGCAGTCAGACCAAACAAACTTAACAAACCATATAATAAAATACATGCAGCTCCAATAAGACCCCAGATCGATAACACTCGGGGAACGAGTTTTAATTCATATAATGGATAATAAAGGAATAGGCCTCCTAAACCTAAAAAGATCAAAGTTCCAATAGCAAAGGACCAGTCTTGTAATGCCAGTAATAAAGAACCTATTGGTTGATAATTGGTAGCTTCCAAATTTCCTGCGACAAATTCTTGACTTAAAGTTAATAGCGATAATAAAGTGATTGAAGCAATTATGATACAAATAGATTCGATAAGTCTTAGACCAACATATCCTAAAGCTAAACCTTCATGATATTTTTTAAGGATTGGATACATCATAACACCAATACCAGTAACTGATACAGCAAGAATTAACCAAAATATCACTGCCATTGCCACTTGGAATTCATTTGCAGAAACAGTAGCAAAATTTAATGGTGTTTCTAGAGTAGATCCTAAAAATGCGATAGTTAGAATAGCCGTAACTGTCGCGATTATAAATAATAATCCTACAATTATTGCAGTCTTTCTATATGAACTCATTTATTACTCCCCCTTTAATACGACTCCAAAACAGTTACCTATTAATAAAAACAGTGGTTAAAAAACCTGCCAGGTATGAAATTTAACATCTTTAAAATACTTTGGAGCAAAATCTAACGAGCCTGGCGGGTTAGAAGGATTTTACAGCGGAAGTTCCATAGAAATTTTGATAAAAAAAAGTAAGAAAAACATTCCCTGTAACAGGAGAAAAACAATTAGTTTTTTCTCTTAAGATTCAATTTTTTT
>Ga0209979_1004184_pt1 | contig 12101 bp, 6 predicted proteins | sample AnhtaG_FD_183114 | JGI IMG/M metagenome (GOLD analysis project Ga0209979, IMG submission 183114) | Deep subsurface microbial communities from Anholt, Denmark to uncover new lineages of life (NeLLi) - Anholt_01485 metaG (SPAdes) (version 2) | ecosystem: Environmental > Aquatic > Marine > Oceanic >...
GAGCCTCCACCGCCAGTTATCTGACCTCCCTTTATCCCTTCTCCCACGGGGTCTTGACCGGACTGCAGATTCTCCCGGAAGGACTAATCACTCTACCGGAAATCTTACGACAAAAAGGATACCTCACTGCCGGGATTGTTAACAATCCGAATCTGTCGGAGAGTTTTAACTTCCAGCAGGGTTTCGATTACTACCGCTACCTGCGCCCCCGGGAGGCTCTCTGGGCTACAGAGGATGCCATCTATCTGAAAATATATCCCAGATTGCGTGAATGGTATTTGAGAAACATCCTGCGAAAGGAGGTCGTGGACTTCTATTATCGAGATGCAGAGTTCACCACTCAGGAGGCGATCAGTTGGCTTGAGAAAAACTCCGGCCGAAAGTTCTTTCTGCTGCTGGATTACCGCGATCCCTGCTTCCCCTACTTCTTTCATCCCTATAACGGCAAAGCCATTTCATCATTGATACTGGACCCGGAAAAGAGAGATTTCTACCTCCAAGCTTACGACAGCGAGATCGAATATTTGGATACCGGTTTGGGGTATCTGTTCGAATACCTTAAGGAAAAAGGTCTTTACGACAACAGCCTGATTGTTCTGGCCTCCAGCCACGGGGAGGAGTTTTTCGAACACCGAGGCTGGGGACACTACGCTACCGCTTACGAGGAGTTGGTTCACATACCGTTGATCATCAAATTGCCTCACGGTGAGAGAGAGGGGGTTGTATGTGAGCAAATGGCCCGTTCGGTCGATATTCCCCCGACAATCTTGACTCAGGTGGGTTTAGAAGTCCCGATCTGGATGCAGGGAGTGGACCTGTTCGACCCCGATCGGAGCGAGGCCTTCGCCTTCGTGGAGGGGAGCCTCGGGAACCTCAAGGTGGCCGCGATCCGCGATAAACGCTGGAAACTCGTAAGAGCCGACCGAGGCAACCATCGGGACTTACCGCAGGTGGCCCTCTACGATCTGGAAAACGACCCCGGGGAACTGGTAAACCTGGCGGGCGAGACAGGATATGAAACCATTCAGGATAGCTTAGAGCAAGTTCTGCACACCCATATGGGTTATCTGAAGATGGAATCAGCCGGACCGGCTGAAGCGAAATCGAAGCGATAGACTTTGGTCGACGGTGAAACGAGAACTGTCAACCACAAAGCGGAGGTATAAGGTGAAATCTGTCCTCAAATTAGTGGCAATCCTTGTGGCCCTGATTTTGGTAATCGGGTGTGGTCGCAAAGGCAAGATCGTGAGAGACCGCCCCACCATTATGCTTACCCAGGCACAATTCGTCCAGAAGACCGACGAGGAGGGGAAAACCGGTCCGGTTCCCGGAGCCGCCAAGTTGATCCTCATGTATGCCACCGATGGGGAGTGGAAATCGGAGGTCCTCGAAGACCCCGAGAGCAACGTCTTCCACAAGGCCCTCTATTTCGAGCCGGAGGTGGGCCCCCCGGGGATTGTGACCATCGGCGCCAACGCTGCCGCCCTGAAAATCTGGAGGCTGGAAAACGGGGAATGGCAGGCCACTACCCTGTGGAAGACCACCTTCGGAGGCAAGGAGAATCGTCTCCGCGACATCGAAATCGCGGATGTGACCGGTGATGGCTCCCCAGATCTTGTAATTGCAACCCATGATCAGGGGGTGGTTGCGGTAGTCGAGCAGAAGGAGGGGATGTTTGAAGCCCGGGAGCTGTGTCGAGAGACGGAGACCTTCGTTCACGAGATCGAGGTCGGGGATGTGGACGGCGATGGCGTCGTGGAGATATTCGCCACCCCGAGCGCTCCCAACAAGCTCGACGGCTCCATCCAGCCGGGCGAAATCCTGATGCTCAAATACGACGGCGAGAACTTTAAGCAAAAGGTCGTGGAGGAATTTCCCACCCGTCACGTCAAGGAGGTGCTCTGTTACGACTTTGAAAAGAGCGGGCGACCGGTTCTCTTCGCGGCCCTGGAGGGGGAGGAGTTGGGAGGCAAGAAAGCCAGCTCCGGCAAGACTAAGATAAAGATGTATCGCTTCACGGGGGGGGAGATTACTAGCGAGGACATCGTCGAGCTCCCGGGAGGGCTGTGCCGTTTTCTCACCGGTGGAGACCTGGATGGTGACGGCCAACCGGAGATTTTAGCATCTACTTACAAGAATGGAATCTGGATGTTGAAACATCAGGAGGGGAAGTGGGGCAAGAAACTCATCGATGCGGAGTCCTCCGGATTTGAGCACGCCACCTTGATTGCCGATTTGGACGGCGACGGACTCAAAGAAATCTACGTTGCCGCCGACGGCCAGAAAGCGGTGAGAAAGTATCGCTTCGATGGCAGTCAGTTTCAAAGGGAGGAGATTCTGAAATTGGAAGGAAATTACATCACATTCAACATTATGCCGGGACCACCTGTGAAAGCTGAGGGGGTTTCATAAAGCCCACGTTTGTTCGTCACGGACGCCCGGTCAGTGACGCATATAGGTTTCGATGAGGGTATCTCATACGAGCCCCTGGCCGGGCAGGCGTGGGGCCGATACCAAAGGCAAGGGAGCGCAGGCATCCACGTTTCTATCCTGAACAGGACTCTCAATATCAGGAGTAAATGAACGATAAAGCTAAGTGCTGGCGTAGAAAACTTACTAACGCTGGGGTAGAAAACTCTCTAACACTGGGGTAGAAAACTCTCTAACACTGGGGTAGAAAACTCTCTAACGCTGGGGCAGGGGTTGTACCCCTGCCCCTAAGTTCCCACGTATGAAAGAAACGAAACTGATCGTGATCGGCCTCGATGGCGCCACCTTCGACCTGATCGACCCATTCATACAGGCGGGGGACCTGCCCAACCTGGAGAGGTTAATCTCTGGGGGCGTTAGAGCTCCACTCAAAAGCACCACACCGTCGGCCACCTTTCCAGCCTGGACCTCATTTGCCACCGGGGTCAACCCCGGCAAACACGGGATTTTCGATTTCACCAGGATGAAACCGAACAGTTACGGAATCGAGTTTTTGAACTCCACCCACCGTAAATATCCCGCCTTCTGGGAGGTTTTGAGCAAACTCGGTAAGAGAGTCTGCATAGTTGCCCTTCCCGGCACTTATCCACCAGAAGAAGTCAACGGAGTTATGATTTCCGGCTTCGATTCTCCGGTGGCGACGGGGATCGATGCCTCCTTTGTCTATCCGACGGAGCTTTTCTATGAGCTCAACTCAAAGTTCGGCCGCTTCCCCTTCGCCGATTTCCAGGAGTTAGTAATCGAGGAGGGCTGGCACGACCTCGCCTTCGAGAAGCTCCTTTCCGGACTGAGACGGAAGAGGGATATAGCCCTGCATCTACTCAAAAAGGACAAGTGGGACCTTTTCCTAATCCTCTTCGGGGAGGCTGATACCGTGTCGCATCATTTCTGGTGCGCCTTCGATGAGGCCTCGCCGAGGTTTGTCCCCGAGTTGGCAAGCAAACACAAAGAAGCCATAAAAAGGATATACCGGGAGCTGGACAATGCCATCGGGGAGTTGGTGGATAGAGCGGGGGAGGAGTATTATGTCCTCCTGGCCTCCGACCACGGTTTCGGGGGCGCCGGGGATAAGATCTTCTATATAAACAGATGGCTGGAAAAAGAAGGTTTTTTGACCTTCAGGGAGGCTGGAGGTCCTTTCTCCGCTAACATCGACACTCTCAAGAAAATGGGGATGCGACTCATTCCTCCGAAGGTTCAAGAATGGCTCATGCGCTCTCCTTTGAAACACTTGGCTGCCAATTTGGAAGCCAAATCCCGCTTCGGCATGATTGACTGGGAGAAGACGAAAGCCTTCAGCGAAGAGCTGAACTACGCCCCCTCGATTAGAATCAATCCAGAAGCAAAGAGGCCAAAGGGGATCGTCAAAGAGAGCGAATATGAAAGCTTATGTGCGGAAATCATACCGAAGCTTGGCGACTTCGAAGACCCCTTCACCGGACGGAAGATCGTAAAGAGAGTCCATCGCCGGGAGGAGCTTTATTCCGGTCCTTTCGTTCCTGAGGCCTCCGACCTCATAGTGGAGCTGGAGCTGGACAACGGCTATTCGTACTCCTGCCTGAAGACCTCTCCTTCAGAAAATCCTCCTCCCCTCCGAAAGATGGAGAGGCGGGAATACATCGGTGCCAAAGGGAGAAGCATGAACGGCAGCCACCGCCCGGAGGGGATCTTCATCTTAAAGGGGGAGGGGGTGAAATCCGGCTCCTGGCTTGAAGAAGCGGAAATCATTGACATAACTCCCACCCTGTATTATCTTCTTGATGTTGAAATCTTCAAGGATATAGACGGTTCTGTCCTGATCTCCGCTTTCGAGGAGAAGTTCAGAGATCGAAATAGGGTTAAATATGCTAAAACGTCTGGGGGCTTCGGTTTCAAAATCAGGGAGCGACCCTATTCGGGAAAGGAGGCAAGGGAGGTTGAAGAGCGCCTCCGTGCCCTCGGATACCTGGAGTAAAGAAGACCTGCCCCATCCCATCAAGCTCTCGGTTATCTTCCCGGCTTACAACGAAGAGCAGAACATCGGGAGGGCGGTCGATTCCGCTCTGGGGGTATTGGAGAAGATAGCTGACAACTACGAGGTGATAGTTGTCAACGATGGCTCCAGGGACTCTACCGAGAAGATTGTCCAGCAGATTTATGGCCACAACGGTCTCGTTCGCTTAATTTCTCATCGGCGGAACATCGGTTACGGGGGTAGCCTCCGCTCCGGGCTGGAGAGCGCAAGGTATGACCTCATCTTCTTCACCGACGCCGACCTGCAATTTGACCTCAACGAAATCCTGAACCTTTTAAGATGGATTCAAGAATACGACCTCGTCATCGGTTACCGCCTCAAGCGCTCGGAGGGTATCAGGAGAAGATTCTATGCCTGGGGCTGGGGACTGTTAATTCGGTTGCTTTTCGATCTGAAGGTGAAAGATATAGACTGCGCTTTTAAGCTCTTTAGAAAACAGGTCTTCGAGAAGATTTCTGTGAGCTCTCTGGGGGCGTTTATAAACAGTGAGATTTTGATTCGGGCAAAGAAATGCGGCTTCACTGTTAAGGAGGTCCCTGTCTCGCACTATCCCAGGCTTGCCGGAAAGGGTTCCGGGGCTCGCCTCAAAACCATCTACAAAGCTTTTCACGAGCTTTTTAAGCTCTACCGGGAATTGAAATAGCGACCAGACCAAGGGGGGCAGGGGTTCAACCCCTGCCCCAGCTGGTGGGACCTTAACGAATAGGTCGGGCATTCTTGCCCGACAAACCCTGACCGAAGCTTAAAGAATTCTAACCTTAAGATTTGGAGGTGTCAAATGAAATTCTTTCTCACAATCATTTTGGTGCTTTTTGCCAGCGCAGCTCTAGCCCAACCAGTCGAGGAGTGGGTCGCTCGCTACAACGGGCCGGGAAACGGCGATGATCGCGGCGACTACCTGGCTGTCGATCGTGACGGCAATGTCTATGTCACTGGCTATAGCATAGGCTCTGCCACTTCCCGCGATTACGCCACCATAAAATACGACCCCGATGGCAACCAGGTCTGGGTGACTCGATACAACGGGCCGGGAAACAGCGATGACGGGGCTGGTGCTCTGGCTTTAGACCCCTCTGGGAACGTCTACGTCACCGGGTATAGCTACGGCTCTGCCACCTCCTACGATTACGCCACCATAAAGTATGACTCCGAAGGCAACCAGCTCTGGGTGGCTCGATACAACGGGCCGGCAAACGGCGGTGACCGGGCTCATGCTCTGGCTTTAGACCCCTCCGGAAACGTCTACGTGACCGGTTATAGCTACGGGTCTGGCACCGATTGGGATTACGGCACCATAAAGTATGACTCCGAAGGCAACCAGCTTTGGGTGGCTCGCTATAACGGGTCGGCAAACGCGGGTGACGAGGCTTATGCTCTAACTTTAGACCCCTGCCCTGGCCGGGCAGGCGCGAACGTGTACGTCACCGGGTATAGCCACTACTCTGGCACCTCCAGCGATTACGCCACCATAAAATATGACCCGGAGGGCAACGAGCTCTGGGTAGCTCGCTACAACGGACCGGGAAACGGTCATGACGGAGCTTATGCTCAGGCTTTAGACGCCTCCGGAAACGTCTACGTCACCGGTTATAGCTACGGGTCTGGCACCGACTACGATTACGCCACTATCAAGTATGACACCGATGGCAACAAGCTCTGGTTGGCACGATACAACGGGCCGGGAAGCGGCGACGACCGAGCTCAAGCTCTGGCTTTGGATGCCTCTGGGAACGTCTACGTCACCGGGTTGAGCTACGGCTCTGGCACCTCCAGCGATTACGCCACCATAAGATATGACCCGGAGGGCAACAAGCTGTGGGTAGCTCGCTACAAGGGGCCGGGAAACGGTCATGACGCAGCTTATGCTCTGGCTTTAGACCCTTCCGGTGACGTCTACGTCACCGGTGGAAGCCAGGGCTCTGGCACCGACTACGATTACGCCACCATAAAATATGACGCGGAGGGCAACCGGGTCCGGGTAGCTCGCTACAACGGGCCGGGAGACAGTGAGGACAGGGCTTATGCTCTGGCTTTAGACCCCTCCGGAAACGTCTACGTCACCGGTTATAGCTACGGGTCTGGCACCGACTACGATTACGCCACGATAAAGTATAGCCAGGGCCCGCAATACTATGCACTGGCTGTGGGGGTCTCCGAATATGACGACCCTTTCATTCCTGACCTCAGCTACTGCGACGATGATGCACTTGGCGTTGCAGATACTCTAAGACATTCGGTGACTTGGACGGATGAAAACGTATATACGTTGGTGGATGAGGATGCTACAAAAGGGAGGATTCGTGCTGCAGTTCGTGAAATGGTGAGTCGTGCAGAGGATGACGACATAGTGGTCTTCTATTTTTCAGGCCATGGCGCCCCTGGAGGCAAGATATTACCGAACAACGCCTGGGATTTCTTCGGATACTGCTTCAACTGTATAAAGGCGGGCGAGTTGTTTTCTTGGCTAGAACCACATTCTGGCCCAAAGCTCATTATCCTGGACAGTTGTTTCTCTGGTGACTTCAAGAATCACGTTAAAGGATTGACATCCTTGGCTGACCACCCATTTTCACAAGTGGACGTAATAAGCAAAAAGGAGATGAGCTCTGATACTCTGAACAGCCTTGAGGCGATATTCGGACCGTTACCTGAGGAACTGAAATTGGATAATGTCATAATACTCTCAGCTTCACGTGCAAATGAGGTTTCGTGGGAATACTCCAGCTTGCAGCACGGCCTCTACACTTACTACCTGTTGAAAGAATGGGGCGAAGGGCCTTACGACCCTGACGGAGACGGGTTTATTGACACCAAAGAGACTCACAATTACTGCCGTTATTGGGTTCCTCGATACAATTCTGAGCAGCATCCAACTTCATACAATAAAGGGATAGAGTTGGTTGAGATGTTGTCCCTCGAAGATGACCCGGAGCCTCTTTACTTGCGTGCAAGTGAAGAGTTGGCTAGGTTTGGTGACGAGGCACATGTCCCGCAGGTGGAAGAAGCCACCTTTTCATCTGTTTGCCTTCCGAATCCCTTCAACACCCAAGCGAATATTTCCTATTCGATTGTCAACCCTTCTTGGGTGCGGTTGGAGGTATTTGACATCTTAGGTCGGAAGGTAGCAACCTTAGTAGATAGCGAACAGCCCGCCAGCGAGCACTCGGTCGTCTGGGATGCTTCGGAGCAGGCGAGTGGTGTTTACTTTTACAAATTGACTGCCGGCGATTTCACCGAGGTGCGCAGGATGACCTTGCTGAAGTAAATTTCACAGCAGATTAAGCGGATTAAGCAGACAGGGGATTGGGTTATAGCTCGGGTGGGAGTTGAACTCCCACTCGCTTTTAGTTGGGGGCAGGGGTTCAACCCCTGCCCCAGCATTGACGGTCAGCTATCTCTGGAAACCTGAAGGTTTCCTCTACCATATTTCTCAACGGGGGGTTTAACTGTCTTTCGTCTAGCGGCCTTTTGTCTTAGTCTTCAATCTCTGCCAGTATTCTAACCTTTTCTTGATTTCCCTTTCGAAGCCCCGATCGTGGGGATGGTAGTACTTTCGTCCTTTTAGCTTGTCTGGCAGATGTTCTTGCTCCACCTGAGCATCCGGGGAATCGTGGGCATATTTGTAATCCTTGCCGTAACCCCAGGCTTTCATGTGAGCGGTCGGAGCGTTACGAATATGAAATGGAACCGGCAGAGAACCATATTCTCTGGCATCCTTTGCAGCTTCGGAGAAGGCAGCATAAACCGCATTCGATTTCGGGGCCGTCGCCAGATAGACCGCCACCTGCGCCAGCGCCAACTCCCCTTCGGGACTTCCCAGAAAATGATAAGAATCTTTGGCAGCGACTGCAACTTGCAGGGCTTGAGGGTCGGCATTCCCGATATCCTCGGAGGCGAAGCGGATCATTCGGCGGGCAAGGTAAAGGGGGTCCTCGCCGGCAGAGAGCATCCTTGCCAACCAGTATAGGGCTCCATCGGGGTCTGAATCCCTCAGACTTTTGTGAAGAGCGGAAATCAGGTTGTAATGTTCCTCTCCGGCCTTGTCATAGACCAGGAACTTTTTCTGAACCGCCTCCTCCACATCCTTTACGGAGATTGATTTCGTCCCACTTTCGTCGGCTGAGGTTGTATCGACGCAAAACTCCAGAAGCGACAAAGCCACCCTGCCATCGCCATCGGCGAGGTGAGAAATGGTCGAAAGAACGCCCTCTTCAAATCTTATCTCTTGTTCCCCCAACCCTCTTTCCTCATCCAAGAGAGCTCTTTCTAATATCTCCTCCACTTGCGTCTCCGTGAGGCGCTCCAGAGTATAAACCCGGCACCTGGAAAGAAGTGGAGCCACCACCTCAAAGGAGGGGTTCTCGGTGGTGGCGCCGATTAGCACAACTGTGCCTTTCTCCACGTGGGGCAGAAAGGCATCCTGCTGGGCCTTGTTGAAACGGTGGATCTCGTCAACGAGGAGAATTGTCTTCTGTCCCCTCTGGGAAAGACGAATCCGGGCGGCGGCTACTACCTCCTTTATCTCCTTCACCCCGGAAGTGACCGCCGAATAAGGGGCGAAGTGAGCCTCAGAATGAGCCGCTATCAAATATGCTACCGTGGTCTTGCCCGAGCCCGGAGGTCCCCAGAAGATCGTGGAGCCGACCTGGTCTTTTTCAATTGCAGTCCGCAGCGGTTTCCCCGGACCCAGGATATGATCCTGCCCCACAAACTCCTCGAATTTGCGAGGTCGCATCCGGTCTGGAAGCGGGGTGCCGGCGGCCTTCTTTTTCTCTTTCTCAAATAAGTCCACGAAAAAAAGATAGAGCCAAAGTCAGGCTTTGTCAAATGCGGACGCGTATCCATAGGGCAACAGAAAGAGGCTGTCGTCGAGCTCCTGCTGGTTTTCTGTTATGGTTGCATCGTTGTCGAAAGGGGATACAAGTGAATCCAACCTATGGCTGGCATCCGGGCTGCGATCTGGAGGAGCCTAGACCGAGGACAATTCCTGAAGCAAAACGCCCGGCTGCAAGCAACCGGGCGTTCAGTTAAGCCAACTTATGCAGCTAAATTACCTCAACAGGAGCATCCTCTTCGCAATCGTGCCCTCCGCGCTGCTCAGCTTGTAGTAGTAAACTCCGGAGGCGACGTTACTGGCATCCCAGGTGACAGCATGTGCACCCGCGGGCATGACCTTGTTGACCAGAACCTCGACCTTCTCACCCACGAGGTTGTATACTGCAAGCTCCACCTTCCCGGGAGTCTTGGTGACGTAGTCAATCGTAGTGGAAGCATTGAAGGGGTTGGGGTAGTTCTGGATCAGGCTGAAAGTCCGAGGCTCAGGAGAGGTCTCATCCTCCACTCCAGTCACCATGTTGGGATAGGCGTAGTACATGACCGGGTTCTCGGTGTCTACGCCCTCGGCCTGAGGCATGCCACCAGCGTCCTTATCGTTCATGTAGGTAATGTGGAGGTCCGCATCAACCTCTTCTCCCAGGGTGGACCAGTGGTCGCTGTCGCACTCTCCCGGCCAGCAGTCCGGGGTGGGAGTGTTGGTGATGTTCTCCGAAGCGCTCCAGGTGGCGCCACCGTCGGTGGAGTAGCTTATGTAGAGCTCCCCGTTGGACCAGGCGCCAACAGACTTGTCGTCGTCGGTGAACTGCGTCCACAAGGCGAAGATGTTGTTGTTCTGGTCCACTCCCAGTGACATCTTGGAGATGGAGCGGTTCCAGGCGCCAGGTGCCGAGACCCACCAGCCATTGGCGACCATGGTTATCCCGGTAGCCTGCGACCAGTGGAACAAGAGACAGGCATCAACCGAGATTTGGCCATTAGGCTCGTCGTAATACGGAGTGTTCCAGAGCAGATGCAGGTTGTCGTTGTAGTCGTACACGGCCTCGCAGTCGGTGTAAGCCCGGAGGGTGTCCATCAACTGGTAGTTGGTGACGTTCACCATGCCAAAGGCAAAGTCCCAGGTAACTCCGTCCGTAGACTCATAGTAGCATATGTCGTTGTTGTACTGGTCGGGGGCGACCAGGTCTCGCGGATGGGTGAAAGCAAGACAGACCTTGTCGGATACCCGGGAGGAGGTCATAACCTGAGAGATGTCCATCAATGTGTCCGCTATAACCCCGTCAGACCAGGTGTTTCCCTCGTCAGCGGAATTGGTGTAGCAAATCTGCTGAGGTGTGCCGGTGCCGCTGTTCTCGGCGTCGGCGATGTGAATGCGGCCACTGCGGTCGATGGTCTCATAAGGCCACACATAGTAGAATGCCGATGGACATTCGGGGGCGTCCAGCTCGGTGAAAGACCCGAAACCACGCAGAACATCAATTGCGATGCAGTTGTCGAGAAAGTTTACGGTGCTGTGATAGCCGGGCACCGCCCGACCATCTGACATGATGCTTAACTGGGTATAACCGGCTCCCTGCGTGGTGTTAACCTGAGTGCCAACGCCGGGCCAAGCCCAAGTGCCGGTCTCGTCTCTGAAGTTGTAGTAAACCCAGCGGTCGCCCTCCCAGAAATCGATCCCGTTCATCCAGACGACGTGAACTCCGCCGAGGTCGTCCACAGCTATCCGGTTACCTGTAGAACCGTTGGTCTGGTAATCATAGTGAGAGGTGCCAACCAGCTCACCCGGCGAATCCAGTATCGTTCCCGGCTGATACGGAATCCCCTGGCCGGAAGTGTAGGGCTGGTCAAAGGGGCTCACCCGTTTCTCCAGCTGCATCCCCTGTTCAATTGTGATTTTGGTCGCCCCCGCCCAGGAGTTATTCCCGGCGAAGAGCGCCAGCGCAAAGAGTGTGATTGCCAAAAGTGATAAGAACTTCTTCGACATCTTCTTTCTCCTTCCCAAACTTTTCCCGAAGCGATTCTTCGGAAAGTAATCTCTATCTCCCCAAGGGCTCTATGAGAGATTCGGACCTCTCTTCAGCGACCCAGGGGTTTAATTGCGTAGTACCTTATCTTCTATTATCACCTCCTCGAGATAACGACAGCTTAATTGTGACCTCGTGAATTTTCAACAGCAGGATAATACCAACTGGAACTTTCGTATTTTCCTCTCTGCAACTGCACTCCCATGCTGAGCTCTTGCGGCTCCAGTTCTGAATCCACCACCTCGAAGCCCAGAGGGCCGGAAAAAGCCTCCTTGAGGACCGAGATAACCTCCTCGGCCTCAATTTCTCGATTCAACACTTCCCCCAAATCTGTGGTCTTTCTCCGAAAAGCCTCTTTGAGAGCAATCCAATTTTCACCGGCGTTGTTCAGAAGCTCAACTACTTCCAACCCCTTCGAGGTCAGAAGAATGCAACCGTGCTGCAAGAATCCTCCCGGGGTGCCTTTCTGAGCGGAGCCGATCAGCTTCTTTCCGCCGACACTCACCTCGTATTGCGACATAGAGACAAAGCATGGCTGAAATGGGGGCTTGTCGGTTCTTCTGGCCCCCTTGCCGGCTCGACCCAAACCGATCCTCTGTGGTGAAACTCCCAGAAGCTCCAGGCCCCGCTGAAAGACCCTTCCCAGAAGCTGTATAGAGCTTCTGAAGCCAGCCTCAATCTGCCTCAGAGAGACCCTGGAAATGCAGAAGGCGTAAGTTAACTCTCCGAGATGTAAGACC